>Ga0075424_100002483_pt1 | contig 16900 bp, 11 predicted proteins | sample SoiMethybrSBSTD3_FD_75301 | JGI IMG/M metagenome (GOLD analysis project Ga0075424, IMG submission 75301) | Bulk soil microbial communities from a Populus tree surrounding site in Tennessee, USA - Soil MetaG P. TD hybrid SBSTD3 | ecosystem: Environmental > Terrestrial > Soil > Tree plantation...
GCTCGGCAGGTTCTTGCCCTTGTTGAGCTTCTTGATCGCGCTGGCATCCCACGTGGTGATCTTGCCCATGTAGATCTGCGCGAGCACCTTCCCGGTCATCTTCAGGTTCGGGAAACTGGGCAGGTTGTAGACCACGCCGGTTGCCGCGAGTGCCCAGGGAATCTGTACGCACGATGTGCAGGTCGGGTTGAACTGCGAGAGCGGCGCATCGCTCGCGCCGAAGTCGACCTGCTTGTTGGTGATGGCGGCTACGCCTCCGGTGGAGCCGATGCCGTTGTAGTTGAGGTTGATCCCCAACTGCTGCTGAACCGGGGCCTGCCACTTCGTCACCAACGGTTGGACGAACGTGCTGCCCGCGCCGCTGACATCGTTGGCGGTGCTCTTGGCCGAAGCAGCGCCGGCAGTGATTACTGCTAGCGCAGCGAGCGCCCCGACCGCAGACAAGACAAGGGAAATGCGAACGAGCTTGCCGTTTCTCGGCATCTGGTTTCCTCCTCCTCAGGGTTCGCGGGCAAGGTACGGCGGGTGCGGCGCGGGGTGGGATAACCCCACGTTGCGAGATGGAGACGAAGTGGTGACAGGCCCTGGCGCGCGAGGCGGAAGGCCAGGTAGTACGCTGGCTCGCGATGTCAATCGACGCCGCACTCGAGCAGACCGAGGCTCAGCTCCAGGAGATGGGGCAGCGAGTCGTCAGCGCCGTCCACGGTGCGATGCGCGCGCTAGAGGAGCGGGATCGCGAACTCGCCGACGAGGTGATCGCGTTCGACGACGAGGTCGACCGGCACTTCCTCGCCATCGAGCACCAGATCCAGGCCCTGCTCGCGCTGCAGACGCCGGTCGCCCGCGACCTGCGGCTGCTGCTCGCGATGATCCACATCAACCTCCTGCTCGAGCGGAGCGCCGACGGCTGCGTGACGATTGCGAAGCTGTCGCGGCTCGTCTCCGACGTCGAGCCGGACCCCGCGCTGGTCGAGACCTTGACCGAGATGGGCGAGCGGGCCGAGGAGATGCTCCGCGTTGCGCTCGACTCCTTCAGCCGCCGCGATCTCCCCGGGGCCGAGAGCCTCGTCGAGCTCGACGAGCTGATCGACCGCGCGAACCGCCGCTTCGTCGAGCGGCTGGTGGACGTGATGGCCGAGGAGGAGTTCCGCGAGTGGGGCCTGCGGATGGTCGTCGTAGCGCGGACGATCGAGCGGATCGGCGACCGGGCGGTGGACATCGGCGAGCAGACGGCGTACCTGCTCACGGCCGAGTTCCGCGAGTTCACAGACGCCTCTCATCCGGTGAGCTAATACTCTGGCGCCATGGCCGCCAGTGAAGCGTTCGCTCGCTATCGGAAATGGCTCGTCGCTCTCGCGGTGGTGCTCGGCATCGTCCTCATCGTCATCGCCGTGATCTACTGGGTCGAGCCTGCCGACTCGTTGCCGTCGTTCTTCCCTGGACACGAGGCCGGGTCGGACCACCACCACGTGAAGCACGGCATCGCCGCCTTCCTCGTCGGACTGGCCTGCCTCGCCTTCGCCTGGTTCAACACCGGGCCGAAGAAGCGCGCCGACCACGCGCCCGACGCCGGCTGAGTGCACCCGATCACCTACTTCCAGGCGGTGGTGCTCGGCCTGCTCCAGGGCGTGTCCGAGCTGTTCCCGGTCTCGAGCCTCGGCCACACGGTCATCCTCCCGAGCCTCTTCGGCTGGGACATCCACCAGGACAAGCCGTACTTCCTGACCTTCCTCGTCGCCCTCCACCTCGCGACCGCCATCGTGCTGCTCGGCTTCTTCTGGCAGGACTGGGTGCGCATCGTGAAGGGGCTCGGCCGTTCGCTGCGCGACCGGGAGATCAGCGACCCCGACGCGAAGCTCGGCTGGCTGCTCATCGTCGGCACGATCCCCGCCGGGATCCTCGGCCTCACGCTCCAGGACTCCCTGCGCAAGTTCTTCGCCTCGCCGGAGTACGCGTCGATCTTCCTCGCCCTCAACGGTGTGCTGCTCTTCGGCGCGGAGGCGCTGCGGCGGCGCGCTCCGGTCGTGGCCGAGGACGACGACGAGCGGATCGCGCGGACGGTGGGCTGGGGTCAGGGCTTCACGGTGGGCGCGGCGCAGGCGATCGCACTCATCCCGGGCTTCTCGCGTTCGGGCGCGGCGATGGGCGGCGGGCTGCTCGTGGGCCTCTCGCACAAGGACGCTGCGCGCTTCGCCTTCCTGCTCGCCACGCCGATCATCCTCGCCGCGGCCGTCCTCAAGCTGCCCGACCTCGCGGGGTCGCAGGGGAACGGCGTGCGCGGGCCCGCGCTCGTGGGCGCGCTCTGCTCCGCGCTGACCGCCTACCTGTCGGTTCGCTTCCTCATGCGGTACTTCGAGACGCGCACCTTGATCCCGTTCGCGGTGTACTGCCTCTGTGCCGGCACGGCCTGCGCGATCTACTTCGCAGTCACGTAGGGCGCGCGCGCTCGAGCGCTTCGATACGGCGCTTGACGCGGGCGATCTGTCGCTGGGTGCCCATGCGGCTCCAGCTGAACGGTCGCGCTGCCGCAAACTGGCGGTATAGGTCCTGGAGCTCGCGGCGTGCAGCGTCGAGCTCTGCGTCGGGCGGCGTACTCACAGACGCCTACTCTACGAGGCGGCCGTGCCGCTCGGCGAGGCCGCGCAGGCGGCGCGCCGACGCCGAGGTCAGCGCGCCCCGTTCCAGCTGCCAGCGCCAGTTCCCGCCCGTCCTGCCCGGACGATTCATCCGCGCCTCGCTGCCGAGGCCGAGCACGTCCTGCGCCGGAACGATCGCGAGCGCGGCGGGGGATGCGTAGGAGAGCTCGATCAAACCCCACTGCGGCTCGCTCGGATCGAGGCCGGTAGCGGCCCGTTGGCGGGGCGTGAGCGCGGCGAACCAACCGGCCGCGGTGTCGGTGTCGTGGGTGCTCGTGTACGCGACTGAGTTGCGCCGGTGGTTGGCCGGCTTGTGCGGGTTGCGCTTGCGGCGCCGGAACGCCCAGAGGAGCACGACCATCCCCGGCAGACCGAGCTCGTCTCGGAGCGCGTAGACGGGTGGTGTGATGTGGCCGAGATCCTCCGCGATCAGCGGCAGGTCACCGAGCTCGCGCTCGACCGCGCGGAAGAGCTCGACGCCGGGGCCTCGCCGCCAGCGCCCGCTCTTCGCCGTCGAGTTCCGCGCTGGAATCGCCCAGTAGGAGACGAAGCCGCGGAAGTGGTCGATGCGAGTGAGGTCGACGAACTCCAGCGTGCGCCGAAACCGCTCGCGCCACCAGTGGAAGCCGGTTGCGCGGTGGACGGGCCAGTCGTACAGCGGGTTCCCCCAACGCTGACCGGTCGCACTGAGCGCGTCGGGCGGCGCGCCGGCGACCTCGCCGGGCGAGAACAGCTCCGGCCAGCAAACGTGATCGGCGCCGCCGTCGGACACGTAGATCGGCACGTCGCCGATCAGCCGAACGCCGCGCTCGGCCGCATAAGCCCGCAGCGCCCCCCACTCCCGCTCGAAGCGCACCTCGTCGGCCAGTGCCTCCACACCGGCGAAGCGTGCCCAGCCGCCGGTCCAGAAGGGATGCCGCGCGACGAAGTCCTCAACCTCGCCGGCCGTGACCCGCGCGGCCGGCCGGGCAAGGAGCTGCGGCGAGGCCGCGAAGGCGGACGGCGACCTGTACGGCGAGCCGAACTCGTCGGGAGGACCGAGCGGCAGTACCTGCCACCACGACTGGCCGGCCGCAGCGAGCCAGTCGACGAAGCGATACGCATCCCGGTCCAGCTTCCCGGACGGGAGCGAGGTCGGATGGAAGAGGATGCCGGCCGCGCGAGCGAGCTCCACGTTTTGATCCTTCCTCATCAGTGAGACTCCGGGGGTGGCCATCCCGAAGACGACCCCTGCCCGGATCCAGATCCAGGAGGTAGCGCCGCAGGTCGACTGCGGCCGCTACCCGATCAAGCGCACCGTCGGAGACACGGTCGAGGTCACCGCCCGGATCTTTCGCGACGGCCACGAGACGCTCGGCGCGGCCGTTCGCCATAAGGGCCCAGACGCGAGCCGCTGGAGCGAGTCGCCGCTCGAGTCGCTCGGAAACGACATCTGGGCCGGCTCGTTCGAAGTCGACCGACCGGGGCTGTGGAGCTTCCGGATCGAGGCGTGGGTCGATCGCGTGGCCTCGTACCAGGAGGAACTGCGCCGCAAGGTCGCGGCGGGCCAGGCCGACCTCAGGAGCGAGCTGTCGGAGGGCGCGGCGCTACTGAGCAGTTTGGACATGGGCGACGAGGAGCTGACCGTCGAGAAGGCGCTCGCCGCGCCGGCAGGCATGCGAACCGAGAAGGCGTGGTCGGCGACGTACTCGGTGGACGTCGACCGCGTGCTCGGCCGCTTCGGCTCGTGGTACGAGCTCTTCCCACGCTCGTGGGGCGGCTTCGCCGGAGTCCGCAAGCTTCTGCCGCGCTTCGCCGAGCTCGGCTTCGACGTCCTCTACCTGCCGCCGATCCACCCGATCGGACACACGAACCGTAAGGGCCGGAACAACGCCGAGACGGCGAAGCCCGGCGACGTCGGCAGCCCCTGGGCGATCGGCGCCGAGGAGGGCGGGCACGACGCGATCGACCCGTCGCTCGGCACCGAAAAGGAGCTCCGTGCCCTCGTCGCCGACGCGAAGAAGCTCGGGATCGAGATCGCGCTCGACTTTGCGATCCAGTGCTCGCCCGACCACCCGTGGCTGAAAGAGCATCCTGAGTGGTTCCACCGCCGCCCCGACGGGACGCTGAAGTACGCAGAGAACCCGCCGAAGCGGTACCAGGACATCTACAACCTCGACTTCGGGAGCGAGGACTGGCGCGGCCTCTGGCAGGCGCTCTGCGATGTCGTCCTCCACTGGGTCGGCTGCGGCGTCACCGTCTTCCGCGTCGACAACCCGCACACCAAGCCGTTGCCCTTCTGGGAGTGGCTGATCGGGGAAGTGCGCCGCGAGCACCCGGACGTGATCTTCCTCTCCGAGGCCTTCACACGGCCCGCGCCGATGACCGCGTTGGCGAAGTCGGGCTTTGCGCAGAGCTACACGTACTTCACCTGGAAGAACACCCGCTGGGAGCTGCTCGAGTTCCTCGGCCAGCTGCTCGAGTGGCGCGAGTTCTACCGGCCGAACTGTTTCGCGAACACGCCGGACATCCTCCACGAGTATCTCCAGGCGGGCGGGCGCCCCGCCTTCGAGGCGCGGATCGTGCTTGCGGCGACGCTCTCCCCCTCCTACGGCATCTACTCCGGGTTCGAGCACTGCGAGAACGTGCCGGTGCGGCCGGGCTCCGAGGAGTACCTCAACTCGGAGAAGTACGAGCTGAAGCAGCGCAAGCTCGACGGCCCGCTGCTGCCGCTCGCCGCGAAACTCAACGCCGCGCGGCGCGAGAACGCGGCGCTGCAGTGGCTCGATCCGCTCACGATGCTGGAGACCGAGAACGAGCGGCTATTCGCCTTCCTCAAGCGGCGCGGCGAGAACACCGTCGTCACCATCGTCAATCTCGACCCCGCGGCGACGCAGGTCGGTGTCTGCGTCGTGCCCGTCTCGACCGGGCTGCCGCCGGCGTACCCGGTGCGCGACCTCCTCTCGGACGAGAAGTGGACGTGGCGGATCGGCCGCAACTACGTGAAGCTCGGCCCCGGCCAGAGCCACGTACTTAGGATCGGCGGCTGATGTCCGAGCAATGGTTCGAAAGGGATCCGCTGTGGTTCAAGCGGGCAGTCTTCTACGAGATCCACATCCGTGGGTTCTTCGACGGCAACGACGACGGCTCCGGTGACTTCAGGGGTCTGATCGACAAGCTCGACTACCTCGAGTGGCTCGGCGTCGACTGCCTCTGGCTATTGCCAATGTACGAGTCGCCGCTGCGCGACGGCGGTTACGACATCTCGAACTTCTTCGCCCTCCACCCGGATTACGGGTCGGTCGAGGACTTCCGCGAGTTCGTCGAGCAGGCCCATCAGCGCGGCATGCGCGTCATCGCCGACCTCGTCATGAACCACACCTCCGCCGACCACCCGTGGTTCGTGGAGTCGCGAGCGGATCCGGCAGGCCCCAAGGGCGACTGGTACGTCTGGTCGGAGACGGACGAGCAGTACCCCGAGGCGCGCATCATCTTCATCGACTCGGAGCCCTCCAACTGGACGCTCGACCAGCTCCGCGGCGAGTACTACTGGCACCGCTTCTTCCACCACCAGCCCGACCTCAACTACGACAACCCGGAAGTGCAGGAGGCGATGCTCGAGGTGCTGCGCTTCTGGCTCGACCTCGGCATCGACGGCTTCCGGCTCGACGCCGTGCCCTATCTCTTCGAGCGCGAGGGGACGAACGGCGAGAACCTGCCCGAGACGCACGAGTACCTGAAGCGGGTCCGCGCCGAGGTCGACGCGCGCTACCCCGACCGGCTGCTCCTCGCGGAGGCGAACCAGTGGCCGGAGGACGTCGTCGACTACTTCGGCGACGGGGACGAGTGCCAGATGGCCTTCCACTTCCCCGTCATGCCGCGGATGTTCATGGCGCTGCGGCGGGAGGACGCGACGCCCATCTACGAGATCCTCGACCGGACGCCGAAGATCCCCGACAACTGCCAGTGGGGCCTATTCCTCCGCAACCACGACGAGCTGACCCTGGAGATGGTCACCGACGAGGAGCGGGACTACATGTACGAGGAGTACGCGAAGGACCCGCGGATGAAGCTCAATCTCGGCATCCGCCGACGCCTCGCGCCGCTCCTCGACGCCGGCCGCGACGAGGCCGAGCTGCTGCACGCGATCCTCTTCTCCTTGCCAGGTTCGCCTGTCCTCTATTACGGGGACGAGATCGGCATGGGCGACAACGTGTACATCGGCGACCGGGACGGAGTGCGCACGCCGATGCAGTGGTCGGGCGATCGCAACGCCGGCTTCTCGCGCGCCGACTGGGCCCAGCTCTACCTCCAGCCGCTGATGGATCCCGTCTACGGCTTCCAGGCGGTCAATGTCGAGGCGCAGCTACGCACGCCCAACTCGCTCCTGCGCTGGATGCAGCGCTTCATCGCCCTGCGCAAGGAGCATCCCGTGTTCGGACTTGGCACCTACGAGCCGCTTCCCGGCGACAACACGCGCATCTTCTCCCACATCCGGAAGTGGGAGGACGACGTGCTGCTGTGCGTGCACAACCTCGCCCGCTCGGCGCAGGCCGTGCAGCTCGACCTCCGCAAGTACGCCGGTATGGTCCCTGTCGAGATGTCCGGCCGAACGGCATTCCCGCCGATCGGCGAGCTGCCGTACCTCCTGACGCTCGCGCCGCGCGGGTTCTTCTGGTTCCAGCTCAGGCAGGAAGAGCAGGTGGAGTGAGATGGACGAACAGTCGTTGATCGAGTACGTCACCAGACAGCGCTGGTACGGCGCAAAGTCGCGGACGGTCTCACACTCCGAGGTTCTCGACACCGTCACGATCCGGCAGGCCGAGCCGCAGCTGTCGCTCGCCCTCGTCGAGATGCGCTTCGACACGGGCGCGCACGACATCTACCAGCTGCTCGTTACGGGCGGCGACGAGGACGAGCAATTCGATGGGCTCGCGGAGGACGCGGGCATCGCGCGCGAGATCCTGAGCGCGATGCGGGCCGGCGTCACGCTCCAGGGCGCGGAGGGTGTAGCCGAGTTCCGCCCGGCTGAGGACTTCTCCGCGCTCGGCCGAGAGCTCGGAGCCGCGCGCCTGGTCTCCTCCGAGCAGTCGAACAGCTCGATCGTGTTTGACGAAGCGCTCATCCTCAAGGTCTTCCGCCGCGTCGAGCCCGGGATCAACCCGGAGCTCGAGATGCTGCGCTTCCTCAGCGAGCAGGGGTTCCGCAACATCCCGGCGCTCGGGGGCTGGTACGCGTACTCCGGTGGCCCGCTGACGGCGACGCTCGGGCTGCTGCAGGAGTACGTCGCCGGCGCCGTCGGCGGCTGGGAGCTCGCGCTCGGCGAGATCGCGTCGGCGCCAGAGACCTTCCTCGACCGGCTGGGGCGGCTCGGCGAGGTGACCGCGAACATGCACACCGCACTCGGCGCGGATCCGAGCGACCTCGCCTTCGCGCCCGAGGAGCCGAGCGTCGAGTCGCTCGGGCTCCTCACCGCGACCGTGGACGAGGAGATCGCCCGGGTCTTCCTCTCGCTGCCGGAGGACGACGAGCGCCTTGCGCCGATCCTCGGCCGCGGCGAGGAAGTGCGCGAGCAGCTGCGCCTCCTGACCCATGCCGGCTCGAGCGGCCGTGTGATCCGCACCCACGGCGACTACCACCTCGGGCAAGCGCTCTGGAGCAGGAACGACTGGGTCATCCTCGACTTCGAGGGCGAGCCGGCGCGGACCCTGGTGGAGCGCCGCCGCAAGCGGTCGCCGCTGCGGGACGTCGCCGGCATGCTTCGCTCCTTCGCGTACGCGGCGACGGCCGCCGAGCTCACACGCGAAGCCGAGGTGCCGGAGGACTGGGAGGAGCGGGCGCGCGAGCGGTTCCTCGAGAGTTATCTCGAGACGGTCGACGCGACGCTGCTGCCCCCCGGCGACGCGGCGATCGAGCGCATGCTGGCCGTCTTCGAGCTCGAGAAGGCGGTCTACGAGCTGCGCTACGAGCTCGACAACCGCCCGGACTGGGTTGGAATCCCGGTCGCGGGTATCGAGCGGCTCATGCACCAGGCCGCGGAAGCTCTGTGACCGTAGATCTCGGCGCCAATCCCCACGGCGTTCTCGGCGCCCACGAGGCCGAGGACGGCGTCGTCGTGCGCACGCTGCGGCCCGAGGCGCAGGCGGTGCGCGTCCAACCTGCGGGCATCGAGGCCGAGCTCAAGGATCCGGCGGGACTATGGGAGGCGCTGCTGCCGAAGGCGCGGCTGCCGCTCGAGTACGAGCTCGAGGTCGAATATCCGGACGGGAACACGTTCACAGTCCGCGACCCGTACTCGTTCCTGCCGACGCTCGGCGAGCTCGACCTCCACCTCGCGATGGAGGGCCGGCACGAGCACCTCTACGAGCGGCTCGGCGCGCACGTCCGCGAGCTCGACGGCGCAGCCGGCACCGCCTTCGCCGTCTGGGCACCGAACGCGCGCTCGGTCTCGGTCGTCGGCGACTTCAACTCCTGGGACGGGCGCCTGCACCCGATGCGGTCGCTGGGCGCGTCCGGGATCTGGGAGCTGTTCGTCCCGGGCGTCGACGAGGGGACGAAGTACAAGTTCGAGATCCGAACCCACGACGGCCGGTTGCGGCTTAAGAGCGACCCGCTCGCCTTCCACACCGAGGTGCCGCCGGCGAACTCGTCGGTCGTCTGGGAGGCGAAGCACGTCTGGCGCGACGAGGAGTGGCTCGAGCGCCGGGCTGCCTCGGACCCGCTGCGCGGTCCGATGTCGGTCTACGAGGTGCATCTCGGCTCGTGGCGGCGCAACCCGCTCGAGGGCAACCGCCCACTGAGCTACCGCGAGCTCGCCGACGAGCTCGCCGACTACGTCTCCGACCTCGGCTTCACGCACGTCGAGCTGCTGCCGGTGATGGAGCATCCGTTCTCCGGCTCCTGGGGCTACCAGGTGACCGGCTACTACGCGCCCACCTCGCGCTTCGGAACGCCCGACGACTTCCGCCACCTCGTCGACCGCCTCCACCAGCGGGGCATCGGCGTGATCCTCGACTGGGTGCCCGCCCACTTCCCGCGTGACGACTGGGCACTTGCCACCTTCGACGGGACCCACCTGTACGAGCACTCCGACCCGCGCCGCGGCGCGCACCCCGACTGGGGCACGCTCGTGTTCAACCTCGGACGGACGGAGGTGCGGAACTTCCTGCTCGCGAACGCGCTCTACTGGCTGCGCGAGCACCACGCCGACGGAATCCGCGTGGACGCCGTCGCCTCGATGCTCTACCTCGATTACTCGCGCAAGGCCGGCGAGTGGGTGCCGAACATGTTCGGCGGCAACGAGGATCTCGACTCCGTCTCCTTCCTCAAGGAGATGAACGAGACGCTGTACGGGCGCGAGGACGGGATCGTCTCGGCGGCCGAGGAGTCGACCGCTTGGCCGGGCGTCTCACGGCCGACCTACCTCGGCGGGCTCGGCTTCGGATTCAAGTGGAACATGGGCTGGATGAACGACACGCTCACCTACTTCCAGAAGGACCCGGTCTACCGCCACTTCCACCACCACACGCTGACCTTCTCGCTCATGTACGCCTTCAGCGAGAACTTCGTCCTGCCGCTCTCGCACGACGAGGTCGTGCACGGCAAACGCTCGCTGCTCGACAAGATGCCCGGCGACCGCTGGCAGAAGTTCGCGAACCTCCGCGCGCTCTACGCCTACATGTGGGCCCATCCCGGCAAGAAGCTCCTGTTCATGGGCGGCGAGCTCGCCGAGTGGGAGGAGTGGAACGCTGAGGGCTCGCTCCACTGGAACCTGCTCGAGAACGCCGAGCACGAGGGGATCCAGGCGCTCGTCCGCGACCTCAACCACACCTACCGCTCGACGCCGGCGCTCTGGGAGCTCGACTTCGACCCAGCCGGCTTCCGCTGGCTCGAGGCGAACGACGCCGCGAACAACGTCCTCGCCTTCGCGCGGGTCGGCGAGGGCGACGCGCCGCCCCTCGTCTGCGTCCTCAACCTCTCGCCGGTACCGCGCCACGACTACCGCGTCGGGATGCCCGTGTGCTGCCGCTGGCGCGAAGTGCTGAACACCGATTCGGCCTTCTACGGCGGCAGCGGCGTCGGCAACCTCGGCGGCGTAGAGGCGGAGGCGGTGCCGTGGCACGAGCAGCCGTTCTCGGCGCCCCTCACGCTGCCACCGCTTGGCGCCGTCTGGCTCGTGCCGGAATAACGGAAAATGCCGAGCTGATGGAGGTCTGGCCGGGACGGCCGTTCCCGCTCGGCGCGACGTGGGACGGCGAGGGGACGAACTTCTCGCTCTTCTCGGAGCACGCCGAGCGTGTCGAGCTGTGCCTGTTCGACGGCCACCGCGAGACGCGGATCGAACTACACGATGTGACCGCGCACAACTGGCACTGCTACCTCCCGGGCATCGCGCCCGGCCAACGGTACGGCTATCGCGTTCACGGCCCCTACGAGCCGGCGTCCGGGGACCGCTTCAACCCGAACAAGCTCCTGATCGACCCGTACGCGAAGGCAATCGAGGGGCCGATCGAGTGGGACCGGGCCAACGTGCTCCCGTACGTGCCGAGCCCGGCCGAGGACGCAGACCTCGAGCTCGACGACGAGGACGATGCCGACGCGATCCCCAGGTGCGTGGTGGTCGACAACTCCTTCGACTGGGAGGACGACCGGCTCCCGGAGACGGCGTGGACCGACACCGTTATCTACGAGGCGCACGTGAAGGGGTTCACCCAGCGGCACCCCGAGATCCGGGACGATCTGCGCGGTACCTACGCTGCCCTCGCCTCGGAGCCGGCGCTCGCGTACTTCCGCGAGCTCGGCGTCACCGCGGTCGAGCTGCTGCCGATCCACCACATCGCCGACGAAGGGTTCCTCCCCGCCCGCGGGCTGTCGAACTACTGGGGCTACTCCTCCATCGGCTACCTCGCGCCGCACGCGCTCTATGCGGCCACCGGCACCGGCGGCGAGCAGGTGCCCGAGTTCAAGGGGATGGTCAAGGCGCTGCACGGGGCAGGTATCGAGGTGATCCTCGACGTCGTCTACAACCACACGGCGGAGGGGAACCACCTCGGGCCGATGCTCTCCTTCCGCGGCCTCGACAACCGCAGCTACTACCGGCTCATGCCGGACGACCCGCGCTTCTACATGGACTTCACGGGGACCGGCAACTCGCTCAACCCCATGCACCCATCGGTGCTTCGGCTGATCATGGACTCGCTCCGCTACTGGGTGCTCGAGTGCCACGTCGACGGCTTTCGCTTCGATCTCGCGTCGGCGCTCGCGCGCGAGTTCTACGACGTCGACCGGCTCTCGGCCTTCTTCGACATCATCCACCAGGACCCGGTGCTCTCGCAGGTAAAGCTGATCGCGGAGCCGTGGGACGTCGGGCCGGGTGGCTACCAGGTCGGCAACTTCCCCGTGCTCTGGGCCGAGTGGAACGGGAGGTACCGCGACTCCGTGCGGGACTTCTGGCGCGGTCAGGGCAACGTGGGCGAGTTCGCGCAGCGCTTCACCGGCTCCTCCGATCTGTACGAGGAGAACGGCCGCGACCCGTTCGCCTCGATCAACTTCGTCACCGCCCACGACGGGTTCACGCTGCGCGACCTCGTGTCGTACAACGAGAAGCACAATGAGGCGAACCTCGAGGAGAACCGCGACGGAACGGACGACAACCGCTCGTGGAATCTCGGCGTCGAGGGGCCGACCGACGACCCGGCCGTGCTCGCGCTGCGGGCGCGGCAGCAGCGGAACTTCCTCGCGACGCTGCTGCTCTCGCAGGGCGTGCCGATGCTGCTGGGCGGCGACGAGCTCGGGCGGACGCAGAGCGGCAACAACAACGCGTGGTGCCAGGACAACGAGATCTCGTGGTTCGACTGGGAGGCCGCGGACGGCGAGCTGCTGGAGTTCGCGCGCCGGGTGATCGCCCTGCGGCGGGAGCATCCGGTCTTCCGGCACACGGCCTTCCTCACCGGCAAAGCCGGCGAGAGCGGATTGCCGGACGCATGGTGGTTCCGGCCGGACGGCCGGCGGATGACGCAACGGGACTGGACGAGCGAGACGCGGACGCTCGGCGTCTTCCTCAACGGCCGTGAGATCCGCGAGCGGACGCCACACGGCGAGCCGCTCTTCGGCGACACGTTCCTGCTCGTCTTCAACGCACAGTCCGAGCCCGTGGTCTTCACGCTGCCTACGCGGCGCTTCGGCTCGCGCTGGCAGGTCGAACTCGCCACGGGCAACGCGCCACAGGAGCCGCTCGGCGCCCGCGCTCTCGTCGCGGTGCAGGAGCACTCGCTCGTGCTGCTCCGGCGCATCTGAACACTCGCCTCGCGCTCATGTAGCGAGCGGAGTCCCTGATGTCCTCACAAGCCGCTCAGTCCGGCGCCTTCACCGCAGGGGATCCGGGAAGACGCCGGACCGGGCTGGCCGCGGCCCGCCGAAGCGGGCGAGCCTTGGAGGAGTTCGATGCAACGCACATCGAACCACTTCGAGATAAAAACTCTCTAAGAGCCGACGCGCGCCGCGCCGTTGAGGCTGAGGCGCACGACCGCCCCGCCACCCCGGGCATTCTCCGCCTCCACAGTGCCGCCGTGCGCCTCGGCGACCTCACGGACGATCGCGAGGCCGAGACCGGCGCCCGGCATCGATCGAGCCGCAGCCGAGCGGTAGAAGCGGTCGAAGACGAGAGGCCGGTCCTCGTCGGCGAATCCCGGTCCGTGGTCGCGCACCTGTAGCTGGCCGCCGGTGAGCGAGACCTCGACCAAGCCCCCCTCGCCGCTCCACTTGCCGGCGTTCTCGAGCAGGTTCCAGACTGCGCGCTCCATCCGGTCGCGGTAGCCGTCGACGACGGTCGGCTCCAACCCGTTGGTCTGCCACGAGACGTCCGGGAACCGCGTGCGAGCCCTCTCGACGACGTCCTCCACGACCTCGTCGAGCTGGAACTCCTCCTTCTCGGCTTGCGCGCCGCCCTGCGCGAGCTCGAGCAGGCCGGCGATGAGACCGCGCATCTCCTGCGACTCGCGGTGGAGGTCGTCCAGCAGGTGCCGGCGCTGCTCCGGCTCGAGCGCGATGTCCCCGCGTAGGACGTCGATGTTCGTCTGCAGGCTCGTCAGCGGCGTGCGCAGCTCGTGCGACGCGTCGGCGACGAAGCGCCGCTGCGTCTCGAGCGACTCCTCCAGCGAGGCAAGCATCGTGTTGAAGGACGCTCCGAGACGCGCGAGCTCATCCTGTCCGCCCTCGGGAACACGCTCGCTCGGCTCCCCCGTCTCGGCAATTCGCTCGGCCGCGGCAGTCAAGCGGCGTACGGGAGCGAGGGTCGCGCCCGAAACGAGTGCACCGGCGATCGCGGCGACAACGATCCCGCCGAGCGAGACGAGGACGAGGATAAACCGGAGCCGCTCAAGGGCACGATCCGTCTCGGCAAGGTTCTTGTATGCGATCACCGCACCGGTTGCGCCGAAGAGCCCCGGCTCGGGCGCGACGAGTTCGCGGAAGTGCAGCTCCTCGCCAAGCGGGTTACGTACGGTTATGTCCCGAAAGAAGCCGTCCCGATCGCCCGCGGCGACGGCAAGGACCCGTGCGTCCGGCTTGATGGTGTAGCTGGCCGCCTGCACGTTGCCGTCCCGGTCGATCACCTCGACCAGGTTTCCGCCGAAGTCCTGGAGGCCCGTGTAGGCGCTCGGGTTGGCCTGAACTGCGGCCACCGCGTTCTTGAGCGAGTTGTCGAGCTGGGACCGGAGCTCGTGCCGCATCACGAAGTACGTCGCCGCGCAGACGAGCGCCACGACAACCGCCACGACGCCGGCGGCGACGAGCGTCAGACGTGCGCGGAGCGTCACGGCTCGCGCAGCACGTAGCCGGTACCGCGAACGGTGTGGATGAGGCGCTGCTCGTCCTCGGCCTCTGTCTTGCGGCGGAGATAGCCCACGTAGACGTCGAGCGCGTTCGAGGAGTGGCTGAAGTCGTAGCCCCAGACCCGCTCGTAGATGAGCGAGCGCGGCAGCACCTGGCGCGGGTTGCGCATGAACAGCTCGAGGAGGTGCGCCTCCGTCGTGGTCAGCTCGAAGCGGCGGCCGCCGCGCCGCGCGTCCATCGAGCCGAGATCGAGGCTCAGATCGGCGAAGCGGAGCACCGCGCCGGGCTCCTCAGGCTTGGAGCGCCGCATGAGCGCACGCAGCCGCGCGAGGAGCTCCTCGAGGTCGTACGGCTTCGGGAGATAGTCGTCGGCGCCGGCGTCGAGCCCTTCGACCCGGTCGCCCACGGCGTCCCGCGCCGTGAGCAGGAGGATCGGGATGCGGTTCCCCTGCCGGCGCAGGCGGCGCGTCACGTCGAGACCGTCGAGGCCGGGCATCATCACGTCGAGCACGACCGCGTCCGGCGTGCGCGAGTCGACGGCCGACAACGCCGTGTCTCCGTCGGACGCGAGGGCGACCTCGTACCCGTGCAGCTGCAGCGCGCGCTCCAGCGCCTCGCGCACCGCACGGTCGTCGTCGGCCACTAGTACGAGCATTTCGTCTCTAAGTTTGCCGAGCGAAGTGAGATCTGCCTAAGCCGCGGGCAGATCCACGACGAATGCGGCCCCCTCGCCGGGCTGGGACCGGACCGTGAGGCTTCCTCCCATCCGGTCCACGAGCTCACGCGAGATGAAGAGGCCGAGGCCGCTGCCGCCGACGCCGCGGGTGAGCGCCGGATCGAGGCGATAGAACTTCTCGAAGATCCGCTCGTGCTCGCCGGGCGGTATACCGAGCCCGCGGTCGCGGACCGCCAGCCGGACACGGCCGTTGCCGCCCTCGAGCTCGACCACCACCTCCCCACCGTCCGGCGAGTACTTGATCGCGTTGTCCAGCAGATTGACGAGCACCTGCCGGAGCTTGTCCTCGTCGGCGAGCCCGACGGCGGGAACGCCGTTCTGCTCCAGCCGCAGCTCGATCTGCTCGGGCGCGCGCAGGCGGGCGGAGTCGAGCGCGCTCTCGGCAAGCGGCTTCAGGTCGGTCGCGGCGGTCGTAACGTCCACGCGCCCCTCCTCGAGCTGTCCGGCGAGGAGGATCTGGGAGACGATCGCCGTCAGCCGCTCGGTCTCGCTGACGATGATCTCGAGGAAGCGGTCGCGCTGATCGCCCGGAATCTCGATGTCGGTGCGCAGCAACGTGCGGGCGGCGCCGTAGACCGCGGCGAGCGGCGTCCGCAGCTCGTGCGAGGCGGTCGCGACGAAGTCGCTCCTCGCCCGCTCGAGCGCCTGTTCGTCGCTGACGTCACGCAGCGCGTAGACGACGCCCTCGTCGAAGGCGACACCGGTGACTGCGACCCAGCGGTCCCCCGACGCCGTCCCAACCGGCACCGTGACTGGACGCGCGCGCTCGGGGGCCTCGGCGTCGGCGAGCTCCGCCACCCGGGTCAGCTCCTCCCACGCCGGCACTACCTCGGCCGGAAGCCGCCCGACCGCGTCCGCCTCCCGGACGCCGGTGATCGCCGCGGCCGCCGCGTTCCAGAAGCGCACTCGACCGTCGCGGTCGAGCAGGACGACGCCGTCGCCGACATACGCGAGGGCGAGCGCGGCCTCGGCCCGGCGCTCGGCTTCCCGGTAAAGCCGCGCATTCTCGACGGCGATCGCGGCGCGCGCTGCGAGCTCCCGTGCAAGATCGAACTCGGAGTCCTGAAGCTCTCGCGACTCCGTCACCAGCGTAAGCGCGCCGAAGATCCGCTCGCCTGAGCGGAGCGGCACCGTGATCGCGCTCCGGATGGAGATGTGCTCGAGCGCCTCGGCGGCGTTGGGATCCCGCTCCACCGCCTCGTCGAGCAGCTCCTGCGGCACCTCGCGGAGGAAGACGGGCTCAGCGGTGCGGATCACGCGGGCGGTCAGATCGAACTCGTCATCGATCATGATCGTCCGCGAGCGCGCCTGCATCTCTTGGGCCCAGCGCTTGCGCTCGGGATCCTGGTGGGCGACGACGACCTGCTCGATCTCCCCCGTCTCCTCGACGAGCATCGAGATCGCGCACCAGTCTGCGAGCAGCGGTACCGCGAGCTGGGTGAGACTCTCGAGCGTACGCTCGAGCTCCAGCGACGACGTGAGCAGCGCAGTCGCCTCGGCGAGGAAGGAGAGCCTCTCGCGCAACGCCTGCTCCGCCACTGCCAGGTGCGCCCGCTCGAGCGCGAGCGCGACCTGTCGGGCGAGCGCGAGCTTCAGGGCGCGGCGTGCAGGTGGAAACTCCTGATCACTCGAAAACGAGAAGACGAGCCCGCCCATGGGACCCTGCTCGCCCACGAGCGGCAGGCAAACCAGCGCGTGCCCGGGCTGAGAGCGGCCG
>Ga0075424_100002484_pt1 | contig 16897 bp, 14 predicted proteins | sample SoiMethybrSBSTD3_FD_75301 | JGI IMG/M metagenome (GOLD analysis project Ga0075424, IMG submission 75301) | Bulk soil microbial communities from a Populus tree surrounding site in Tennessee, USA - Soil MetaG P. TD hybrid SBSTD3 | ecosystem: Environmental > Terrestrial > Soil > Tree plantation...
CGCGCGCGCCATCTCTCCTACCAGCCGCGATCGGGAAGATGTGGGAAACGCAGGCTGTATTGCTTGACGACGTTCAATAGATTCCCCTGCTGCTGCAATTCGGCGATGGTGGTGTTGTAGTTGAATGAATTCCCTAACTGACTGCGGCCTGAGTTGTAGCGGATCACGGCAAATACTGCCTCACGCGATTCTCCCGATGCGAGTCGAAATTGCGGGTCCGCTTTCCTGCCTTCGACAATTCCAATTCCCTGCGTACTGACATCGTGGGTTCCGGGGCGTCCCCAGCCATAGGTATTGCCCAGGTTGTCCACGCTCAGGGAAGAACCGGTGACATAGGCAAGTGTGATCGGTCGATCAGTCAGGTTGTGGAAACGGATGTTCATCCTCACCAAGTGGTGGCGTCCTCCACCGACCGTGCTGGCAGTGAGCTGAACGACTTCTGCTGAGAAGAGCTTGTTGCTATCGCAATGCCGCCTGCCGGCGCAAGCATCTGCGATTACAGCCTTGCTGCCAGGACACAGTAGCGCCCAGTTGGCCGCCACATCCAGTCCGCCGCTCGCGTTGTCCCGACCGACAATCTTCCCCTCTGCTCCACGGAATTTCGGTTTGCCCGCGCCTATGTCGTTCGCGTCCCAAACTTCATTGGTCCGCGTATAAACACTGCCATCTGTAGACGTAAATTTCCCAGCCGGACAGTTCGCAGCGATCTTATAAACCTGGCCTTTTTCGCTGGCGAGTTGCTCTTTGGGACAAGATTTGTTGTCGGGCTCCCAGCTCCCGCACCACATCTCGGCATCTTTCAGAGTGACTTTTCCCATAGCGGCTGCGTTGGTAGTTGCAATGCCAGACTTCGAGCTGACGCTCGGTGAGAGGCACTTGGAACACAGTGAGATCCAGTCCCCTTGCGTCTGTTGTGCCGCAGCCAACAATGCGACGATGGGAAGGAACAAACCTGCGCGGCTTAAAAGGCGTATCAATTTCATCGAAGTGGCTCCTGGTATCAGAGTTCTCCCTTCTTCACATGCAAACTGCAGTTGCTATTGAAGAGTGCAGATACCGCCTAGCTCTCCCCCGTCCAAGGCCCTCCCCTTAATGGTGAATGGCGTCGATTGGCCGTCTACGGTGAGGATGACGTTATCTCTCTCCACGCGATATGTGGCGGCCTTCTGCTGGATCATTCCGAAGACATTGCCGATGACAAACGCTTTATCGTCCGAGCCCAGCGTGATGCCCTGCAAAAATAATCCGCCTTTGCAGCTGTAAGTGCCCTTGACTCCTTTTGAGCATCCGGCCAGGAGAAGCACCAGCACCACCGCAAGCCCAAGCAAGCTGACATATTTGGTTTTCATCGCGTCTCCCTGTCACAGTTTTCGAGTACTTCCCGGGCTAGGCAGCTTTCGGCAAGACGACCGGGCCTTCTGTGGCTTTCGCCGCCAGATGGTTCTTCAACCCAATGGCCGCAAAATAGAGACTGGCCAGAGCAGAGAGATAGAGACCCATGCCGTACGAGATCGCCTTAGACATCTCTTCCTGTGCCTGCCGCTGCATGTCCGCGAACATTCCACCGGTTGGAGTGGGCCCCATGGCGTTATTGATGCTGTTGTGCACCATGATCCCGGTAATCACCAAGAATGCCAGAGGCAACACTCCCCCTAATGCCGCCCGCTTGTCTTTCCAGAAGTACTGAACAAACGGACCAGCCAGGCAAACAAAAGCAAGGAACCCATAGATGCCAGTGCTCCCGTGCAGATTGCTGGGTAGGACTTCAAGAATGTTGCTGGAATTGAGGACACCAAGGACTTGCCACAAGGTCGCCTCAATTTTCCCGCCGAACGGTACTTGAACTACGACGGCATTCAGCCAGAACCATGAAATGAAGATCACCAGGCCGGCAACCAGATTGGGCATCCCCACCTTGGCCACGACCTGTCCGAAGATCTCTCCGCCTTTTTCCTTGGCGACTTTCAAAGCAGCGTCCGCCTGCTCCTTGGCAAGCTGGGCATCCGGCACAACAGTGATCGCGGCGGTCTGCCCGTTAGAGTCGAATTCCACCTCCACTACCTGACCCGGCTTCGGAGTCACTTCCGATTTCCAGACCCCTTCCAGTCGAAATTGGTACTGCTGCCCTTCGACCATCAAAAGCCCTGGCCCAGCGTTTGTGTCGCGCAAAACCTTGCCCCTCTTCGCCATATTGGTATCCCTCTTTAGTTATGGAAGTTGATGAAACAAAAAGCAGTCGTGCCAGAGCATCCGGGCTAATCGCATCCCCAGTTCCCGGCGTGGCAGGTTGCCCTCAGCGCCTGCCGAACTGGCCGACGGGAATTGCCCTCCATTCCGCATTGCGCAAACGCGTGCGAAAAACTGTCATGCCTGGCGAAAATTCTTGGGCACCGTACGCGGGTGGAGGAAAGGACTGGGCAGCGTTCACAGCTGACGCCGTGCCCTCGACGACGTGTTAAGCCCTTACTTACGAAGACTGCAACGGGTGGGCGCACAACCGTAAGAGCGTCGGCAAGAGAGAAGATCCTGCGAAAAATTGATAAAGTGTACGTACAAATCCCCGTCATCATTAGAGAGGTCGTTGTATGCGCAATCTGGAAAGGATTGTGACTCAGCTGCAAGACGAGATTTCGGATCTCAAGGGACGAGTCGGATCGCTGGAAGCGCAAATCAAGCTCCTGCAAATCCATCTTTCAATCAACGAAGAAACTCCCAAAGTGACACAGAAGCGGAGTGGTCCGAAACCCTGATTCCACAAAAGAAACACGTCACTCCCCAAGTCGGGGACGCGAGCCTCATTTCCGAAGGGCCAAACTTTCCTGCCGCGTGGCTACACCACGCTCCCCAGGGTCTTTGGGGCATTCGCCTTTTCTACGTCGCGAATCGGAGGTATGGAAAATGGCTCCGAAACATTTCTACTTTAGTTGTAACTTCACGTTTCGGAGAAAATCCAATGTCGACCATGCTGTTCGCATCGGCTGGGCCCATCGAGGCGATTTTGGAGCACGAAATCCAAATTCGCGCGTACGAAATCTACCAACGGCACGGAAGTCGGCAAGGCCGCGCTCTGGATGACTGGCTACAGGCCGAGTACGAGGTGCTTCGCGAGAAAGGGATCAGTCTTGCCGCCCCAAAGAAACGCGTTCCATATCGATAAAACACGCCGTGTGCCCCAGGTTCGCGTCCGTTTTTTTGGACGCTAACCTGGGCCTATCCCCGAATTGCGCAGTACCAGCAGGAACAGTGCTGCGATTACTGAGTAGAACACGACCATGTTTGTCCAGTTCCAGATGTCGAACCAAGCAGGCATCGACTCCAGTCCCCGAACCGGGGCGGAGGGCTGAGGTCGGAATGACAAGATTTCACAAAAAACGGGCTACCAGCATCTCTGCTGATAGCCCGCGCCCTTCCCAGCTGACCTTCTTCTACTTCTCCAATTGCGCGGCGATGTTAATCGCTCCGCCTGTGACTCGCATCTTGCGCTGCCAATCCTTGTATCCGGACTTCTTGACAAGCACAGTGTGTTCTCCCGGAGCGACGTCGATCGTCGAAGGCGTGCTGCCTACGAAGGTGCCATCGATTTCGATATCGGCTTGCGCGGGCGTCGAAGAAACGGCGATCTGGCTCGTATAAGGCGAGTCGGTCGACTTGGCACTGACATTGGTGAGTTGCGGACCCTGCGGGGCCGGAGCCGGAGCCTCTGCCACACGGCTGCTGCGCGATGGCCAGTCTTTCGCAATCGCTTCGCAGGCATCCTTGACCGCGTTCCCCAGCGAACGGGTGGAGTGGCTGACGATCGAGTCACCGTCACTGTTGAACACGGCAACCTTGTTGTCTTTCAACGCGAGCGACTTGCCGCCCTCGTGATCGAGAAGCACTACGTAGTCGGCCCGGTCCTGTTTGTTATTGACCGTAACCTGCGGGCAACGCTCGCCGAAAGTCTTGATGATTTCCGCAGTCTGCGGACGTGCGCCCCCGCTCATGTGTCCGCCAAAGCCGGAACTGGACCCGCCGCTGCTTCCCGACACCTGCCACGACTGGCTGTCGGTAATAAAAACGCGCGGTTTTGAGCTTTGTGCCACTGCCGGAACCAGCACCGCGCTCAGTAATGAAACATAGATGAGAAGTCGCATGATCTCTCCTGTCGGCACACGCCGAACTGGCTGACATTGTTCCATGCCCACAGGGGACGTTCTAGTTACGAAGATGGTTGAACTGGCGGGTAGCCGTACGCACGATTTTCGGAGGTTCCGACATCACCGGGGTAACCGGTCTCGCGGTCGCGAGGAAGCAGGTGCGCGGGTGCCCCAGGTTCGCGTCCGTTTTTTGGACGCTAACCTGGGCTTCAGCCATCGCGACGGGCACGTCGGTTGACGTGTGTTGCCTGACCCTCTACCATCGGCTGCCGGAGAGCGTCTTAATCCAAAATTTCACGGAGAGTACAATATGAAGCTGGTTGCTGTCCTGCTCGTAGGTATCGTCTGCGTCAGCTGCGCCTTTGCTCAGGGACCTCCGAAGCCGGCTCCGGAGGTACAGAAGATCGGGTACTTTGTCGGCAGTTGGACTTCTGAGGGAGACATGAAAGCCGGTCCGATGGGCCCGGGCGGCAAGGTCACTATTCAGGAAGAGGGCAAGTGGATGGACGGCAACTTCTTCGTCGTGTTCCACGCCAGCTTCAAGGGCAGCACGGGCGATGGGACGGGCATTGCCGTGATGGGCTACGACACGCAGGAGAATGTCTATACCTATGATGAGTACAACAGCGTGGGAGAAGCCAATCACTTCAAGGGAACAGTCGAAGGCGATACCTGGACATGGAACAGCGAAATGAAAATGGGACCACAAACAGTGAAGGGAAAGTTCACGCAGAAAATCCTTTCGCCCACCTCCTACAGCTTCAAGTTTGAGATGTCGATGGACGGCACGACCTGGAACCTGATCATGGATGGTAAGGCTACAAAGAAGTAGGAAGGCAGTGCGCCAAGGGCTTGTTCTTTCAGCTTCGAAGTGTCTTTGCCTGTGATCTGAGGGTTCGGTCCTGCCTGTGTGGGGTGTGCTAAACTTTGGCGCTATGGCAACGCAGGTTTTAAAGTCTCATTACGAACAGAAGTACGTCGGCAAACAAGGCCAGAGCACCGCCATCACTGCCGCATCCCTACCCATGAATCGTTATGAGGCTGCTGTGTCCTTTATTCCTAAATTCCTTTCGGGCGGGAATGTTTTGGAGTTGGGGTGCGGTGATGGTCGCGTGGCTGAAGCGCTACTAAAATCCTCACTACCAATTACCAGCTATACCCTCAGCGATCTTGTCATTGAACGTGTGGCGGAGACCAGGCAACGCTTAAATGACCCCAGGGTGCAGATTGCCGAGATTGATGCAGAGTCTGTAGTCAGTGCCGCGAAATACGACCTGATCGTTATGGTCGCCCTGATTGAGCACTTAATTGATCCTCTTGGGGCAATGCGAAACCTTCGCTCATTGCTGAATCCAGGGGGAATGGTCTATATCGACACTCCAAATCTCGCGAAGTTCACACGCCGGCTAAAACTGTTGTTTGGTAGATTTCCGTCTACAGCCACCAAAAATGAAGGGCTTACTTGTTATGACGGAACTCCGGTTGATCTCTATGATGAAGGTCACCTCCACTACTTTACTTATAGGTCGCTGAACAATCTGCTGATTTCGTATTGCGGTTATGCTTCAACAATGTGGTTGGGCTATCCCATGCAGCCCTTCCTTATAAATCGTCGCATCCATGGACTTCTAGCGAATGCGTGGCCGTCAATGTTTTCAGAAATCTGCATGCTGGCGTATGCCTGACTAATTTTTTCGTAACCTATCCTGATGCAAGCCCCGGTTTTTTCCTCACAAAGTCGCGCTCATTTCCCATGCTCGACCGACAAAACTGAAGTGCTTTAGAAACCGTACTTCGCAACGACACTCTTCTGCTGTTTTCCAATCACGGCCAGGGCAGCTTGCTGGCCCTCCAGTCGCAATGTTAAGCGGACATCTGTGAGCTTGTCGCGGAGATCGATGCTGGTGTCGTCAGCTCTCTCCGAGGTCAGAACGTAGAGCACCGCATCCTGCAGAACGGTTGGAAAAACCATGATCCCGGCAGGTAGAGGCGTTGCGGCTTCAAACATCGGTGAGATGCCAACCCGTCCGGCGACATAGCTGTACAGAGCGGCTGCGGGATCTGTGCTCTCGGATAATTCGATCGGGTCAGCGGCCCAAAAAATCCGTCCTTTGCCATGAGGAATTTCCCTGAACGATGTGCCGCCTTTGAACCGAAGACTATCCACCAGGTTCTGTTTCTGCTGATCAAACGACAGGACAACGTTGCGGTTGCCAAGTATGAGCGTGGAGTTGTGAAACGTCAGGGGTTCGGCTGCCGCTTCGATCCCGAGGGCGGAAGCTCGTGCCATCTTTTGCCAGTGCTCATCGCGCTCCACAGGACCGGTTACGAGCAGATTTCCGCCATTATGTACGTACTTCAATAAGGCCTGCCACGCTGCTTCGGTGAGCGCCTGGGGAGAAGGCAGAATCGCCAACTTCGGAGAGCCAAGCTTCGTAAGCTGATTTTCCGCGACCGCATACAGCGTCAAATGATCGCTGTAGACAAGAGCGCGGATCGCATTCCGTTGCGCCTCAAGTTGGAGGTCCCCTAGAACGGAAAATTGTGCTGCCTGAGATGTTACGAGCGCAATTGAAGGCAGCTCAGGTTCGCGCAGATGCTCACCGAAAACCTTGGCGACTCCAGCATAGGCACGCATGACAGCAGCCTCCGGCTTTTCGGTTCCGTCGGGCCGAATCAGCCCAATGGGCGTCTCATTGCTTTCCGTCATGTAAGAGTTCGTGTTCCAGAGCCACTCAATAGCCCCTGCACCTTGCACAAAGGCAGTCGCGACCTTGCGCTCCAGAAGAGATGCTTCGCCTGCGGGATCGCGGCGCGCGGCCTCATCGAGATTGAGTTCACGTTGCAAGCCGGTCTCCTGGATCAGCATGGCCCGACCCGGTTGCTTCGCGAGCACTGAGTCCCACAAGATGTAATCGTTCTGCCACCAGGAATGATTGGTGGTGAAGTCCACCTGTTCGCCCCAGTAGGCGGGGGAAAGGCGATCCTGAATCCCACCTTCATCCTGTCCGACGGTTACCAGTTGCTGGGACCCGGTCGCGTGTACAGCCTCTTTCATGCTGAGCACCCAATTGTCAAAGACTTCCTGCGCGAAGAGAAAGAAGTCATATACCTTGAGGGAATTTTGTCCTGCGTACACGCCCCGCGGCGTGAATTCGACCTCTTCGGGAAGCGCCACTGTTCGTTGCACAGCGCTCACAGGCAGATTCCAGGCGGCGGCAAGCGCGGCACGGTCAGGGTAGCGCTTCGCGAGCCAGTCGTTCCAGGCAGCGAGTTCGATGGGATCGCCGTTGGGACGCATGGTCCACAAGCGTTGCGAGATACTCGGTTCATTGATGAAATCCCAGGCCACGAACGGCACGTCGTGAAAGCGAGTGACCACTGACGAAATCAGAGTACGTTGCCGCCGCACCGCCTGCGGGTCCAGATACGGATTCACGCCGCCCAGCACTTCGGGCAGAAAGGCAAAGAAGTTGAACTGCACCGGCAAGCCGAACTTGCGCGCAGTCATAAGGTAGGCTTCCAGCGTTCGCAAGGTTGGTTCGTAAGGCTCGCCGTTTTCGTTGCAGAACTTATCCCAACCGGTCCACCATCCGGTGCGGATCATGTTCAGACCGGCTGCGTGAATCTGGCCCAGTTCCTGATTCCAGACGTACACATTGGGATATTCGAAATACAGGCGCTGCGTTTCGCCTGACATGTAAGTGGTTCCAATTACCGCCAGGGGACGGCCATCGAGTTCGAAATAATCCTTGTTCACGGTGAGACGTGGCCCGGAGCGCAGGTAGGACTCGTCGCGTATCCAGAAACCGGAGCGGTAAACAGCGCGGACTTTGTCTGCCTCGAGCAAATGCGCCTCGATCAGATAAAGACCCTTGCTGCTTGGCGCGGGGAGCACAAGTTGCGAAGCAGGCAGCGCTGTGCTGCTTTCGGTGCGTTGGGGCGGATCGGCTTCCGGGTAAAGGCTGACCTTCACACTTGTAGTTGAGGCTGCCATTTGCGCCGAGTGCCAGGTGACGCTGAGCTGCACAGGTTCACCGGGAAGATACAGAGGCAAAACCGGGCGGACGATAAACTCCTCGCTGCCGAGGAGAGCGCGTTCGGTTAACGTGCGAATGACGTGTGCGGCATCGCCGCTAGTGAAGAAGTCGGGTGTGACTTCGGCGTTTACGAAAATCCAGCGGCCGCCATCAAAGCCGTTGCGCAAATGATCGATCTCAATCACCGGGGCTGCCAGCTTTCTGCCCCTGCTGAGGCCCCAGGCAATGGCGTCTACGCGGGCGTCGATTGATCCGGTAGCTCCGCCGCGGTGGTACAGATCGACGGCGCTCAGGCGAATGATCGGGCTGAAGGCCTGTTTCCACGCAAAGGAAGGAATCTGGAGTTGCAGGTCGGCATTCGTTTGGAACTCCAATCCTTGTGAGCCGGGCGTGTTCTGGTACTGATCAATCATCAGCGGGCGTGTAAACCGAACGCTGTAATCCCGAAGATGCCAACCGGACGAGTCACGATAGGCAGATCGCGTGAATGGCCGGCCGCCGATGACCAGGAGATTGCCCCCGCGCTGCAAGTATTGCTCGATGCTGGTCCAGGCATCCTCGGGGAATGCCGAGCCGTAGGGCAAAACAAGAACCCGAGTCGTGGCGGACTCCAGCAAGCCAGGCAGTTCTTGTGCGGAAGCAAGCCGCGCTTCAGGAAACAAATTCTGAAGTTGAGATGCGGGCGGGCTAGCCGTGTCGGCGGCCGGAAATCCTTCGTCACGCAGCACGACGACGGACGTGGCATTCTGTGCTGAAAGCATGGCGATATTTGCGAAAAGGATGCAGAACACGACTAAGAAAATCCATCTTTTAGTCATGGCGGACATTTATACGGCTTCAGGCGAGGAATTGCAGTGACGAAATGCACAAAACGGTGGGAAGTAGTCGGTGGTCAGCAGCTCTGAGCAACGGTGTTCAAGGACGTCTTTCGCTCTTCGGAGCCAGCGGCCGAATTTCATCGAAAGACACGATGCCTTTCCCCTCGAGCACTGCGTAGTATTTGTCCACGGCCAGGTCCTTGAGGACCTCGACGTTGCCGGAAGGCCAGCGGATCTCCACACTGTCAATCTTCGTTGCAGTGTTCAGTCCAAAATGGACGCGCAGGTCATTCTGTGAGAGATAGCTGCCGCCGCTGTGGATCTCGTCGGTTTGCGTTACGCCGCCCGCGACGAGCTTGAGCTTGGCGCCGATTGCCAGGCGGTTGCTCTTAATTCCGGCCAGTTCGAAGCTCACCCAGTGCCGACCCTCCACGCCTGAATTCCTCAGCACCATGGGCGCGCCGACGAGATCCTCGACCACGACATCCATTTTTCCATCATTAAAGAAGTCGGCAATGGCCAGGCCGCGTGAGACACGCTTTTCCAACACGGCCGGGCCGGATTGCTCGCTGGCATCGCAGAACGTTCCATCTTTCTGGTTGTAGTGGACGAGTTTGGGCTGGCGATATCCACCGGCCGAGGGAAGGGAATCGACCTGCGGATAGACGTGACCATTGACTGTGATGAGATCAAGCCACCCATCGTTGTCGAAATCGACGAACGCATCGCCCCACTTCACATAAGGGACGGAGGGCAGGCCCACGCCAGCCTGATAGGAGACATCCTGAAAATTCCACTTGCCGTCATTGCGGTACAACGGCGTGTAGTCCAGCGAGAAGTCGGAAACAAAAAGCGAGGGACGACCGGTGTGCAGGTAGTCGCCAATGGCGACGCCCATGGATGCCTGCTCGTGTCCGTCTTCGCTGAGTGCAGTTCCCGATTCGAGGCCGATTTCTGTGAATTTTCCGTTGCCCTCGTTGCGATACAGAAAATTGGACATGGAATCGTTGGCTACATAGATATCCGGGCGTCCGATGTTGTTGAAATCCGCCCACAGCACGGTGAGCCCGTAGTATCCGCCAGGGTCGTCGACGCCGGCTTTTTTCGAGATCTCGGTGAAGGTGCCGTCTCCATTATTGTGGAAGAGAGAATCGCCCGCGCCTTTCAGCCCGCGGGGGCCGCACTGGACATCGACGCCCATGAATTTGCAGGTGAAGCCGCTGCCGAACGCCGGCGGGCGTGCGAGGTCAAACTCCGTATAGTTTGCGACCATGAGGTCGACGAAGCCATCTCCATCGTAGTCGCCGAAGGCCGCGCCCGTAGACCAGCGGTCGTCGGCGACACCCGCCTTCGTAGTTACGTCCGTGAAGGTGCCATCGCCATTATTGCGGTACAAAACATTGCCGTGAAGACAGGTGACGTAGATATCGGGCCAGCCGTCATTGTTGTAGTCGCCGACCGCACCCCCCATGGCGAAGCCCGGAGTTGCTACTCCGGCTTTGTCAGTCACGTCGGTGAAAGTGCCATCGTGGTTGTTGTGATAGAGCGCGCTACGGCTCTTCTCGCCTTTGTTGGCCATCGGAACTGTGGGAGCGTTGGTGAAGTAAATGTCAATCCAACCGTCGCGATCGTAGTCCAGCAGCAGGACGCCGCCGCTCATGGACTCGGCGATGTAGCGATTTTCCGCCGACGAGGTGTGACTGAAACGGATCCCAGCTTTGTCAGTTACGTCGACAAGCTGCGGGATCGGACGATCCTTGCATTTGACGGATTTGGCTCCGGGCGGGGGCGCGGAGCCTTGCGCGACACCCTGGGCTGAGAGTTTGGTTGCTGTAGTCAGGGTAATAAGAAAAACTGCAATGAGCGCTCGCGTGTTGGGATGAAAGTGGTGGCGGGGTTCTTGGCTCATTGCGACCTTTGATGCCCTGATGGTTCAGACTTTATTTACGCGGCACTGACAAATCATGGTCTGAGTTGAAAACTCACGAAGGCAAGTTGCGTGCTATCGGGTGACCACGAGGGGACGTTGATCGTCCCCTGGCCACCGAACAACCTGGCGAGGATAGAAATTTTCTTGTCGCTCAGGGACATAAGGCGCAGCATCACGTCTTTGTTTTCGGGATGGCCCGACACACTCTTGTCATAAGTGAGAAATACCATCCACTTACCATCGGGCGAGATGTGCGGGAACCAGTTGTTGAAATCGTCGGAGGTGATTTGTTCCTGGGCGCCGCCGTCGGGCTTCATGCGCCAGATCTGCATGTGACCGGTGCGCACGGAGTTGAAGTAGATGTAATTGCCGTCGGGAGAATATTCCGGCCCATCATCGAGGCCCTTGGCGGTGGTCAGCCGGGTTTCATCACCACCGGCCGCTGGGATCGCGTAGATATCGAAGTCGCCGCCGCGTTCGCCCACGAAGGCTAACGTCTTGCCGTCAGGCGACCATCCGTGCCAGTAGGACGGAGATTTTTGCGTGATACGCCGCGGCGTGCCGCCGTTGATGGGAACGATGTAGATGTTGGAACGATCCTCCTCCTGCGATTGATCACTAATAGCGAGCCACTTGGCGTCAGGAGAAATCCCGTGATCGTTGTTACAGCTGGTGGCGAAGCCGGTATCGATCGTTTCGGTCTTGCCGCCCGCCACAGGAATGCGCTCGATGCGTCCATTGCGATTGAAAATCAGGGAACTTCCATCAGGCGTCCAGTTGGGAGCTTCGAAGCGTTCCGGAGCCATATACACAACGTGCCGGTCCGTAGTATCGACGTCGATCGTTTCCAGGGTGCTGTAGAGCTTGGGCTCTCCTGCGGACTTGGGCAGCCTGGTGGCAATCTCCACATTGGAGAAGACAGCCTTTTCCACCACCTCTTTTTCATGGGAGCAGATGCCAATCCCCAAGTAAAACGACCCCTTCAGAGCAACACGCAAGGAACCGCCTGCCGGGTGGATTTCTTCTCCTTCGGCAGCCAAGTCCATGGAGACGTATTCGCCGCGTTTTTCCAGGCGCAGCCGTTTGGGCGCGGAGATGTTGGCCTGAATTTCGTGCGTGGCAGCGCCTTTTGACTCGCGGTACTGCAACGACGTGAGGCCGCTGCCATGCAATGCGATGTCGGCGTATGCCGAATCGGGATCGAGCGTCTGCCTGATCATGAGCACTGCTTTGCGGTGGGGATTCACTCCTGCCCCGATGAACGAGATGTCAGCGGTGAGGCTGACGTCGCCGGAGATTTTCTTCCACACGAAATGGAAAGCGTCGGCGGTGAGCCACATGTTCTCGCCGCTGCCGGAGAGGGTGTAGCTCTTGCTAACGGAGTCAAAGACAGCGGAGCCGGGATGCAGAACGGTACCGATGTCTCCACGGCCCTCGAAGGCTCCGATGCTTTGAGCGGCCGAAGCCAAAGAGAACGTACAAAGAAAGATGACGACCACAATGCTTCCGCGAGTCACGAATCATGCCTCCGTTGTGTTCTAGGATTTTCAGGACCTTTAGAATTTGACGCCGCAGACTTCATTTCATTCCCGCCCCGGCCAATTTCCGCAAACGCTCCGAAACGTTCAACAAGGCGCGCCCGTCGTGATACGCAGCCTTCCAGATGTGCCCCTTATTAGCTTCGACCGGCTTGCCATCTGCGTCGATCGTCTGGAACATGCCGTGATATTTCGGGTCGATCTGATAGTTCTTGATGAACTGCCACTGTAGCTGGAACGCCTTGAAATATACATCGGTTTGATTGCCGTATTTTTCGTGCATCAGAAGGAGCGAATTTAGCCCCTCCATCTCGACCCACCAGTCCTTCGACCGCGATTCTGGTTTGCCGAAAGTGGTGCCTTCCTGAAAAAAGCCACCGTAGTTGCCGTCCCAGCCATTAGCGAGGGCATGATCCACCAACTGCTTCGCCATATGCTCAGTCTTCCGATCGTGGCCATGACCCAGAACATCCTCAGCTTCCAGCATCAGGTAAGCAGTTTCGACGTCATGGCCGTAGGAATCGTGGTCGGGATAGGGCCGCCAATCGTACGTGAAGTAGAGACTCATCACGCCGGGCGCCACGCAGATCTTGTCGCGAACAACCGACAGAAGTTCCTCCAGCCGCTTCCGCAAGCTCTCATCTTTCCACACCTCGTAAAGCTGGGTGAAAGACTCCAGCAAGTGGATATGGGTGTTCATGGACTTGTATCCAACGGGAAACGCCGAGACGGGGATCGGCTGCAGAGTGACCTCGTCCGGTTTGCCCTCGACCACTTTGCCGTCACGCGTCAGCCACTCGAAGTAGCCGCCGTTCTTGCTGTCGTGTGCATGTTGGTCAACCCAATGAAATGTCTTTTGCGCCAGGGCCAGCGCTTGCGGGTCTTTCGTGGCCGCGTACGCCGCAGCTGTGCCGTAGAGCGCGAAGCTGATTCCATAAAGATGCTTGCCATCGGTGTAGAAGGGCGAGATCTGGCCGCGATCGTCCAGCCCCCAGTAGGAACCGCCGTATTGTTTGTCCCAGAGTGTGTTGTTCAGATATTCGATCCCGTGGCGCGCAATGGGGAGAAACTTCTCCTTCAAGTCAGGCCGGCGCATGGCTACTTGTGCCGAGATCCAGGTCATGCGTCCTTGAAAGACGGAGAACTTTCCCTCGCTCCGTGGGCTCGGCTTCCAGTCTCGCTCGAACTCCGAACGGAAGCCGCCGTTCTGATTGTCGACGGTCCTGGGGAACCAGACATCGAGCACGTCACGGCGCAGGGCGCCTTCCACTTCGTCGGCGAGTTTGAGGTAGTTGCCGCGAGTCGGCTGGAGATAGACGACGGGCTTGGGTCCTTCCGTTGAGGGCAGGGAACTCTCCTGACCAATGCATAAAGAGCAAAGGAAAGTAAGGCAGAATGCGCCTGGCGTGGCCAGGTTTCGAAGAAAATTCATTGGTGCCGTCCTCTCCTCCACGGCGCAGACGAGTGCTAGAACGAAGAATGGATAAATTTGGCCGCGAGTATATGCGAAAGGTAGACCATGAACGAAACAGGAAATTGAGTGTTCCGCGATTCTGTGGTTTTCCTGACCTCCAAAAGAACGGCGTACATACGAGTGCACTTGTTCGAGAAAGCGTTTACCATACGCAGCGCAAACAAACCGGTCGTAGAAGGCACGAAGTTGGCGAAGAACCCTTACCCACAACTTTCATAAACGTCTCGGAGGAGAACCTCGATGATGCGACGCAGGGAATTCGTTCAAAAGAGTCTTGCGGGTACCGGATTGTTGCTTCTGAGCAGATTGACTGCAACAACGTTCGGCGCGGAATCGGGCGTCGAATCCCGCATCGAAGTTTTGCCCGATGAGCCCCTCGGCACCCTCTCCCCAAACATCTACGGGCATTTCGCCGAGAACCTGAGTGGTGTTATCTATGACGGCATTTGGGTTGGGGAGAACTCGAAGATCCCCAACATTCACGGCATCCGCAAAGAACTCGTCGACGAAATGCGCAAGATCAAGCCGTCAGTCGTGCGCTTCCCGGGCGGATGTTTTGCCGACAGCTACGACTGGAAGGATGGAATCGGCCCCGCAGACAAGCGTCCGAGACGCACAAACTTCTGGGCGGAAGGAGAAAAGGCCGATGCTCCGGCTGCTCACAAGTACGATCCCAATCGCTTCGGAACCAGTGAGTTCGTGCAGTTCTGCAAATTAGTGGGAGCTGAACCCTACCTAGCCGCCAATGTTCGAAGCCTCCCTGCGGTCGATTTCTATCGTTGGGTCGAGTACTGTAACTCGCCCGCCGGAAGCACCACACTGGCAGACGTGCGGGCCGCCACAGGATCTTCCGAACCCTTTAACGTGCGCTACTGGGGAATTGGAAACGAGTCTTGGGGATGCGGAGGAAATTTCACACCCCAAGAGTACGCCGTTGAGTTCCGCCGCTACGCCACCTGGGTGCCGGAGTTCGGTCAGAAATTGGCGTTCATTGCCTCTGGCCCGAACGACGACAACTGGGAGTGGACTCGGGGTTTCTTCGAGGAAATTCTGCGCAAAGGCAAAGGCCAGCTGCGTTCCATCTACGGGGTCGCGCTCCACTACTACACATGGAATCTCAGCCGCGGAGCGACCAAGGACTGGTTCAAGGGGAAAGGCGACGCCCTCCAGTTCGATGCGGTGGACTGGTACGAACTCATGCGCGAAGGCGACGTGATGGAATCGCTCATCAAGGGCCATTGGCAAGTGATGGCGGAAGCCGATCCGGAACACAACGTGAAACTGGTAGTCGATGAATGGGGCCCATGGTACAAGCCCGGCAGCGAGGCCACGCCCGGCGATCAGATCGAACAAATGCCTACCTTGCGCGACGGCGTGCATGCCGGAATGACACTCGACATTTTCAATCGCCATCCCGAAAAGGTCGCGATGGCCAATTGCGCGCAACTCATCAACTGCCTCAATAGTTTGTATCTCGCCCACGAAGACAGGTTCTGCGTCACACCCGTCGGCCACGTATTCGCCATGTACGCCGCTCACCAGGGCGGCCAGGCACTGCGGACGATCTTCTCCGTGCCGAACATCAGCTACGACCGCGATGGGAAACCAGCATCTTTCTGGGGTCTCAACGGGGCTGCCTCATTGCATGACAAGCAGTTGGTGCTCACAGTGGTAAATCCGGATGTTAAAGTCGGCCGTGAGGCAGAGATTAGGGTTCGGGGCGCGAGTCTGCAATCTGGCTCGGCCACCACGCTGACTCACTCCGATCTCCACGCCCACAACACTTTCGAACAACGAAATGTCGTGGTTCCGCAAAACAAGTCGGTTGAGGCTAAGGGACGCACGTTGACTTATACGTTTCCACCCGCCTCCGTGACCAGGCTCACTTTGTCGCTTGCCTGAACTGTTGTTGAGCGATTGCGGTGGCGCCAAAACTGGTTGACAAAGGCGAAAGGGTGCTCTACTTTTTCGAAGCTCAGTAAACGCTTACAATAAGCGAATTCAAGCGTTCCTGAGGAGCGTTCCCACTCACCCTATGCTGCTGCCAAGCTTGCGCGAACAGGTGCTGGAAGCCAATCTGGAACTGGTTCGCCGGGGCCTCGTGCTCTATACCTTCGGCAATGTGAGTGGTATTTCCCGCGAACAAGGCCTCGTCGTTATCAAGCCCAGCGGCGTCCCCTATGAGGAGATGAAGCCGGAGCATCTCGTGGTTACCGACCTGACCGGGAAAATCGTTGAAGGAACCCTGCGTCCCTCCTCCGACCTGCCCACGCACATCGTCATCTATCAATCTTTTACATCGGCCGGCGGTGTCGCGCACACCCATTCGGAATACGCCACCTCCTGGGCCCAAGCTCGTTGTCCGATTCCATGCTTCGGCACAACCCATGCGGACTATTTTCACGGTCCCGTTCCTGTCACTGAAGTGATGCCGGACCACGAGGTCCAATCGGAATACGAGCGCAACACGGGCCATGCTATAGTTCGTGCGTTTCAAAAAATCGATTCTGCGGCGATTCCGGCGGTACTGGTCGCCAACCACGGGCCATTCTGCTGGGGACGCGACGCAGGCACGGCAGCGCACAATGCAGTGATTCTGGAGTCGATCGCGCGCATGGCCTACTTCACGCGCGGGATCAATCCAAGCGCGGCACCGGCAGGCCGTACATTGCACGACAAGCATTACTTAAGGAAACACGGAACGAACGCATATTACGGGCAGGCAAAGGATAAGAAATGATTCCAGCGTTGGCCTTGTTTGCGATGGACCGCATGGTCCACTTGTCCGCCGTGGACGTCGCGATTGTAGTTATCTACTTCGCGCTGGTCCTCGCGATCGGTTTCTACCTCAAACGCTTTGCCACCACAGGCGAAGATTTCTTCCTCGCCGGTCGCGAGATGACTGCCTGGGTTGCTGAACTCGCCTTCGTCTCCGCCAACCTTGGCTCCCTGGAATTGCTC
>Ga0075424_100002485_pt1 | contig 16896 bp, 6 predicted proteins | sample SoiMethybrSBSTD3_FD_75301 | JGI IMG/M metagenome (GOLD analysis project Ga0075424, IMG submission 75301) | Bulk soil microbial communities from a Populus tree surrounding site in Tennessee, USA - Soil MetaG P. TD hybrid SBSTD3 | ecosystem: Environmental > Terrestrial > Soil > Tree plantation...
CCCTGGAGATCGACCGACCAGATCCGCCGCTGGCCTTCCCACGGCGCATCGAACGCGATGTGGCGCCCGTCCGGCGAAAACGACGGATTGTAGGCGTCGCCGACGAGGCGCGTCTCGCGTCCCGTGCGAAGGTCGAGCATCCAGATGTCGCCGTCCCAGAACGCGCCGAAGACGTCGCCCGGCTCGAGCTTGCGCCGCGGGACGCGCGCGCGCACGAAGGCGATCGCCGCGCCGTCGGGCGACCAGGACGGCTGGATGTCGTCGAAAGGTCCCGAGGTGCGCGGCGTCTCGCTGCCTCCGGTGGACTTGCGCGTAAAGATTTTTCGCACGCCGTCGGAGTCGGCCGCATAGGCCATCTCGTCACCGGCCGGCGAGAACACGGGGGACTCCTCGAGACCGCGCGACAGCGTCAGCTGCGTCAACCGCGGCGTCATCGCGCGGCTCGCCGTCCGGGGCGGGCGGCTGCGGCGCGGCGCGTCGAGGACTTTCTCGATCTGGGTGCGCGCCTCGCCCGCGTCGGGTCGCCCGGACGGGTCCTTATCCAGACAACGCTGGAGCAGCCGGCGGATCGCCGGCGGGACGGAGCGCGGCAGGTTCTTCCACTCCGGTTCATCGTGAAGAATGGCGGCCAGGCAATCCGCGACGGTCGGTCCAGAGAAGGCTCTCCGCCCGGTGAGCATCTCGAAGACCAGGCAACCGAATGACCACAAATCCGTGCTCCGATCCACGTCGAGCCCGCGCGCCTGCTCGGGACTCATGTACGCGGGAGTACCCAGGACGGCGCCCGTCGCGGTCATGGAGTCCGAGGTGACGATGGAGGAGCCGACCTGCGCGTCGACGGCCTTGGCGAGACCGAAATCCAGGACCTTGGCGCGGCCTTCCGGCGTGACGTGCACATTGGAAGGCTTCAAGTCCCTGTGCACGATTCCTTTTTCGTGCGCCGCGGCGAGCGCCTCGGCGATCTGGCGGGCGAATTGGAGCGCCTCTGTCACGGGCAACGGTCCGTCGGTGAGCTTGGCCGTGAGGGATTCGCCGCCGACGAGCTCCAGCACGAGGAACCGGACGCCGTCGCGCTCCTCGACTCCATAGATGGTGGCAATGTTGGGGTGGCTGAGCGCGGCCAGCAAGCGCGCTTCGCGGCTGAAGCGGGCGAGGTGCTCGGGATTGCGCGCGAGCGTATCGGAGAGGACTTTGATCGCGACGTCGCGTTCCAGGTGGGGGTCGCGCGCTTTGTAGACCGCTCCCATCCCGCCGGCGCCGAGGGGGGCGAGGATTTCGTAGGTACCGAGCCGAGAACCCGCGGCGAGTGTCACTTGATCCCTTCGGCGATGAAGAGCTGCGAAATCTGCGTTCCGTAACTGTAGGCGTAGGACTCTCCGTCCGGAGCCAGGGCCACGGTCGCAGTGAAGCTCAGGCCGGCCGGGTCCGCGGGCATGAGCTCCTTCCACGCTTCACGGCGGCCTGTCGCGAGCTCGATTCGGAAGAGCCTCACGGGGGGCTCGGAAGAGCGCGGTCCGCGGACGAAGAGCCACCGGCCATCCCCGCTCCAAACTTCCGGAAATTCGCCCTCCGCCACGCCGGGGATCGAACGTGGCGTGCTGCCGTCCACGGGGTACAGCCGGATCCTGTGATTCGGACCGACGGCGGCCACCGCACGGCCATCAGGAGTCGGCGCGATGCGATCGAAGATGTCCGCTTCGATGGCTTCGGAGGACATTTCGCGGGGAACGCCTTGTGCGATCTCCTGGACGTAGAGCCGCTTCGGGCCCTCCCGAGCCTTGCCCGCGAGGACGATTCGACGCTCATCGAGCCATGCCGCCGCGTCCGCGTGTATGCCTCCGACCGGAAGGACCTGGCGCTGCCCGGCTCCGGTCGCGAGAAGAAACAGAGGGAAGTCGCCCTGCACGACCTGTCCCAAGACCCACTTTCCGTCGGGAGAAAGAGCCAGGCCGCTTCCCTCGCCGAGGCGCACGGGAGGAGAACCGTCCATGCCGCGGACGCAGACCGCGTAGCCGACGGAGACGCTCTCCTCGCTGAAGAGCAGCGTCTTTCCGTCGCGAGACATGTCAACGGCCACCGACCAGTCGAGCCACGAAAGGTCGCGTTCTCGAGGCTCCCCGGCGGTTCGACCGGCGATCGTGGCTCGCAGAGCATCCTGACTGATCAGGAGCCGGCCCGCGCGCGAGACGTCGCGAATCGACGTCCACTGCGGAAGACGCATGAGGAGGCGCTCGCGGCCTCTCAGACTGACGGCGTACAGCGCAGGGCTTTCGCCCCGTGTTTCTGCGGAGAACCAGATCTCGTCGCCGGCCGGCGACCAGGAAAGCGCTCCGGCACCCTCCCACTCGCGTGTGAGCGTCCGCTTTCGACCAGCCAGATCCAAGACGGCGATCGATCCCCGCGTGTCCCCCTGGAGGGGATGATCGACGAACGCGATTCGGTCGCCCCCGGGCGAGAACCGCGGGAAGCTCACGTACCCGACGGTCTGGTACAGAGCCTTTCCGATGGGAAACTCCAGCCTTCCGCGCCCGCCGACGGTCCGAGCGACGACGAGGTTTTCCCCGTCCGCCGCCCAATCCGCCTCCACCACGTCCGCTTCGAGCGGACGCGCGGCGCCCCCGGTGATCGGAGCGCGAGCCAGGGCCCCGCTGCAATTAGCTTCTCGACAGCCGAGCTGGATCGCCATCTCTCCAGACCTGGAAATCGACAGGATGTTGGCGCTCGGCAGCGAAATCGCAACCTCGTCCGGGCTGTCCGGCCGCTTCTGGAAGAGCTGCAGAGGCTTCCCGTCCCAGGACGCCGAATAGACGACCGTCTGTCCGTCGGGGGCGAACCGCGCCGACAGGATCGAGCCGCGGTGGTATGTGACGGGTTTGAAGGAGGGCGGCGGCTTGGACGCCGTGCGTCGACCGACCAGAAGTCCCGCGGCAGCGAGCGCCACCCCAACGCAGAGCGCGAGGACGAGGCGGACGCGCGAACGACGTGCACCGGCCGTAGCCGCCGGAGCCGAGCCGGACAGTTCCGAGAGGTGATCCCGTACGGAGGCGAGGTCGCGGGCGAGGTCCTGGGTCGAGGCGTAGCGCTGGGACGGTTCCTTCGAAAGGCACCGCTCCACGATCCAGCGCGCGGGAGCGGGCGTCGCCGGCGAGAGCGAGCCGATGGGCTCCGGCTCCTCGCGGATGATCGCCGAGAGCGTCTCCGGCGTGCTCGCGCGGGCGAAGGCGCGCTTGCCCGTAGCCATCTCGTACAGGATCGCGCCCAGCGAGAACTGGTCGGACCGGAAGTCCAGCGCCTTCCCGAGAGCCTGCTCGGGCGACATGTAGCCGACGGTGCCCATGACGAACCCGGGTTCGGTTCCTCGGGAGACTGTCGGCGCCTGCGTCGCGCCCGACGCTTCCTCCGGCTCGGTCAGCTTGGCCAGGCCGAAGTCGAGTATCTTGACGAGCTCCTCGTTGGTGACCATCAGGTTCTCGGGCTTCAGGTCGCGGTGAACGATGCCCGAGGCGTGCGCCCGCGCCAGCCCCTCGGCGGCCTGGGCGGCGATCGACAGCCATCGTCGGGTAGGCGGTGCGCCTTCCGAAAGGACCGCTCGCAGCGTCTTGCCCGGGACGAGCTCCATGACGATGCACAATCCCGAAGGGGTTTCGAGCACGTCGTGGATCGTGACGATGTTGGGGTGAGTGAGAGCGGAGGCGGCGCGGGCTTCGCGATCGAAACGACGGATCCGCTCCGTATCCCGAGAAAGCTCGGCCGGGAGGAGCTTGATCGCCACTTCCCGCGAGAGCCGGGTGTCTCTGGCCCGGTAGACCTCGCCCATCCCGCCGGCGCCGAGGGGCGCGAGGATTTCGTAGGGACCCAGCCGGGTGCCGGGAGTGAGGCTCATGGCCCTCCGAGCGTGGGCCGGATTCTATCGCCCGATCAGGCTGTGGCCGTCGCCTCGGCGCGGCGACGGCGCCGCTCGGCCAACCAGTACAGAACCAGCCCCGCGGCGAGGAACCCGAAGGAGCCGATGAAGACCTGGACGAAGAACGACGTCTTGTTCTCGGTGTCGGCCGGCGGGATGAGCGCGAGGACGATCGCGACCGCCGTCGTGAGGAACCCGAGGCCATTCCAGAAGAGGCTTCCCGCTTTGCCGCCCGGCACGGGGATCGCCTCGGGCTGCCGGCGGATCTCGTCGCGGAGCCGGACGGCGGACGCGAACATGTAGAGATACGGAATGAAGTAGACGATGAGCGTCGCATTGACGAGCTTCAAATAGGCGTCCTTGACGGTTCCACCCCACTGCGCCGCGACGATGAAGAGCGCCGAGAAAACGGCCTGGAAGAGCATCGCGAACCACGGCGTCTTCCACTTCGGGTGCGTCCTGCCGAAGATGGGAGGCAGGTACCGGTCGAGCCCGCCGACGAAGAGAAGGCGCGCGGTCGCGATCAGCCACGCGCCGACGCCCCCGAGGCCGGCCAGCGTCATGAGTAGCGCGATCGGCGAGCCGAGCCACGGCATGCCGTGCGCCGCGCCGGCCTTGGTAATCGCCTGGTTGACGCCGGAGATGATCGAGACTTCTTTCGGAGGCAGCGACCAGAGCAGCGAGATCGTTCCGGTCAGGTAGACGGCGGCGATCGACAGCCCCGAAATCACGATCGCGCGCGGGAACGTCTTTCGGGGCTCGACGACCTCGCCCGCCATCGTCGGCGCGAGCTCGAGACCGGCGAAGCCGAAGCACAGGTTCGCGAAGAACAGCACGGTCGGCAATGCGGCGAAGTTGGGGATCAGCGAGGACGGCGGCATCGGCGTCGCGGATCCGGACATCGTCAAAGCGATTAGGCCGACGAGGAGGAGGGCCGCGGACGGGATCCACTGGGCGAGCCCGCCGATGTTCTGCACCCACTTGCCGGTCTTCATGCCGACGATGTTGAAGACGAGCGCGATCCCGAGCAGAACCAGAGAGGCGCCAGCCGCGTACGCCGGGCTCTGCTCGAGGTGCGCGAAGCGGGTCCCGAACACGTAAAGCGCGAAGACGACTGTCGAAAGCGTCAGCGTCGGGAAGTACGTGATGTTCGATGCCCAGTAGAGCCAGCCCGCGAGGAATCCCTGCCGCTGACCGAACGCGCGCGAGGCCCAGACGTAGAGGCCGCCCTCCTCCGGAATCGAGGAGGAAAGCGCGATGACCGCGAAGCCCTGCGGGATGAAGAAGCAGATGGCCGCCATGACCCAGAGGAATAGGGAGGAGGGGCCGTTGGCCGCGGCCAGCGCGATCCACCGCATGCCGACGATCGCGGCGACGTTGAAGAGGACGATGTCCCGGGTCTTGAGCGCGCGCTCTAAGGCCATGCGATGGATGCTCCCCTCATCTCGAAGTCATCACTCGGGCGTCTCGAGCGTCGCCAGCCAGATGTCGGCCTCCGAGTTTGCGCGGCTGACGTAGAAAAATGCCTCGTCAGGAGAGATCGCCAACGTCTGTATGAACCCGGCCTTGGACCGGGGAAACCACGGCTTGCTCTCGCCGGTGCGACGGTCGAGGAGCGCAATGCCGTGGCGCGGATTGTCGCGGGCGAGAATGTGCTGGCCGTCGCGGAGGGCCGCGAGCTTCAAGGTTTCCCTCGGAGTGTCGTCGACCGGGACTCTTTCGTAAGACTTGGACGCGAGGACGTACAAGACGAACTTCGGCTTGGAATCCTCGATGCTTTGTCTCGTCAGGCAGAGGAGCCGTTGGCTGTCGGGCGTCCAGCCCGCGGCGTCGAGCGAGAATGTCCCTTCGAGCGGCGGCAGGGACACGAGCGGGCCCGAGGGCTTCCCCTCGGCCATTGGAAGCAGCTGGATCTCCTGGCCTCGGTTGAAGGCGATGAAGGCGCCGTTCGGAGACCAGAACGGGGAAGTCGGGCCTGCTCCCGAAGTCTTCGTCAGCTGCGCGGGCGCGCTCCCATCCACACCGATCGTCCAGAGCTCCCAGCGCCCGCTGCGGTCGGACTGGAAGACGATGGTCTGGCCGTCCGGCGAAAAAGTCGGATGGCGATCGCGCCAGGCGTCATCCGTCAGCTTCTTCAGTCCGGACCCGTCGGACCGAATGAGGTAGATGTCCTCCTGCTTGCCGGTCGATCCGAAGGCGAGCCACTGTCCGTCGCCGGAGATGGTCAGATCGTCCGTGACCATCGTTCCGCTCCAAAGCTCCTCGCCCTCGCTCGAGATGCCCACGCGGGGGTCGACCGCGAAGCGTACGAGATGGTACGACCACTCCCGCTGCATGTAGATGATTCTCCGGCCGTCGCGGGAGAGGCGAAACTGCATGACCGCGCGGGCCGGAAGCGTGACGGGCTCGGGGTTGCCGCGCGGACGCCCGCTCGCTTCATCGATCGGTATCCGCCAGAGGTTCAGCGTGCCGTTGCGGTCACTGAGAAAATAGATGAACCGGCCGTCCGCGGACCAGATCGGGTTCCAATCGATCGCGGCGTCCTGTGTGACGGGCACGGGTTTTTCGCCCTTTCTCAGACCTCGGGCCGGAATCGTCCAGATGTCCCGCTGGGAGCCCCCCTCGGGAACCGCCCAGAAAGCGATCCGTAGAGCGTGCGGCGAGACGCTCGGCTCGACCGCATCGCCTTCGAAGAGTTTCTCCGTCTTGCCCGAAGCCACCTCGGCCGTCCAGAGCTCCGCGTGGCCGCTGGGCCTCTCGGGTCCGTTCCAGGAGATTTCCGTCGAGAAGACGACCTTGCTTCCGTCGGGGAACCAGTCCGGATTGAAACCGAAGTTCGCGAGACGGCGCGCGTTTTCACCCGTCGCTCCCATCAGGAAGATCCCTCCGCCCTTGCAGTTCGAGCGGTAGGCGATGAGCGAGCCGTCAGGCGAGAAGACACCGAAATTGTCGTCTCGCGCGCAATCTTTCGTCAGGTTCGTCGTGGCCTGACCGCCGACGCGCTGGGTCCAGACATCCTCGCCGCTCGCTTCCGAAAAACGGGTGTAGGCGAATGTCTGCCCGTCGGGAGAAAGCGCAGGCGTGTTTTCATGCCCCGGCAAGACGGTCAGCTGCTGGAAGGACCCGAGTCCGGGCCCGACTCGAGCGGTTTGACGATGAATAAGCCAGCCGACGAGGAGCCCGAGGAGGGCGGCGGCGACGATACCGGCGCCGAGCAGCGGCCGGCGGCGCGGGCGAGCCGGAGGGGGCGGCACCATGCCTGGGACCGACGCGCCCGAGAGCTCCTCGAGTGCGAAGGCGACGTCGTGGGCGGAGTGGAATCGCTGCTCCGGATTCTTCTCGAGGCAGTGACGGACGATCCGTTCGAGCCCCGGCGAGATCGCCTGGTTCGTGACGGAAAGCTCCGGCGGATCCTCCTTCAGGATCGCCGACATCGTGTCCGCGGCCGAGTCCCCCCGGAACGCACGGTTGCCCGAGAGCATCTCGTAGAAGATCGCGCCGAAGGAGAAGATGTCGCTTCGGGCGTCCGCCGCCTTTCCGCGGACCTGCTCGGGCGACATGTAGCCGAGCGTGCCGAGAACGACGCCGGGCTCCGTGCCGCGCGTCTCCGTGGGCAGGCTCGTCGCGGTCGAGGCGGCGCCGTCGGTCTGCGTGAGCTTGGCGAGGCCGAAATCGAGGATCTTGACGCGGCCGTCTCGCGTGACGAACAGATTCTCGGGCTTCAGGTCTCTGTGGACGATGCCCTTCGCGTGAGCGGCGGCGAGCCCGTGCGCCGTTTGAAGGGCGTAGTCGATCGACTTGCGCGGCGGGAGCTTTCCGCTCGCCAGGGCCGAGCGCAGAGTGTCGCCCTCGAGGAGCTCCTGGACGACGTACGGCGAGCCCTCGTGACTGCCGATGTCGTAGACGGCGGTGATATTGGGATGGTTGAGGACCCCCGCGGCCTTCGCCTCCTGCTCGAATCGGCGGAGGCGATCGGCGTCGGCCGAGAAGGACGCCGGCAGGACCTTGATCGCCACCTCGCGACCGAGGCGCGGATCGCGCGCTCGATAGACCTCGCCCATGCCTCCCGCGCCGATCTGGCCGAGGATCTCGTAGGGCCCCAGCTTCGAGCCCGCCGCGAGCGTCATCGCACTCCCTCCACGAGGAACAGTTGCGAGAGGAAGTGCCAGGAAGTGTACGCGTACGATTTAGGGTCGTCCGCGAGAGACACGCGCATGACGCTGAGAAGACCGGCTCGATCCGGGGGCGCGAACTCCGTCAGTGGTTCACGGCGCCCGGTCTCGAGATCGAATCGATCGATCTGGACCGGCATGGATGACCGCCGGTGCACCCAGAGCGATCGGCCGTCGGGACTCCAACGCACGACATGGTCCTCGAGAGTGCGCAGAGGAAGCCGCCGAGCTGCTCCACCCGCCAGGGGATAGAGAAAGTACTCACCACCTTCGTCGACCAGGGCCATCTCAGCGTTCGGCGATGGGCGACAGCCGCTGGTTCCCTCAGGTGTTACGGGTCTCGGCCGGCCGCCCGCGATCTCCTGCACGTAGCAGCGGCTTGCGTGCCCGGATTCGCTTCCGCAGGCAAGGACCGCGTGACCATCTTGGAACCATGCGGCGGACTCGTAGGTCTCGAGGCTCCCGCGGTCGAGTGTGCGCGCCTGTCCGGGCCCGGTCGGGTAGAGGCGGAGCTGCTGCGGCGTCGTCTGGACGATTGCCAGGGCCCAGGCGCCGTCGGGTGAAAGGCCCCATCCCTGCCCCTCGCCGAGGCGCACGACCGGCGAGCCATCCGTCTTTCGAAAACCGACGGAATAGTAAGGACCGGCCGATGCGCTCTGGTCGGTGAAGACGACTGTCCGGCCGTCCGCCGACAGGAGTGGAAAGAGGGAGCCGTCGAGAAAGGAGATGTTCCGGTCTTCCGCTTCGCCCGGGGCCCTGGCCAGCATGTCCAACCGGCCGTCGTCTCGCGTCACGAGCCACTTGCCGTCGCGCGCGACGTCTTGGACGGTCAGATTCCCGGCGCCCTCGACGATCGTGCGACGCTTGCGCGAAAGGGTGACAGCATAGATCCTCAGATTCGCGGCGCCCGACTCGGCCTGCGCGGAAAAGACGATTTCGTCCTCATTAGGCAGCCAGGCGATACCCTCTTCGGCCGAGTATCCTTCGGAGAGGACGCTTCTCTTCCCTTTGCCGTCGACCACGGCGACCAGGCCACGGTTGTCATAGCGAACGGGATGCTCGAAGAAGGCTACTTTTTCGCCCCGCGGCGAAACCCGGAGGTCGGAAAGGTACCCGGACGTCCGCCAGAGAACCGTGCCGATCGGATACTCCAGAACGTCTCTTCCCTCGACCTGGTGAATGATCGCCAGGCTCGAGCCATCGGGCGACCAGTCCGCTTCACGCACGTTCTCGAGAACCGGACGTGGCGCTCCTCCGCCCATCGGCATCCGGGCGAGCGTCCCGATGAAGAACCGATGGTTCACGAACCGGGCCCCCGTCAGGACGGCGAGCTCTCCCTGCGACGAGACGGAGAGCAGATGCGTCTGGGGCTGTCCGATCGGCTGCGATTCCGGATACTCGGGCCGAATCGTGAACATCCGCGGAACGTTCCCCTCCGGCGCCGCGCTGTACAGCAAGGTCTTCCCGTCGGGAGCGAAACGGGCGACGAAAATGGCCTGAGGGCGGAAAGTCTTCTGGGCGAAGGCGATGCTCGAGGGCCGGCGTCCGCGCTCGATCCGCATTCCTGCTAGGAAGGAAACGGCTGCGAGGGCTCCGCCGAGCGCCACGAGCGCGAGAGGTGCCAGTCGACGCGCGCGACGGTCTCCCACCGGCCCGACACCAGTCCACGGAGCCGAGAGGCCCGAGAGCGCTTCGAACGCGAACGCGACGTCGTGGGCGGAGTGAAACCGTCGCTCGGGATTCTTCTCGAGGCAGTGTCGGACGATCCGCTCAAGTCCGGGCGAGATCGATTGGTTGGTGACCGAGAGATCGGGGGGATCCTCCCTCAGGATCGCTGACATCGTGTCCGCGGCCGAATCGCCGCGGAACGCGCGGTTGCCGGAGAGGATCTCGTAGAGGATCGCCCCGAAGGAGAAGATGTCGCTCCGCGCATCGGCCGGTCTGCCGCGCACCTGCTCGGGCGACATGTAGCCGAGCGTCCCGAGCACGACGCCGGGCTCCGTCCCGCGCGTCTCCGTCGGGAGGCTGGTCACCGCCGAGCCCGTGCCCTCCGGTTGAGTCAGCTTGGCGAGACCGAAGTCCAGGATTTTGACGCGCCCGTCCTTCGTGATGAACAGGTTTTCGGGCTTCAGGTCGCGATGGACGATGCCCTTGTCGTGCGCGGCCGAGAGGCCTTGCGCGATCTGGAGCGCGTAGTCGATGGCCTTGCGCGGCGTGAAGCGGCCGCCGGCGAGCTCTGAATGCAGCGTCTCGCCTTCGAGCAGCTCCTGGACGACGTAAGGCGCGCCGTCGTGCTGGCCGACGTCGTAGACGATCGTGATGTTGGGGTGGTTCAAAACGCCGGCCGCCCTGGCCTCCTGCTCGAAGCGGCGGAGGCGATCTGCATCGGCCGAGAACGACGCCGGCAGCACCTTGATCGCGACGTCGCGCCCGAGCCGCGAATCGCGCGCGCGGTAGACCTCTCCCATGCCTCCCGCGCCGATCTGGCCCAGGATCTCGTAAGGGCCGAGGCGCGCGCCGGCGGAGAGCGTCATTTGAGCCCCTCCGCGAGAAACAGGGCGGAGGCTTCCGACTGGCCGTAGTTGTACACGTACGACTTCCCGTCGGGGGTCAGGAGAACAACGCCGATCCAGTTGACTGCCGACAGCTCGGACGGCGCGAGGGTTTTCCAGCGCTCGCGCTTCCCTGTTCCGACCTCGACGCGCACGACTTGCCTGGGTACGCTGTCAATCACCTCGGTGAACAGGAATTTCCCGTCGGGCGTCCAGCGGATCGCGGCGAGATCCTTCGTTCCGGGAATGGTTCGCGGCTCTCCGCCGCCCGTCGGAACCAGAGACAGGTCTTCGGACGCTTCCCCGAAGGTGACGATCCAGTCTCCGGCGGGAGAGATCGGCAGACCGGCGATCGCGAACCGGCGGTCCGAAATCGGACGAGGCTTGCCCGACGGAAGCTCCTGAAGGTAGAGACGCGCCTTGCGACCGGGCTCGGCCCCGAGGAGAAGCAACCGTTTCCCGTCCGGAAAGAGGGTCGCGGTTTCGACTCTCTCGAAGTCGGGCTCCTCGAGGGTGACCGGTGCGCCGGTTCCGGTCGGCGTCAGCACCAGATTCTTCGCGGAGACCGGCGAGCGTGCGAGAACCCACTGTCCATCGGCCGAGAGCGCCAGAGCCTGCCCCTCGCCGAGCCTGACGGCGGGCGAACCGTCGGTCTTGCGCAGGTAGTAAGCCCGGCCAGCCTCTCCGTACTCGTTGATCAGGAGGATCTTTCCATCGGCGGACAGGCCCGCCGGGCCTGAGAGGTCGAACCAGGACAGCTCGCGCTCGGCGGCTTCGCCCGGCGCCAGCCCGAGGATCCCGCCATAGATTTTTGCTCTCTCGAGGAGTACCCGGCCGTCCCGCGAGATGTCGTGAACCACCAGGGGGATCGGAGCGCTCGAGACCGTGCGAACGTGTCCCTCGAGGTCGACGGCTTTCAGAAAGCACTGGCCGCGCTCGCCGCCGTCGTCGAACCAGATCTCCTTCCCGTTCGGCGCCCAGGCGCAGATCCCATTCCCGCCGATCGCGCGGACCAGGATCTTGACCTTGCCCGCAAGGTCCACGATCCGGAGCGAGGAGCCTTCCCCTGTGTCTTCAATGAAAGCGATGCGGTCTCCGCGCGGCGAGATCCGCAGGTCCGAGACGTAGTGCTCCGAGGCGTAGATCGGCTTCCCGAGGGGCAGCTCGATGCGATGGCGTCCTTCCAGGAAGCGCACGACGGCGAGCTGCTTCCCGTCGGGCGTCCAGTCGGCTTTCTCGACGAATTCGGCGATCGATCGAGGGGCTCCTCCGCCCATCGGCAGGGTGGCGAGCGTGCCCGGGCCGCCCGGCCCCCCTCTGAATCCTTCCCTCAGTAGCGATATGGCGAGCTCGCCCGAGCGCGAGACGGAAAGGAGGTGCGCGCTCTTCACTCCGATCGGGGTCGATTCGAGCCCCTCGGGGCGTGTCGTGTAGATCTCGGCCGGTTGTCCCTGCCAGGAGGCGGAGTAGACGACGCTGCGGCCGTCCGGCGCGAACCTGGCCGTCCCCACGTTCCCGCTTCGAAACGTCAGCTGGCGAAAAGTCGGGAGGACCGGCTTCGCGGGCCGCCAGAGCAGATGGCCGAGAACTGCGCCGGCCGCGATCGCGAGACCGGCGAAAACGGCGATTCGAAGTCTCCCGAGGCGCAGCGCGGGTTTTGCCGCCACCGGCGCGCCGATGGCGCTCGAGGCCTCGGAGAGGTGATCGCGGACCGTCGCGAGCTCGCGTGCGAGGTCCTCCGTTGAGGCGTAACGATGGCGCGGTTCCTTGGCCAGGCACCGCTCGACGATCCAGCGCAGGGGAGCCGGCACTCTAGGGTTCAGCGCCGCGATCGGCTCCGGCTCGTCCTGAATGATCGCGGTGAGCGTCTGCGGCGCCGACGCGCGCCGAAACGCGCTCTTGCCGGTCGCCATCTCGTAGAGAATCGATCCGAACGAGAATTGATCCGACCGAAAATCGATCGACTTCCCCTGGGCCTGCTCGGGCGACATGAACCCGACGGTACCTAGAATGACGCCCTCCGAAGTCGCGACGGAGACCGTCGGCGCCTGAGTCGGCCTGCTCGCGCTCGACTCGGGCTGGGTCAGCTTTGCGAGGCCGAAGTCGAGGATCTTGACCAGACCATCCTCGGTGACCATGATGTTTTCTGGTTTCAGGTCACGATGGACGATGCCGGAGCCGTGCGCCCTCGCGAGGCCGTCGGCCACCTGAATCGCGACCTGTAGAAGCCTGCGAACCGAGATGGCCCCCTTAAGGAGCTCCGACCGAAGCGGCTCGCCGCCGACCAGTTCCATCGCGATGTAGGAGACGCCCCCTTCGGATCCGAAGTCGTGGATCGTGACGATGTTGGGGTGAGAAAGCGCCGACGCTGAGCGCGCCTCCCGCTCGAATCGTTTCAGCCGCTCCGGATCCGACTCCAGCGAAGCCGGTAGGACCTTGATCGCGACGTCGCGCCCGAGCCGCGGATCGCGCGCGCGGTAGACCTCGCCCATTCCTCCTGCGCCGATCTGGCCCAGGATTTCGTAGGGGCCCAGGCGCGCGCCGGGAACCAGCGTCATCTATTTCAGGCCGTCCGCGACGTAAAGGTCCGAGAGATTATGCCGATAGCTGTAGAAGATCCCACGGCCGTCGGGCGTCATGACGATTTTCTCCACTGACGTCACTCCGATCGCGTCCATCGGTGAGAGCTCTCGGAAGAGCTCCTTACGCCCGGTCGCAATCTCGAGTCGCCAAATGCGCGCGGGGAGCCCGCCGCCGCGGTGCGTATAAACGGCTCGGCCGTCCGCCGTCCACTGGATCGGAAATTCGCCGTCCGCCAGACCCGGTATCGGCGCCGGATCGCCGCCCTCGATCGGGACAAGGGAACTCTTGCCGTCGCCGTTCATGACGACCACAAGCCGGCCGTCGGGAGAGACCGGGTTGCCGAACGGGGTGAGCTTCCATCCGGACGGCGTGATCGGCCGCGGCTTGCCGCCCTCGAAAGGCGCGACGTAAACCTGCGGCGACTGGCCTTTCGCCTCGATGACCAGACGCTTGCCATCCGGCAGAAACACGCCTCCCGCGACGGATTGCAACCCCTCGAACTCGAGTGTTCGCGGCGATCCAGACCCCGTCGGAAGCAGCGTCAGCTTGCCGGGATTGTTCGGCACGCTGGAGACCACGAAGCGTCCGTCCGGCGAGAGTGAGGAACCGGTGCCCTCGCCAATCGGCGTTGCCGCGGATCCGTCGGTGCCGCGCACGTAGATGGTCTGGTTCGGTCCGGCGCCTTCGCCTGACTCAACGATGAGAATGGTCTTTCCATCGGGCGTGACGTCTTCCGCGCTCGAGGCGTCGAGCCAGCTGAGTTCCCTCAGGGACGATTCTCCGGGAACGACCCCGTCGAGCTGGATTCGATTTCGCACCTGACTGAACAGGACACGGCCGTTTCGAGCGACGTCGTGGAGCTCGAGGAGTCCTGGCACACGGAGGAGCAGCCGGCGCTTTCCCGAGGGCGAGATCGCCTGAAGAGAGGAAATGCCCGGAGGGGAGCCCGGCTCCGGCGCCGCGTACCAGATCTCGCGTCCGTCCGGCGACCACGCCAGATTCCACCAGTCTGCGAGCCTGGCCAGCGTGCGAGCCGCTCCGCCGTTCTCGACGAGGCGGAGCGCGATGCCTCCGCTGAGGCTTCCCTCGAAAAACGCGACCGATCGGCCGTCGGGCGAGAGGCGGGGCGTGTCGATCCTCTCCGCCGATTCGTAGACGACCTTTCCGATCGGGAACTCGATTCTGTGACGGCCGGCGACGGTGCGCTCGACCATCAGCTCCTTGCCGTCGGGACCCCAGTCGGCGTACCGCACGTCGTCGAGGATCGGACGCGGCGAACCCCCCGCGAGGGGAATCCGAGCCAGCGTGCCGAATCGCTCGTAGCTTCGAGATGCCGTTCGTGCACCGAGCATCACCGCCAGATCCCCGGTGGGCGAGACGCCAAAGAGGCTGGCGTCTTTGAGTCCGAACGGACGCGACTCCGGGCTCTCTGGCCGGGTCATGTAGACGTCGATGGGATTGCGCTCCCATGCCGCGCTGTAGACGACGGTCTGGCCGTCGGGCGCGAAGCGTGCGGTCCAGACCGTGCCCCGCCGGTAGGTCAGCCTCTTGAACGTTGGCTGTCCGGGTCCGCTCAGACCAGGGCGCGCGAGGGCTCCGATCAGGACGCCGGCGACAACACCCGCCAGGGCGGCCGCGATCCATGCCGAGCGCCGGCGCATCGGCCGCACCGCGGCGAGGGGAACGGCGCCCGGCGCCGAGGCGCCGGATATCGCTTCGAGCGCGAAGGCGACGTCGTGGGCGGAGTGGAAGCGCTGCTCGGGGTTCTTCTCGAGACAGTGGTGGACGATCCGCTCGAGGCCCGGCGAGATGTTCTGGTTCGTGACGGAGAGATCCGGGGGATCCTCTTTCAGGATCGCCGACATCGTGTCCGCGGCGGAGTCGCCTCGAAAGGCGCGGTTGCCCGATAGCATCTCGTAGAGGATCGCGCCGAAGGAGAAGATGTCGGACCGCGCATCGGCGGGTTTGCCGCGCACCTGCTCGGGCGACATGTAGCCAAGCGTGCCGAGCACGACTCCCGGCTCGGTGCCGGCAGTGGCGGTGGGGACGTTCGTGACCTGCGAGCCCTCCTCCTGGTGGGTCAGCTTCGCCAGTCCGAAGTCGAGGATCTTGACCCGGCCGTCTTTGGTGATGAAAACGTTCTCGGGCTTCAGGTCGCGGTGGACGATGCCCTTGTCGTGCGCGGCCGCGAGGCCCTGCGCGATCTGCATCGCGTAGTCCGTCGCACGGCGTGTCGAGAGCTTTCCACCGGCCAGCGCGGACCGCAGCGTCTCGCCCTCGAGCAGCTCCTGGACGACGTAGGGCGCTCCGTCCACCGCGCCGATGTCGTAGACAGCGGTGATGTTGGGGTGATTGAGCATCCCCGCGGCCTTCGCCTCCTGCTCGAAGCGACGCAGGCGATCGGTGTCGGTGGAGAACGAAGCCGGCAGAACCTTGATCGCCACTTCGCGGCCGAGGCGCGAGTCGCGCCCACGGTAGACCTCTCCCATTCCCCCAGCGCCGATCTGGCCGAGGATCTCGTACGGGCCAAGCTTCGAGCCGGCGGAAAGGGTCACGGCTTGGCCGGTGCCGGGGACGGCTCGGTCATTGAGCGCTCCCACACGTCCGCGTTCTCGTTGTTGCGCGCCGCGTAGCAGGTCGTCGCGTCGCGGCAGACCACCATCCAGTAGCTTGTCGCCGGCGTGTTTTCGATGATCAGGCGATCGCCGGTGGAGTCGATGACGTGCACGCCGTCGTCCTCACGAAGGATGACCCTCTCGCCCAGGGGCGATCCTCGCCGGCCGCGGCGTCCGATCGACACCCCCGGAAAGGCCGGCGAGACCCGCTTGGTCGCCGGGTCGTAATGGAGCACCTCGGTGGTCGATGCGTCGTCGGTGCGGACGCCGACGCCGATGAGCCGGCGGCCGTCGGCGGACCACTCGATCGGATAGAACTCCTGGCCCGGACCCGGCGCCGGAATGCGCTCGCTCGACCCGACCGCGCCGGCGGCGTCCAGACGCAGCAGGGTCGCGAATTTGCCATTGCTGACGGCGATCAGCCGGCCGTCGTGCGACCAGTGCGGTTCGATGATCGTCTCGCCCTGCGTGTGCGTCAGCTGGGTCAGGCCGCTCCCGTCGGGCGCGATCGTCCATATCTCGTAGCGTCCGCTGCGATCGGAGTGGAACGCGATGCGGCTGCCGTCGGGCGAGAACTTCGGGTGGCGATCCTTGAACGGGTCGTCGGTCACCTGCCGGACGCCCTTGCCGTCGGTGCCCATGAGGTAGATGTCCTCCTGGGCCGCGCCGCGGGCGTCGAAGGCGATCGTCTTGCCGTCGGGCGCGACGTCGAAGTCGGCGACCTCGAGCGCGCTCTGGTAGATCTCCTCGGGCTTTCCAACGAGCCGTCCCTGCGCATCGAACGTGAGCCGGTCGAACGAGAAGGTCTGCTGACGGTCCACGTATGCGAGGCGCCGGCCGTCACGCGAGAGCGCGATGCCTCCCACCTCGCGCGCGGGAAGGCGGTCGGCGACCGGGGGTCCCAGCGTCTTGCCCGTCGCTTCGTCGATCGGCACGCGCCACAGGTTCATGACGCCGTCGCGGTTGGACAGAAAGTAGAGCTCGCGGCCGTCGGCCGACCAAATCGGGTTCCAGTCGACGGGCAAATCCTGCGTCACGGGAACCGGCCGCTCGCCCTTCGCGAGACCCTT
>Ga0075424_100002486_pt1 | contig 16895 bp, 12 predicted proteins | sample SoiMethybrSBSTD3_FD_75301 | JGI IMG/M metagenome (GOLD analysis project Ga0075424, IMG submission 75301) | Bulk soil microbial communities from a Populus tree surrounding site in Tennessee, USA - Soil MetaG P. TD hybrid SBSTD3 | ecosystem: Environmental > Terrestrial > Soil > Tree plantation...
TCACATGAGCCGACCGACAAGGTGACGTGACCATCCGCACCGTTCTTCAAAATAAGGATGCCGCAGTTCGGCACGTCCGCGGTCGGTGTGCACTTCGGATCCTTGAGTGTTAACGCTGTGCCTGGCGTGGCATCGGCGCCAACGGCAGTGAGAGCAACCTCCACGGTGATCTTGCCCGGTGCCAGGTCGTCTCCGTATACCACCTTGACTTTGAATTTGACGCCGTTGGCGAACTGTGAGTAGGTCGCACCAACAATGGTGGTGCTCTTGAAGCCGGCTTGGATGACTGCGGTCGTGTTGCCTCCGAGCTGACCGGGGCCGAACACCTCCACCAGTTCGATCCTGGTCGCCTTCTTGACCTTGATGGGTTTTCCGTCGTCGTCGACCACCTGCACGACGACATTGAAAGGTCGGTTCTGAACCGGATATTGCAGGCCCGAACCGGTATCGGTGATCAAGACGATCTGGAGGGCCTTCGTGTCGTCACGGTCGCCTCTTTCGCCATGTGTTCCAGTGGCACCAGCAGGAAGCCAGGTACCGATGATCACTAGTGCCGCGGCTAATAGGGCAGCGCTCAGCACAGCGAGACAGCGTCGAAGAAATGATTGTTTGGGCGTCATTGGACAGCCTTTCCCCCGGGGAAGAAGAAGGATTCTCGCTGGGGCAGCGCGCCAGCGCGCTCAGGAGATTACGGCAGTCGGTTCCGAACCCAGTGGATTTCAGCGCTAGTGTCGCGGCCCATTTTGATCGTCGGTCGGCGAGGTATTGCCGGCAGCGCGTCCATGGCGTAGTGGCCGGCGGGCACACCTGAAACAGAATCCCAAATCATCCACAAAGCGCTGCCAGATTGCTGCCGCTAGAGCTTGAGGCAATAACGCCCTGCGATCGCTGGGCGTCGTCCGGGCGCCGCTGCCGGCATTCGTCGGCTGAGCTAGAAGTGGGCGCGGCCGTCGATGTTGAAGAGCAGATGCAAGTAGAGGTCGCCCTGCTTCCGAGAGCTCGACACGTAATCGACGCATGCATCCTGCCCCTCACCAACCACGCCCTTGGCCGGGCACGGGTCCGCCTTTTCTTCCACTGGGCCGGTGTTGTTAAGGGTGAAGAACAAAGGGAGTTTTGGTACGCCGTTAGCAGCCTCCCTGCAGAGATCCTTGTCGCAAGCGACAACGACGGTCGCAGGCGAGTTATTGCTGTAAAGCGGGTTCCCGTCGGAACCCTTCAGGTTCGCAATGAAAGTGACGACCAGCGCTTCGAGACCGCCAGCGGTCTTGCAATTACCGAGCCCATCGCATGAGTTGAGCGACAGCGTCACGTGGCCACTCGCACCATTTGGAAGAAGAAATTGACCGCAGGTCGGCACGTCAGCGGTCGGGGCGGCACAACTCGAATCGGTGAGATTCAATGACCTCCCGGGGGATGCATTCGCACCGACCGCTTTAAGGGCAACCTCAACCGTCACGGTGTCCGATTCGAGATTCACTCCGGAGGACGCTCGGACGCGCAGCACAACCCCATTTGCGAACTGGCTGTACGTCGCACCCGAGATGGTCGCTCCCGAGCCGTTGCGTGGAATAACCGCAGTTGTCGTGCCCGCCAAAACGCCAGGACCGGATACCTCTTCCAAGACAATCGTGGTCGCTTGGTTAACAGTCGTTGGCTGCCCGGAAGTGTCGAGGACTCTGATGGCGACGTCGAACGGGCGGTCCTGAACCGGCGCGCCCAGTCCCGAAGCGGTGTCGGTAACCGACACGATGTCCAAGGAACCCTTGGTCGGCGCAGCATTAGCGGGAACCGAGATCCCGATGGCCCATGCCGCAGCCAGGAGGGCGGCGCTGAGCACCGCGAGAGAACGTCGAATTAGCGATTGTTTGCGTGTCAGTGATTGCTTCGGCGTCATTGACAGCCTTCCCCCCGAGGACACTTCGTTTCATGCTAAACCGATTAGGCCGACTTCGAGCGGAATTTGCGTTTAGTGTCGCGGCCCATCTTGATCATCAGGCAATTCACCGGGGCTGAACCGGTCGAGCAGCTCCTCGACCTCGGCTCCCGCCTCCCGCGAGCTTGGTGGGAATCCCGTGACAACCGGCAAGAAGCGGTTGCAGGGCAGCGCCTGCAACTCAAGGTCGCTAGCCGCCCGAACCGTGGCGGTACGCCGCACCCTGCGCAGCAGCCCGATCTCTCCGAATCCCTCTCCCGGGCCGAGTGTGGTGATCAGGTGACCGTCTCCGATTACATCGACCGTTCCCGACTCGATCACGTAGAAGCGGTCGGCCGGATCACCCTGGCGAAATACGGCCTGGCCGACCGGCACATGGACCGGTTCCAAACCGCGGGCCAATTGTTCGATAGCCGGCAGCGGCAACGGCTGGAACATAGGCGCCCTCTGAAGCAGCCCGATCTCCTTGCCAAGCTCGCCGTCGTAGCGGTCGAGGTGGCTCAAGCGCCGCCATGCCACCAGTACAAGACATGGACAAAGGGCGCCCACGATGATCAATGCAGCCGTCAGGCTGGTCCATTCGATCAAGAGCGAGGCGACGATGGCACCCACCCCGACGGCGAGGGTGATCAAGCTCTCGAACAGGCCGAAGACGCGGGCAAGAACCGCATCGGGGGCCAACCTCGCCATCAGAGTAAACAAGCCGACGTCAACGAGCGCGTTGCCGATGCCAACGCATGCCAACAGAGTGAGAGCAGTTGCTTCCCACGGAAACAGCGGAATCAGCGCAATCGGTAGCCCCCACAACGCAACGCCTATGCCAAACCACTGCGCAAGCCATCGAGATCCCACCAGCAGCGATGCGATCAGTGAACCGAGTACAGCCCCTGCACCGATAGCCCCAGTGAGCGTTCCAACACCTGGCTCGCCGGTGTGCAGCAGATCCAGTGCCACGACGACAGTGAAGACCGTGAGCGCACCACGCGTGAATGTCTGCGCCATGCCTAAGCCGGTGAGCAGCGCCAAGTCACGATTGCCCATGATGGCCCGGACGCCCTCGGCTACGTCGGCCATCAAATGAGCGCCCCGTGGAGCTGCTGGTCGGGGCGGAGCGTCGTAGCGCATTCCGAGCAGCAAGGCGGCAGCAGCTAGTGAAGCAGCTGATGCAAAAGCGAACACCCCGGCGACGTCAGTGAACTCCAACAGCGCAGCGGCTAGGAGCGGGCCTACCAGCGTGGCAATCGAATCGAGCATCCCTCGTACGACGTTCGCGCTGGCCAGCTCATGTCCAGTCCGGCACAGTGACGGGAGCAATGCCGAATGTGCTGGGCGGAACAGGGTCGCCGCGATCGTTGAGAGCGCGGCGAGGATATAGACAATCATCACCGGGCCGTTAAGTACGACGACGATTCCGGCCGCCCCCGTAGCGAGCCCACGGACCGTGGAGACCAGGACAAGAACTCTTTCGCGGCGCCCTCGGTCCGCCAGTGGCGCGGCCAAGGGCGCTATGACCGCTGACGGCACCATGCGCAGCAGTCCAACCAGTCCGACGGCCGTCGGGCCGCCAGCCCGATACGCGACGATTCCCAGTCCGACGGTGAAGGCCCACTCGGCCGTCCAAGCCCCGAAGAAGCTCAGCTGAGCGCGGCGCAGATTGCCGTTCACAGCGTTGCTAGCGAACGCCGCACCGGCCGCCTTCAGCCTGACCCGCACCGACTGCTTCATGCCCGCTGACCATTTTGGTCGTCGGTCGGCCCGCCAGGCCTGAAGCGGTCGAGCATCTCCTCGACCTCGACCGCTGCCTCTCTCGCACTCGGCGGGAAGCCCGTGATCACCGGCAGGAAGCGATCACACCTGAGGGCTTGCAAATCGAGGTCGGTAGCGGCCCGAACCGTGGCCGTACGTGGCACCCTGCGTAGCAGCCCGATCTCTCCGAACCCATCTCCTGGACCGAGCGTCGTGATCAAGTTGCCGTCTCCGATCACATCCGCCGCGCCCACCTCGATGACATAGAAGCGATCGGCGGGGTCGCCCTGTCGAAATACCGCCCGGCCAATGGGCACGTGTACTGGCTCCAGGCCACGTGCGAGGTGCTCGACGGCGGGCAACGGCAACGGCTGGAACATCGGCACCCCCTGAAGCAGCCCGATCTCTCGGTCCACTTCTCCGATATGGCTGTCCAGGCGTCTCAGCCGACGCCACGCTGCGACCGCCAGGATCGGACAGAGGGCGCCAACAGCTACCAGCGCCACAGGCACGCTGGTCAGATCGATCAACAGCGCGGCGAGGATGGCACCTAGCCCGACCGTCAGCGAGACCAAGCTCTCCTGCAGGCCGAACACTCGAGCGAGTACCTCATCCGGGGCCAGCCTGGCCATCAACGTATAGAGGCCAAGATCAACAAGTGTGTTAGATAGGCCGACGCATGCCAGCAAGATGAGCGCGGTCACCTGCGAGGGAAAGAGGGGAATCAGCGCGATGGGCAGGCCCCAGAAAGCGATGCCGATGTCAAACCATTGACCCAGCCGCCGAGATCCCACCAGTAAGGACGCGGCGAGAGAACCGATCACCGCACCGGCGCCGATGGCGGCGTTGAGACTTCCGACGCCCGGCTCGCCAGTGCCGAGCAGATCCAGTGCCACAACAACGGTGAAGACGGTCAATGCACCACGGGTAAAGGTCTGGGCTATGGCTAAACCGTTGAGTAGTGCCAAATCACGGTCCCGCACGATAGTCCGGATACCCTCGGCTGTTTCCGCCACGAGATGAACTCGTCGCGGTGCCACGGGTCTCGGCGGGGCGTCGTAGCGCAATCGCAGCACCAGGCCCGCCGCGGCCAACGAGGCAACTGACGCGACCGCGAACACAGCGGCGACATTAGTGAATTTCAGAAGCAGAGCCGCCAGTAGAGGCCCTGCCAGCGTGGCAACCGAATCCAAGAACCCGCGCACGACATTAGCGCTGGCCAATTCGTGTCCGGTCCGGCACAGTGACGGGAGCAGTGCCGAATGAACGGGTACGTAGAGGGTCGCCGCCATGGTCGAAAGCACGGCGAAGACGTAGACGATCAGCACTGGGCCGTTAACGGCGACGACGATTCCGGCCGCTCCAGTAGCGATCGCGCGGAGCGTCGACACCAGAACCAGGACTCGCTCCCGACGCCCCCGGTCCGCCAGTGGCGACCCTAGGAGCGCAACTACCGCGGCCGGCACCATCCGCAGTAGCCCCACCAGTCCAACCGCGATCGCACCGCCTGCCCGGTAGGCGACGATTCCCAATGCGACGGTGAAGGCCCACTCGGCCGTCCAGGCCCCCAGGTAGCTCAGCTGAGCGCGGCGCAGATTGCTGTTGACCGCATTGCTGGCGAACGCGGCGGCGGCCGCTTTCAACCTGCTTGGCCGCCGTTGGCTCATGATTGGTGACAATAACGCTGAAAGATCGGCGGAGTGGCGAGGCGATCGGCGACGCATCGCCTGAAACAAGATCAACTAGCACCGCAGGATCAACCGAGTCGCTGTGCGTTCACTTGATCAATCCGGCACGGATCCTGGCCCGCTTTCGTCAGCCGGTCTACCTCCGGACCTGGCTGCGGAAATGCACGTGGACGTGCGTTTCTTCAGGCAGCTCGCAGACTGATACGAGCCCAGTGAAAGCGGCTACGCCTCCCGTAGGCCGGTTCCACGTCCCGGATAGACCCAGGACAAGGCGGCGCGCAGCCGGTCGCGCCAGTTCTCCCAAGTGTGACCGTCGCGTGCCTCGACATAACGCACCTGCATGCCGGCGGATTCGAAAATCGGCACGATCGATCGGTTCGGAATGATCAGCGGCTCGTACAACCCGCAGCTGACAAAGAGGCGGTCCGCAATACGACGGGGCCGCTCACGATAGCGATTGACAAAATTCACAACCGGGTCGAAAACAGGACCACCGCCGTGATCCATTCCCAGTTCTGCGAATACGAACGACCCGGACAGAAGCACCAGCGATCCGTACGTATGTGGTGCCCGGTATGCAGCCGACAGCGCCGCAACCGCTCCAAAACTGGCGCCAAGCAGGCCCCGGCCGGAACGGTGAGGCGTAAGGGGCAATTCGGTTTCAAGCCGCGGCAACAGCTCGTGGGTCAAGAAGCGTGCGTGCTGTGGGGAATTGGCATATTCAGCAAGCCGATCCTTCGGATGCAGAAATGCCACGATTGTTTCGGCGATATCCCCGCGGTGAATGAGGTTGTCGAGTACGACCTTGGCCGCGGCGTACTGCAAAAATTCGCCGCCATCATGTACCACGAGTAGGGGATATGACGCGGCACGACCGAACCGGGCGGGCAGGTACAAGGTCACTGGAGAATCGCGCTGCAGCGCATCGCTTTCGATGACCAGCTCGGTTAGTTGACCTGGAGGTGCGTCGGGGTCATGAAAGGTCCACTTCGGTGTTGTATAGCCGATGGTGAAGCACACCGAGATCGCCCCGAATGGGCTGTGCGAAAGCTTGGGATTCAACGGATCATTGAAGCGCTCGACGTGCTCTCCGCGTCTCACCTCGATCTGATAGTTGATCCGCGATCTTTGAGGCACCTTGAGGACGACGTACCACAACGTGGTGTCGGCCACTCTCCGCATCGGCAGCCGGGAAGGTAGGCCGAGAATTCGTTGGGCAAGGTATACCTCGTCTGCCTCACCGCGGAAGAGGAATGTGCAGTGAGGGCCTTCGACGATGGGGACTTCGCGACCGGCAAGGAAATTGCCCACCGTCGCCTCGTCGACCGCTTCCTGTTGCTGCAATTGGTTGATCGCGAGACGGCTGGTACCGCCTCCGGCCGACCATTGATGATGCCGCCCGGCGGCGTTACTCACTGTGCGTACACGTGCACGGTGCGGCCGACATCGTCGAGCAAGCCGTGCAACGCGTCGTAGTCGGGATGGCGCATGCGCACATAGGCATTAGCCATGTACCCCGCTTCGACGGGCTGGGTCGGCGTACCGGGCGGAGGCAGATGCGCATCGATGACCCACTCGCCCGACCGAGCCTGAATGTCGTCGACACCGGAATATCCGGTGATCTCACCGTCGTGGTCGGGCCGTAGCGCGACAATCCCGGCCGCGTAGCGTCGGGACGGGCGCGCGGCGATGTGGTCGTGCACGATTGCGTTGGCCCACTCGCGGTACAAGTCGAAGTCGTTGCCGACCGAATACAGATCCCATGCCCCGACGCCGGGTGGGCGGCAGCCGATCTCTGAGAACCGGAGTCCCTTCGGTCCGAAAAACCATTCCATGTGGGTCGCTGTGGTGCCAATGCCAAGCGCTTCGTTGACCCGATAACCGAGCTCCCGGATCTCGTTGTAGTCCGAAACCGAGTCGACGCGATTAGTGGCGATGAACTGCGGCGAGATCCATCGTGCACGCATCGCTTCGAGCACGTTGGGGTAATAGTGCGACACGAAATCCAGCGATACGTACCCGTTGACGCACACCGTGTCGTAGAACCCCTCGTGGCCCTCTACGAACTCTTCAACGGCGATGGACTCGACACCTTGGCCACCGAACCGGCCGAGAGCGGCGTCCAGTTCGGCCTTGTTATCGGCGCGTGTGGTGTCGAGGGCACCCGCGCCGGTGCGTGGTTTGAGGATGATCGGATAGCCGATCGCGTTGACGAAGTCGTACACCTCGCCAGCGGTGCGCACAGCCGCGGAGGCCGCCGTCGGTACTCCGGCTGCTCGCAGCACCTCCTTCATCGACGGCTTATCCCGACACAACCAGGCAGTGCGCACCGACGTTCCGGGGATCGTGCAGTTCTCCCGCACCTTCGCCGCGGTAAGCGTATGTGACTCGATCGTGGCCTCGAGGCGGTCGACCCACGCCCTGCCCTGAATCCAACGTACGGCGTCGGTCATGACGCCAACATCAACGACCGAGGGCACATGGTGGTAGTGCGACATCCAGCTTTTGAGCTGTTCGTCCAGGCCATCGGTAGGGGTCTCCCCGATCCCGATCACCGTTGCGCCGACCTCGGCAAGAGCGCGTACAAAGTTGCGTTGCGTCGGCGGAAAGTTTGGCTCGACGAACACGGTGTTCACGCTCGGCATGCTACCGGTAGCGTCCTGCCATGGTGGTCGCAGCTTTCGTCGCACCCTTCCTGCTCCCTGCAACCGCGCGGTTCGTCGCCACGGCCGCCCAACTGCCTGGCGTCAGCCTGGCCGTCATTACGACAGAGCCTGCTGATCGACTATCCCCGGATCTGAAGGCGCAGCTCGACGGGCATTGGCGGGTAGACGACGCCCTCGATCCTCAGCAGCTGGTTGATGCTGTACGCGGCCTCAGCCAGCAGATGGGCCGCGTCGAGCGCATCGTGGGCGCGCTCGAACAGTTGCAGGTGCCTATGGCGTACGCGCGTGAAGTGCTTGGCCTGGACGGCATGGACGTGGAGACGGCGCTCAACGTACGCGACAAGTCCCGAATGAAAACGGTGCTTCGCGCGGCAGGGGTGCCCTGTGCCCGCCACCAGCTCGTTACCGAGCCGGCCGAGGCACTGTCGTTTGCCGAGGCGGTCGGGTTCCCGCTGGTGGCAAAGCCTCCGGCCGGTGCCGGAGCTCAGGCGACGTACCGGCTGGACGACGCAGCTGCGCTTCGCGGTTGGCTAGACGCGATTCCTCCGCGCGCGGATGCGCCGGGATTGCTCGAGGAGTTCCTGGTCGGGGAGGAACACACATTCGACAGTGTCACAGTCGGCGGTCAGACCGTGTTTTCCTCGATTGCGGACTACTTTCCGACGCCGCTGGAAGTCCTTCGCCAGCCGTGGATTCAGTGGACTGTGCTGCTCCCCCGCGAACTCGATGATCCGCGCTACCAAGGCATCTGGGAGATCGGGCCGGCCGCCTTGCAGGCGCTCGGCGTGCGAGATGCGCTTACCCACATGGAGTGGTTCCGGCGCCCGGACGGATCGGTTGCCGTATCGGAGGTTGCGGCACGACCACCAGGTGCGCAGATCAGCTCGATGCTGGGATACGTACATGGTGTCGACTTCTATCGGGTCTGGGCGGAACTGGTCATCCTCGGCACATTCCAGGTGCCCGAGCGGCGGTATGCCGCCGGGACCGCGTACCTCCGGGGGCAAGGCCGTGGTCGGGTCAGGGCGGTCCATGGAGTTGATGAGCTGCAGCAGGAGATCGGGCACCTCGTCGTCGAGGCACGACTCCCCGAACCTGGGCAACCAGCCTCGTCAGGTTATGAGGGCGAGGGGTACATCATCGTGCGCGATCCCGACACCGAGGTCGTCCGCGACGCCCTGCGCCGCATCATCAACCGGATCCGCATCGAGCTCGTGGAGGCGCTGTGAACGTTGTGATGATCTCGCCTGGCTATCCGGCGGAGATGGCGTACTTTACGCGAGCACTTGCCGCCGTCGGCGCGACAGTTATCGGGGTTGGTGACCAGCCGCCGTCAGCGCTGCCCGACGTGGCGCGGGACGCCCTCGGACACTATGAGCACGTCAATCTCACCGACGAGCCCGGCGTGCTGGGAGCGCTCCACGGTCTGGCCCGCCACGCCTCGATGGATCAGGTCGAGTGCTTGTGGGAGCCGTACATGATCCTTGCGGCGCGGGTCCGAGAATCCTTCGGCATACCCGGCATGACGGTTGAGGAGACTGTGCCGTATCGCGACAAGGAACGCATGAAGCAGCAGATTGACGCTGCTGGGATCCGTACGCCGTGGCATGCCAGTGCGACGAGTGTTGCTGGCGTGTGGGAAGCAGCCGAACGAGTTGGCTACCCGCTTATCGTCAAGCCGATCGCCGGAGCTGGCTCGGCCGACACCTACCGCGTGGATTCCCCGCAGGAGCTTTCGGAGGTGCTGCCGCTGCTCCGACACGTACCAGAGGTCAGCGTCGAAGAATTCGTGGATGGCGAAGAATTCACCTACGACACCGTGTGCGCGGGAGGATCGATCCTTTTCGAGAACATCATGTGGTATCGGCCGCGGCCACTGCAGATGAAGATGTACGAATGGATCAGCCCGACGTCGATCGTGCTGCGTGACCTCACCGTCCCGCACCTGGAGGGTGGTCGCCAGATGGGTGCCCAGGTGATCGACGCGCTGGGCTTTCGCAGCGGGTTCACTCATATGGAGTGGTACCGCAAGGCCGACGGAGAAGCGGTGTTCGGCGAGATTGGAGGACGACCACCCGGAGCTCGCGTCGTTGATCTGATGAACTATTCAACTGATGGAGACCTGTACATCGCGTGGGCCGAAGCCGTGGTCCATGGGCGATTGTCTCGACAGCTCGAGCGCCGATTCAACGCCGGCTGTGTCTTCAAACGCGCCCACGGTGTTGGCCGGATCAGCCACATCGAGGGGCTTGAAGAGCTGCTGGCTCAGTACGGCGAGCACGTGATGGCTATTGACCTGCTCCCGATCGGTGCTCCGCGTCGCGACTGGCGGGCCACTCTTATCAGTGACGGGATAATCGTCGTACGCCATCCGGAATTGCAGCAGGTGATCGACATGACCGAACGCTTCGCGTCCGACCTGCAGCTGTACGCGAGCTGACCGGGTCCTCTCGCAACCGCAACGAACGTGCACGTTCGTTGCAGCACACCGCGTGGATACGGTCCGCAAACTCAGCAAAACCGGGGCAAGTGGTGCGCGAACTCCCGCCGCCACCATGGCCAATCGTGTGCTACGTCATGACCCCACAGATCTACCTCGTGTGGGATGCCCTTCTCAGCGAGTAGGCCACCAAGCGTCTTGGTGCTGACAAGGGCTCCGGTGGTGTCTTCCCACATCCCCTGTCCGCAGACCAGCAGCAGGAAAACCCGAGATCGCAGCCACTCAAGGTGGTCGCCTTGCATGTTCGCCAGATAGGCGAGCGGTGTATTGAAATACATCGCGTCGCCGCGCTCCCCCCAGCCATAAAGAGAGCTGGGGTCATAGTTGCCGGACATGCACAACGCTTGCGGGAACAGATCGGCACGCTTGAGCGCGAAGTTAGCGGCGTGATACGCACCCATACTCGTGCCGGTGGTGAGGATGTCGGCCGGTCCCCCACAATCTTCGAACACCCATGGCACGACCTGATCGACGATCCACGACTCGTACTGCTCGTGTCGACGAGCGCGCTCCTCCAGCGGTACGTGCTTGTCGGACCACGACTGCGCGTCGTAGCTGTCAACGCAGTAGAGCTTCACGCGGCCGCCCTCGATGAGATCGGCGACGACGTCAATCATTCCCCAGGACTCGAAGTCCTGCGCGCCCCCCATCTCGTGTGGGAAGACCAAAACGGGGCGACCCCAGTGGCCGTACGCCACAACAGAGCCGGCCGCCCCAATCGCCGGGGACCAAAGATCGACGGTATGGCGCCTCATACGGGACCCTTCGTGGGCGAGTCGCGACATTGCCTAGCACCAGATGTGCCAGTCAGTCTAAGGTCAACGCCTGCCGGAAGCTGTCTGAGGGGAGCCGTTTCATGGCCAACATCGCGTCGGTCAGCCCTGATAAAGACCACGCTTTGCGATGTACTGCACGATGCCGTCCGGCACCAGATACCAGATCGGCTCATGCGCTTGCACTCGCCGCCGGCAGGTCGTCGAGGAGATGGCCAGTGCCGGCACCTCGATCAAGGTGACCTTGTCCTGCGGCAGCTGAGCGATCACCGGTGAATCAAGATCAACTCCGGGACGCGTACAGCCCACGAAGTGAGCAAGATCGAATATCGAATCCACTTCGCGCCAGGTAAGAATCTGGGCCAGTGCATCGGCGCCGGTGATGAAGTACATGTCGACGTCGTCGCCGCGCTCGACTCGCAGGTCGCGCAGCGTATCCGCGGTATAGGTGAGTCCAGGACGATCGATGTCGACGCGACTCACGGTGAACCGCGGATTGGACGCCGTAGCAATGACTGTCATCAAATAGCGGTCCTCACCCGAGGACACCTCGCGATCGGTCTTCTGCCAGGGCTGTCCGGTGGGTACGAAAACAACCTCGTCGAGGCTGAACCGACTTGCTACCTCGCTGGCGGCGACGAGGTGGCCGTGGTGGATCGGATCGAATGTGCCACCCATGACACCGAGCCGGTGCCGTTCATGCGGCTCGGTGCCGCGCTGCCGGGCCAGGCCTGTCGCGCGATGTGGCAGCGTGACCATGCCCTAGCTGTGCGGGCGACCCTTGCCGATCGACCAGGTGATCAGCAACAAGATGAGGAGGATGCCGAACGCGAGAACTCCAAAGGCCCAGGCAGGAATCGGCAGTTCGCGGGTCACCTCGGTCTGGAGAAGCGTCAGTCCCAGGGTCATATCCGCAGCGTAGCGGCTCAGAGCAGCTGATGGGTGCCTCGGCGGGCTGTGTGCCCACTCCCCCTCCGTCGTCTGCCTCGACGCGAACACTAGATTTGCCGCAGGCCAGCCCACGAAGGAGTTTCTGTCATGCTGAAGCCACTGCGGCGAGCAGCCGTACGCGTGGTGAAGCCTCGGGTCAGCGCGGAAACATGGGCCAGACTGCGAGGAATCGACCCCCAGCACGCGCGGAGACAACGCGGTCTCGCGGTCCAGCGGGTGAATAGCGCCGAACAGCGTGCAGCTAGCCGCGGCGCGTTCGGAACGGCCACTCATTTCAGGCCCAGCCTGCAGAACCTGGCGAGCGAATACCGAACCGACCAATGGTGCAAGCGCCGCTACGCGCCACATTATGAACGGCACTTCACGCACATGCGACGTACCAGCTTCACCTTGGTGGAGATCGGCATCGGTGGGGACCGAGAGAGCACCGGTGGCGCCTCGCTGCGCATGTGGAAGCACTTCTTCCCCAAGGCTCAGATCGTCGGACTTGATCTCTACGACACGCCACTTGTCAACGAGAAGCGCATCATCACCTACCAGGGCAGCCAAATTGATGCGGACCTACTTCGCAGCATCGCCCGGAAACATCGTCAGATGAAGATCATCATCGACGATGGTAGCCATCGCCCCGAGCACGTCCGGGCCACCTTCGCGATCTTGTTCCCGCTGCTGGCAGATGGCGGCTGCTACGCCATCGAGGACACCCAGACCTCCTACTGGCCCCGCTTCGGCGGCAGCGTCGACCTCAAGGATCCTGCCACCACCATGGGCATGATCAAAGATCTTCTCGACGGCCTGAACCATCAGGAGTTCGGTGATCTGCGGGCGCGCTGTTATGCCGACTCCCACGTGGTCGCGGTGCATTGCTACCAAAATCTCGTGATCATCGAGAAAGGACGGAACGCCGAAGGCGGAAACCGTCCAGAGGACTGGGCCGTCGCGTCTACTGCCGAATCTGGCCCGAACCAGTGACGACGTACTTTGTCGAGGTCATCTCGGGCAGACCCATTGGACCGCGAGCATGCAGCTTCTGAGTCGAGATACCGATCTCCGCCCCAAATCCGAACTCGCCGCCATCGACGAACCGGCTTGATGCGTTGACCAGGACCGCGGCCGCGTCGACCTCGGAGGTGAATCGGGCCGCCGAGGTCTGCGACTCGGTGATGATCGTCTCCGAGTGACCGGTGCTGTAGCGCCGGATATGCTGCAGCGCCGAGTCCAGGGAGTCCACGATGGCGACAGCGATATCCAGCGACAGATACTCCTTCGCAAAGTCGGTCTCCTCGGCCGGGACGACGTCACCGTACGCCGCTACGCGGGAATCGCCGTGCGCGGTGACTCCGTTCGCGGCGAACGCATGGAGAGCCTTCGGCAGGAACGAGTCGGCTATCTCGGCATGCACCAGCAGCGTCTCGGCGGCATTACATACCGAGGGCCGCTGGGTCTTGGCGTTGATCACGATGTCGAGCGCCATCTGCTCGTCCGCTCCGGCGTCAACGAAGATGTGACAATTACCCACTCCGGTCTCGATGACCGGCACCTGGCTGTTGCGCACCACGTTGTCGATCAGGCCGGCACCGCCCCGCGGAATCAAGACATCGACCAACCCTCGGGCGGCCATCAGCTCGTTCGTCACCTCCCGAGGACCTGGCACGAGCTGAATGGCTTCAGCGGGCAAGCCGGCTTCGACGAGTCCGGCCTGCAGCGCCTCGACCACGGCGGCATTCGACTCGGCAGCTGAGGAAGAGCCTCTGAGCAGGGCGGCGTTGCCGGACTTCAGACAGATTCCACCGGCGTCGGCGGTGACGTTCGGGCGTGCCTCATAGATGATTCCGACGACACCGAACGGCACTCGGACCTGGCGGACCTGCACGCCGTTGGCGTTGGTCCAGCCGCGCACGACAACGCCGACAGGATCGGGCAGCGCAGCGAGCTCACGTAGGCCCTCAACCATGCCCGCGATCCGATCGGGGTTGAGTCGCAAGCGGTCGATCAAGGCCGCGCTTGTCCCGTTAGCTTCTGCGCGGCCGACATCGCGCTCGTTCGCTTCCAAGATCGCGGTCTCGGCCTTGGCTAACGTGTCGGCCATCGCAAGCAGGGCCGCATCCTTGGCTGCTCTTGTAGCGCTCGCCAACGTCAACGCGGCGGCTCGCGCCAGCTGAGCTTGTTCCTGAACGGTCACCGGACAAATCTAACCCGCGGGCTCACCCCGCTGCTTACCGCGAGCGAGCGCGAGCAAGTCGGAGAAAGTCCTTGGCTCCGATCAGTCGAATCAGGTGTGCTGGGCTGAAGAACGACCGCATCGGGAGCACCCCAGTGAGCACGCCGAAGAACCTGGATGCGTCCGCTTCGTCGCCGCCGATGGCCGTGAACAGCCGTTCCTCGATGTCGTTGACTCCGCGCAACCGTGCCAGGTTCATGGTCCAGTTGAAGGCTGGCGTGGTCTCGCGATTGCGTTGCTTTTCGTAGCGGTTCAGGGCGCCGTTGAGGTCGCTTGAGCCATCGAGCCCGTTCACGATGGCGGTCGAGAGCAGTTCGGCATCACGCAAAGCATGACCGATGCCCAAGCCTGTGATCGGATCCATGACCAGGCCAGCGTCCCCGGCAAGCGCCCACCCCAGCCCATGCGCCGCGCGTACGACGTTGGGCAAGTCGCTGGTCCCCCTCGTTGGGCCGACCTGCACAGCGCCGCGAGCCCGTTCACCAAGGCTGCCAACCTTGTCGAGGATGGTGATGAGATGAGTTGTCGGATCCCGCCGGACCGCATCGAAGTCCGAAATCCGACCAGCGACGTAGGTCATAGTGAGCCCGTCATTGGTCGGCCAGGCGCTAGCCGCGAACCCGGTGCCCGAATAGATCTCCCCACCCTTGACCGGCAAACCGTCCCAGTAGGTGTAGAAGGCAAACGTTGCCGTGGCAACCGCGCGCCGCTCGGTGGCACCGACCAGTCTGGCGACTGTGGAATGTTTGCCGTCAGCTCCGACGACCAGTGCCGCTGATTCGATCATCGAGCCACCGCCGCGCCTGTGCTGCAGCCGCACGCCGTTGACACGATCATGTTCGCTGGTGAGCTTCACCAGCGAACATCCCTCGCGTACCTCGACGCCTGCAGAACGCGCTGCATCGATGAGCAACGCATCCAAGATCGTCCGTCGTGGACTGATCATCATGTCGACGCCGCCGAACACCGGAAACCCGGCTTCGATGACGGCACCACCGGCTTGGAAGCGGACATGAGGAGTCGGCGGTGTTCCCGCGTCGAGCAACGGCTGAAGCAGTCCGAACCGGGCGAGCCGCGCAACGCCGGGCAGCTGAATCTGGTGGGTGGAGAGCGTGTCGCTGGGGAAATGAGCCTGATCCACGACCAGAACGCGTAGTCCGGCACGCGCTAGCAACATGCCCGTGGCAGCACCGGCGACTCGCGCTCCCACAACGATGACGTCGAAGGTCATGATCTTGCTCCAGCATTCGGTTTCCGGGACTGTCCCCGCATCGCGATTCAGAGTCCGCGATTCCGGCGCCCGCAGCCAGCCTTTCGTATCAATGTAACGTAACATCGTTGCGTTATTGTGTCTAGCATGGGGCGACCACGGCAGCACAATGACGAAACCCGTGAGCATCTGCTCCGCGTTGCGGGTGGGATCATCCGACGAGGAGGAGTCAGCGCGCTGACGGTCCGCGGACTTGCGGCTGAGGCGGGAGTGACTACCCGGGCGATCTACAGTCTGTTCAGCGGACTGCCGGAGCTGATTGCTGTCCTCTGCGCGCGCAGTGCCGATGCGATGGTCCGGCACCACGAGGCAGTTCCGGTGACCGACGACCCGATCGGCGAGCTGTTGCCCCTGGCGCTGGCATATCGATCTGCGGCACGGGAGCAGGCGGACCTGTACGAAATGCTCTACACGCCGACTGCGGCTCCCACTTCGGCTCCCACTTCGGCGGACGTCGACTATCCCCAGCAGGTCCAGCGCACGATCGGTCGCGTACAAGACACCCTCCGGCGGGCAATCCTTGCCGGCCAGTTGCACGCGGTCGATGATCATGAAGTGTTTCAAGGACTTTGGGCCATCGTTCACGGCCTCACCTCATTGGAGCTTCGCGGAGTGCTCGGGTCGTCTGAGGAGTGCGATCACATCTGGCGCGAGACGATCACCACACACGTGCGTGGTCTGACGGTTTCGAGCTGACAGATCTACGGGTGCGCCGCCACTCGACCTCGAGCGAAGTCCGGTGCATGCTCGGGCAGCAAGCCAATCCCGATGAAGTAACCAGGAATCGCTTGCAGGAGCGGAAAGCGTTGCATCATGATGAGCGGCACGGGAGCTATCGTCGGCCGCGGCCCTGCTTCATCCTCCGCAATGCTCGCCGCCACAACGACCCGATGCGCGAGCCGCTGAAATGTCTGAGTAATGACAGTCGGAAGCCAACGTCGCCGCTGAACCCTACGCAGGACTGTGGTTGGCACCCGACCCAGCGGCAACGATTGCGCGAGAATCCGGCCAGCAGCCACAGCATCTTGAACGGCAAGGTTGATTCCCACCCCACCGACCGGCGACATGGCGTGAGCGGCATCTCCGATGCAGAGCAGCCCAGGGCGATACCAACGTGGCAGCCGGCTGAGAATAACGTTGAGCA
>Ga0075424_100002487_pt1 | contig 16895 bp, 17 predicted proteins | sample SoiMethybrSBSTD3_FD_75301 | JGI IMG/M metagenome (GOLD analysis project Ga0075424, IMG submission 75301) | Bulk soil microbial communities from a Populus tree surrounding site in Tennessee, USA - Soil MetaG P. TD hybrid SBSTD3 | ecosystem: Environmental > Terrestrial > Soil > Tree plantation...
CTCATCAACATCGCGCAGGGCATCCTGGTCGTGCTCGGCGCCTACCTCAGCTACGTGCTCTGGACGCATCTGCACATCGACGTGTTCGTCGGCCTGCTGATCACCATCCCGGCGATGTTCATCCTCGGGGTGGGGATCCAGTACCTGTTCATCCGGCCGCTGCGGGGCCGCGAACGCACCTCGATGTCGCTGCTCGCGTGCTACGCGGTGGCGATCATCATCGAGGGGATCCTGTACCAGATCTTCGGGTCGAACTACGTGTCGATCAATGACTACTGGACCAGCCCGCAGGCGGAGTTCAAGGTCTTCGGGTACTACCTGCCCTACATCTACCTGCTCGGCTTCGCGCTCGCGGTGATCTTCGTGGTGGCGATCTACCTGATGCTGTACCGGACCCAGTTCGGCCGCAGCGTGCGCGCCACCATGCAGGACCACACCGCGGCCCGGCTGATCGGGATCGACGTGAACCGGGTGGCCGCGCTCACCTTCGGGATCGGGGTGGGGGTGACCGCGGCGGGCGGCATGGTGTTCGGGACGCTCAACTCGTTCAACCCGAACACCGGGTACGACCTCATCTCCCGGCTGCTGGCGATCGTCATCCTCGGCGGCATGGGCAGCATCGGTGGCGCGCTCGCGGCGTCCGTGCTCGTGATCACGCTCGCGTCGCTGGTGGACGTGTACTGGAACCCCGAATGGTCGACGGTGGTGTTCTACGGGGCTCTCGTGCTGGTGCTCGTGTTCCGGCCGCAGGGCCTGTTCGGGCGCAAGGAGGCGAGAGCGCAATGAGGGGCGCCGCGCTCTGGCGGGCCGGGGGCCTGGTCGTCCTGCTGGCCGCCGCCGCCGTCATCCCGCTGGCGAAGAACGTCACGGTGACCCACGTCGGCGTGTTCGTGCTGCTGTACGTGGGCGCAGCGGTCGCCTGGAACATCTTCTCCGGGTTCACTGGCTACATCTCGCTCGGCGCCGCCGTCTTCTTCGGGACCGGCGTGTACACGGTCGCTCTGATGAGCAAGCACCTCAACCTGGCCGGCGGGATAGTGTTCGCGCTCTACCCGCTGGCCGGTCTGGTGGCCGCCGTGGTCGCGGTGCCGTTCGGGCTGGTGGCGCTGCGGGTCCGCCGGCACACCTTCGTGGTGGTGACGATCGCGGTCTTCTTCATCTTCCAGCTGATGGCCTCCAACTTCAGCTGGACCGGCGCCACGACCGGGATCTTCCCACCGTTCCTCAACTGGGACCCGGCCACGTTCGACATGCCCTTCTACTACACGGCCCTGATCATCGCGATCGCGTCGGCGGTGCTCGCCTGGGCGATCTGGGGCTCGCGGTTCGGGCTCCAGCTCCGGGCGATCCGCGACGACGAGGACCGGGCCCGCGGGCTCGGGGTCAAGACCATGCGGGCCAAGCTGACCGCGTTCGTGATCTCCGGCTTCATCACCGGCATGCTGGGCGGGCTGTACTTCTACTTCCAGTCGGAGGCGCTGCCGCAGTACGCGTTCAACCCGTTCTTCGACCTGACCATCGCGCTGATGGCGTTCCTCGGCGGGTTCGGCACCCTGTCCGGGCCCATCTTCGGCGCGCTGCTGCTCGAGCCCTACCTCGGCTACGCCCAGTTCCAGGTGTCCAACGCATACGTGGCCGAGGGCGTCCTCGGCGCGCTGTTCCTGGTCGTGATCATCTTGCTCCCGCGGGGGATCCTGCCGACGGCGGGCGAGAAGCTGACCGCCCTGCGGGCCAGCCGGCAACGACGCGCGGCCGCGCGGGGCATCGGCCCGCCACCCGGGGCGCCCGCGGGCGCGGCCCCGGCCGGGAGCGCGGCCGGGCCGACCGCCAGGAGCGCGCCATGACGGCCCTGCTGCGGACCGACGGCGTCTCCAAGTCCTTCGGCGGCGTGCACGCGCTCAGCGACTGCTCGATTGAGGTCGCCCGGGGCAGCATCGCCGGCCTGATCGGGCCGAACGGATCGGGCAAGACCACGCTGTTCAACATGATCACCGGTTACGGGCAGGTGGACAGCGGCGACGTCTACCTGGACGACGCCAAGATCACCAACCTGGCCCCGGACCGGGTGTTCGCGTTGGGAATCGGCCGGACGTTCCAGCTGACCCGGGTCTTCTCCCGGCTGACGGTCATGGAGAACATGATCGTGGCCGCGCACTACAAGGAGCGTTCCGGCGAGCGGGGCGGGTGGCTCCGCAACCCGTTCGCCCGCGCGGGCGGCGCCGCCACCCGGCAGCGGGCGATGGAGCTGCTGGAGTTCACCGGCATCGCCAAGCTGGCCGGTGACCGCGCCGAGACCCTGTCCTACGGCCAGCGCAAGCTGCTGGAGCTGTCGTACGTGCTGATCGCCGACCCGGAGATCATCCTGCTCGACGAGCCGGCGGGCGGGGTCAACCCGACCCTGATCGGCACCATCTCCGAGCGGATCCGCGAGCTGAACCGGCAGGGGACCACGTTCCTCATCGTCGAGCACAACATGGAGTTCGTGATGGGCCTGTGTGACCGGGTGACCGTCCTCGACAACGGGACGCCCGTGGTCTCCGGGGCGCCGGACGTGATCCGCAACGACCACCGCGTGCTCGACGCCTACCTGGGGACGGCGGAGGAAGACGATGACAGCTCCGCAGCCTGAGCCGGCACCGGGCGGGGAACCGGCGGTCAGCCCCGCTGGTTCCTGCGCGCTCGAGGTGACCGGCGTGGTCGCCGGCTACGGCGGCGGCGACGTCCTGCGTGGAGTATCCCTGCAGGTGATGGACGGCGGCATCACCTGCGTGGTGGGGCCGAACGGGGCCGGGAAGTCCACCTTGCTGTCCACGATCAGCGGGCTGCTCCGGCCGCGGCGGGGAGAGATTACGCTGCACGGCCAGCGGCTGACCGGCAAGACGCCGCGCCAGGTCCTCCAGGCCGGGGTGGTCCAGGTCCCGCAGAACCACAGCCTGTTCCGCGAGATGACGGTGCGCGAGAACATCTCGCTCGGCGGCTACACCCTGCGCGAGCGCGGCCTGGCCGATCGGCGGTTCGCCGGGGTGCTGGAGATGTTCCCGCAGGTTACCGACTGGCTGGACAAGAAGGCGGGCAGCCTGTCCGGCGGGCAGCAGCGGCTGGTGGAGTTCGCCCGCGGCCTCATGCTCGACCCGAAGCTGGTGATCCTGGACGAGCCGTCGATGGGACTGGCGCCCAAGGTGCTCAAGTCGGTCTTCGACGCGGTCCGGACGATGCACGCCCGCGGCAAGACGATCCTGCTGGTGGAGCAGAACGCCCGGGCTGGGCTGCGCCTGTCCACGCACGGGGTGGTGCTGGAGAACGGCATGGTGCGGCTGGCCGGCACCGGCCAGGAGGTGCTTGACCACCCGGAGATCGGCGCGCTCTACCTCGGCGGCGCGGTCGCCCCCGTGGGCGGCGACGCCACGGACGGTGACCCCGCTGGCGGGGACGCGGCCGGTGGGGACCCGGCCGGCGGCGCGGGCGCCGGCACGGCGAACGGGGCCGCCCCGGGAGCCGCTCGTTGATCGTCGACACCCACTGCCACGTCATCGTCGCCGAGATGACCGCGGCCACGGTGCCGGATGCGGAGGACCGATGCCCCGCCATCCTGACCGGCTGATCGAGCGGCTGTCCCAGCCGGCCGCGGCCGCCCTGATCTCGGCCAGCGGCGCCGCCGTCGTCGCCACGGGGAGCGTCGAGCAGCACGGCGGGCACCTCCCGCTGGGCACCGACGCCTTCGCCGCGGCCTCCATCGCCGAGCGGGTCGCCGCCCGCCTCGGCACGGTCGTCGCCTCGCTCGGGCCGGCCGGCGTCGCGCCCTACCACCTGCCCTGGCCGGGCACGCTCTCGCTGCGGCCGGCCACCCTGGCCGCGGTGCTGGTGGACGTGTGCGGCGGGCTGCACGGGGCGGGCGCCCACCGCATCGTCGTGGTCAACTGGCACGAGGGCAACTCGCCCACGCTCCGGCTCGCCGCCGACGAGGCCCAGCGCCACTACGGGGTGCAGGTGGTGATCGCCGAATCGCACGTGATCACGCACACGCTCTATCCGGAGGAGATGGAGTTCACCCATGCGGGCTCGATGGAGACCGCGGCGGTGCTCGCCTACGACGCCGCCCTGGTGCGCCTGGAGGACGCCACCGGGCCGAGCGAGCGCCGGGCCGCCGAGACTGCGCACGGGCTGTTCCGCCGCCCCGACGTCTACCCGGTGCTGCGGGACTTCCGCCAGATCGCCGCCACCGGCTGGTACGGGCGGCCGGAACGGGCCACCCCCGACCGGGCGGAACAGATCGCCGAGGCGGTCGCCGACCACGTGGTGGCCCGCGCCCGCGAGATCTGGGAGGCGCTCGGCACCGACGCCGGCGGCGGTGTGGCAGAGGGCTCCGGGCCATCGGGTGATCGGGGGTTTCCCCCGGCTGGCACCGCGTCCCCACCGGCGGGCGGGGCGGAATGAGCGGGATCCCGGGCACCATGCGGGCCGCGCTCCTGCGCGACTTCGGCGCGCTCGACGTGGCGGAGGTGCCGACGCCGGCGCCCGGGCCGGGCGAGGTGCTCGTGCGCGTGCGGGCCTGCGGGATCTGCGGCACCGACCTGAAGATCGTGGGCGGCCAGTACCGGGGGACCTGGCCGCCGGAGCTGCCCTTCATCATCGGCCACGAATGGTCGGGCGAGGTGGCCGCGCTCGGGCCAGGCGCCGCGCGCAGCGGTCTGGCCGTGGGCGACCGGGTCGTGGGCGAGAATCACACCGGCTGCGGCGCCTGCCCCCGGTGCCGGACGGGCCGGTACAACCTGTGCGAGCGGGTGCGTGAGCCCGGTTTCAAGCTGTACGGGCACACCGCCCCCGGGGCGCTGGCCGAGTACGCGGTGCGGCCCGCGGTCGCGCTGCACAAGGTCCCCGGGAGCGTCACCGACCTGGCCGCCGCGCTGGTCAACCAGGGTGCGCTGACGGTGCACGCGGCCCGCCGGGCCCGGCTGGGTCCCGGCGCTAGCGTGGCGGTCTTCGGGCCGGGGCTGCTCGGCCTGCTCATGCTGCAGGTGGCGCGGGCCGCCGGCGCCACCACCGTGGTCGTGGTGGGCCGGGGCGAGCGCCTCGCCGTCGCCCGCGGCCTCGGCTGCACCGCGGCCGTCGACTACACCCGGGATGACCCGGTGGCCGGGGTGCGGGCGGCGACCGGCGGCCGCGGCGCGGACTGCGTGTTCGACTGCTCGGGCAACCCGGCCGTCATGGGCCAGCTGGTCCGGGGCGCCCGGCGCGGCGGGACGGTCGCGCTGCTCGGCCTGGCCGGGGGAGCGACCGCGGAACTGCCCGTTGACCTGGTCACCCTCGACGAGCTTGACGTGCTCGGGATACGTTCGAGCCCGAACGCCTACCCAGCGATGATCGCCCTGCTCGCCTCGGGTGCGATCCGCACCGAGCCCCTGACCACCCACGTGTATCCCCTGTCCGACGTCGCGACGGCGTTCGATGCGCTGGCGCGACGGGAGGCCATCCGCCCGATCCTCACCCCGTGACGCTCCGGGAGGCGCGCCGTGGACGACCGGCTTGAGGCGATGTACCGCCGGTTCACCTGGCGGATCCTGTCCAACTACGTCACCCCGTGGGAGTTCGAGCGCCTCCGGGGGCAGATCACCGACTACGAGCAGTGGTGCGCCCGGTGGAGCGCCCACGCCGCGCGCCACGTCACCCGCGGCGACGAGGCGCTGGCCGCCGGGCACATCATCACCGCCGGGGACGCCTACCTGCGCGGCGCGCTCGCCTACCACTGGGCGAGCTTCGTGTTCACCCATGACCAGGCGCAGTTCCGGGCGGCGCTGGAGGCGATGGCGGTCACCTGGGCCAAGGCCGCCCCGCTGCTGTCGCCGCCGATGGAGATCCTCGCCGTCCCGTTCGCGGGTCTGACCCTGCCCGGCTACCTGCGCCTGCCCGCCGGCGTGCACCGGCCGCCGGTCGTGGTGCTGCTTCCGGGGGCCGACTCGGGGAAGGAGGAGCTTTTCAACCTGGCCGATCACATCGTCGCCCGGGGGCTGGCCGCCGCCGCCTTCGACGGGCCGGGGCAGGGGATGATCAGCTTCGCCGCGAAACTGCGGCCCGACCAGGAGGTGGCGGTGCGGGCGATCATCGACACGCTGGCCGCGCGGCCGGACCTGGACGCCCGGCGGGTGGGGATCGCCGGCATCTCCTACGGCGGCCTGTTCGCGATCCGGACCGCCGCGGTGGATGACCGCGTCCGGGCGGTCGTCGCGATGTCCAGCTGGTACAGCCCGGCCGGCCGGTTCGCGTCCATGGACGACCTCACCCGGCCCGGGCAGTACCAGCACCACGGCCCGGACCCGGCGGCGAACATGGCGGCCATGACGCTCGCCGGGGTGGCGGAACGGGCGACCGCGCCGCTGCTGCAGGTCTACGGCGGGAACGACCCGGGGTCGCCGCTCTCGCAGGCCGAGCGTATCGCCGCCGAGTACGGCGGGCCGGTGACCACCGTGATCTATCCCGACGGCGTGCACATCCTCAACAACGTCTGGAACGTGGCCCGGCCGCTGGTGGCCGACTGGCTCGCCGACACCCTCTGACCGGAGACGCCATGGATTACCTGCCGAGCGAGGCCAAGCAGGCGGCGAGGGAACGCTTCACCGGCCTGTGGGCGGCCATCACCACGCCGTTCGGCGCCACGGGGGAACTGGACGAGGCGGCGCTGCGGCGCGACCTGGACCGCCTTACCGGTGAGCTGGGCATCGACGGGATCTTCTGCGGCGGGGTGATGAGCGAGTTCTGGGCGCTGTCCGGCGCGGAACGGCGGCGGCTGGTGGAGGTGGTCGTGGAGAGCTGCCGCGGGAAGTGCCCGGTGCTCGCCCACACCGGGCACCACAGCGCCGCCGAGACGATCGAGCTGACCAGGCACGCCGCCGGCGCCGGTGCCGACTTCGCCGTGGTGATCAACCCGTACTACCCGCCCGCCGCGGACGAGGGGCTGCTGGCCTGGTACACCCACGTGTGCGCCAGCGTGGATATCGGCGTCTGGCTGTTCGACACCGGCTACGCCGGGGTGGCCCTCTCCACCGATCTGATCGCCAGGCTGGCGGCGATCGAGAACGTGGTGGGGGTCAAGGTCGGGCGCCCGCACGCCCGGTACCTCGAACTGCTGGACCGGTTCGGGGACCAGATCCTCGTCTGCTCTCCGCACGAGGAGACCTGGCTGGAGAACATGCGCGACCACGGCCAGCGGGTGTACATGTCCTCGGCGGCGCCCTACCTGTACCAGACCCCGGGCTGGCAGCCGATGCGCGAGTACACCACGCTGGCGCTCGGCGGGGACATCGCCGGGGCGGAGACGGCCGCGGCCACCCTGGACCCGGTGCGGGAGGTGGCGGGCACATGGCTGCGGGGCAGGCCGCGTCAGATCGATAACATCGTCTCGATCAAGGCCTGGGCCGGGCTGGTCGGCCTGTCGGGCGGCGCGCCCCGCCCGCCGCTGGTCCCCCACACCCGGGCCGAGCTGGACGATCTCGCCGCCGACCTGGCCGCGGCCGGGCTGCTGGCCACTGGCTGACGATCAGCGCGCCGCGCGCAGCTGGCCGGCCAGCCAGTCGGCGGCCTGCGGGCGCCAGCGGTAGGTGATGTTCATGCACACGTGGTTGCCCTCGTCGAACATCCACAGCTGCGCGTTCGGGGCCTCCCGCGCCACCTGGGCCGCCTGCTGCCAGGGAACCAGGCGGTCGCGCCGGCCGAAGACCACCACCATCGGCTGGGTGATCCGCTCCGCCACACCGGCCAGCGTCATTCGGCCGGCGAAGGCGTAGGCCTCCTCGCTGCTTCCCGCCCCGCAGCCGTAGGCGAACGTGGCCAGGCTGTGCGGCGGCCGGCCGCGGATCAGCGCCCCGAAGTCGTAAGGTCCGCCGGAGACGACGACCGCGCGGACACGCGGCTCGAAGGCCGCGGCGCGGGCCGCGTAGTAGCCGCCCAGGCTGACCCCGAGCATGCCCACCCTGGTGCCGTCGAGGTCCGGCCGCTCGCACAGCACGTCGAGGACCGCCGCCACCGGTGCCTCGAAATCGGGCCGGATGCGCAGCGCCCGCGCGGTCTCCCCCTGCCCGGGGCCGTCCAGGGAGAAGGTCGCCATCCCGCGGGCGAGGAACACGTTCTCGGCCGCGAAGAACTCCTCCTTGGTGGAGTCCAGCCCGGCGATCAGCAGCACCAGCGGCGGGCGGGTGATGCCCGGCGGCCGGCGCAGGTGGCCGGCCATGGCGGCGCCGCCGAAGGGAATCTCGATCCGCTCGGCGGCCGGGTCGAGCAGGCGGTGCGCGCTGGCCATGGCCGCGACCGCGCGGTCGGCGGCCAGGTCGTGCCGGGCCATGTCGAGCATCCACACGAACTTGCCGAAGTGATAGCTGAGCGCCGCCCTGATCCACGCCTCGCCGGCCGTCCGGTCCCAGCCCCGGCCGGCCGCGTCGGCGGCCAGCGCGGCATGGGCGTCGCCGTTGGCGCACCAGGCGTCGAGCCAGTCCTCCCAGCGCTCCAGCCCGCCGGTCACCCGGGCGAAATCGTTCGGGTCTACGCCCTGGGCCGTGAATCGTGGCCCCCAGTTGGCGATGGCGGACCGGACCTGCTCGTCAGGCATGGGCCCTCGCCGGGCCGGACATCACCTCGGCCGGGTCGTGGCCGAGGTCGGTGAGCAGCACGATGGCCGCGTTACGGCCGGGAGCGCCGGTGATCGAGCCGCCGGGATGGGTGCTGCCGCCGGTCTGGTAGAGGCCCGGGATCGGCATCCGGTGGCTCGCCCAGCCCGGCGCCGGGCGCAGCGCGCCGCTGAACGCCGGGCCCCGGTTCCCGCCGTGGAACGCGCCGTGGATCATGTGCGGGTTGAGGCGTTCGATGTCGGCGGGGGACTTGGTCAGCTCGCCCAAGATGACCTCGTCGGTGAAGTTCGGCGCGTGCCGGCGCACGGCCTCCAGCAGGCGCCGTGCGTGCCGCTCCTTGACCGTGTCCCAGTCGCCCATCCCCGGGGGGAGCCGGTAGGTCTGGGGGGTGAGCACCTTGACCGTGTGCTGCCCGGCCGGGGCCCGGCCCGGATCGGCCAGGGTCGGGGTCGCCACCAGTACCCAGGCCGGGTCGGCCAGGAACCGGCCCGCCCGCAGGTCGGCGCCGAGGCTCATCATGTCCTCCGGCCAGCCGGCCAGGCCGGCCGACGCCGCGCTGCGCGGGCCGTGCGGCGAGGCGAATGCGGGGGCGGCGGTGGCGCAGTAGTAGGTGGCGAACCCGGGCACGCCGACGTCGTAGGTGTCGATGCCGTAGTGGAACTCCTCCGGCCAGGCCTCGGCCGGCGCCATGTCCCGCAGGTGCACCGCGTGGATGGTGGACACCACGGCGGTGCCGGCCCGGTACTGCTCGCCGCCCTCGGTCTCCACCCCGACGCAGCGCCCGTCCGCCAGCAGCAGCCGGGTGACCCGGCGGCCGCACAGCACCGTGCCGCCGTGGTCGGCCAGGTAGCCGGTCAGCGCCGCGGTGAGCCGCCCGGACCCGCCGACCGGGATCGACCAGCTGCGCTGCTGGCGGCCGAAGGTCTGCTGGTAGGGGAGCACACCGGAGCCGGGCAGGTCCACCGGCTGGAAGACCTGGAACGCCATCCAGAGCAGGAAAGCCTGGATGTGACGGCTGGTGAACTCGTGCTGGACCACCTCCACCGCGGACAGCTGCCGCCGCCGCGCCCAGATCATGCCGCGCGGGTGCTCGGCGAGCATCGCGTCCAGCGACGGGCCGAAACCGACCGGGGTGAACTGCGACCGGCTGAAGATGGATTTGACCTCGTCATACTCGTCGAGCAGGCGACGGTAGGCGGCGGCGTCCGCCCGGCTGAAGCGCGCCACCTCCTCGATGGTGCGCTCGCGGTCCAGCCACATGGTCAGCTGCTCGCCGTCGGGGAACGCCACCTGCTCCACCGGGTCGGGCTCGGCATAGCTGAGGCCGTAGTCGGCGATGAGCCCGAGCTCGTCGGCCAGCAGCGCCGGGTTGACCCGGATCATGGTGTGGCCGGTGGCGCAGGTGTCGATGCCGAACCCGGGCAGCATGAGCTCCTCGGTGGCCGCGCCGCCGCCGGGGATGGGGCGGGCGTCCAGCACCAGGCAGCTGTAACCCGCCTTGGCCAGGTAGCACGCGGCGAGCAGGCTGTTGTGCCCGGCCCCGGCCACCACGATGTCGGCGTCCGGGGTCATCGGCACGGTTTCTCTTCCGCCATAATGCAAACCATTGCAGGTCTTGCCGTCCCGGGACAAGATGCCCCGGCGAGTCGGGCGGCAGCGCCTGATCAGCGGGCGCCTCCGGCCAGCGCGTGCAGGGCGGGGCCGGTCAGCCGGTAGACGACCCATTCATCCACGGTCACCGCGTCCAGCGACTCGTAGAAGCGGCGGGCGGGAGCGTTCCAGTCCAGGACCGACCATTCCAGCCGCCCGTACCCACGCTCCACGCAGATGCGGGCCAGCTCCGCGAGCAGGGCCCGGCCGTGGCCCTGGCCGCGCCGCTCCGGCTTGACGTAGAGATCTTCCAGATGGATCCCGTGCCGGCCGAGCCAGGTCGAGTAGCTCAGAAACCACAGCGCGAAGCCCACGGCCCGGCCATCTTCGTCGGCGACATGCGCGAACAGCGATGGCTGCCTGCCCGGCCCGGCCACGAGCGCCGCGCGCAGGTCGTCCGCGGTCGCGCTGACCTCGTGCCCGCTCCGCTCGTACGTCGCCAGCTCCACGATCATCTGATGGATCGCCGGGATGTCGGCCGCCTGGGCCGGGCGGATCATGCGGGCAGGCCCGCCCCGGCGGGCGCGGCGGCCGGCACGGCGGCCAGCGGGTCCGCGGCGGCCCGGGTGGCCGGGTCGGCGCGGCCGACCGGGATCCGGTAGCGCAGCGTGGACCGGTCAGCGGGGATCACGATCTCGCTCATCTCCACCGCCCGCTGGCCCGCCCGGTGCTCACGGGTCACCACCAGCACCGGCGCACCCGCGGGGATGCGCAGGGTGGCCGCTTCCATGGCGAGGCAGCGACGGACCGAGACGTCCTCGGTCAGCTGGTCCACGGTGACGCCGATGGCCTGCAGCCGCTCCACCACCCCCCGCCCGGCGAGGGGGCCCTCCCCGGGAGACGCGACGATGGTCCCGGCGGTGACCTCGGCAGGCTCGTAGCTCGTCGCCAGCTGGACCGGGCTGCCGTCGGCGGTGAGCAGGTACCTGGTCCGGTTCACCAGGGCTCCCTCGGCCAGCCCCAGCCTGCATGCCACCGGCCGGGGCGGGTACACCCGCTGCGTCTGGTGCTCACAGGCCACGGACGCGCCCTCTCCGGCGAGGCCGAACGGCGACCCCGGGAAGTGCGGCCGGCCGTGCTCGAGGCGGGAGACGGCGGGTACGTGGCGCACGTATGAGCCCGATCCGGCCCTGGCCTCGATCAGACCCTCGGTCGCCAGGACCTGCAGCGCGTGCTTGGCGGCGGTCTCACCGACCCCGTAGCGGGCCATGATCCCGTTGCGGGACGGAACCCGTGCTCCCGGCGCCAGCACGCCGTCCCGGATCTGCGCCCGCAGGTCTTCCAGTACCCGGAGATAGACCGGGTCGGTACCGGCACCCATCCGGTCATTGTGGCCGACATGGGCCGGGGCCGGGCCTCGATGACGAACTTGTATAGATTGCGGCCGGGCCGGCGGGCTGAGCCCGGCTCAACGGGTCACTTCCGGCGGGCCACGGTGAGGCCGTCGCCGACCGGGAGAACGGCCAGCACCACCCGGTCGTCGGCGAGCACAAGCTCGTTGAACTGCCTGATAGCCAGGGCGTCGGGGTCCGGCTCCGGGAGGAAGATGCGGCCGTGCAGCAGGGTGTTGTCCACCAGGATCAGGCCGCCGGGGCGCACACGCGGGACGATCTCCTCCCAGTAACCGGCGTACCCGGTCTTGTCGGCGTCGATGAACGCGAGGTCGAACGATTCCCGGCCGGCAGCGCACGCAAGGTGTCGAGCGCCGGGCCGAGGCGCAGCTCGATCCGGTCGGCCAGGCCGGCCTTCTGCCAGTAGGCGCGGGCCAGCGACGTCCACTCCTCGCTGACGTCGCAGCAGATGAGCTTGCCGTCGGCGGCCATGCCGCGGGCCAGGCAGATCGACGAGTAGCCGGTGAAGGTGCCGACCTCGATCGCGTGGCGGGCGTCCATCAGGCCCGCCAGCATGGTCATGAACGTGCCCTGTTCCGGGCCGATCTGGTAGACGACGTTGCGGGGGAAGCGCTCGGCGGTCTCGGAGATCAGATCACGCAGCAGGGCATCGGGGGGCGTGCTGTGGCCGACGAGGTAGTCGGGCAGACCGGGGGAGAGGTGCTCGGATCCAGAGGCCATGCGTCGACCGTAGTACCCGGTCGCGGCGATGCCCGGCGCACGCGGGGCGCCTGCAGCGGTCATGTCGCGCCGGATGGTCGCGGCACCACCGTGGGCTGTCAGGTGAGTGCCGGATGGTTGCGGCGCGGGCGGCAACGTGGTGGCATTCGTGCAGGACCGGGACGGCGCGGCCGGCCGGGCGGGCCGACCAGGCGGGATCCGGGATGTGACCGGGGAGGGACACCGTGGCGACCGAGATACTCCAGCGGCGGGCCGAGATTGAGCGGGACATCGAGGGCCGGACGATCTGCGACCACCTGCGGGAGACCGCCGAGAACTCGGGCGACGCGCCCGCCCTGTCCGACCAGGCCGGGGACGGCACCGGCTGGCAGACCCTGACCTGGGCGCAGACCCGGCAGCGGGTGCTGGAGCTGGCGGCCGGCCTCGCCGCCCTGGGCCTGGCCCAGGGCGAGCGGGTGGCGCTCATGCTCCCCAACCGCTCCGAGCACATCCTCGCCGACCTGGCCACCGTGCACGCGGGCGGGACCCCGGTCACCTTCTACGCCACCCTGGCGGCGGACCAGATCGCCTACGTCGCGGGGGACTGCGATGCCCGGATCGCGGTGCTGGACGGCGCCGCCGAGCTCGCCCGCTGGCAGCAGGTCCTCGACCGCCTGCCCGGCGTGAAGAAGATCATCGTCAGGGACCCGGCCGCCTGCCCGGCCGGGGATCAGTACCTGACCTGGGACGCCTTCGCCGCGCTGGGGAGGGAGCGGTTCGCTGCCGATCCCGGCGCCGTGAGCGCGCGGATCGCGGCCAGCGGTCCGGAGGACCCGGTGACCCTGCTGTACACCTCGGGCACCACCGGCAACCCCAAGGGCGTCCTGCTCACCCACCACAACGTGCTCTACGAGGTGGCGGTGACGATCGCCAACGGCACGGCGGGCCGCCGGGAGCGCCTGGTGTCGTACCTGCCGCTGGCCCACATCGCCGAGCGCATGCTGAGCATCTACCTGCCCATCGCCACCGCCAGCCACGTCCACTTCTGCCCGGTGGCGACCGAGCTGATCGGGGTGGTCGGGGCGGCCAGGCCGACCAGCTTCTTCGGCGTGCCGAGGGTCTGGGAGAAGGTGCGGGCCGGCATCCAGGCGCTGCTCACCATGGAGCAGGACGAGAGCAAGCGGGAGGCCGTCGCCCGCGCCATGGACACGGGGCGGCGCTACGTCGAGAGCCGCCAGTTCGGCCACTCGGCGGCGCCCGGCGTGGACGAGGAGTTCGCCCGGGCCGACCGGGCGGTGCTGGCGCCGATCCGGTCGCTGCTCGGCCTCGGCGAGGCGACGACGGTCCTCAGCGCGGCGGCGCCGCTGCCGCCGGACGTGAGCGCGTTCTTCGCCGGCCTGGGCATGGCGATCCTGGACGTCTACGGGATGACCGAGACGACCGGCGCGTTCACTGCGAACACCGCGGACGCCTACCGGCTCGGGACGGTCGGCCGGGTGTTCGCCGGCATGGAGGCCAGGATCGCCGAGGACGGCGAGATCTGCGTACGCGGCCCGCTCACCACGCCGGGTTACCTCAACCTGCCCGAGCAGACGGCGGCCCTCATCGACGCCGACGGCTGGCTGCACACCGGCGACATCGGCCGCCTCGACGACGACGGGTTCCTGTCCGTGGTGGACCGCAAGAAGGAACTCATCATCACGGCCGGCGGGGAGAACGTCTCGCCCGCCGCCATCGAGAACCTGCTCGTGGCGCACCCGCTCATCGGGCAGGCGCTGGCGTTTGGGGACATGCGCCCCTATGTGGTGGCGCTGCTCACCCTGGACGGCGAGGTGGCCCCGGCCTGGGCCAAGGCGCACGGCGTTGAGGCCGCCTCGCTGGCGGAACTGGCGGCCGACCCGGTGGTGCTCGCGGCGGTCGGGGACGCGGTGAGCGCCGCGAACGAACGGCTGGCCCGGGTCCAGCAGGTGAAGCGATGGCGGCTGCTGCCGGTGGAGTGGACGGCCGACACCGAGGAGCTGACCCCCACCCTCAAGCTCAAGCGCCGCATCGTGCACGCCAAGTACGCCGACGACATCGATGGCCTGTACGGCGAGCCGGGATAGGCCGCGTTGACCCGGCCGGCGGGCGGCGCTCACCCGGTCATGTCCGCGACCGACCCGGGCGGCTCCTCGTTGCCGCGGTAGCGCCGGTATTCGCGCTCGGGGTCGGGCAGGTCCTCGTCGGTCTCGAGGACGAGGTGGGCGGCGCGCTGGAGCCGGTCGGCCAGCAGCAGCGCCTCTTCCGCGGTGAGCAGGCAGGTCGCCTTGGCGCCGGGGCGGACCCGGTCCTCGGAGCTGTCGTCCTCCGTGACCGTGAGGCCGACGTAGCCCGGGTCGTCATCCGGGCTGGCTCCCATCGTGAAAACGTGGTCGATCCAGATCATGGTGTCGTCATCGACGGGGACGGATCCGACAATGCGGATGCGTTCGCTGTTTTCGCTCACAGTGTCGATTGTCTCCCGGGAGACTGACACGGCCAGGCTGACACGCTGACCGGGTGGAGACACGGACAGTCACCGGCGCGGCTCCTGCGCCTGGCACCCCAGGTGGAGGAGAGCGCTTCTGCGCACGGGCACAAGCCATGATCGGTTATGTGCCGTGTGATGAGATTGTGACCCGTGCTCGCCACGGCCGTGACTTCGGGACCCTAGCTTCTCGCCGGGCACGCAATCCGCAGCCCCCGCGGCTGACCTGACCCGGGTCAACGGCGGACGGCACCCGATCCAGAGGTCATGCGCCGAATGCGTCTCCTCCCGGCAGCCACGCTGCTCACGGCCGCGGCGCTCCCGCTGGCCCTCGCCGCCTGCACGGCCGGCTCCCCGCCGGCCCCGGCACCGGAGACCGCGGCCGCCCCGCCGTCCGCGGCGCCGTCCCCCGCGAACCCCAACGCGGGCCTGCTGACCGGCACGCAGCTCAAGGGGCTGCTGGAGCCCCGGGCGTACTTCCCGCACGGCTACGTGCGCGACCCGGCCGGCACGCGCGACACCGGGTCCGGGTACCAGCAGCCGGGCACCACCGACGCGACCAAGCCGAAATGCCGCCTGCTCGGCGCCGCGTCCTGGACGTCGATCACCGGCATCAGCGGTGTGTCGTTCGCCGAGGACGACTACATCGACCAGGCCAGGTCGTCCGAGATCGCGCAGGAGATCGACGTGTATCGCGGGACGGCCTCGCAGGCCGTCATGCGGAAGCTGGGCGCGGTGGCCACCGCCTGCCCGTGGTACACCGACCCGCAGACGGGCCGCCGGGCGACGGTCAGCGAGAAGGCCAGCCCGCGGTTCGCGGAGGGCGGGTACGTCATCACGGTGACCGGCCCCGCCTGGCGCAGCGGGACCACGCTGGTGGCCGCCCGGGCCGGCACCGCCGTGGTGACGGTGCTGTCCACCGACGGCGCCGACAACGGCCGCGCCAGCGCGATGAGGCTGGCCTCACAGCTGGTATCGGTGCTCCAGGGCGTGACCTGACCACCTCGGCTCTCGCTGGGCCACGGCACCGCGGTGGTCAGGCCCGGCGGCACGACGCCGCAGAGGGTGTCAGCGCCGCGCGACCAGCCACCGGCCGAACGTATGCAGGGAGCCCGGCCGTCCGGCGCCGGTGGCACGCGCGGTGGTGGTATCCGTGGTGGCGTTCTCCGTGGCGGTGGTGCCCTTGGTGGTAGTGCCCCTGGTGGTAGTGCCCGTGGTGGTGATGGGCCTGGTGGTAGTGCCCGCCGCCACCGGTTCCCGCTCGGCCACAGGCTCCCGCTCGGCCACGGGCGCGCCGCGGTCGGCCAGCCTCGCGTCGCGGACCCCGACCACGGTCAGCCGGCCCAGCGCCAGCGCCGCCACGAACACGATCACCACGCCGAGGCCGGTGTAGAACCCGAGGTGCTCAAGCTGCCGGAGGGCCGTGGTCGTGCCCGCCGGGGAGCCCGGGTCCAGCGTCCTGGCCGCGGGCCACAGCGGGATGATCACCATGCCAAGCGCGAACCACGCCCCCGCGGCCGCCGCAAGCTCAGCGCCGAACATGGCCAGCGGCCGCGACGCGCTGGCCAGCAGGATGATCCCGCCGAGAAGCGTGGCCGCCCCGGGCACGATCTCCAGCCAGATCCGGCCCGCCGTCAGCGTCCATGCGGAGTCAGGGGTGTAGGCGTAGTGGAAGTAAGGACCGACAAGCGGGATTAGGGCGCCCCACAACCCGAGCAGCGCCAGCAGCAGGCCGCTGACGGCGCCACGGCTCCGGGGAACTTGCAGCATCCTGGACATGACATTCACTCCCTGCGAGTGGATGGAACCCTGCGTGCCCACGGCTACCCACGGGATCGATCATTATGCGGCGGGACCCGTTTGCGTAAATGCCGGTTGGCGCGCTGCGCCCCGGGCACGGCGCCTACCCGGGGCCGGGGCGGTCAGTGACCGCCGAGCCGCCGGTCGCCGAAGCGGGCGCTGCTCCAGGCGCCGGCCTCGGCCGGCGGCTGGTCACTGGCGATCCAGCGGGAGATCACCTGCGCGGTGATCGGGGCCATGAGGATGCCGGTCCGGAAGTGCCCCGAGGTCAGC
>Ga0075424_100002488_pt1 | contig 16892 bp, 18 predicted proteins | sample SoiMethybrSBSTD3_FD_75301 | JGI IMG/M metagenome (GOLD analysis project Ga0075424, IMG submission 75301) | Bulk soil microbial communities from a Populus tree surrounding site in Tennessee, USA - Soil MetaG P. TD hybrid SBSTD3 | ecosystem: Environmental > Terrestrial > Soil > Tree plantation...
CTCTTCCACCCCAGCGCGCAGAAAACGCGCGCCGGGGACCCCGGGATCGCGCGCAGCCCTGTCTCGTGACACGTGCTTTTGGGCGAGCACCAAGTGGGGAGACCCGGCGACAGGACCCGCTCACAGCGGTTTTGAAACCGCGTGGTCGACGGTCGATTCGTGATAGAAAATCGCTCTATGAAACTCACAATCTTTACGCTCGCCATTGCGATTGCCGTCCCAACGCTCGCCGCTGCCCAGACGCCGGCGTCGGATCCGATTGCCCAGTCGATTCGCAACGCGTGGGCCGCCGCGAAGCGCAACATCGTCGAATCCGCCGAGCAGATGCCTGAGGCGAACTACGCGTTCAAGCCGGTCGACACCGTGCGAAGCTTCGGCGCGATCCTCGCGCACGTGGCCGGTGCCAACTACGTCTTCTGCGCGCCCGCGCGCGGCGACAAGACGGAGTATGAAGAGGATCGGTTCGAGAAGACGCTGAAGACGAAGGCGGAGATCGTCAAGGCGCTGAACGAGTCGATCGCGTACTGCGATGCCGCGTACAACGCGATGACCGACAAGACGGCGGGAGAAATCGTCACGGGCACCGCCGCACGTGCGCAGAGGCTCATCAACAACGCGGGGCACCTGCAGGAGCACTACGGCAATCTCGTGACGTACTTCCGCATCAAGGGGATGGTCCCGCCGTCGAGCAATCGGCGCTAGTCGGGGTAGGTCGGGCCTTTTACGCCCGGCGTGAGCCCATCTCTCCGCGTTCCGCGCCTTAGCGTGCAAGGGGCGGAATGCGGATCTGCACGTGCGACTTCGTCTTCTTGGCGTTCATGGCCGGCGGCGCGCTCGCGGCCGCCGGCTGCTGTCCGACAGTCAGCGGCCCGACCGGGCCGTCGGTTCGATACACCGCGACGCTCGCGCCGGGCGAGTTGCGCTACTACGACGTCGACATCCCCTCGGGCACCACGCAAATCGACCTGCAGTTCCAGCTCGATAGCGTCACGGCGGCCATTCGCCTGCGGCAGATCGATCCCTCGTGCACGCCCGCGCGCGAGGATACGTGTCAGAGCTTTCAGGATTCGCAGACGCCGCCGCGGCCGGCCGGAGTCTCCAGCTTCGGCAACACGCTATCCCCGCACGGCACCCGCACGCGCATCGTCGTGCAGAACATGTCATCGGACGAGACGGTAACCTACACCGTGGCGATCACGCCTCACCAGGCGGGCTGCACGTAATTTGGAGGATGGATGAGAGTCCTGTTTGCTGCCGCGGCGGCGCTTGCGTTTGCCACATCCGCGCTCGCGCAGGATCGTCGCGGTTCCGCTGAAGCCGTCGGCGGATGGGTGGGATTCGTCGACGAGTCGCCGGTCAACCACGGAATCTTCGGCGGCGCAGTGAAGTGGCATCCGTCGCCGCGCGTCGCAATCGGCCCCGAAGTCGTCTACATGATCGGACCGGGCAGCGATCGCGATCTCTTTGTCACGGGTAACGTGACCTTCGACGTCTTCGCCGGCCGTCCCGTCACCCCGTTCTTCGTCGTCGGCGGCGGCATGATGCATCACACGGAAAATTTCGGCTTTCAAAAGTTCTCGTCGAACGAAGGAGCATTTACCGGTGGAGGCGGCGTGCGCTTCGCGATTGGCGATCGCTTCTACATCGCGCCGGAAGCGCGGCTGGGATGGGAGCTCCACTCGCGCCTCAGCGTCGCGGCGGGGTGGAGATTCTAGAAGCGATTTCAAAAACCCGTTCAGCGGGTCCTGGCGCCGGGTCTCCCCACTTGGTGCTCGCCCAAAGGCACTTGTCACGGGGGAGGGCTCCGCGCCAAGTGGGGATGCCCCTCCCGGCGCCACCCGCGTTCGGGTTTTGAACCGCATCCCGGATCCCGCATCCCGGATCCCGGATCCCGGCTCAGCGTTAGAACACGCGTATCGACGAGACCTTGTCACTCCAGTTGCCGCGGAGGTTCCGCACGTCGTCCCTGATCTCCGTCGATTTCCCGTGGAACTTGCGATCCTGAAACAGCCTCACTTCGCCGCCGAACACGCGGATTGACGAGATCTTATCGTTGAAGCCGCCCGGGAGCGCGGTGTAGGTCGCGCCGCGCGGCGCGCAGAAGTAGCGGCCGCGGAAATCCGTGTCCTCGTAGAAACACGCACCCTCATTCGGCGTCTGCTCGCGGCCCCACACCGGCGACCGATCGCTGCGCCAGATGCCGGCGAAGCGGCGAGGCGCGACCTCGATCGACGAGATCTGATCGTTCCAACCTTCTTGCTTGAGATCCCGCACGTCGTTCATGAACCGCGCGGACCGCCCGCGCATGTCCCCGTCGCGGAACACTGTCACCTCATTGCTACCCATCAGCCGGATGGACGAGATGTTGTCCGCCATGTCTCTCGGCAGCGTTCGCAGGTTCTCGCCAGGCCTGACGCAGAATCGCTCGCCCTTGAAATTCTTGTCCTTGAAGAAACAAGCGCCGGCCGTGGGCATCCGGTCGCGGCCCCACCTCGGCTGTGCGGACGCCGCCGCCGCGAGGGAAAGAAGGAGCATAGTCGCGATCGATAGGATGAGTCGGCTATTCATAACATCATCTCCAGCTGGCACAATTGCAAATCCGTCGCCGGACGGCCGATTCGCGATTCGCGATTCGCGATTAGCGATTCGCGATTGGGGATTCGCCGATTCCGATTGGGGATTCCCGATTCGCGATTGGGGATTGAGCCCCTCCCTCGGCACCCCGCTTCTAGCATTCCCCTCCTCTTCGATCCATACTCCTCGCTCGCATCAGCCAGGAGGGGTCTATGAGCCAAGTTGTACTCATCACCGGAGCCAGCACTGGATTCGGACACGATAGCGCTCTGCGGCTCGCGCGGCGCGGGCATCGCGTGTTCGCGACGATGCGTGATGTGCAAGGGCGAAATGCAGGACCGCGAGCTGGCCTCGAGGAGATCGCGAGTAAGGAGCGGCTCCAGCTGCAGGTCCTCGAGCTCGACGTGACGAACGACGACTCCGTGCGGCGCGCCGTCGACGCGGCGTTGAGCCTGGCGGGTCGGCTCGACGTCGTCGTCAACAACGCCGGGTACGCGGGGCTCGGGATCACCGAGGGCTACACGCCCGAGCAGTACCAGCAGATGTTCGACGTGAATGTCTTCGGCGTAGTGCGCGTGAATCGGGCGGTGCTGCCGGCGATGCGGAAGCAGGGGAGCGGACTGCTCATTCACATCAGCTCTGGCGCCGGACGCGTCGTCGTGCCGACGATGGGCGCGTATTGCGCGAGCAAGTTCGCGCTGGAGGCTATCGCCGACGCGTATCGGTTCGAGCTGCTGCCGTTCGGGATCAACTCGATCCTCGTCGAGCCGGGGATCTACAAGACTCCGATCTTCGATCGGATCGCGGAGCCCGCGGATCGCGATCGCGTCGCCGAGTACGCGGGTCGCGATTTTGCCGAACGCGTTCGCGGCGTCTTCCAGATGGCGATCGCCGCGCCCGATAACCCCGGCACCGAAGAAGTGGCAGACGCGCTCGTGCGGCTCATCGAGATGGACAACGCGCAGCGCCCGTTCCGCACCGTCGTCTCTTCCGCGATCCAGCCGCTGCTCGAGCCGTACAATACGGCGGCGGAAGCGCTGCGTCCCGTTGTCGCGCAGATATTCAATGTGCCCGAGCTCGCCGGCGCAGGACAGGTGGCCGCGAAGTAGAGATCCATATGAAGCGGCTCTGCGTCTCGCTCGTTGTCCTTCTTTGGTCTGCTGCTCCCGCGGACGCGCAGCGTGTGGGCAAGTTCTCGGTTGGCGTCGCGGCGACCGAGGTCAAGCCGATCGACGACGATGTGCGGGCGACGGTTGGCGTCGGCGTGACGCTCGCGCGCGTGCCGAGGTCGGGATGGGCGTTCACCGGCGCGCTCAACTGGTTCGAGTCGGACCTCAACGGAGCGTTCGTCGGGATCGCCGACAAAATCGGCACTCTTCGCGTGCGTCCGCTCATGGGAGGCGTCAGCTACACCGTCATGCAGGGACGGCTCGCGACGATCTTCTCGATCGTCGGCGGTCCGTCGTTCAACCGCATGCACATTTTTGACGCGGCGCGCGACCGCGTCGAGGTCACGTCAGACGTGAAGCAGACATCGATCGCGGTAAGGCCGGGCGTGAATCTTTCGTATGCGCTCAAGCCGCGGCTCGCAATCACCGGATTCGGTGGGTACTTGATCGACCGGCCGAAATTCACATTCAGAACGGCCGCGGGAGAGACGCGCAACACCTGGAAGGCCGACGCCGTCGTCGTCAGCGGCGGCCTTGCCGTGTCGCTCTTCTGACGTCGCACGGCTGGCGGCTAAATACGGTCGCGGGCAGGACCCGCGACAGTCGCGCGTTATTGGCGCGTTATTGCGCTGACAGGAATGGCCGTGCCAGCGCGGTCCACACTTCGTAGCCCTTCGGCGTCATGTGCAGGCCGTCCGCAATAAACAATTCCTTCCGCGGCTTTTCGTCCCAACCGAGCATCGGCCCGTCGACGTCGATGTAGCCGAGATGATCGTCGGTCTCCGCGTACTTGCGCACGAGCGCGTTCGCTGCGCGGATGTTGTCGATCATCGCCCAGCGCTGGATGCTCGGCTTGATGCCGATGAACGCGATGCGCGTGTCCGGAAGCGCCGCGCGCACTTTCGTGACGAATGCTTTGTAGTCGTCGAACACCTGCTGCGGCGTGCGCTTGTTCGCGATGTCGTTGTCGCCCGCGTAGAAGATGACCGTGCGCGGCTTGTGGCGGATGACCAGCAGGTCAACATGACTCACGGAATCGGGGATTTCAGAGCCGCCGAATCCGCGGTTCAGCACCGGCATCTCCGGGAAGGACTTCTCGAGATCCCACAGCCTGATGCTCGAGCTCCCGACGAACACGATGCCGCCGATTGCCAGGTCTTTCTTGTCCTGTTCCTCGAATGCCGCCATCTCTTTCGCCCACTTGTCCTGCTGCGCGTGCGTCACCGTCCGCAGCGGCGCGAGCGCGATCACCAGGACGACGAAGAGCAAATTACGAATCCGATGTCTCGCAGTCATGGCGGCGATCGTAGCATCGAAGCGGATGAAAGTCGGCCTGCGGGATGACTTTCTCACGACGTTTTCACGAATCCGGCATGATTAAATCAGCACGAACTGGCGTTTGTTTTGCGGCACGTGCGGCATGTCGCTGCCGCGGCTGACGCTGCTCGTGTTCCTGGCGCTCCAGCTCATTGACGGCGTGTTGACGTACGAGGCGACCTCGCTCTTCGGCCTCGCCGCCGAAGGCAATCCCATCCTCACGACGTGGATGCATCTTGTGGGGATCGGCCCGACGCTCGTTGCCGCGAAGCTCCTTGCCTGCGGCTGCGGCGTGTTCATCTACACCCGCCGGAGCCACTTCGTCCTCGGTGCGCTGACGGTGTCCTACACCTTCGGCGCCGTGCTGCCCTGGCTGCACACGCTGTCTTCGCTGTAATCAAAGGGTTCAAATCCGACTGGCGGGTGGCGCCGGACGGGGCCGCCCCGCGGCGCGCGGAGCCCAGTCCCGTGACACGTGCACTTGGGCGAGCACGACGTGGGGCAGTCCGGCGACAGGACCCGCGAACCGGGTTTGAAACGCCCGTCGACTACGCCGCCGCCTTGGGTTCCGCGAGATAGAAAGGAAGCCCGTCCGGATCCTCGAAATTCGCGATCAGCAACTGCGTGTCGTCGACGATGTCGCCGAGAAAGACGACGCCGCGCGCTTTCAGCTTGGCGACCGTCTCGTCGAGAGGTTCGCTGGAGCGGAACCCCAGCGTCATCGATCCCGCGCGCCCCGCGGGATTCTGCGCGGACGCCGGATGGAGGCCGATGGTGACGCCGTCCCTGCAGTCAATCGAGGCCCAGTGGTTGCCGTACCGCTCGAGCAGCTTGAGTCCCAGCGCCTCGGTGTAGAACCGGACCGACGCGTCCATGTTGCTCACGAAGATCGTGGGCATCGCCCCCGAGATGGTCATGCGACACCTCCTGGAGCATTCTAACCACCATCGGCGCTGAACGTGGGTGACCGCTAGATCGACACGCGGCAGGACCGGCCCGCGGTTCGATGCACGTGCCGATCAAGTGGCCTTTTCACTGAGATGCAAGAACGAGGATCACGACCCATTTCTGCTGCAACTGAAAGGCGAGATTTATTTGCGTGCTCCGGTCATTCGACAGCCGTTCGATGCGTTCACCAGACCGGTTGAGATCGCCCACTTCGAACGTCTGCGTGCACACACCGCACTAGCATTTCATATGCTGGCTGACCGTTCGGGCTGCAGGAAAGGTCAAGCCCACTTGGCAAGAGGAGACGCTGCCCTGGCTGGATGACGTACGTTCTTGCGGCCATCGCCGAACTCCGCTGCCGCACGTCGAATCGAGGCTGCGCATCCCCGGAGACGGAACCGCGATGTGAGTTCATCCGGCGATGGGCCGCTCGCGACGCTACCAGCTCACTTTGAGCCGACCGGCGACAGCCGGACCCGACGTGAGCGCCGCGTGACTTCACGGACAGACGGCCCCACGTCGGACGACCGCGCGCGCGGTGCGCACGTGAATGGTTCGCCAACTGGATTGCACCGCGATATGGTAGAACATCGGCTCCGATTCGTCCGTGACGGGCCTGCCGCGCCCAGTATGTGCGATCCGCGAAGCACTTCGACACCTGCCGCGCCGCGCAGCCGAAGTCGACGTTGCCGGATCTGCCGGGGCCTATTCCTTGGTCGCGTCCAGTGTGACCGTTGTGCCGCCGGACCACTTCGAATGGCAGCCGCCGCACATCAGACCGGTGAGGATGTCGTGGTCCGGCGTCTTCATCTTGAATACGCGCGACCCGGAGTCTTCGAGCGGGATGAACGCCGCGCCGCAGACCCCGCAGGCCTGCTTCTGATCGGACCGCGTGCGTTTGAGCGAGAGCACCACGTTCGGCATCCCTCATCGTAGCAGCCGAACGCGGCCAGATTCCTCAATTAACATTGGACGCGGCAAGCCACGGAAAGTCGCGACCGCCCGTATCAGTCCAACACGTCGCCGAGTTCATCGAGGGTGTGCGACTCAACGAAACTCTGATCGCGGTATAGCGCGTCGAGCCGGTCTTCGGGCACCGCATTGTGGTTACCCGCCGCAGCGCCACCTCCGCTGTTCCAGGCGCTCTCCCACAAGTGCGCCAGCAGTCGGCATGCATCCGCCATGTTGGCAAGGGTCGTCTTGTTGAACGCCTTCCACAACGCATCCGCGATCGCTGCGGGCTTTTCCCCCTGGTCCCTCAGTGACTGGAACTTCTTGACGATCTTCTCGGGCGGCGTGTTGGCGAACGTATCGCGCATCAGGGCGACGACGGCGATCGCCGCGTCGCGCCCCGTCTCGAGCTGATCCTCGTCGCTCGGCTCGATGCCGGTCAGACCCTGAATGATCTCGAATATATGGCGCTCGACCATGTCCTTTTCGTATGACGAGTGCACGCCGGCGGCCCTGGGCTGCTCGACATCCTCGAGCTTGCCGGTCTTCCGATTCTTCTTCTTCACAATTTCGGTGTCGTCGGGATCGCCGTCGAACATCCGCGAGATGTGCAGCGGCTGACACGCGTCGCCGACATAGTGCGCCATCGTGCCGGCGGCACACACGAACCGGGCCATGTCGTTGTTGCCCGCGGCGTCCTTCATCTCGTTGAAGAACTGCCAGACGCGGAACGGCAGGCACCCCCGGCTCTTGTCGTCCACCTCCGTGTAGTACTCGCCCCAGAACGTGACGTCGATGTTGTCCGTGTCTTCGCAGAGCTGAAGCAGCGTTTTGTTGGCCTGGTTCTTCGCGTCCATGTCGGCGAAGTGTCCTGGATGTTCGGGGCCGCCGCGGCCTCCGTCGACCTTCTTCGCGATCTTCCACACCAGATCGGGGACATCCGCCAGCGGGACGAAATCCTTCTTGCTGAGGCCAGTCGTGTTCTTCTTGTTGATCTGCGCAGCGGCGAAGCTGATGCGGTCGACGTTGGCGTCCATCAGGCTCTTGAGTCCCGGGGTCTGCAGCAGTTCGACAGCCATCGTCGCAATCGTGTAGTGGCCGACCGCTCCCCAATAGTTCAACGTGCCTGCGTTCCAGTCGCGAATGACATCGACTTCGAGTTGATTGCACGCCGTGCTCAGAAACGTCGCCAGCACATACGGCGTCTCCTGTTCGGTGCTCCCCTCGAAGAAGCGCTGCGCCCCCCACTCGACGGCAATCGGACGCGGCGGTGCGTCTTTCTCTACGAGCGTCCACAACGTGCCGGAGTCGCCCGGACGTGTCTGCAGCGGCGCGGCTTCGTCGGATGGTCCGATCAGGCAGTCGGAGACGTATTCGAATCCGCCGACGGACTTGTAGCGGTAGAACAGGCCCTTGATGGTGGCATCCAGCATCCCTGACGCCGCGCCATAGGCGCGCACCGGAGAATCGATCAGCCGCAGCGAGAGATTGTCCGCGCTCAGATCCGCCAGAGGACCAAGAGTACCCAGTCCGAAAATCTGCGCCGTCCACGAATGCACGTCCTCGACTTCGACGAGGCCGATGTCGAGGTTGACGAACACCTTCTTCCCCGGCCAGTCCTCGTAGATTTCCTGAAACAGCTTGCGTGTCAGCTGCTTCTCGGCGCTCCTGCCAATCAGTACCTTCTCGCCCCCGATGAGCGTGTAGACCAGTGTGCCGGCGGGGCCGGTCACGTGCCGGTTCGTCAGGGCATACGTCGTGTGCCCGTCGGTGACGAGGCACCCCGCCGACGCGAAGCGCTCCTCTCCCTGGACGTCGATGAGGATGGGGTACCCTCCGCCAATCCGGTGCTCCGGGAAGTGCTGCGGCGGCCTCGGAGGGGGGGCCGCCTCCTGCAGCGGTGCGTACACGACGCAGACCGGCACGCGGCTGCCATCCGGCAGGTAGAGAGTCGGGGGAACGATGTCCGACGGTTGCAGACCCGGGGTCCTGCTGAAGTCTTCTTTGTTGACCCAGGTGTCGACGAAGACGAGCACACAGGGCCACGAATACGGGCGTACTTCCGAATTCCCGAGAGTCCGCGCCGGCTTGACGGCGGCATTTGCCTGCGCGGTGTCGCGGTCGACCGATTCTTTGCCGCTGCGGGGCCACGGATCCGCCTTGCGAATCAGATAGCGGCCGATCGCGGTGCCGACGACGTGCTGCTTCGCCAGCAAGTGCAGATGATAGAGGTCGCGCGCCGCCAGCAGGTCGCGCAGCGACAACATGTTGAAGTTCTTGTCGACATCAAGAGGACTGGGCATGCAGAGCCTCCGGAGAACAGGTCGATTGACGGACCGAAGCCGCCCTGGGGTTGTGCCTAATGAAGAAACGGATTGAACGTGAATTTCGTACAGAGTTCAAACGAAAAAGGAGCCTCATGCGCGACACTCCAATTCGCGGTTCGTACTGGGTCGTTGAAGGCGTCCTGCTTGCTGGTGAATATCCCGGCTCATCGATTAGGGATGAGGCCGCCGAGAAACTGGGGCGACTGCTGGACGCTGGGATAACCCGATTCGTCGATCTCACAGAGAAAAACGAGCTGAGGCCGTACGAACCGCACGTCGCGGAGCTCGCGGCCGCCAGGAACGTCGCCGTATCATGCGATCGATTTGCGATCCGCAATCGCGACGTGCCGTCGGAGGACGACATGTCGCGGATCCTCGCGACAATCAAGCGCGCGATCGACGACGGGTCAGCCGTCTACGTGCATTGCTGGGGAGGGATCGGGCGGACCGGCACGGTCGTCGGATGCTGGCTGGTGCAGGAACAGGGCCTGACGGGAGACGAGGCCCTTGCCCGCATCGCCGAACTTCGCTGCCGCACGTCGAACCGAGATTGCGCGTCCCCGGAGACGGACGCGCAATGTGAGTTCATCCGTCAATGGGCCGCGAGACATTTGCCGGGCCTGAAGGCCCGGCCTACATGAATTGCTGCAGCTCACCTTTGCCGGCCTGAAGGCCCGGCCTACATGAATGGCTACCAGCTCACTTTGAACCGGGCGGCGGCAGCTGGACCTGACGCGAGCGCGGCGTTCGTCGCCGCCGGCCGCTGATACAGCGTCGTCCTTCCCTGAATGGCAGCATCGATGCCCGTCCCGATCGCAGCATAAATGCTGCTCGCTGTAACCGCGATCGCAACGCGCGCGCCCGCGCCGCAGTGCAAACCGCCGCCGGGGCAATCCGAAAAACCGCCCGACAGGATTCCGATGACGCCGCCGACGATCGCGCCGGCAATCGCGCCGTTCTTGAGCGAGTCTCCCCGCTTCTGTATCCTGCGCACGTTCGAGAGCTCGAAGCTGCGCTCCTGACCGTCGAGCAGCACCGTGACCGACTGCTGATCCAGCCGCAGCAGCTTGCCCTTCGTCTCGACGCCGCGCTCGTCCTGCACGAACACGGTGTCCAGCTTTTCCGGTTTCAGTCCGCCAGCCGGCGTTGTCTGCTGCGCCGCCGCGGGCGCCGCGATGAGCATCACGATCGAGAGGCACGTGAACCGATTCATTTGCCCTCCTATACCGACAATATCGGCCGATCGGCTGAAAGTCCTGTCGGGCGGCGGTGCGAACGATGAAATAGGCTGAAAACCTGCGGTTGATTTTTCAACCCGACGATGGCATCGTCGTCGTCAGAGGTCGAGAACAGGACGTGACATGGAGATCGACTCCGTTCCGCTCGCATTGCGGGGGCGCCTGGGAACCGACGCGACGGCGGCACTGTTAGAAGTACTCGAAGACTCACAGACGCAAGCGAGGGAAGCCGTGATCACCGCCTGCACCGACCGTTTCGAGCGCCGGCTCATCGAGGAAGTATCCGGCCTGCGTGTTCAGCTCTCGCAGGCGGCTGCACGCATCCGCGAGGACATCGCAGCCGGCCGCGTGGATTTGTTCAAGTGGTGCTTCCTGTTCTGGATCGGACAGGTCGTCGCGATCGGTGGGATTCTCGGCGTCATGGTGCGATTGACTCGCTGACGATCATTTCTGCCCGCAGGGATGAAAACGCCCATCGCTCTTCCGCTGGCGGAGCTCGCGCCGACGCCGGAGCTTTTCACGCACTTCAGCCCGCTGCACGGCCAGGCGCACGTGGCGCGTGTGATGGTGCACGCGTTCCGCTTGATCGAGGCGACCGGTTGGATTGAGGAGGCCCCGCGATTATGGGCCGCCGTGTATCTCCACGACCTGGCGCGCACGCACGACGGCATCTGCCATCGCCACGGCGCGGATGCGATGAAGAAGTTCGAGCAGCTGCCCGCCGTGAGGGCGCTGTTCACGCGCGGCGGTGTGCGGGAGGAGGATTACCCGGTGATCAAGACCGCGGTGGTCCATCACTGCGCTGCAAACGAGCTCCAGCAGTCGCATCCGCACTGGCGGCTGGCTTCGCTGCTCAAAGACGCCGATGCGCTCGACCGCGTCCGGATCGGAGATCTCGATCCACGCTATCTGAGGAACATCGAAGCGCGCCAGATGATCGACTTCGCGCACGCGCTGTTCGAACAGACCGACGGCATGATCGCCGCCGGCCGAGCCCATTTCGCCGAGCTCTGGCCCGAGGCGCTGAGAATTGCGGGCAGCGCCACTCACGCTTTTCCGAGTACCAATGGTCTATCGCAGCCGTAGCCACCTGCTGCACCATATGCACCTTCGGCACCCTAGCACCTTCGCACCCTTGCACCTTCGGCACCCTGGCACCTTCGGCACCCTAGGCACCCTCGCACCCTACGCACCTCAGGGCGCGACTGACTCCCCGACGCCCCTCGTCAACACCGGCGTCGCCTCGTCCACCCGCCGCCCGATGTACTCGGCGAACCGCTCGAAGGGGTCGAAGCCGACGATACGCGGGGCGTCGGTGACGAAGTTCGAGAGGGCGTTGATGTCGTAGACGTACGACCGGCCGTCGCGATCGTCGATCAGATATTCGATCCCGCAGACATCCAGCCGCGCCGCTTTCGCGATGCGGAGGCCGGCCTCGACGTCCTCGCGCGCGGGGGATGCCAACGCGATTGCCATCGCAGGCTTGGTCGGACACGCTTCGAACGACGCCGGTTGCGGAGCGGCATCCGTCTGACAGATGTCGGCGGGACAGAGATTGAACCCATGGCCCGCCGGCGGTGTGATCTCGATCGCGTAGAGCAGTTCGCCGTCGAGGATCTCCAAGCGAGTGATCGTGCCCGCGCGCGCCGGCAGGAATTCCTGCGCGAGCGCCGTGGAGTCGACTCCGAGATCGATCGCGCCGCGGATGCAGGCGTCTTCCAGCGCGGCAGGAGAATCGAATCGCTGAATCCCCGCGCCGCTGCCGCCGATGTTCGGCTTGACCACAATCGGAAACGTCAGATCGCGCGCAGCCTCGGGCGCTTCGCGCACATTATTAATGACCCGGGCACGCGGATAGCGGATGTCGAGCCGCCGCAGCACGTCGAGCTGCGCCGACTTCGACAGCTCGAGTCGATACGCCGCCGATCCATTGACGACGGGGACGCCGTGCGATTCAACCCAGTCGATGTACGACGCGGCCGCATGGATCGCATGGGCGTGCCCGCGCGTGTGCGATGAGGGGCTCATACGGTTGAGGAGCAGCGAGAAGTCCGGCCGCTCGGCCGGGTCCCAGCGGAGCGACGCGGCGTCCACGTGCAGCACGTCGAGGCCGCGGCGCTCGAGCGCGGTGAAGAGCGGCCTGAACCACTCGGGGTGTTCGTAGAGGACGGCGACTCGCATTCAGCATTGTGGGCGGCGTTGAGTGCGGGGCGCAAGGCCCTTCGACTCGCGTGAGTTGTTCGCTCGCTCAGGGCAGGGTGCAGGGTGCGAGGGTGCCGAAGGTGCTTAGGGTGCTAAGCGTCCGTTGAGCACGATAATGAACTGATGCTTCACAAAATCATCACGGCAGTCGGCGTTCTGTTTCTGGCGGCGAGCTGCAGCCGGCAGCCGGCGCCGGCGCAGAAAACAACCGAATCGCGCGATGCGGAATTCACGAACATCGCGCACGAGGTCGTGGAAGATCTCTACAAGCGCCAGCCCACGCAAGCGACGTTTCTCGGGATCCACAAGTACGACGATCGCCTCGAGGACTACTCCCGCCAGGCGGTCACAGACCAAATCGCCGCGTGGCGAAAGTTCCGCGATCGCGTGAACGCCATCGACCAGGCATCGCTGAACGCGGAGAATCAGCTCGATCGCGAGCAGTTGCTGCACGCGATCGATTCGGTGCTGCTGACACAGGACGTCGTTCGGCCCTGGGCGAAGAACCCCGACATCTACAGCAGCGGCATGACCAATACCGCCTACATCATGATCAAGCGCGAGTTCGCGCCGCCCGAGCAGCGGCTGCGCGAGCTGGTCGCGCGCGAGAAGGCGATGCCGGCTGCGCTCGCGGAGGCGCGCAAGAACCTCGAGAACGTGCCGCAGATCTACACCGAGATCGCCATCGAACAGCTCGACGGCAACCGCGACTTCTTCGAAACGGCAGTCCCCGGCGCGTTTGGCTCGGTGAAGGACAAGGTGCTGCTGGACGAGTTCAAGGAGACGAACGCCGCCGTCGTCGCCGCGCTCGGCGACTACAAGAAATGGATGCAGGACGATCTGCTGAAGCGCTCGAAAGGGGAGTTCGCGATCGGCGAGAACACCTATAAGAAGAAACTGTCCGCCGACGAGATGGTCGACGTCCCGCTCGATCAATTGCTGGAGATCGCAGATAGGGATCTGAAGAAGAACCAGGCGGCGTTCACCGAGACCGCTCGCCGCATCGATCCGAACAAGACGCCCGAACAGGTGCTCGCCGGCGTGCAGGCGGATCATCCGCCCGCGTCAAAGCTCCTGCAGATCACGCAGGCGGAGCTCGATTCGATCGGCGGGTTCATGACGGACCACCACATCATCACGGTGCCGAAGGCCGCACCCGCGCGCGTGCAGGAGACGCCGCCGTTCCTGCGCGCGACGACGTCGGCGTCGATGGATATTCCGGGGCCGTTCGAGACGATCGCGACCGAGGCGTACTACAACATGACCCTGCCGGATCCGAAATGGCCGGCGAAGGAGACCGCGGAGTTCATGCGCCAGTGGTATTACGCCGCGATCTCGAACGTCTCCGTTCACGAGGTCTGGCCGGGCCACTACCTGCAGTTCCTCTACGCGCGCAACTTCCCGTCGGACGTCCGCAAGGTGTTCAGCGCCGCCACGAACTCCGAGGGCTGGGCGCACTACTGCGAGCAGATGGTGATTGACGAGGGCTTCCACGGCGACGACCCGCGCTACCGCCTCGCGCAGATCCAGGACGCCCTCCTCCGCGACGTCCGCTTCATCGTCGGCATCCGCATGCACACGAAAGGGATGACGGTGAAGGAGGCGGAAGATTTCTTCGTGAAGGAAGCGTATCAACCGCGGCCCGTCGCGCGCTCGGAGAGCAAGCGCGGCACATCAGATCCGACGTACGGCTACTACACGATGGGCAAGCTGATGATCCTGAAGCTGCGCGACGACTACAAGGCGAAGCAGGGGAACGCCTACTCGCTCCAGGGTTTCCACGATGCGTTCATCAAGCTCGGTCCGCTGCCGCTGCCGCTGATGCGCAAGGCGATGCTCGAAGAGGTCGGACAGCCGTTCTAGGAATCACCGACTCCCGCGGGTCCTGTCGCCGGGTCTCCCCACTTGGTGCTCGCCCAAAAGCACTTGTCACGGGACAGGGCTCCGCGCCAAGCGGGGATGCCCGTCCCGGCGCCACCCGCATGTGGGTCTTGAACAATGATCGGGCCCGTGGTCGCGGGTGGCGACCGCGGGGCCGCCCCGCTTCGAGCCGCGCGCCGTGACCCGTGATTATTGCCTTTCGGCGCGCGGTCGAAGTGGGGCTGCGGTCGCCAGGATCCGCAGCAATCGGTCACTATCGCTCGTCGTTTTCGTCCGTCCGGAACAGCGACGCCGGAAGGCCGAGCGCGTTCACGAGATTCGCATCCGGGTTGTAGTCCCACGCGTAGCGCACTGACTTTGGCTCGGCGACGTCAGCGCTCCAGACGCGGACGGTTGTGCCGTCGATGGTCGCGGTCGCGGGCACGTACTTGCCGTCAGCGCCCGCGATCTGAAAGCCGGTCACCGGTCCGCCTCCGCGCGTCTTCAGCGCTGTCCCTGCGTTGTCGAACCAGATCCGTATTGCGTTCCCTTCCCGCGTGAACTGGCGATACAGCGGGCTCGCGCCCTTGCTTTGCGCGAGCAGCGAGAGCCTGCGCCCGACGTCCTGCTTGTTGGTCGGATGGATGTTCGTCGGATTCCCGATGTCGGTGATGACGACGAGGCCGGTGTTGCGCAGCGCGGCGGCCTTGACCTGCCCTTCCTGCACGCGCATCCATTGGCCGTTCTTCGCCGCGTTGCCGTAGTTGGCGAGCTGGACCCAGTAGAACGGGAAGTCCCCCTGCGCGAACGCACGGCGCCAGTCGTTGACGAGCGTCATGAGCGCCTCGCCGTAGATGTCCCCCTGCGCGCGGCCAGCCTCGGTCTCGCCCTGATACCAGAGCGCGCCCTTAATCGTGTACTTGATCAGCGGCGCAATCATCGCGTTATAGAGCGTCGTTGGCTCGTGCGCGTGGCCGGGGCCGAGCGGCGCCGCAGGACGCGCGCCCTGCGATCCGCTCGCCTCCCACTTCTTGACGTTCTGCTCGTAGCGCGCGTAATTGGCCGGGTAGCTGACGATCGCGTTCTGCCAGTAGCCGAGAAACGGCTGCAGCCGCGCGTTGCCCATCAGCGAAGGACCGCTTATCCACGACGCGATCGGCGTCCCACCCCACGACGAGTGGATCAATCCCATGGGCACCTTGGTGTCCTTGTGCATCTCGCGGCCGAAGTAATAGAGGACGGCCGAGAACCCCGGCACTGACTCCGGCGAACACACGATCCACTTCGCATCGACGTCGTCAACGGGCGTGGACGCTGTCTTGCGCGGGACGTAGAACAGGCGGATCTGCGGGTAGTTCGCCGACGCGATCTCGGCGTCCGCGTTGTCGGAGTCCTTCACGGTCCACTGCATGTTCGACTGGCCGGAGCCGATCCACACGTCGCCGACGATCACGTCCGCGACGGTGAGAGTGTTCGCCCCCTTGATCGTCATGTCGGCCGCCGCGCCGGTCGTCAGCGGATTGAACCAGACCTCCCAGCGCCCGAGCGGATCCGTCGTCGTCTGCGCCGTCTGGCCGCGGAAGGACACGGCGACGGCTTCGCCCGGCTGCGCCTTGCCGAAGATCCTGACGGGCGCGCCGCGCTGGAGGACCATGTGGTCGCTGATGATCCCTGGCAGCTGGACGTCGGCGTAGGAGGACGCCGCGAACGAAAGGCAGCAGATTCCGAGAAAGGCGAGTTTTCGCATGCGGCGGATTGTAGTTGATCCGCCGTCGGAGCGTGCTTCAGCGGTGGCCGAAGTGCAGCGCGATCCCGATGCGGCCCCAGATGCCCGAAAGGTCGCTGCCGCGGTCGCGGGTAAACGCGTCGACAGCGGCGACGTCGGGAAAGATGTCGCGCGCCACGTCAAGCGCGGAATCATCGGCCGTGCGGACGCCGACGCGCATTCGCGCATAGCGCCATCCGGCATCGACGTACCAGAAGCGCGCCTCGGTTCCCGCGGATACGGACACGATCGGACCACGGAGACTCGCCGAAGATCGCGAGCCCGGCGTGAACAGGGTCGTGTGTCCGGCTCCAATCCCGCCGCCGAACTGGAGATGCGTGTGGGTGTCGACGCGCGGATACACCGCGACGACGACCTGCTTTCCAGATACCTCCGTTATGTTCTCGAACGAGAATTCTCCATCGCCGCGGAATCCGAACGCATCGATCGTATCGGTCACTCGGAACTCGCGCGTGTCGCGCAGCGCCTCGTACGAACCGCCAACAGCGAAACGATCGGTTACATGGACCAGCGCGGTCGT
>Ga0075424_100002490_pt1 | contig 16884 bp, 18 predicted proteins | sample SoiMethybrSBSTD3_FD_75301 | JGI IMG/M metagenome (GOLD analysis project Ga0075424, IMG submission 75301) | Bulk soil microbial communities from a Populus tree surrounding site in Tennessee, USA - Soil MetaG P. TD hybrid SBSTD3 | ecosystem: Environmental > Terrestrial > Soil > Tree plantation...
ACCCACACAGTTGCGGGCCAGGCACTCTCCGCACTCGACTGTGGCCTCCTCCCGCTGAACCAGAGCGCCATGCGCTTCTACAAACGCATCGGCTATCATGACTTCGAGGGTGTCGCTAACGACCTCGACGAGCGCGAGCGCATCGTGCGCGATCTCGGCGACCACAAGTGCCTGATCCTGAAACATCACGGGCTGCTCACCGCCGGCGTCAATGTCGGGGAGGCGTTCAATCTCATGTATTATCTGGAGAAGAGCTGCGAGACCCAGATGATGGTGCTTGCCTCGAACCAGCCCTACAGCCTGCCCTCGGAAGCCTCCTGCGAGAAATCCGCGCAGATCTTCTGGGGCAATGGCCGCGTCCACGACCGCGACTGGCCGGCGCTGATGCAGCTTGTCGAATCCATCGATCCGTCGTTCCGCAATTGATGCTCACCTCTCGCAATTTGTTGCCGTTCGTCCCCGCGAAAGCTGGGACCCAGCGCAATAAGACGAACAGCCGAAACAAGCAGCCCCTGGGTTCCCGCTTACGCGGGAACGAACGGAGAGTACTGCTTGCTCTGATGCTTGCCGCAGCAGCGCTCGCTGCAACGCCAGCGCGCGCGCAGGACTATCCCTCGCGCCCGGTCGAGCTGATCGTGCCGTTCGCCGCCGGCGGCGGCGCGGAGCTCTTGGCGCGGCTGCTCAGCGAAGGTCTCAACAAGCGTTTCGGCCAGGCCTTCCTGGTGATCAACCGGCCAGGCGCAAACACCAACCTCGGCACGCTCTCGGTGGTGCGCTCCAGGCCCGACGGCTACACGCTCGCGATCGCCAGTGTCGGCCTCACCGCCAATCCCTCGCTCTACAAGAGCCTAGCCTTCGAGCCGCAGCGCGATCTCGATCCGATCACGCTGATTGCTAATTCACCGACCGTGCTGGTAGTGCCGCCATCGCTACCGGTCAACACGCTGCCAGAGTTCATTGCTTACGCCAAAGCGCGGCCCGGCGAGCTCAACTACGGCACCTATGGTGCCGGCAGCGGACCGCACTTGGCCACCGAGCTGTTCCAGGCCAAGACCGGCGTCCGGATGCAGGCCGTACCTTACGGCGGCGGTGGCCCCGCCGCCCTCGGTGCCGTCACCGGGCAAGTGCACGCGCTGTTCTCGAGCGTGCTGCCGGTGCTCGGTCTGGTGCGCGGCGACAAGCTCAAACCGATCGCCATCGCGGCGGACCGCCGCTCCGAGCTGATGCCCAAGGTGCCGACGTTCCTGGAGCAGGGCCTCGACTATCGCACCGGCACCTGGTTCGGCCTGCTCGCTCCTGCCAAGACGCCACCCGAGGTGATCGACCTCCTGCATCGCTCAACCGTCGCGCTGTTGCAGGAGCCTGTCGTCCGCGCCAAGATTCTCGAGCAAGGCGCCGAGGTCGTGGCGAATACACCCGCCGAGTTCCGGGCCTTCATCAAGGATGAAACGGAACGCCTCGCGACGGTTATTCGCGGTGCAAATATCTCGCTCGATTGACCTGATTGGACGAGCGTGACGCGAAGGATAGCGACAATGCACTGGATCAAGCTCAGCATCGTAGCTGTGACGCTCGCTCTCGCCAGCACTCACACTCAAGCGCAGGACAACTACCCGTCCCGCACCGTGCGCATGGTCGTGCCGTTCCCGCCGGGCTCCGGCACCGATCTGCTGTCGCGCCTCGTCACAGATCAGCTTGCGCGCAAGTGGAACGCCTCCGTCATCACCGAGAATGTTCCTGGGGCTTCCGGCAATCTCGGCGCTGCGGATGTGTTCCGCTCTTCGCCTGACGGACACACGCTGCTCCTTTGCCCTCCCGGCCCGATCGCGACTAACAAGTTCCTGTTCAAGGACCTCTCCTACGACTCTACCCGATGGGTGCCGATCTCCTGGCTCACCACCGTTCCCTATGTGCTCATCGCGCGCACGAGCTTCACGGGCGATTTCAAGGCCCTGATGGCCCATGCCAAGGCCAATCCCAGCAAGGTCACCGCCGCCATGCCGGGGCCAGGCGGCACCGCGCATCTCTCGGCCGCCTATCTCGAATCTATGGCCGGCATCAAGCTCGTGCACGTGCCCTATCGCGGGCTCGGGCCCGCGATCAACGACATCATCGCCGGCCACGTCGACATGATGTTTGACACCTTCACCACCTCGCTGCCGCAACATCAAGCCGGCAAGGTCAAGATGGTGGCGGTGGCAAGCCCGCAGCGTCAGCCCGCCGTCCCGGACGTGCCGGCAATCGCCGAGCTCTATCCCGGTTACCGCTCGATCACCTGGTTCGGCATCGTGGCACCGCCCGGTACGCCCGCCGCGCTCGCCGACCGCATCAATCGCGACATCGCCGAAATCTTCCGCCGGCCCGAGGTGCGCAACCGGCTTGACGACATGAAGATGGAGGCGGTCGGCTCAACTCGCCCGGAAGCGGCCCGCTTCTTTGCCGAGGAGGCCGCGCTCTGGGGCAAGGTGATCGAGGACGCCAAAATTGCGGTGCAGTGATCGCGGTGCAATGATCGCGGTGCGGTAGCGCCAGGCCCCTTCGCGAAAGCGGTGGCCTGTTGTACCTTTCCGGCCAAGCCGCGGTGAGCGCGTCAAACAAGACGCCATCCCCGCAACGGGAGGGACAATCATGATCGGTCGCAACGCGATCGCCACGCTCGCATGTGCCCTGCTGGGCATGGCCGCAATCTCCGTGCAGGCGCAATCACCAATCCCCGAGAACGACAGATATAATCCCGCGCGCTACCCGGACTGGTCGGGCCCGATGCGCTTCACCGCCACCGGCGGCAACCGCTACGATCAGACCAAGCGGCCAGGCCGCGCCCAGCAAGCTCCGCTGACGCCGGAATATCAAGCGATCTTCGACGCCGGCTTGAAGGACCAGGCCGCTGGCGGCCAAGGCGGCAACCAGACCTATTCGTGCACGCCGGGAGGCATGCCACGCGAGATGGCTGGCAACCAGGGGCTGGAGTTCGTCGTCACCCCGAGGGCCACGCATGTCATTTTCGCACAGGCGATGCCGCGCCGCATCTACACCGATGGCCGGGACTGGCCGACTGACGTCGAGCCGACCTTCGACGGCTACTCAATCGGCAAATGGATGGATGAGGACGGCGACGGCAAGTACGATGTGCTCGAGGTGGAGACCCGCAACTTCATGGGCCCGCGCAGCTTCGACAACGCCGGCACGCCATTGCACGCCGACAATCAGACCGTGATCAAGGAACGCATCTATCGCGACAAGCAGAATCCCGACCTCTTGCACGACGAGATGACGACCATCGACAACGCGCTGACGCGGCCCTGGACCGTGCTCAAGACCTATCGCAAGACGGGAAATCCGCACTTCGTGCTGAACATCTGCACGGTCGGGAACAACCATGTGACGATTGGCCCGGAGTCCTACTTCCTGAGCGCCGACGGCCACTTGATGCCGACCAAGAAGAACCAGGCGCCGCCCGACTTGCGGTATTTCACGCAGAACTGAAAGCCTGCGATTTTGGCCGCGATTGACGTCGCGGCCGTCCTTGCTACTCTTTGAGTCCGATCGCTCGACTGCGTCACAGGATCATCGTGGTGGCCTTCATGGGGCTTTTCAAACGAACAGTGCCGAGCCATCTCGTCCCGGTCCATCGGCACAATGCGGCGAAGAAAGACTGGGTCATTCTGCTCGAGGCCGGCACCATCGTGGGGCCCTCGCCGGAGCGGCTGCGCGTCGCGCGCGCCACGCAGGAGCGACGGATCATCAAGAAGTACAACATTCTGCTGCGCGCTCAGCACTTCCTGGTCGTCGACGGCTATGACCCGCGCATCCATGCGGTCTACTTCTGTCCGCAACTCTACCGTTATGACCCCGACAAGAAACTCGTGCCGCTGCAGGGCGAAGAGATCGGGCAATTGATCGCGCATGCGCTCGAAGGCGGCGTGACGCCAAAGCGGCCGTGGTATGAGCCGTCCGAGAAGCCGCCGGACCAGCCTGCGATCAGCGGCAAGCTGCAGAGCGAGTTCGACACAGTTGTCGTGGAACTGCCGAATCAGCGCAACGCATCCGCCTCGTGACGCGCTTCTACTGTCGTCGCTGCGTGCCCCTTTCTGTCAAGCGTCCTCGCAAAAGCGGGGACGACGATACCGTAATAGTGTAACGCCCTTCGAGTCAGCTAAGGTTGCGCATGGCCGCGCACCAGCACGATCACCGCCACGACGAGCACGATCATGCTGGACATCATCATGGCGGACACGGCCACGCCAAACATCATCATGGCGAGCACAGTCATCACCATCATTCAGCGCATGCGCATGATCACGGCCACACCCACGCGCCCAAGGACTTCGGCTTTACGTTTGCAGTCGTAACCGCGCTCAACATCGCGCTGGTCGTGCTGCAGGTCGCGTTCGGCGTGATGGCCAACTCGGTCGCCCTGCTCGCAGATGCCGGGCATAACTTCGGCGACGTTCTGTCGTTGCTGCTCGCCTGGGGTGCCCACGTCATGGCCAAGGCCTCCCCGACCCGCCGCTACACTTACGGCTTCCGCTCCGCCTCAATTCTGGCGGCGCTTGCCAATGGGGTCATCCTGCTGGTGGCGACCGGCGCAATTGCCTGGGAGGCAGTCCACAGGTTCTCCGAGCCGGACGAGGTCGCCGGCATGACGGTGATGATCGTCGCGGCGCTGGGTATCGTCATCAATGGGGTCTCAGCCTGGCTCCTGCTGGCCGGCCAGGCCGGCGACCTGAACATCAGGGGTGCGTTTCTGCATCTCGTCGGCGACGCCCTGGTTTCGGTCGGCGTGGTGGTTGCCGGCGGCCTGATCCTGCTCACCGGCTGGCATTGGGTCGATCCAGCAGCGAGCCTTGTGATCTCGGCTGTGATCATCTGGAGCACCTGGGGATTGTTGCGCAACGCCGTCAATCTTTCGCTTGCCGCCGTTCCGCATGGCATCAACCCCGACGACGTCCGCGCGTATCTCGAAGGCCTGCCCGGAGTAAAGTGCATTCACGATCTGCACATCTGGGCGATGAGCACCACCGAGACGGCCCTCACGGTGCATCTTGTAATGCCAACAGGTCAGGCGGGGGACACGTTCCTCCTGCAGCTATCGCAGGAACTGCACCGCCGGTTCGAAATCGATCATCCGACGGTCCAAATCGAGATTGACGGTGATGGCTGCAAGCTCGCACCCGATCACGTGATCTGAAAAAGGGTCCGATACAGGTAGCTATCTGATGGCCATAAACCTTTCCACCACTTCGACCTCATCCTGAGGAGCCCGAGCCTTAGCGCGTTCACGCGCGTCTTCGGCGCGCTACGGCGAGGGCGTCTCGAAGGATGGCCGCGGGTCCGAACCCGCTGCCATGGTTCGAGACGGCGCGCTGGCGCGCGCCTCCTCACCATGAGGCCGAAACTGAAATCACCGTTGGGCGGGTGGCGATGTGAGTCAATCGCCAGCCGGCACCAGCCTCGGAATATGTTGCGAGCAGTTCCAGTCCCAGGCCAGCACGGTAAACACGACGGCGTGCTCCGCCCGGGCCGAGCGTGCTGAAGACCTCAAGCTCGCAATGAGTTCAGGATCGCTGGATACCTTGGCACGACCCCACAATTTAAGCCGGCGTGCGTTGGCGTAGTCCATCAGAAACAGAAACGCGCGCTCGTTCTCGGCGAGATGACCTATGCTGATGAACTGCTTGTTGCCGGGGTAGTCCAAGAACGCCAGGGTATGGTCATTGAGTATCTGAAGGAAGCCAGGGGGACCGCCGCGGTGCTGCACATAAGGCTGACCATCGGCGCTCGCCGTTGCCAGATAGGCCGAGTCGCGCTGCGCGATGAACGACATCACATCTGCGGAAAGCTCACGCGCAAAGCGACCCGCCGCAGCTCGCCGCGCATAGGCCTCGCGCGAACCGCGGCACGCCTGCTCGCTGCGCACCGCTGGTGAAAACATCACTTCATCCGGCTGCACAACAGTGTCCGCAGCAGGCGTGCGTGCATCGGCCATCGTCACTGTACGTTCTTCACCGAGGTCGTCAATTTCGCTGCGCTCACTGCTCATTTCTTTGCCGGGTCGTCCGCTGGATTGACATAGTTCACCGACCACGGCCCGATGCTGTGAACCTGACCGACCGTCTCCTCGTTGGTCCACACATAGTGGTGTGTCCCTGGCTGCATGATCGAGACGCTCCCGGGCGTCAATGGCCGGGTCTTCGCGGGCTCGAACACGCTGCCGAGCCCCATGTGTAATGTGCCGGAGATGATGGTGATGTGCTCGATGCCGGGATGCCAATGCGGCATCACTTTGAAGTTGGCGGGAAATTTGAGCCGGAACATGATTGGCACCGGCTTATCGAGCGGCCCTTCGATGACTGCAATCTTGACGCCGGGCAGCGATGGCAAGTCCTTCCACACCAATTCAGAGGGATCGAGCATGATGTGACCCTCGGTGTGCTGTGCTGATGCCTGCGGGCCTAGCAGCGCACAGGCGAGAGCAATACTTGCTGCTGTGAGTTTCATGTTGCTTCCTCCGGATCGTTCCTCCAGGTGTGAACACATCGGGCGTCTGGTGCCAGCGGGACGCTGCGGGCGCTGGCACCACCAGTTAAGCCATTTCAGCGGTTCCCTGCTACGCTAATCGGCGGCATGAGATTCTGCATGACATGTCGTCCGATCTTGCGCCCCATGTCCTGACCGACTCGGGTCGAAAACCGGTAGTGAAAGCCGGCATAGATGCGCGCCATCGCCACTTCATCGGCATAAGCCCACACATTGGTCCAGCGGTGCGTGACTCCCGGTGCCGTTGGGCTCGTCATTGTGACTTCGGGAATATCCGGGCTTCCCAGCACGGACTCGATCACAGTCGCGAAGGTAGCGCTGCTGATGCAGTGCGCACAGGGATATTCCGGATGCATCGGCGTGTTGTCGATCGGCTGCCAGGTCGGGTCAAACTCGGTCGCGGCATTGTCGTCAATGTCGCCATTGCGGATCGCGGTGATTGGCCGCCAAAAGTCATAGTGATATTTGGCGTCGAACACGGCGACAAACGAGTCCGCTACTGCCGCCGAAGCAAGAGCCATGAAGCGGGCGCTGTCGAGGACATTCATTCCCTTCGCGGCGACCAGTTGCCGGGCAATGGGATAGTAGCTCACCGGACCGGTGATCAGCCAAAACTGTGCATCCTCGGTCTGCCGCGCAGTCCGCTTGGTGCTGGCCTTGCCACCAAGGCTCTTGATCTCGTTGTAATCGGCCGCCCATTCCTTGCTCTTGAGGGAAATCGGCGGCTGCGGCCGGAATTGCGACGGACTTTGCATCGCGAACGGCTTCACCTTTGGCCACATGGAGGAGGCTGTGATCGGGGTCGGCACATAGACGCCGGGCCGGGTCTTCGGCCGGTAGGAGTCAGGCACATCGGCGCCGTCAGCCTTGCGCTCGGCAACAAGCTTGGCGGCGACCTCCTGCCCGACCTTGATGCCGTTCGACTTGGCCTCGCTCGATGGGATGGCGGCGAGATACTCCGCCATCAATGTATTCGACTCCTCGGCATCTTTTGGATGCAAGCCGGCCAAGACCATGCCGGCCGCGACCGTAGCGGCGGCCTCGGCCGACGCATCCTTTGTCGTAATGACGGCAAGCCGGTATGGCCGGTAGCGGGGTTCAATCGAGTTGACGGCATCGAACATAGCGAGGTGAACGCTCGCGATCACCCGCTCCGCCTGCGGCGGCAGCAGGCGCTGCTTGCTGACGAAGGCAACCGCCTTCTCGTTCCAGTCAGTAATGACGTCGGCGGAGACGGGGCCGCCCAAAGCGGTCAAGACCATGATTGACGCGGCCCAACGCAAATTCGTGAGCATGGCGATCTCTCCTAGCGAGTTTCGAGACAGCCACCCATCCCCGTGACGGGCGGCGGAAATCAGGGCCCTAAGCCCTCACTGTCTCGCATCGCATGGGATGAATAAATGGCCGCAACAGCAATAGACTATTGCATTTCATGAAGTAATAATGGGCCATGGACAAGCTCGGTGCGATGAAGACCTTCGTGCGGATCGTCGAGACCGGCAGCCTGACCGCGGCGGCAGGCGCGCTCGACACCTCATTGCCGACGGTCGTGCGCACGCTTGCCGCGCTTGAACGCGAGCTCGGGGTCTCGCTCCTCAAGCGCACGACGCGGCGCATCCACCTGACTGACGAAGGCTCGCAGTATCTTGAGCGCTGCCGCGATATCCTCGCCGCCGCGCAGGAGGCAGAGGACATTCTCGGCGCGCGCCGGACGGAGCCGGTTGGCAAGCTGTCGGTGACCGCTTCGGTGGCTTTCGGACGTCGTTATCTCGGCCCGATCGTATGCGAATTTCTGCAACGCTATCCGAAGGTCAGCGCCGACGTACTGTTCGTCGATCGCGTCGTCAATCTCATCGATGAAGGCATCGATGTCGCCATTCGGATCGCCCATCTGCGCGATTCTTCGCTGGTGGCGATTCCCGTCGGGCGCGTGCGCCGCGTGGTGTGCGCCAGCGAGCAATACCTGCGCCGTCACGGCGTCCCGCAAGTCCCGAACGACGTCCGCGCACATAAGTGCATCAGACATCTCGGTCTCGTCCCACGCAGCGATTGGCACTTCCAGCTTGGCAATCGCCAGCAGAGTGTTCCGATCGACAGCGTCATCACGAGCAATGAGATCGATTCTGCCGTCAATGCCTGCATCGACGGCGTGGGCCTGGGCATGTTCCTGTCATATATGGTCGCGCCCTACCGAAAGAGCGGGAAGCTCAAATATGTGTTGGAAAAGTTCGAGACCGAGCCGATGCCGGTCCAGGTCGTCTATCCGCAGACCCGGCTGATGTCCAACAAAGTGCGCGTCTTCGTTGACGAATGTGTCGGCAAATTGCGGCGTGCTCACTTCGACTGAGGGCCGGGGGCGCCTTTTCCTGGTCGGGGTCGCGCGGTGGTTCCTTCCAGCACCGCTGAGATCACCCGATCCCACTCGCGCCATGCAACCGCACCAGCACGAGCACAATCACAACCACGAGGACGACCAGAAAAGCGTGAATCCAATTGGCCCGTGACATTGCCGCCATCCTCGCTTTTTGAGGCCTTTTGCCGATCTTTTTGTCGATCGTTCCTGCGGCGGAGTTGTTGATCTGGGTCAAGCGGTTGCGCTTTCACGGTTGCGAACGGGACGCGTGTTGCCGCTTTTGACACGCTGCCGCTTTGACAAAATGAACCCGACCGGTGAAAGCTCGACCGGACCAATGCGGCAGGGACACCCGCCATGCGCCTGATCGCTCTGACTATCCTCGCCCTTGTGCTCGCGGCCAGCAGCAGCGGCGCGCAGCCGCAATTTCCAGGAAAGACCGTGCGCGTCGTCGTCCCCTATCCGGCGGGCGGCGGCACCGATGTGCTTGGGCGGCTGCTCGCCGACCAGCTCGCGCGCAAGTGGGGACAGTCGGCGATTGTCGAGAATAGTGGCGGCGCGGCCGGCAATATCGGCGCGGCCGAAGTGTTTCGTGCTGCGCCGGACGGCCACACCCTGATGGTTGCGGCCCCAGGCCCAATCGCGACCAACAGCTTCCTCTATAAGGACATGCCGTTCGATCCGAAGCGCTGGAGCGCGATCGCGCTGCTCACGACCGGCCCCTATGTGCTGGTGCTGCGCAAAAGCTTTGAGAGCGCAAACGTGAGCGACCTGATCGCGCGAGCCAAGGCCAACCCAGACCGGATCACGGCTGCCATACCGGGCGTCGGCTCGATCGCGCATCTGGCGACCGTGCAGCTCGAGATGCTCGCCGGCATCAAGACTACCCAAGTGCCCTACCGCGGTCTGAGCCCCGCGATCAACGACCTGATCGCCGGCCACGTCGATCTGATGTTCGACACGCCGACAACTGCTCTGCCACTGCATCGCGACGGCAAGGTCAAGATCATCGCCACCGGAACGCCCGAGCGCCTGCGGGAAGCGTCCGACATCCCGACCCTTGCCGAGGCGGGCGTGGCGGGCTATCGCGCCATCACCTGGTATGCTCTGGTCGGCCCGCCCAACATGGCTGCGCCGCTCATTGCACGGATCAACGGTGATGTCGCCGAGATCCTTAGCCGCGCGGACGTCGTGGAGCGCGTACGCGCGATCCAGATGGAGCCTTCAGTGCGGACGCCGGAACAGTCGGCAGCTTTCTTTGCGGATGAGTCCGAGCTGTGGGGCAAGGTGATCAAGCAGGCGAACATTCCGTTGCAATAACGTTGCGGCTCGCTGGAAGGACATAGCAATGCAGAAGAAGCTCCTCTTGGGTCTGTTCCTGGCGATGACGGCGATCGCGCCTCACGCCCAGGCGCAAGACGGCTTTCCCACTAACCGCGTGACCATCGTGGTGCCCTCGCCCGCTGGCTCGACTACCGATGCGCTCGCCCGTCTGGTGGCCGAGCATCTCAGCCAGAGCTGGGGCAAGCCGGTGATCGTCGAGAACAATTCCCGCGGCCTCAATGCCGGCGGCGAGCAGGCAGCGCGCGCCCAGCCCGATGGCTATACGCTGCTCGTGAGCCCGCCACTGCCGCTCACCGTCGCGCATCTTCTGTTCAAGGAGATCGGCTACCAGCCCGACAAGTTCGTGCCGGTGTCCCTGCTTGCAAAGATCGCCAACGTGCTTGCGGTCCGCAAGGATCTGCCGGCGCGTACGGTGCAGGAGCTCGTCGCCTATGGCAAAGCCAATCCGGGCAAGCTCACGTATGGATCGCAGGGCGGCGGCTCGACCGCGCACTTGAGCGGCGCGCAGCTCGAGATCCGCGCCGGCATCAAGATGGTGCATGTGCCTTATCGCGGTGCCGCGCCGGCGCTCAACGATCTGATCGCCGGCCATATCGACATGTTCTTCGACACGCTGACCACCTCGGTGCCGCTGCATCAGGCCGACAAGACCCGGATCATGGCGGTTGCGGGCGACGAGCGCGCGCCGGCGCTGCCCGACATCCCGACCATCGCGGAATCGGGGCTGCCTGGATTCCGTTCCATCACCTGGTTTGCCATGGTCGGCCCGCCCGCCATGCCGGCGGCGCTCTCGGCGCGCATCAATCGCGACGTGGTGGACATCCTGCAGCGGCCCGCGGTCAGCGCAAAGCTGCGCGATCTGCGGCTTGATCCAATGATCGGCACGCCCGCCGATGCCGCCAAGTTCTTCGCCGAAGAGACCGACCTCTGGGGCAAGGTCATCCGCGAGGCCAACGTGACGGTGCAGTGACGCGCGTGTTCACAAGGATAAGGTGCCGACTCGCCGCACCCGTCATGCCAGGCCTTGGGCCGGGCATCCACGTCTTGCTTCCTGCACGAAATACGAAGAAAGTCGTGGATGCCCGCGACAAGCCCGGGCATGACGCTGAGAATGTGGCTGCGCTTACGATCCAACTAAGCGCGAAGTGCCTGCGCCAATCCTGCGCACAGATCCGAGAGGTCGTTGAGCGCATTGAAGCGCGGCTGCGCCGCCAGATGCGGGCTGATCGCGACGTTCGGAAACGTCAGCAGCTCATCATCGCTGCGGCCGGGCGCCTCGTAGAGCGGATCGAGCGCAAAGCCACCAAGGCGCTTGGAGCGCAGTGCCGCGATCAGCGCGGCACGGTCGACAACATCGGCGCGCGCGATGTTGATGAGCATCGCTCCGGGCTTCATCTGCGCGAACTGCTCCGCGCCAATGAGGCCGCGCGTCGAGGGCGAGGACGGCAGCACTGGAACTACCCAGTCACTTTCAGCGAGCAGCGTCGCGAGCGGCACATAGGTTGCATCGACCGCGCGCTCCTCCGTCTCCTTCAGCCGCGTCCGCTGATAGTAGAGTGTGCGCATGCCGAAGGCCTTGGCCCGCAGCGCGATCTCCCAGGCGATCTCGCCAAGCCCGATGATGCCGATGGTCGAGCCATAGAGAATGCGCACGCCGGCAATGCGCGGCCAATTCGAGTTGGGCGTATGCCGCCGATCGAACGGCTTGTAGAGATAGCCGGCCTCGGCAAGCTGTTCCGCGCTGATGCGGCCGAGCACGCGATTGAGCTTCTTGGCAAGCGTGAGCATGAGCGCAAACGCCATCTCGGCGCAGGCGCAATTGACTCGCCGCCGGATGGTGAGCACGCGCACGCCTTTCGCGGCGCAGGCCGCCTCATCGATATTGCGCGGAAGCGCGCCGAACTTTTGCACCACCTTGAGGTTGGCGTTGGCCGCCAGCTCCTGCGCCCCGACCTTGAGCCCCTCGACAATGAGCGCTCGACTCCCTGGGAGCGCTGCGAGCAGCTCCTCCTGCGTCGAAACGATGCGTGCCTGCGCGGGAAACAGCGCGCCGATGCGCTCGCGTACGCGCTTCACATAGCCGTCGAAATCCGGCTCGTCGTGGGCGAAGAAGTCCGCAAAGGCAGCGTAGCGCTCGGATGACGTATTCGGGTCGAGCAGCAGACCGACCACGCGCAGAAAAGGGTCGTCTTCGACGACCAGGACATTGTCTGTAGACACCATAGGCTCCAAGGCGTTGACGAACTCTCGCGCGGCGCTCTCGATTCCTTTGAGTGGCGCATATCCTTGTCGGAAAACCGGTTCCCACTTTTCCGGGACATGCGCTAGGCCGGCTCCTCGTCACTCGAGCTTGAAGTTGGTCGACTTCATGATCGGCGTCCAGCGCGTAAGCTCGTCGCTGACGAGGCGCTGCGCCTGCTGCGGGCCGGAATCCGCGATCGGCTCGAACCCGGAGGTCAGTAGCGTGCGCTGAAATTCCGGATCGTCCATCACCTTGCGCGTCGCCTGCGCGAGCTCGCCGACGATCGCGGGTGTAAGACCCGCTGGCGCGAACAACCCGTTGAAGTTCGACGCCACCATGCCAGGGAGCCCGGCCTCGATCGCGGTCGGAATGTCGGGCGCAACCTTGAGACGCGTATCATGCGCGACTGCAAGAATTTTCACCTTGCCGGTGCGATGAAAGTCGATGAGCGGCCCGCCGATATTCGGCGTCATCATCGGAATGTGGCCGGCGGCAAGATCGGCGACACCGGGTGCGGAGCCTTTGTAGGGGATGTGCACGATATCCGGCGCGCCGATGAGCTGCTTGAACAGTTCGCCCGCCAGATTGGTCAGCGTGCCGGAGCCGGCCGAGCCATAGGAGAGCTTGCCTGGATTGGCCTTCGCGTAGGCGATCAGCTCACTCAGGGTGCGGACCGGGACCTTCTCGTTCACCACGATGACGGTCGGGGAGACGCACAGGATGGAGATCGCGGTGAAGTCCTTGACCGGATCATAAGGCGGCTTCGGCATCAGCACCGGCAGCAGCACCTGCGTGCTGGTGTTCCCGAACAGCAGCGTGTAGCCGTCGGGCTGCGCGCGTGCGACCTCGGTCGTTCCGGGCGCGCCGCCGCCGCTCGGCTTGTTCTCGACCACAATGGTGCCGATGAGCGGCTTCATCTTCTCGGCCCACAGGCGCCCGGCGACATCGGTCGCGCCGCCTGGCGCAAACGGAACGACGAGTCTGATCGGCCGTTCGGGATAGCGGCCCTGAGCCAGCGCGGCCAGGGGCGTCAGGACTGTGGTCGCGAGCGAGGTCAGGCCGGTCTTAACAATTTCACGTCGGTTCATGCGAGGTCTCCAAACCGCTATTTTAGCGGCCACGCTCTTTCTCACAAGTGTAGCAGGCCCGCATGAAACACCCGCGCAACTTCTTCAAGCCGCTGGCGATCGGGGCACCATCCCCGCTGCGCGAGCTCCCGGTCCGGCTCGAGCGCATGGTCCATTTCGTGCCTCCGCACATCGAGAAGCTGCGGGCCAAGGTGCCCGAGCTGATCACGCAAGTCGACGTCGTGCTGGGCAATCTCGAGGATGCAATCCCGGCCGACGCCAAGCAGGTCGCGCGACAAGGCTTCATCGCACTGGCCCAATCGAACGAGTTCGGTGCCACGGGACTATGGACCCGCATCAATGCGCTCGCCTCGCCGTGGGCGCTCGACGACATCACCGAGATTGTTGCGGCCGTTGGTCGCAAGCTCGACGTCATCATGCTGCCTAAGGTCGATGGGCCGTGGGACATTCACTATCTCGACCAGCTGCTCGCCCAGCTCGAGGCTCGCCACGGCATCGATAGGCCAATCCTGATCCACGCCATACTCGAGACCGCCGAGGGCGTGAACAATGTTGCAGCGATCGCAAGCGCGTCACCGCGCATGCATGGCATCAGCCTTGGCCCGGCTGATCTCGCCGCCTCGCGCGCGATGAAAACGACGCGTGTCGGCGGCGGCCATCCCAGCTATCGGGTGCTCGCCGATGCCGCCTCCGGCGAACGCGCGTCCTATCAGCAGGATCTCTGGCACTACACCATCGTCAAGATGGTTGATGCCTGCGCAGCCGCCGGCATCAAGCCGTTCTACGGCCCCTTCGGCGATTTCGCCGATCAGGAGGCCTGCGAGGCCCAGTTCCGCAACGCGTTCATCATGGGTTGCGCCGGCGCCTGGTCGCTGCACCCTTCCCAGATCGACATCGCCAAGCGCGTGTTCTCGCCCGATCCGGGCGAGATCGCGGCCGCAATGGCGATCCTCAAGGCCATGCCGGACGGAACTGGCGCAGTCATGATCGACGGCAAGATGCAGGATGACGCCACCTGGAAGCAGGCCAAGGTGCTGGTCGACCTTGCCCACCTGGTCGCCGCCAAGGACCCCGCTATCGGGGCCAAGTATGCTCTCTAACCCGCGCTGAACCCCTCCAAACCCTCTGGCGCCCGCCGCCGTCCTGGTCTATTTCCCACCTCATGGCAAAAGCGCGTATCGCCAAATTCCAGATCGGCCAGATCGTCCGCCACCGGATCTATCCGTTTCGGGGCGTGATCTTCGACATCGATCCGGAATTCGCCAACACCGATGAATGGTACGAATCCATCCCTGAGGATCGCCGACCGCGCAAGGATCAGCCGTTCTATCACCTATTCGCCGAAAATGCTGAGTCCGAGTATATCGCCTACGTGTCGGAGCAGAATCTGCTGCCCGATGAGTCCGGCGAGCCGGTGCGGCACCCGCAAGTGGCCGAGGTGTTCGAGAAGGACGAGTCCGGCAGCTATCGCCGCCGCAACACCGTCCTCAACTAGTTTCTGATCCGATCAGATTGCAAGAAGCGCGATCAGAGCGGCGCCCCTCAAAATGCAGAACGGTGACCCGATTGCATCCAATCGGATCACCGTAAAACCTGCGACGCTTCGCGCGACTGAGGCGACGCCTTACTGCGCCTTCTTCTGGAATTCCTCGAAGCGCTTGCGCTGCATCTCCTCGAACTGCTTCGGATCGGTTGCGGGGCCGTCGTACACCTTGGCGAAGTTCTCAAGTGGCAGCACCAGCGAAACCACCTGACCTGCGCCGTTGACGCCCTGAACCGAAAGGCCCTTGCCCTTCTTCATGTTGCCGACGAGCTCGGCGCTTGCCTCATAGTCGGCCATGCAGCCGTTGCCGGCGCAGATCACGTAGGGGGCCGTCATCGGCTGACCTTCGTCGATCACCACGCGCGTGCCGGGCTGCAGCGCCATGCCGAGCGGCAGCGTGACGCGCAAGGTCTTGCGCGGCTCGCCTTCCGGCTCGATCAGCACCGCCGCCACCACGGGCAGTCCCGTCTCGACGGCGCCATCGCGACCGGTCAGGCAGACCGCCTTGGCGTTCGCCTCCTGGCCCTTCGGGCACACTTTCGTCCAAGGGGAGAAACTCAGCTTGGGTTGCTCGCCCTGCGGCTGCGCGGGCGCCTCGCCGCCCTTGGGCTGCGTCTTCGGAACTGGCCCCTTGGGCTGCGGCCCCTTCGGGGCTGGGGCCTGGGCGAACGCTTGCGATATCAGCATGCCCGCTGCCGCCAACACCACGAATGTACGAACGCCTTTGATTACTGTGACGAAATGTCGATGCCTCATGGGACTATCCCCCAACTCGCTCTCTCGTCTCTCGATTTCACCGGCCCGTCTCATCGGATGACACCGACCGCACCGGCGGCACTAGCGAACAAGACGAACGCACGCGAGGCGTCTACACCTCGGCCCGTCACGTCAGCACGTTCGCGATTATTTGGCTTGGCCTTCGAGCCGCCTGCGCGCATCTTCGGCACGCTTCTGAAGCTCGTCCTGCAGTTTCTTCTGTTGCGCCTCGAAAACCTGCGGATCCGTTGGCGGACCGTCATAGGCCTTGGCGAAGTCGTTGAGTGGCAGCACGAGGCTGATCGGCTGACCCGATCCGTTGATGCCTTGCACCACGAGCCCCTGTCCGCGCTTCAGCTTCCCGACCAGCTCACCGCTCGCTTCATAGTCGGCCATGCAACCGTTCTGGAAGCAGATCACATAGGGCCCAGTCATCGGCTGGCCCTGATCGACGATAACGCGTGTGCCAGGCTGAATTGACATGCCGAGCGGCAAAGTCACACGCAGAATTTTTTTGGCTTCGCCTTCGGGCTCGATCAGCACGGCGGCAACCACGGGCATGCCTGATTCAACACGGCCATCTTTGCCGGTGAAGCACACCTGCTTGGCGCCGGCTTCCTGGCCCTTCAGGCAGAACTTGGTCCACGGCGAGAAGATGAGTTGCGGCTCGGCTGCCGCCTGCTGCTCGGCCGGGGCGGCAGGAGCACCCTTAGGTTGCGGCTGCGCGGCAGGCGGAGCCTTGGCTTTGGGCGCCGCTGCTTTCGGAACTGGCGTTTGTGCGAGCACCGATGGCACGACCAACATCGTCGTCGCCAATGCAAGGACGAATGCGCAAGCAACCGGGCGAGCCGGCGCGACCAACGTCCGATGTTCCATGTGTAATCCTCTCGCTGACCGCTCTTGCAGCGATCCGGCCGAACGGTGCCCCTACAGGCTGTGTCCGCACCAAATACGGCAAGAGCGTGACGCCTTCCGGTCAGCCTCATAGCCCACTTTCGGCCCTCAATAAAGTCTCAAG
>Ga0075424_100002492_pt1 | contig 16873 bp, 15 predicted proteins | sample SoiMethybrSBSTD3_FD_75301 | JGI IMG/M metagenome (GOLD analysis project Ga0075424, IMG submission 75301) | Bulk soil microbial communities from a Populus tree surrounding site in Tennessee, USA - Soil MetaG P. TD hybrid SBSTD3 | ecosystem: Environmental > Terrestrial > Soil > Tree plantation...
TGACCGTTGCTCCCTACTTTATGCCGTCCTGGACCGGACCACGAAGCGGATTACAGTCTTTGGACCGGCTGCTTACGGTCGAAGACCGCCCAGTTGAAAATCGCGCCGAGCTTTACGAAATCACGCGCCGCACGCCCATTGGCACCCCTATACACTACCGGGTCACCCGCGGCGCAAGCTCGGTCGTTTATACCATTCCAACCATGCAGTTTACCTTGCGTGATTGGTTGTTGAGTTTCGGCGTCTATGCCTTGATTGGCCTCGCCTTCTTGGTCATTGGTGTAACGCCATACATCTTCCGTGCGTCTTCCCCCGTGGCATTTCCGCTGTGTTTTATGGTTTTGACTGTGTTCGTTTGGTTCCAGAGCACTTTTGATTTTGTCACCGAATCCATGCTGCCCAAGGAGTTGCGCATCTTCGCGCTCTCTCTCACGCCGAGCGCCGGCATTCATTTGGCCTTGCTGCTGAGCAGTGGATCAACCGGCGCATCCCTGCGTCCACTGCAAATTGCTTTTATTTACGCCATCAGCTTGATGCTCGGCACGCTCAACAGCATCACGTTTTTCGGTCCGCTGGACACATGGATACACAATTTTCGCTCCGGTTATTTATACATTTGCATCGGTGCGCTGAGTTTTCTTGCTATCACCGGGAACGCACTACGACGAACAGAATCCGAGCTCGACCGTCTGCGTTTGCGTGTGATGTTCGTCGGCGCGCTCTTGGGTTTTCTTATACCAGGCGCGGCGACGGTTTTGACGAGCTCCTATCAATTTCAGATTCCCTACAATCTTGCCCTCGTACCGACGATCTTCTTTCCCGTTTCGGTTGCTTACGCCCTCTTGAAGTATAGCCTTTTCGATCTTGGCAACGCTTTGCGTCTGGCGCTGAGCAGGTTTGCCCTGCTGATCCTGTTGGTGGCGATTTATGCCGTGATTGCTCTGCTCATCGCGCCCTGGATCGGCGACTACGCCAAAGATCCGCTGGTGCCGTTATTTTTTTCCATTCTCGTCGTTATTTTGTTCAATCCCCTATTGCGCTGGTTGGAGGGCATTATCGACCGTTACATCTTCCGGCAGGACTACGACCCCGCGACCGTGCAAAAAGAAATCAGTCTGTACCTGCGTAACCTCGACTCTCCCGCCTCTTTAGCCAAAGGTTTCATCGAGCGAATGACGCACTTTCTCCAAATCGAAGGTGCCATCGTCGTCTACCGGCACAAGCAAGCGGCTGCAGACCTGGCCGTAGCCACGGGCTCCGCTCTGAGTATTCCCGAACAGTTGATCACCGACAGCCAAGGCGTTCGAGAAATTTGGCCTGCCGATGATTACCGCGCCGTCGCCCGCGCGGAGGTTATCAATCATCCGTCATATAAGGAAAGCCGTAATGTAGTTATGGGCCTATTCGATCGCTGGCAGGCGGAACTGCTCATGCCGCTCGTCTACGAACGCGAGGTGCGCGGCGCCGTGGCTTTCGCCCTACGCCGTTCCGGCCGCGAATACAGCGCGGAGGATTACCGACTGATGGAAACTCTCGTTCAACAATTGGCGCTGTCACTCGAAAACGGCCGGCTATACGAGGAGTCTCTTCAAGCCTATCGGCGTGTTGAAGCCACCAATCAAAAATTGATCGAAATGGATCGGAAAAAGAAAGATTTTGTGGCGAACATTTGTCACGAGTTACGCACGCCCATCAGCACGATTATCGGGTTCGCCGAAATTTTAAGGGAGCCCAGCTCCAAAACAGATACTCGCGATGTTCTAAATCGGCTGGTCAATAATGGCCAGGAGCTTTCGGATCTCATGGACAACCTGATGAATTTTTCCCGGATGGAAACAGATGCGGCTTCCGCCCAATTCGAGCTGGTGAAACTCCGCGAGATTCTTGTCGCTCTGGAAATGATGACTCAGAGACTTATCCGCGAGCGGCCGATCGAATTTGGCATGCATATCGAGGCGCCGGTTGAAACGATCGAAAGCGACGGCCAGAAACTGCAGCAGATTCTCGTGCAGCTACTTACGAATGCGCTTAAATTTACTAAGAGAGGCAAGATCGAGCTATCGATACGCACGCGAACCGAGCAGGCTCACAAATATTTGGAAATTGCTGTCGCCGATACCGGCATCGGCATCAGGCAGGAAGACCAGAAAATTATCTTTGAAGATTTTCGCCAGCTCGACGGCTCGTCGACGCGTCAATACGGCGGCACGGGATTGGGTCTTGGACTCTGTAGAAAACTCGCCGCTGCCTTGGGCGGAGAAATTCGTGTCGCGAGCCAAATTGGTGTCGGGAGTGTGTTCAGCTTACTTTTGCCGATCACCTCGGCGGTGTCGCGAGCACCGACGATCCTCGAAGCACAACCTGGAGTACTGCAATGATTGCGCATACGAGTTGTTCGTGATCTGATCCGCGTAAAGGACCTGATCAGAGGGCGAATTTATGATGAATCCGGAAGATTTCGTAAATGAGCTTTTGACGCCCGTACACGAGTTTTGTCGTTTTCTCGAGGGCCATCCGCCTGCGTACAGCTACATTCCACTGCAAACGGACGAACAGCGTATTCGTGTGATGCAGAGCAGACTCTTTAATGAGCTAAGGGCGGCCGATCTCTTTGGCACATGGTTGAAGACAACGCCGGAGCTCGACGTCAAAGCAATCATGGCAGAATCAGCGCATGAGGAGATGACTCATGCGCAGCTCTTGTCAAAACGCATTCGCGATCTTGGCGGCGAGCCGTTCGATTACAAGCCGCTCCCCGCGCAGATCGCCATGTTCAATGCCATGGAGGGCTTGAACGACACGTGCGAGCGCGTGGCCGGGCTATCGCTCGCCGGCGAAACGGTCGCCAACCACTTGATTCAGATGTGCCTCAAGTCGCCCGATGTTCCGGAATGGATCAAGCAGCCGTACCGGAAAATCACCCAGGACGAAGAAGGCCATGGGAGTGTGCCGCAAGGATTTCTCAAACGCTACGCCACGACAGAAGATCGTCAGGACCGTGCCCGCCGCGCGGTGGCAATGCGGATGGTGTTGTTCAAAGAATATTTAGCGAGCTTGGATCGCTGGGCGATGGGAAGCGACCGCTGGTAGAGTTCGGCGCAGTTTGTGAGGAGTGACAATGAAATTACTATTTTTCGATGATTTCAAACTCGGGGTCTTAAGCGGCGATTCGGTGGTCGACGTGTCCCACCTCGTACACGAAATACCGCATACCGGTCCCGATAACCTGATCAGCGGCTTGATTGAGGGCTTCGATCATTATCGCAGCGCATTGGAGAAGGCAGCCGGGAGCAGCGGCGTCCCGCTACGAACTGTGCGAATCCGCCCGCCCCTGCCGCGTCCGATCAATATCGATTGCATGGCGGTTAACTACATGGAAGACGGCACGCGCAAGGAGCCGGCTCCCATCAATGCCTTTCACAAATCACCCACATCCGTGATCGGGGACGGCGATACGATGATTTTACCCGATGTCCCTGCTGCCATATTCGAGGGCGAAGCCGAGCTCGCGGTCGTGATCGGCAAGCGCGCAGATAACGTTCCCGCGGCTCGGGCGATGGAGCATGTTTTCGGCTATGTCAACTTCATCGACGGTTCTGCGCGCGGGTTACCGCCGGCGGGAAATACTTTTTACCAAATGAAATCACGCGCCACCTTCGGTCCGATGGGTCCTTATCTTGTCACCGCAGACGAAATTGCGGATCCCCACCGTCTCCAGGTACGCCTGTGGAACAATGGTACCCTGATGCAAAATTATCATACCAGCGATATGGCGCATAAAATCCCTCGCTGCATCGAGTGGGTGAGCTCCATTCACCCGCTCGAGCCGGGCGATGTGCTGGCCTGCGGAACGAACCACCGCGGTCTAAATCCGTTCCAAGACGGCGATCTGATCGAGCTCGAAACCGAACCCCTGGGTCGCCTGCACGTCAAGATCCGTGACGATCTTAAAAGGACTTGGGCGCGTGAAACCCGTCTGCAACGCCAGGAAAAAGGGCTGGAAGGTTTCACGCCGCAGCTTACGGGGAAATACGCTAAGACATAAGTTTCGCCGGCGAAAACAGGTCAATCGGGTCAGGCGATCGTTCTCGTGAACTTTCTGCGCAGCTTCATCATCAAATCCTCTTTAATTGTTCTGATCAGCTGCGTCGCGCAGCCGCTCTGGGCTCAAGAGATGCGGCGCATCCGTTTCGCTGTCACTAATCCGCCCCACTTCCTGCCGATCTGGCTCGCGCGCGATGCGGGCATTTTTTCCAAACACGGACTGGACGTGGAAATTATCTTCATGCGCGGCGGCGCGCTCATTACCATGGGAATTCTGAGCGGAGAATTGCAGCTCTCCGGGGTCGGTGCGGAGTCCGTCGTCGCCGCCAAGCTCGAGGGCGGGGATGCCGTCCTGCTTGCCTGCCCACTGGATACCGATCTGGTCTATTTGATCGGGCGCCCGGATATCAAAACGCCGGAGCAACTCAAGGGAAAGTCAACAGCGGTGACGCGGCTGGGATCGAGCATTCATTTCTATTTGCGCTCGGCGCTAAAATATCTCGGTATGGACGCCGACAAGGATATGACGATTCTGCAACTCGGCGGCGGTCCGGAGATCGCAGCAGCATTGGAAACGGGAAGAATCGCCGCGGGGATTCTCACGATCCGCTATGCTCTCCCGTTTCTCCAGCGCGGCTGGCCGGTGCTGATCGATCTTTCCAAAACCGATCTCAAATACCCTCCGTCGTGTGTCGGCAGCAGCCGAGCCTTCGTGCGTAAAAACTCGAACACGGTAGAGCGCTTTCTCAAGGCCTATACCGAAGCGATTCACGTGATTAAAACCGATGCAGCGCTGGCCAAGCGGGTGTATGCGAAGGAATATCGCGAGTCCGATGCCGCGGTTGTCGATAAGATCGTGACGGTTTACAGCGGACTTTTTAAATCGATTCCAACGGTCCCGGCAAGCGGCTTGGAAACTGTCATCCGCGAGGCGGCGGCGCGGAAACCCTTACCCAGTGAAGCCTTTCGCCAGCCTGACTTTTACAAAGACGACGCTCCACTGCAAAAAATCGTCAAGGAAGGCTGGATCGAACAGCTACACAAACCCTGAGGAGTGATGATGCAGATAGAACTCAACTATCCCGAGCCGGTCCCGATCGAGCTCGATCCCGCAAAAACAATGCTGTTGATAGTCGACATGGAAAACGAAGACGCCCACCCTTCAGGCAAGCGCTACATGGGGGAAGCCGTGGAGGAGATGATTCCCAAGCTCGTCGCGTTGCGCCGGCGTGTGCGTGAGGCAGGCGGTGTGGTTGTTCATACCCAGTCTGTGCGCAAGCCTGATGCTCTGGAGTTTACACTATTCAAAAATGTCGTAAGGAAGGTGGAGGGGACCTGGGGCGCCGAATTTATCGATCCGCTGAAACCTGCATCCGACGAACCGGTCGTGGTCAAATACACCCACGACTGCTTCTACCGAACCGACATGGATCCGCTCCTCGACCGTTTGCATTTCCGCCCTGGCGAAGGGCGCATCATCCTCACGGGAATCGCTGCCCGCGGTTGCGTTCAATGCGCCGTAATGGGCTTCAGCATCCGTGATTTCTATGTGTACGTGCCCGTCGACACCACGACACAACGGGATCAGAAAGAAAAATTGCAGGCATTTTCTCAATTCACGAGCTTCGGTTACCGCTACAACGTGACGGTTACACGCTCAGATTTGATCGAATTTAAGCGTTGACTATCATTCTCCGTATTCGCGATACCATTATGGTTGTGCCGCTGCTCAGGTTTCCACGGCAGTGGGCCGCGCATAGATCAAATGTGCGATGACGGGCGGTGCGGCGCCGACGTGAAATGCCCGCGCGATCTCCTCAACATCGCGATCCGCAACCGTAACTCGTCCATGCTGACGCACATGTTCCGCCCATGACTCGACCACGAAGGTTTCGACAAATCGGCTCGGCGCCGCGGTATCGTTATAAAGACCCCAGCGGTAAGCGCCGTCGCGCAGTCGTTGTGTACGTACCGCGCGCATGGCGGTGACAAACTTTTCGGCGCGCGCGGGCTCAACGGTATATTCCACCGTGACTAAAACCGGCCCGGCATCGGGTTCCGGTTCCGTCGAAAACACCGGTTCCGGCCAATGTTCTGAAGGTGTCAGATCGCTCGCTTCTTCGAATCGCATCGGGTAACGCAACGCTGTGGCGATGCTCGCGGCCAGAGTGGCCGCGGCCAAAACCAAAGTCGTCGAGAGCGAAACGCGCTCAGCGATAAGACCCCAAACAGCGCTGCCGACCGCCATACCGCCTTGCGCGACAATTCCATAAACAGCTAACGCCCGTGCGCGCACCCATCCGGGCACGGTAACCTGCGCGGCAACATTGAAAGTCGACATAATCGCGATCCAGGCGCTGCCGCCAATAATCATAATCGGAGAAAGAGTGGTGAGTTGCTGCGCATAAATCGGACCGGCAGTGGCGAATGCAAAGAATACGACAGCGATCGTCAGAAGCCGATCCGTTGAGAGCCGGCGCTCGATTTTTGGCAGCAACAAGCCGCCGCCCACCGCGCCGATCCCGAGGCAACCGAGAATGAGACCGTAACCGGTCGCGTCCAGTCCCAGGTCTTCTCGGACAACGAGCGGCAACAGCGCCCAGAGCGCGCTGCCGCCAAAAATAAATGCGCCGGTTCGCAGCAGCACCCCATGCACTGGCGGCGAGTGGCGTACGTACCGTACCCCCGCGCGCATCGCGCCGAACACATCCTCGACCGGCAAGCCGCCCGGACCGGCCGGCCGGTGCCAGCGATAGAGCACAATCATCACCCCAAGGAACGAGCAGGCGTTGAGCACAAACACTGCGCCTGACCCAAAAGCGGCGACCACAGCGCCTCCCAGAGCGGGTCCAACCGCGCGCGCGACATTGTAACCGATGCCATTCAATGTCACGGCGGCTTTCAAGTCCTCCTGTACCAGTTCGGGAATGATCGCCTGCCACGCGGGTGCGTTCATCGCCGCGCCCAGTCCGAGCGCGAACGTCAGCAGTAGCAAACTCCATGGCGTAATCTCGTTCACGAGAGTCAAAACGCCGAGGAGCGCCGCGGCGCAGAGCATCCAGCCTTGTGTCGCGAGCAGCAGGCGCCGACGATCGACGACATCGGCGACCGCGCCCGCCGGAACCCCGACCAGAAACACCGGCAAAGTTGTCGCCGCCTGCACCAGCGCAACCATGGCCGGAGTCGGAGCCAGTGATGTCATCAGCCAGGCGGCGCCGACATTTTGCATCCAGGTGCCGATGTTCGATGCGACTGAGGCGATCCACAGAGCGCGGAACAGCGGCTGGCGGAGCGGCGACCAGGTTGATGGGTGTGAGCGCGGTTCCATGAGCAGCTTTTCATGTATATTACGCAAATGAGCAGGGCCAAGCTACGAGAAGCGCGGCAGCGAGCCTTTCTCTTGCTCCACCGGCCACCTGCCGATAGTACGCGACAATAGTCAAAAGGAGGAAAGTTATGGCGATGCTCGGGTTAGGACACGTCGGGATCTATGTTTACGATCTCGAGAGAATGGTGAGCTTTTACCGCGATACGCTCGGACTACGCATCACCAAGCAAAACTGGCGCGCCGGCATCGTTTTTCTGAGCGCTGATCCCGAGCGAGCCGATCATGAAATCGCGCTCTTCCGAGGCCGTGCCCCCGACATGGACTCGCGCGTGATCAACCAAATCTCACTGCGAGTCGGAAGCCTCGACGACCTCCGCGCCGTCTATCGAAGGCTGATCGATGCAGGCTTAAAGATTGACGCTGTCGTCAATCATGTCAGCGCTCTTGGCTGTTACTACTTCGATCCGGAGGGCAACCGCTCGGAAGTTTTCTGGGTCACCGGGCGAGCATGTTGGGTCCCGATCGCTCACCTCATCGACATCGAACAGCCGGACGAGGCCGTGCTGGCCGAGATCGATTCGCTCTGGGAGCGACTGCGCCACGTTGCTATCGGCGAGCGTCTCGCAAATGAGCCAGCCTCGCTGCAGTTGGATTAGTTGCTATGCTAGCTGCACCCGACTTAGGCCGACTTATCAGTGCGCATCACCAATCCCAACCACGCGTCAAGCGCTGCGGCCGCCAGTGGTGTGCGCGATGAGCCGCGACGTATTCGTCGCGCACGAACAGTTTGATGGTCAAGACGCCCGTGACAAAGCCGGCGACATGCGCCCAGACCGCAACTCCGCCCACGTCATTGGAGGACAAAAGACCGCTCACCAGCTGGAGTAAAAACCAGTAACCGAGCATCACCCATGCCGGAAGCGCAATAGACGTGAAAAAGATAAAGATCGGCAGCAGCACGTACACTCTCACTCTCGGGTAAAGAATCAGGTAAGCTCCCATCACTCCACTGATCGCCCCCGATGCGCCAACCATCGGGATGACGGAGCTTGGACTCGTGATCACTTGCCCCAGGGCCGCGGCGAGCCCACTCAGCAGATAGAAGCCAAGGAAGCGCAGCCTGCCCATCGAATCTTCCACATTATTGCCGAAGAGCCAGAGAAACCACATATTTCCGATCAAATGCATCCATGAGCCATGCAGGAACATCGAGGTCAGCAGGTGCACATACTGCCGGCCGGGATCGGTCATACACTCAAGCCCCTGTCCAATGGGAAATCTGGCTCCCGGCGGCACGGCCGCTGTAAGTTCGCCCGGGATCAGTCCGAGCTCGCAGACGGACTTCGCCAGCCGGAACTCGGAACCAGCACCTTGGAGAAAAAGCCAGGCGAAAACATTCAGACCGATGATCGACGCAGTCACAATCGCCGATCGCTGGGTTTCATTCTCATCGCGATATGGAATCATTGCTGCTGCTCCGGTTGCATCGAGCGGTCTCCCGCCGCTTCGGGGATTTTTATTTATGCCCGTCTGCCCTTCAATGTACCATCCTTTTCTTTGGCGTTTCTATCGATGCTTCCAGCATCATCCTAAAAAGCTGCCGGCGGTCAGGCACAGCGCAATTTCACTCGAGCAGCATTCAACGATATCTCTTTTATTAAGTGTCGTTTTTCGCTAATGCTAACCCGAGCCGCACGGTTCAGCTTCACACCCATCTGAACGGAACGAAAGGGAGATCCGGTGAAAACAACTGCCCCCAAACATTTGGTTGATTCAAAACTACACCGGACGGAAAAATCTCAGATTGACCGGCCGGAAAAATTGGGCAAGCCGCAAATGAAGTGGGGCAGCGACGTCGTCGCCGAAGTCGCCCGCCGCCTGAACCTGAAATACATCGCCCTGGTGCCTGGCGCGAGCTATCGCGGGTTTCACGACAGTATTGTGAACTATCTCGGCAACACCAACCCGCAGATGGTGATCTGCCTACATGAAGAGCACGCCGTAGCGATCGCGGACGGCTACGGCAAAGTGACCGAAGAGCCGATGGCCGTGGCGCTGCATTCGAACGTCGGACTCATGCACGCGAGCATGCCGATCTTCAACGCCTGGTGCGATCGGACCCCGATGATGATCTTTGGCGCCACAGGTCCGGTGGATGCGCATCGCCGCCGGCCATGGATCGATTGGATTCATACGTCCAAAGATCAGGCTTCGATCGTTCGCAATTACACCAAGTGGGATGATCAGCCCGCATCGCCCCAAGCCGCAGTCGAAGCGGTCCTTCGCGCCAACCAGATCACGCGCACCGCGCCGCGCGGCCCCGTTTATATTTGCCTCGACGCGGGGCTTCAGGAGGCGGCGCTGGCGGAGGAAATTCTCGTGCCCGATGTCGCACGCTTTGCCCCGGCGCCCTCTCCTGCCGTTCCGCAGCGCCAGCTCGAACAGGCTTTGAAGGCGATTGGCGCCGCGAAATTTCCATTGATTCTGATGGGACGGGTGTCGCGCAAGCAGGAGGATTGGAATCGCCGCGTTCGCTTTGCCGAGGCGATCGGCGCGGTAGTTTTGACCAGCAGCAACGATCCCGCGTCCTTTCCGACAACTCACCGCCTGCATGTTGCCGCGCCCTGTTTACGTCCAAGCAAAGCTGCCACCGCGCTGATCGAAAAAGCCGATCTGATCATCAGCATGGACTGGCTCGATCTCGCGGGAATTTTTCGTCTGGCTCTGGGTAAATCGCAAACCCAAACACCCGTCGATAAAACCATCCTTCACTGTTCGCTTGATAACTATCGTATTAACGGTTGGAGCATGGATCATCAGGCGCTACCTGCCGTGGATATTCCAATCCACGCGGAGCCGGAACAACTTGTTCTTCAGTTGCTCGAAAAAATCGGCAGCGACAAACCCAAAGCGCGGACCGAACTACAAGAACTGCCGCATTGGAATGATCGCACCGGGGCACCGGCGCCAGCGAGCCGCCGGACATCGATGTCGCTTTGGGAAATGGCGATGGCGGTTCGTGACTTCGCGAAAGATCGGCAGGTAACCTTCGCGCGCCTGCCGATCGGCTGGCCGGGAGAAGCTTATGAATTCGACGGCCCGCTATCGTTTTTAGGGAATGACGGCGGCGGCGCGGTCGGTACCGGGCCGGGACACACGATCGGCGCGGCATTGGCATTGAAGGACAGCGGTCGTTTGACTATCGGGGTGATCGGCGATGGCGACTATCTGATGGGAGTAAACGCGCTTTGGACAGCCGCCCACTTCGAAATCCCCGTGATGATCGTGGTTGCCGATAACCGCTCTTACTTCAATGACGAAATGCATCAGGAACGAGTCGCAGAGATGCGCAGCCGCCCGGCTGAGAACCGCTGGATCGGGCAGCGCATTGATGATCCAAGAATCGACCTCGTCGCAATGGCCCGAGCGCAGGGGTTTGAGGCGGAAGCGCCGGTTACGACAACCGAGACTTTGGCGAAAGCGTTGAAGCGGGGTGCGGAGATTGTCCGCCGAGGCGGCCGCTATTTCATCGACTCTGTAGTTGAGCCCGGTTATGCCGACACAGGCCCGGATCAGCGCTCCGGTGCAGTAAAGAAAGCCTGAACCGGACAGCGCGGCACAATCCATTAGGACGAGCGCACAGCGCGGGCAGCCCGTTATGGATGTGATTGCGCATAGCTTATGGGGCGGGGCTCTCTTTGTGCGTCGTGAACTACGCCATAATAACGACTTTCTATCTCATCCTTCTTGTTCGTCTTCGGACGAAACCCGCGAACTAAACCAACCAGCACCGCTACGGAACCAGCAATCACTTTCACCCAGCTTAGAGCCACTTCCTTGATTTTGCCACAAAAGCGCATAAAACCGACGCCCTCTATTCTGGTCCAATGTTTGCGCTCGCAATTTTTGGCGCCCGCCGCGTCGACCGCGCGATGAACTCAGCCAAAAGCTGAGTCTCCAGCCGATTCGCACTCCAGGAGTATTACAGAGAGTGAGCGGATGTTTTTGCTGGAATGTCAGCTATCTGACAGACGGATATGTTTTTTCATTATATGTCTCCTCCATCCGAGAAAATGGGTCGACAATAGACCCTGGAGGCGTCTAATTTTAAATTTTGCCCCCATGATCCGCTGAGCAAGCGTCAGCACCATCGCACGCACGTCTATGGCCAGAGTCGCACCTATGACCCATCCCGAATCGAAGGCTCTTAAACAGCTGAAACAACTTCATCGCTTATCGAGTTCTCAATTGGAGAAGCTGGCTCAAAATCTGAGCGTCAGGGTCTTCAAAAAAGACGAGACGGTTTTTGATCAGGACGAACGAGCCATATTGCTCTATCTGCTGATCGCCGGCGTAGTGCGGGTTTCCTACAATGGTCATGACCGGCAGACGATTGTCAGCCTGCTTCCACCTGGAGAGTTTTTCGGCGTGGATTCTTTGGTGCCGGACTCACGTCATCCATTCAGGTGCGACGCATTTGAAACATCGACGATCGGCTCGATTAAACCGCAAGTTTTTGTCGAAACGCTGCTCGGCACCGCGTACGAGAATTTTCTTCCTGGCTTCGCTACAACTCTGCATCTGAGCAGACAGTCGTATATTCACTGCATCCGGGGCATTGGCCTCGACGTGCGAAAACGAATCGCCCTTGAGCTTTCGAATCTCGCCGATCACTTCGGATCGAATGATTCCCGTGGAATCTTGATTACGCTGGCTATTAGCCACGAGACTCTCGCTGGCATCGTGGGCGCCTCCCGGCAGCAGGTCACGGAGTATCTCAATGAATTCGATCGGGAAAAGATCATTTTAAGAGAAGGTCGTCGGATCATCGTCAATCCGAAAAGTCTTCGCAAAATCATCGAGAGCAGACCGTAAAAAGCTGTCTGCGGAATGGGCGCGTTTATTTGCTGGTGACGATTAATGGAACTGAGGCGACATCCCTGCATGACTTATCAGGGCCAGTCGAATTGGCCACCTCAGTGGAAAGGACCCTATGGCCCCAATAAGCCATTGCCCTCTGGCGAAGTCGGAATTCTCATTCGCGTAAGTTGTGCTTCTGACGTTCTCGGCACACCACACTGCTTGCTGGTGATGGAATGGAATCATCAAGAGTATTTTGGCTTTTTATATTTCGACAAAGAAGAATTTGTACAGACCTTCGTTAGCTTGGCGCAAACGCAGATCGGCCGGCCAATCGAGAAAATCGGCAGCTTGGATGCCGATGTTGCTTAGCGGAGGTAGGCTAGTTTGTCCGGGCTCAATTTCCGATTGACGTTCTCTCGATTGCGCCGCCTTTGAATTTTTCGTCGCACTGGGTTTGGCTATTGTTTTATTTTCTGCGTCCGCAGATAAGGACCGGTATCGAACACGCTCTCCGGCGGATCTTTCGTCGCGCCACCAGCCGCTTTGACAATCTCGTACATTTTTTTGAGCGAATCGATGTCTGCCGGCTCAAAGCTCGCGACGTAGGCTCCGTCCCACTGATTGGCGTACGCTCGCGCATCGCCCGCGCTCATGTTTGCGGCTTTTTGTAATGTTTCCGCCACCCGCCCCTTGTTCTTCGAACCGAATTGTAGAGCCTCGCGCGTTGCGGCAATAAACTTCGCGACGCTCTCCTGGTTGTTGGCAAGATAGTTATTGTAAACAATGGTCACCGCCAGAATCGGCGGTGCATCCCGTTTAGTTAGTTTTTTCCATTCGTCAACCACGCTCGCGAGACGACGCGGCTTGATCTCGTCAATTTGTGCCAGCGTCACGGAGCGTAGCACACCGGCGTCGATTTCTTTCTGACTCAGGAATTGCGCCAACTGCGCTTCATTTCCCGGCGCGATCGCATAGTCGCTGGGCTTGAGACCGAAATTGTTGTTCAGTATCGCGGTTGCGATCGCATGTGTTGCGCTGCCTGCAGGCGACATACCGATTTTTTTACCTTTCAGGTCGACCACGGATCTAACGGGAGACCCCTCCAAGACGACGATTTGCGCTTCCGCGATCTGTGTCGCAAGCACGATCTTTACCGGCACCCCATCAGCGGCAATACCCATCGAGTTTGTCGAAGGGGCGGCGAAGGCAATGTCGATCGCGTTCGAAACGATCGCCCGCGTCGGTCCGTTGACTTCGGCAAATTTCACCCATTCGATGTTCAGTCCCTGATTTTCGGCAAATCTCATCTGTTCCATCACGGCGCCAAATCCGAGGCTGAAGCCGCTGGTCCAGTATCCCACTCTCATTTTTTGCGCCAGCACATGCTCAGGCAAAAACAGCAGCAATGAAAAGACGAAGGCCGCGACCGTTGTTTTGTTTGTCATCTTGCCTCCTTTGTCGATTACTCTATTGGCTTGGCTACGCTTGACTATATGAGCTCGCGTAGCCGTTGCACGTAGACCGTAATGTCGGGACGGGTCACATCGCGCGGCCTCGGGGGCGCGATCTTGACGATCTCTTTGATGCTTCCGGGCCGGGGCGACATCACGGCGACTTCATCGGCGAGCAGTGTCGCTTCGGCGACGTCGTGAGTCACGAAGAGTATAGTCATGCCTTTCAGCCGGTGGATGCGCAGCAGCTCGTCGTGCATCACAGCGCGAGTTTGAGCATCCAGGCGTGAGAACGGCTCATCCATCAGGAGAATACGGGGCTCCGTCACGAGGCTTCGGGCCAGCGCCACGCGGCTCCGCATCCCGCCAGAGAGTTGATACGGGAACGCGTTTTCAAAGCCGTCCAGCTCGACCAAATGCAAGGTTTCAAGGGCGCGCTGGATTCGTTCGCTTTTCGGGATCGAGCCGGTCTCAAGGGCAAATTCCACGTTGCGAATGGCTGTGCGCCAGGGCAGCAGGCGATCCTCCTGAAACATGTAGCCCACCGAGCACCAATCATTGAAGGCTTCGCTCGGAGCGCCGCAGATGCAAACTTGGCCGCGGTCGGGCCTGACAATCCCTGCAACGATATTCAAGAGCGTGCTCTTGCCCGAACCGGACGTGCCGATCAACCCCACAATCGCTTGCGGAGCGACGGTGAGATTCACATTGTTCAGCACCTGAATGGTCTGCTCACCACTTCGAAATGTCTTCTCGATGCCGACCAATCGAATCGCGGGCGCGCTCTGCTGCGTTTCACCCGGAGTCCATGGTGCGAGCTCTGCGGAATTCATGAGCTGGTTACCCTGGTTGCGGCACAGTCACTGTGCTTGTGGGTCTTTTTTCCAGCGAAACAAATAATTTTCGGCAGGTTTCATCATCGCCATTTCTATGGTTGCCATCATGATGACCAAAGTCAAAGTCCAGGCAAAGACTTGGTCGATTCTAATCAGATCGGCGGCTTGGCGGAGCCGATAACCGACGCCGCTCGAAGAACCGATGGTTTCGGCGACCAAAGAAACACGCCAGCCGAAGCCAAAAGCGAGCCGCGCACCTGAGAAGAAATAAGGCAAGATGGTCGGCAGATAAACTTTCGTCATGACTTTCCACTGCGGCATGCGCAGCACCTGCGCGAGCTCGATAAAATCGGCGTTGACAGACCGCGTGCCCTGCCACACGTTCGTGATGATCAAAGGCATCGCCGTCATGAACACCACGAAGATCGTCGTGGCATTGGAGATTCCGAACCAAATGATCGCAAAAATCGCCCAGATCGCCGACGAAACCGTATTCAGTACAGGAAGGACCGGTTCGAAGAACTCACCCGCGCGTCTGTTTGCGCCGAGGAAGATGCCTAGCGGCAAGCCCGTCAGCGCCGCCAACACGAAGCCCACTCCGACGCGCCAAAATGTAATCGCAAGGTTGTTCCACAAATCGCCGTTTGCCGCGATGAGTCGAAGGGCATCCCAAACGCGCGCCGGTCCGGGTAAGACATAGTGCGGCGCGGAGAGAGATGCCAGCCACCAGATAACGACAACGACGACAACCAAAAGCAGACGTTGACTGAACAAGTCGAAGCGTTCACGCCATATCGGCTGCGCCGAAGACTCGGAGTCCATCGTTATTTAGAGATTACGAGCAGGAGCTGATCCGCCCATCTTGCTTTGGGTCATAGTACCCTGGATCATGTCGGTAGATCTACGGACCCGCCGTTACGTTCGCGCCGATCGCAAGTGACCGAGCACGCCCGGCAGTTTTCTTGTTCCGTTCGTTGCGAGTCGAGCCGGATTTGTAGCAGCTTTTTTGCGCGCGTTTGCACTGTCTTGCGCAGAGCCAAACAACGTCACTCAACTAAAGCAGGCGGAGGAGGAGGATGTGCAGAAGAGTTATTTTTGCCGTGGTCGTGCTCACCCGGTCGTTGTTGCCAGCTCTAGCCCACGCTGATCTTCGGAAGATGTCGAGCGCCGCGATCAAGGAATTTTTGCCGGTGTTTCGCTGGAAGGCACAGTCATCGCGCCCCGCTACGAAGCCGGCCGGTCTTTCCCGCGCATATTCTTTCGCGACCTCAAACCGCGGGAGACGCGCCGAAACTGCTTCAGCTTTTCGGAAAATATTAAGGGCTGGCGGGCGCGGGTGCTACAAAGCGCAGAAAAGGATCCGCTTGGATAAAAAGCTGACGCTTAGAGTTTAGCGATGGTTTCGCTCGGCAGCACCAGGCGCGTTTGCCGACCGAGAATTTCCAGCAAAACCGCTACTCGTTCACTGCCTTTGAGCTTTTGCTCAAAGATCGCTTCAAGGCCTGAAAATGGTCCCTCCGTGATGCGCACGACATCGCCGGGTTTCGCGGAGACCGGATCAATCTGCGCCACGCCCTCAGGACAACGCTCCCGCAACAGAAGAATAATTTCTTCGCCGACTTCGGCCAATCGGCTGCCGAAGCTCAAAAAATCCTTTACGCCGGGTGAATAGCGCGCCGCTTTGCCCGACAGCACCATATCCAAACGACAAAATACATAGCCGGGAAATAGCGGCACCATCACCCATTGAAACCGACTGCCGATGCGCCGCCGTGTGCGCATCCACGGCAGAAATACTTCGAGCCGGAGATCGGTCAGGCGCTTCTCGACTTGTCTTTCACGATTGGGCTTGCTCTGGATAGCGTACCATCGTAAACCCGGTTCGATTTGCAGTGCTTCTTGTGCCCTTGACATGCGTGCGGCTCCCGCAGTGTTTGTGCATGTGAACTCTGATGCCGGCAGCAGTTTAACAGACAAGTCGTCCGATAGTAATGGGTCGTTTCTCTTCATCGCGGACGATCCTCTAGCGAATGGGGAAATTTCTTGACTTCGGCGGGAATTTGCGGTGCAATGAAGCCGTGGTGGCTGTCAATTGAAGATGAAGTTGATGTTTTTCGTCTAAAGAGCGAAGAGGCGCTTGACCGACCCGACAGATCCGAAGGAGGTCGCATGCAAGCCGAACGGCACACCCGATTCCAACTGATTCCCGCTTTCGGGCCTTCTCCTCGTCCAATTTCTTCCTACACGTGATGTACGACCCAACATATCGTCTGCGCCCGTTTCGCCTAATTTCGAACGCGTCCACTTTTTGTTTGCGACTGTTTCCGCCCATGAACCCACGGGTCCGGGCA
>Ga0075424_100002493_pt1 | contig 16871 bp, 16 predicted proteins | sample SoiMethybrSBSTD3_FD_75301 | JGI IMG/M metagenome (GOLD analysis project Ga0075424, IMG submission 75301) | Bulk soil microbial communities from a Populus tree surrounding site in Tennessee, USA - Soil MetaG P. TD hybrid SBSTD3 | ecosystem: Environmental > Terrestrial > Soil > Tree plantation...
CGCAGTGGCTCGAGATGGTCGACGACAGCGAGCAGAAGATCGCTCGGCCGCGCCAGATCTATACGGGCGGTGGCCCGCGCGACTACGTGGCGATGAGCCGGCGCGGCTGACGAAGGGGCGGATGGAAAACCGGCTAGGTAGGGATTCTGCCTGTCACCTGGGTGGGGCAAAGCGCACGCGGCTCGGTCGTGCCGCCCCTGATTTGGTAACCCCGTAACGCGGCCCTTGACGAGTGGTCGATTGACCACCGTATAGGGGGTCGAATCGACCACTCAACGAAGAGGGCTGTTATGCCTTCCGCTCCAACGGCGCCGAATCAACCGTTCCGTCTGCTGCCCGTCACAAACGAAGCGACGCCCGCCGCGCACCGAACCGCCCTTCCGACATTCGCACCCTTTGGTGCCCGTTTTAGATGTATCCCCGCAGCTGCGCCGACTCCAGCACACGGCGGATGCCCACCTCGTAGGAGGCGTGGCGGAGGGTGATCCCATTCTCCTTCGATACGGCGTCGACCTCGCGGAACGCGCGGCGCATGATGTTTCCGAGCTTGTCGTTGATCTCCCGCTCCTCCCAGCGGAAGTGCTGCATGTTCTGTACCCATTCGAAATACGAGACGACGACGCCGCCGGCGTTCGCCATCACGTCGGGGATGATCAACACGCCCCTCTGATTGAGGATCTCGTCGGCGGCGGGGGTGGTCGGACTGTTCGCGCCCTCCAGCAGGACGCGGCAATCGATCGTGTCCGCGTTGCCTTCATGGATCATGCCTCCGAGCGCCGCCGGCAGCAGCACGTCGCAGGGGATCGCAAGCAGCTCGTCGGGGGAGATCGGCTCGGCTCCCTCGAACTCCGTGATCTTCCCGCCGTCGGTGAGGAACTCCGCAAGCTTGCTCGGATCGATTCCGGCTTCTGAACGGATCGCGCCGTGCTCGTTCGAGACGCCCACGATCCGCACGCCGAGCTGAGCGAGGATGCGCGCCGCCCAGGATCCGACGTTCCCGAAGCCCTGAACCACGCAGGTCGTCTCCGAAGGCGTGAGGCCGGCGCGCGGCGCGGCTTCCCGGAACATGTACACCAGGCCCCGACCGGTCGCCGACTCGCGCCCATAGGAGCCTTCGAGCGCCACGGGCTTGCCGGTCACGATCGCGGGCGTGTGGCCCATGAGCTTCCCGTATTCGTCCATCAGCCAGGCCATCACCTGAGCGCTGGTGTTGACGTCGGGGGCCATGATGTCGCGGTTCGGGCCGAGCACCTTGTGGATCTTGTCCATGAACGATCGCGTGATCGCCTGGAGCTCATCCACGGTGAGCTCGTTCCCCCGGCAGTCGATGCCGCCCTTCGCGCCCCCGTAGGGAACGCCGACGATCGCGGTCTTCCACGTCATCAGCATCGCCAGGGCGCGCACCTCGTCCAGGTCGACGGCGGGGTGGTAACGCAAACCGCCCTTGTAAGGACCCCGCGCTCCGTTGTGCTGGACGCGAAACCCACGGTAGACGTGGATCTTGCCGTCGTGCTGGCGGACCGGAATCTGGACCGAGGTCTCGCGGTAGGACGTGCGCAGGACCTCGCGCTTGTCGTCGGGCACCTCGAGCCGTTCGCAGGCGCTGTCGAAGTAGTGGCGGACGATCTCGATGTCGCTGATCGCCGAGCGGCTCGCGGCGTCGCCGTCGCGGGACGTCGGCGGGGAGGGTTGGCGAACGGCGGTCGCGCCGCTACCGTTCTCGAGCGGTTGCTCAGCGGTCACGCCCGCGATCGGCACTCCACCGGACTGTTCGGAATCGTCCAACTGCTCCCTTGCGGGGGAGTTTCCCACAATCGAGACTGTCTCCGGCTCCATCGTCATCGAGATCGACACTGCCCAAGGCCCGGCAAGAGCGCACGTCACCGCTGCCTCTGAGCCGGTCGGCGCGCTCGTTCTGGGGCACGGCGCCGGCGGCGGCGTGACCGCCGCCGACCTGGTGGCGGTCGCAGATGTCGCTCGCGCCGAGCGGTTCAGCGTCGCGCTGGTCGAGCAGCCCTACCACGTGGCCGGACGGCGCTCGCCCGCCCCCGCGCCGCGGCTCGACGAGGCCTGGATCGCGGTCGTCGACCACCTCCGGGAAGGGGAACTGGCCGATCTGCCGCTGATCGTGGGCGGGCGCTCCGCCGGCGCCCGGGTGGCCTGCCGCACGGCGGCCGAGACGGATGCGGTGGCCGTGCTGTGCCTCGCGTTTCCGCTCCATCCGCCCGGCCGCCCGGAGAAGAGCCGCCAAGCGGAGCTCGACGCCGTGCAGCTGCCGGTGCTTGTGGTGCAGGGGACCGCCGACCCGTTCGGGATGCCGTCCGCCGGCCCGCGCCACACCCTGGTGAAGGTGCCCGGTAACCACAGCCTCAAAGGCGGCCTGGACGAGGTCGCCGCCGCCGTGCGCGACTGGCTTCCCGGCGTGGTGGGCAGCGGAGCCGTGGAAGCGGCCGGACCAACGGCCTAGATGCCCGGCTCAACGGTCGAGATCACCACCTTGGACGGGGTTGCGGACGCCTATCTGGCCGGGCCCGACAATGGCCCTCTTCCGGGGGTGCTGTTCATCATGGACGCCTACGGGCTGCGGCCGACAATCCACGAGATGGTCGATCGGATCGCGGCAGCCGGCTATTTCGTGCTCGCGCCCAACGTCTTCTACCGCGCCGGTCGCGCGCCCGTGATACCGCTGCCCGACCTCACCGACCCGGAGCAGCGCACGCGCTTCTTCCAGTCGCTGCGCCCGTTGATGGAGCAACTCACCCCGGAAGCGATCGTCTCCGACGGCGCCGCCTATCTCGACTATCTCGCGGGCGTCGCAGGCCCGGGGCGGGTCGGGATCACCGGCTATTGCATGGGCGCACGCGTCGGCTGGCGAATCGCCGCCGCCCACCCCGATCGCGTCGCGGCCCTGGCCGGCTTCCACGCGGGTGGCCTCGTTTCCGACGCACCCGACAGCCCACATCGGTCGGCGGCCGACCTCGGGGCGGAGCTGTATTTCGGCTTCGCCGACCAGGATCCGAGCATGACAGCCGACCAGATCGCCACGCTCGAGCGGACGCTCGGCGAGGCGGGGGCACGCTACCGCTCGGAGGTATACGAGGGCGCGCAGCACGGCTACACGATGGCCGACACGGCCGCCTACGACGAGGCCGCTCGCGAGCGCCACTTCCGCGAGCTCCGTGCGCTCCTCGAGCGCGCGCTTCCTGAGTAGCCGCTGCGGATGGAGCCAGCGGGATTCGAACCCGCGACCTCCCGGATGCAAACCGGACGCTCTCCCAGCTGAGCTATGGCCCCGCGCCGAGGATTGTAGGCGCCGCCGCGCCCCACCCCGCTGTCGGAGAAACAGCGGCGCGACCGCAGGTCTCGGGGTATCATCGGCTAATTGGCGGGCAGGGGGCCCGCTTCGTGGGAGAACGGATGCTCCGAGCGAGTAGGGGTCTCAGGGTCGAACGGATTCAGGCTGCGCGCGCGACGCGCCGTGCATGCGTCATCGCCCTCACGGGGCTGATCGCGGCGACAGCGACCGCCGCCGTGGGCGTGTCGAACGCGAATGCGATCTTCAGGGCGTTCTCGCCGTCCAGCCCGTGGAACCACACAGCCGCGCCGACGGCCTCGTCCAACCCCTATGCCGCTCAGTTCACGGACCGCCCCGGCCTGCCGCTGCGGCTCTCGGGAACGCCGGACAACATCACCTACGGGGCGCCCGTCTTCTTTGCGCAGCGGGGCGACCCGACTGCACCCGTCGTGGTGACGCAGCCCGATTGGCTTCCCGACGGCAACACGGCCTGGGACGGGCAGCCGGTCCCGGTGCCGATCGGCGTCCGCCCGGCGCCCGGGGGGGATGGGCATCTGACGATCGTGTCCGCGGACCGGCGCACGGCATGGGACTTCCTGGGCTGCACCCAGGCGGGTGCGATGGGGTACGTGGCGCGCGTCATCGTCCAGTGGGACCTGACCGGGTCGGGCTATTCGGCGAACGCCAACGAAACCTCGGCCCGTGGGTCGGGCGCGCCCTTGATCAGCACCTCGCTGCGCGCGGAGGAGGCGATCGACGGCGTCCGCCACGCACTCGGGTTCACCGTCCCGCAGGTGAGCTCGAGCTACCTCAGCCCGGCCACGCATTCGGACGGGAAACTGGGCCCGAACGCGCTCATGTACGGAATGCGCTTCGTGCTGCGGGCCGACTACCCCGTGCCGGCAAATGCCGGGGTCGGGGTGGTGAACGTCATCTATGCACTCAAGACCTACGGGATCTACCTCGTCGATCAGGGCGCGGACTTCGAGATGGACGCCGACTTCACCCACCCGGACCTCTGGCAGGAGGCCGGTATCAATTCGAAGAGCCTCTCGATCCAGCCGTCAGACCTGCGGCCCGCCCAGCTGGGGACCCCCGCTCCAATCCCGACCGTGCTGTCCCCGGTCACCCAATCGAGCGTTTCGCACTTCGTCCGGCTCCGGGCCAACCGGCGGCCGATCCGGGTGGGTGCGCGCCTGCACGTGAGCGGGCGGGTCCGGGGGAACCTCGCGGGGTTCGAGCGCGTCCGCATCGAGGCCTACACGCGCGGCGCCTGGCGATTCGTGGTCGGAGCGCGGGTCCACGGAAACGGCCGCTTTGCGGCGGCCACGAGGCTCGTGCGGGTATCGAGGGCCGTAGGCCACCGGTCGCACCGCCTGCGCCTCCGCCACCTCCATGTCCGGCCCGGAACCTTGCTGCGCCTGCGCGCAGTCGTGCTGGGGTTCGGCAGATCGAGCCAGATCCATGTTCGCCTGCATCGTTGAGACATCAAGCAAGGATTCTTGTCGGCGCCTGGTTCCAATCGGCACGTTTGCTAGCGTGCTCCTAGACGGACCCCTCCCCCCTTTGGCAGGGACGCCAGGCTGTCGCTGCGCCCCCGGCCTTCGCCGCGCGGGCGCAGCGGCTTCTATGCCTGATCAGGCCGCACGAATTGGGGGTTCACACCCAGTTTCTGGCGGTATAGTTGGGCGAGCCCGGGCGTCTCGCTGCGGCCCTCGTAAGTGGCGCCCGGAGCCGATCGTCTGTGGAGGTCAGGATGGCTCGGGCTGCCGTATACGTCATGCCGGGGTCGGGGACTGGGACCCCCTCCCGGTGAAGAACCGCGTCCTCGTATTTGCAACGATCGCAACGATCGGGCTGGTCGGCGCGCGCTCCGCGTACGCCGCTGCGGACTTCACAATCCAGGCTCCCAGCGATCCACCGAAGACCGGGCAGCTGATCAAGTTCACCGCGACGACACCGGCGCCCAGCTACAGCTGGGACTTGAACGGAGATGGCATCTACGGCGACAAGACCGGATCACCAGTGACCTGGTCCTACAACCAGCCCGGCCCGGTCAACGTCGGCCTGCTGGCGCCCGACGAGACCGACAAGCTCGTCAGGACCGTGCAGATCGACGGCCCCCCGGCGAACTTCGTGACTTTCCCCGCCTCGCCGTTGGTCGGCGAGCAGGTGACCTTCGTCTACAGCTCGACGCAGGCCACCCCCGTCGACAGTCCTCCCTCGTGGGACCTCAATGGCGACGGCCAATACGGCGACGCGTACGGCGCGACCGCGTCGCGAAGCTTCCCGGCCCCAGGCGTGTACGCCGTCGGACTCGAGGTGGTCGACCTCGATGGCGCCATCTCGACCAGCACTCAGCTGATCAGCGTGCGCTTGCCCGACAGCGGCACGCGAACCATCCGCCAGCAGCTCCTCCTCATGAGCCCGTTCCCGGTCGTCCGGATCAGCGGCAAGGTGAGCTCCAAGGGCGCCAGGATCAAGCACCTCACGATTAGGGCCCCGTTCGGCTCCACCGTAATGATCCGCTGCCGCGGGCGCGGCTGTCCGTTCCGGCGCAAGAACCAGACGCTCGCGCTGGCCGGCGCCAAGACCCCGTCCAAGACGATCCGGGTGAAGAAACTCGAGGACCGCCTGCTGCGCCGCGGCGCGACCCTGAAGATCCTGATCTCGCGGCAGGGCGAGATCGGGAAGTACACGAGGTTCAAGATCGTCACGGGCAGGGCGCCCATCCGCACGGATCTGTGTCTGGCGCCCGGCTCGACCAAGCCGGAGGAGTGTCCGAGCACATGAAGCAGCGCCGTGACCGAGTGATGGAGTGCACGATCGCGGCAATCGTCGGGATCGGCATTGCGGCGATCCTGATGGCGTCCCTCGGAGTTCGTTCGTCCGGCAATTCGACCGCGCCCAAACCCGAGGTCGCGAAGGCCGCCTCCCCGTCCACCGTCGCGGATGTCAGGCCCACCAAGGCTGCGCGCCCGGCGCGCACGCACCCGGTGAGGAAGCGCCACGTCCGCAGACACCACCGGCGGCCCCGCGTCGTCACCGCCCCGGCTGCTCCCAGCCCGGCGCCGGTCGTGGCCCAGGCGACGCCGGTCCGGACGCAGGCGCCGGTCGATTCGGCCCCGATCCGGACTCAAACCGTCGCCCCACGGCCCGCGCCGGCTCCCAGGCCCGCGCCGGCCAAGGCGCCGAGCCGCCCGAAGCCGAGCGGTGGAGGCGGCGTGTCGTTCGACGACTCCGGCTGACGCAGGCCGCACGGCGACACGGGCCAAGCCCCGGGTTCAAAGGTCAAGCGTCCGGCCTCGCCGGACGATGAATAACGGGCAACTATGGGTTGGCCACCGAACATGCGCCGCGCGGCCTCGTCTCGCCGTACGCGCAGATCGCCCCGGGGCCGCCGTGACTGAACATGCCCACAGCGCCCCACGGCGTTCCTGGCTCTCGCTCCGGGCGAGCGCGGGCATGTTCCCGGGCGGCACCGCGGGCGGGCGGGTGGCGCTCGGCGCCGCCGCCCTCCTGCTGCTTTTGCACGGGCTGAACGCCCTCTTCGTCGGCTCGACCCCGGTAGCGACCGCGCTGTTCTGGGCGCTGGGCGCGGGCGTGGTCGCGATGATCGTGGCCCGCGCCGCGCGGGTCAAGAACGAGCGTGAGATCTGGATCCCCGCTTCGATCGCGTTCGTCGCGTGGTTCGCGGGTTCTGCCTACTACGCGGGTTCCAACCGCAACGTACAGTCTCTGTCCGACTTCCTCGTCGGCGACCTCGTGCTCCTCTGCTGCGGTGCGGCGGCGGCGGTCGCGGCCGAGCGGCTCGTGCGCACGCGCGTGGAGACGTTCACCCCGACGATCCTGCTCGATGCCGTGGTGATCGCAATCGCGACCTCGGCGCTCGGCGCGGCGCTGATGGCGGAAGCCCTCTCTCGCCTGACCGTAGAGGCGAATCCCGGCGTGCTCAAGCTCGCATATCCGATCGGGGCGCTGCTCTTCCTGTCGCTTGCGACCTGGATCGTGGTGCTCGCGGACTGGCGGCCGAACCGCTTCTGGGCTCTCGCCACGGCCGGCCTCGGTTTTCTAACGCTGGCCAGCACGGCGTTCGTGCTGGCGGCCGGGCGAGGAACCTACACCGCCGGCGGGCCGCTCGACACGCTTTGGCTCGCGGGCGCGGTCACGCTCGTGGTGGCCGCTTGGCAGACCGATCGCGACAAGCTGCAGGTGAAGGTCGGCCCGCTCAAGCGGATCGGCGTCACCTCGCTGGCGGCATTCACCGCGCTCGCGCTGCTGGTGCTGGCGCACTTCGCCAGCGTCACCCTGCTGGCGATCTGTTTCGCCGCGGCCGCCGTCGCCGGGGTGATCGCGCGCGCAGCGGTGTCGTTCTACGAGAACGCCCAGCTGTTTGCCGACGCGCGCGTCCAGGCGATGACCGACTCCCTCACAGGCCTCGGCAACCGGCGCAAGCTGCTCGGCGACCTGCGGCGGGAGATCAGGCTGGCGAGCGTCGAGTCGCCGCGGGTGCTGGTGATCTTCGACCTCGACGGGTTCAAGCGCTACAACGACACCTACGGGCATCCCGCCGGAGATGCCCTCCTGATGCGGCTGGGGGCGAACCTCGAGCGCGCCATCCACCCGTACGGGAACGCCTACCGGCTTGGCGGCGACGAGTTCTGCGTGCTGGTCGTGACCGGCGCCTCGGGCGCGAAGACGATCATCACGCTGGCAGCGGCCGCGCTCTCCGAGAAGGGCGAGGGCTTCGCCGTGCGGAGCTCGCACGGGTCCGTGATCCTCCCGCACGAGGCCCGCGACGCGACGCTCGCGCTGAGGATCGCCGACCAGCGCATGTACGCGCAGAAGGACGATCGCCGGTCCTCCGCCACCCGCCAGGCCCGTGACCTGTTACTGCAGATCCTGCACGAGCGCGAGCCCGAGCTGGGCGAGCATCTGAAGGGCGTCGCGAAGCTCGTGATGGGCGTCGCGACGCGGCTCGAGCTGGATGGCGAGGAGCTGGACGAGGTCGTGCGCGCCGCCGAGCTTCACGATGTCGGCAAGATGGCGATTCCGGACGAGGTCCTGCGCAAGCCCGGGCCGCTGACCGAGGAGGAGTGGGCGTTCGTCCGTCAGCACACCATCATCGGCGAGCGGATCCTGAGCGCCGCGCCCGCACTGCTGCCGGTCGCGAAGCTCGTGCGGGCGAGCCACGAGCGCTTCGACGGTTCGGGTTACCCGGACGGCCTCGCGGCGGACGCGATCCCGCTCGGTTCCAGGATCGTGGCCGTGTGCGATGCCTTCCAGGCGATGACGAGCCCGCGCCCGTACCGTCCCGCGATCCCGGTCGAGGACGCCCTCGCCGAGCTGAGGGCGTGTGCCGGGACGCAGTTCGATCCCGAGGTCGTGAAGGCCTTCTGCGAGGAGGTCGTCACCCTCGGGCCACGTTTCGGAGCGCAGCTCCGGAACGCCGCGGCCTAACGCCCGGCTCTCAGCGCCTTGAAGCCGCGATCGAGCAGCTGCTCGGCCTGGTTCCCCATGTTGTAGGAGTGGAGCAGGACAACCCCGAGCTCGACCTTGCCACGTCTCGCGGTCGCCACGATCGATTGGCCGGCGGCATCGGTGTAGCCGGTCTTCAGCCCGGTCACGCCGGGGTAGCCGGCTCGCATCAGGGGGTTGTTGTTGTAGAGGAAGAGGCGCCCGCCCTTGATCGGGAACTTGAGAATCGCGCGCGAGCGCCCCACGATCCGCCGTAGCCGGCGCAGGTGCAGGTCCGCGCGAGCCAGCTCCGCGAGGTCGGCCGCGCACGAGTGATTGCCCGCGTCCACGTAGCCGTGTGGGCTCGTGTAATGCGTGCAGCCAAGCCCGAGTTGGTGGGCCCGCTCGTTCATCATCCTCACGAAGCCGCCGACGCTGCCCGCGGTGTGCTGGGCGAGTGCGACGGCCGCGTCGTTGCCCGATACGAGCAGCAGGCCGTTGAGGAGAGTCTCGAGCTGGACGGGTTTGCGCTTGGGCAGAACTCCCACGGCCGAGCCGGGCGTGTGGCGTGCGCGCGCGGAGATCCGCACACGCTCGTGCGGGCCGCGCCGCTCCACCACCAGGAGCGCGGTCATCATCTTCGTGAGGCTCGCGATCGGAAGCCGTCTGGTGGGGTTGAGCCTCCACAGCACACGGCCCGTGCGGACGTCGAAAAGGACGCCGGCGCGCGGGCGATGGGCGCGCGAGTACCGGATGTGCACGAGGTCGGCGCCCGTCAGGTTGACCGCGAAGCGGGAGGAGTCGCCGCCGCCGGAGGCGGAGTCCCTCAGCGATCGGGGCGGCGCGACCTTTTGGGCAAGGCTGTCGGCGCGCCCGCCGGCCGCGGACCCGGCGGTGCCGTGGCCGCCCCGTGAGCCGAGGATGATCGCGAGCAGCGCGGCGATCCCGACCAGCGGCACGAGCAGCAGCCGGCGGCGGAAGCGCGGGCCCTTGTGGCCCGTGTACAGACGGCTGGGCGCGCGGCCTCGGAGCTTGCGCCGCGATCCGCCACCGGTCAGATACGGAGGGATCTGCTCGCTCATTCCTCGGGAGGAGGCTTCAGCAGGCCGCCCACCACGGGCACGGCGATCACTACGAGAAAGAACAGGGAGAGCAGGGTGAGCACGTCGAGTCCCGATGTGGCGATCACGCTGATCGTCAGAGACGCAAACAGCACTATGAAGGCAAGCACGGCTACCAACGCGGCCGACTGCATGTCCTCTATGCCATCAGTAAACGGGATATCGCGGGCCGGCGCCGAGGTAGGACGCGCTGCGCCGCTGCGCGAACAGCTTGATCAGGGCGAGGCCGAACAAAAAGCCCCCAAGGTGGGCGAAATATGCAACGCCGCCCTGCGAACCGACGTCCGGCGAGGCCAGCTGCCCGACGGCCGGCAGGAATTGGAGGAAGATCCAGATGCCAAGCCAGATCAGCGCGGGGATCTCGACGAAGAAGATGAAGAAGACGAAGACGGCGGTGAGGATCCGCGCGCGCGGATATAAAAGCGCGTAGCCGCCTAAGACCCCGGCTATCGCTCCGCTCGCCCCCACGAGCGGCGTCTGCGAATCGGGGGACACGGCGATCTGCGTCGCGGCAGCCGCGAGGCCGCCGAGCAGGTAGAAGGCGGCATAGCGAACGCGGCCCATGCTGTCCTCGACGTTGTTGCCGAAGATCCACAGGAACAGCATGTTGAAGATGATGTGCAGCCAGCCGCCGTGCATGAACATCGAGGTGAATATCGTGAGGAACGCCGGCGGCTGCCTGATTCGCTCGGGCCGAGGCGAGGATATCTGTGCCTCCCGGTAGAGCGCCGTCCCTTGGCAGGCCGGCTGCTCCTGTGGCGTCCCGGGCACGGCCAGCACACAGTCCTTGCCCGGATGCGTGATCCGGTACGGAATCGCGCCGTACTCGACGATCGGCTTCGAATCGACCTCTTGGCCGCTCGACAACGAGAACGACGGCCCCTGCAGGAACAGGAACACGAAGAAGTTGATCGCGATGATCGCGGCCGTCACGACCGGGAACCGGTCGGTCGGGAGGTTGTCGCGCAGAGGGATCAGAGCCGGGGAAGCGTATACCCGCCCCCGCCGGCGACCTGTCGTGCAAGAGCGCTAGGCGGAGGCCAGCCTGCGCAGCGGAACCTGCTCGTCCGCGTGGTACGAGCTGCGCACGAGCGGGCCGGAGGCCACGGACTCGAAGCCCAGCGCGTAGGCCTCGCGCTCGAGCGCCGCGAACTCGTCCGGCGTCCAGTACCGGACCAGGGGCAGGTGCTGCTCGGAGGGGCGCAGGTACTGCCCCACCGTGAGCACCTCGACCTCGTGCTCCCGCAGGATCGAGAACGCCTCGATCAGCTCCTCGGGCTCCTCGCCGAGCCCCACCATCACCCCCGACTTGGTGACCACCTCGGGATCCATGCGCTTCGCGTTCAGGAGCACCCGGCACGAACGCGTGAAATCCGATCCCCGCCGCGCCTTCGGATAGAGGCGCGGAATCGTCTCGACGTTGTGGTTGAAGACGTCAGGGCGCGCGTCGATGACGCGCGCAAGCGGCATCTCCTGGCCGCGGAAGTCAGGCGTGAGGACCTCCACGGCACAGTCCGGCGCGCGGCCGCGAATCGCGCGGATCGTCTCGGCGAACACGCCCGCACCGCCGTCGGGGAGGTCGTCGCGATCCACCGATGTCACGACGCAATGCTTCAGCCCCATCCTGGAAACGGCGTAGGCGACCCGGAACGGCTCGGCGCGGTCGACGATGTCCGGAACGCCCGACTTGACGTTGCAGAAGCCACACCGGCGCGTGCACACGTCGCCGAGAATCATGAAGGTCGCGGTGCCCCGCTCCCAGCACTCGCCGATGTTGGGGCAATTCGCCTCCTCACAGACGGTATGGAGCCCCTTGTCGCGCATCAGGCCCTGGATCCGCCGGTAACCGGGGCCGCCGGGCGCCTTCACCTTGAGCCACGGAGGCTTGCGTTCCCGGAACGAGAGCACGCCGGCCTCACGCTCAGGGCGGCCGCCGGGCCGTGCCCGCGAGCGGCTCACGTGCCGCGTCTGCGTCATGCCGGCACCACGTCGAGCTGATCGAACCGCGCGCGCGCGACCGGCACTATCTCGCGCTGGTAGACACGCCCGAACTCACCGGACACGCGATCTTCGAACTCGCGCATGTCCTGCTCGCGCCGGAGCTCCCGCGCGACGGAGGTCATCTGGCAGTGATCGATTCCGCAGGGCACGATCCACTCGAATGGTTGCAGGTCGTTGTTCACGTTCACGGCGAAGCCGTGCGTCGTCACGCCGCGGCTCACGTGAACGCCGATCGATCCGATCTTGCGCCGTTCCGCGGTCCAAACGCCGGTGAGGCCGTCGATCGTGCCCGCGGCGACGCCATAGGAGGCCAGCACCGCGACCACCACCTCCTCCATGCGGCGAATGAAGTCGTGGACGTCGTCGCGGTACGGGCGCAGGCTCATGACCGGGTAGGCGACCAGCTGCCCCGGGCCGTGATAGGTCACCCGCCCGCCGCGATCGGTGTCGAAGATCTCGATGCCCTGCGCGCGGTACCAGTCCTCGCCCATCGGCAGCTCCTCCGGGGTCGAGCGACGGCCGCGCGTGTAGGCGGGCGGATGCTCGAGCAGCAGCAGCACGTCGGGGATGCGCTCGTCCTGGCGCGCCGCCTCCAGTCGCCGCTGGAGCGCAAGGGCGTCGGGGTACAAAATGCGTCCCATGCGCGCACACCAGATCGGGATGCCGGTCGGCCGGGCCATCTTCGTAATTGTGACGGTCGCGCTGACCTGGGCGCTCCCGGCGGCCACCGCGTGCGGCGCGGTCGCGCTCATGCCGCTCGACGGTGCTCAGGTCGGCGGCACACCGACGTTCACCTGGAGGCTCGCGGCCGGCGACCAGTCGGACCAGCTCGAGCTGAGCCCCACCCGTGCCCTGGCGGACGACGGCTCATTCGTGGACGACCCGCAAAAGCGCACCTTCCAGCTGACCGACGCGCAGACGACCTTCACCGTCCCCGCTTCGCAGCCCCTGCTTGCCGGCACCTGGTACTGGCACGTGCAGCTGTTCAATTTCGATATCCCCGCGTGCTGCACGGTCTCGACCGACGTGCGGCGCGTCGTGGTGGGAGATGCGCCCATCCGGCTGCGGTCGTTCAAGCTCGGCTTCATCCGCGTGCTCGACGACCTCGTGGTGCGGATCGGCTACTCGGACAACAGCCCGAACCTCGACGCGCGTTACCGCCTGTCGTTCAGGTCACGGCGGCACGGTCGCCGACTCGCGACCGTGTCCGGGAAGCTCGACAAGGGCAACTTCCAGGGCGAGGAGGCGCTCACCTCGGTGCGGCGCCCGCGGCGGCTCGCGCGCGGCAGGCGCTACCTCGTGCGGCTCGAGCTAAGAGACGCCGCCGGACACGTCGCGCGCTCCGGCTACGTCCGCATCCGCCTCTAGCTCGGCTCCAGGGCCGAGAAAGAGCTCTGGGAAGACCTTCTCGCAAAACGCCTCGACCAGCTGCGGGTCGAACTGCGAGCCGGCGCAATTGCGCAGCTCCTGCAGCGCGTCCTGATGGCTCATCTTGCTTCGCCATGGACGCTGCTGGGTCATCGCCACGAACGCGTCGCAGACCGCGATCACGCGTGATCCGAGCGGAATCTCCTCGAGCGCCAGCTCGTCCGGATATCCGGTCCCGTCCCAGCGCTCGTGCGTGGAGCGCACCAGGCGCGCCACCGGCGCCATCGCTGGAGCCGACGCCAGGATCCGCTCGCCGATCAGGGTGTGGTTGCGCATCAGGCTCCACTCGGCCTGGTTGAGCGGCCCGCGCTTGCGAAGAATGCCGTCGGGAACGCCGATCTTCCCGATGTCGTGGAGCTCCGAGGCGCGCGCGATCTCGTCGAGCTCCTCAGGGCTGAGATGTACCGCCTGCCCGAGTGCGACGGCGAGCGGCGCCACTCCCTGGAGATGGTCGCCGATCGCGGGCGAGCGCTCGTGCAGCGCACGCAGAAGGACGTTGCGGGTCTGCCGTTCGGGCGACCGCGGGCGGCGGCTCTTCTGCACGTACATGCGCCGGTCCGCGAGGCTCAGCGCCTCGAGCGGGTCGTCGGCCTCATCGGGCACGAAGACCGCGCCCCACGAGCTACGGACCGCGAAACCCGTGCCCTGATCGGAGAGCGCCGCCGAGGCGGCCGCGATCGGCTCGCCCCCACCGGTCCGGACCGGGGTGAGGATGCAGAACTCGTCGCCTCCGAGCCGGTAGGCGAGGCCTTCCGGCGAAACCGCTGCCACCAGGTTCGCGGCCAGCCGGCGGAGCAGCGTGTCGCCGGCGGTGTGCCCGAAGCTGTCGTTGTAGGCCTTGAAGCCGTCGAGGTCGAAGAGCGCGAACACGTAAACGTCCTCGTCGGCTTCGATCACCCGGGCCAGGTCCTCCACCAGGCGCCTGCGGTTTCCGAGGCCGGTAAGCGGGTCCGCGCGCGCTTCCGCCGTGCTCGTGCGAAGCAGCCGCCGGTTCTCGCGCGCCATCACCAGGCACGCCGCCGCCGCGCACACCACCAGCCCGGGGAGCAGGTGGTCGAGCAGCCAATCCAGGCCTCCCGTGGTCCCAAACCCGAGCGTCGCGTGCGCAAGGTGAACGATCAGACCGACCAGCGCGACGTACAGGAGAAAACGGGCGAGAGCGGGAGTTTGGGGGAGGCTTGCGGCAGACAGCGGGCGGCTCCTTTCGAGACCCGTTCATTCCGTATCGGCCTGGGGCCGCCTCTTCTTGAGCAGGCAGGTGAGAAGGCCGGGACTCAGAGAGCCATCGAGAGCGGCCGCTCGAGCAGCTCGCGGACCCGTGCCAGGAACTGGGCGCCGTCGGCGCCATAGAGGATGCGGTGGTCGCATGCGAGCGTCACGCCCATCATGTCCCGAACCGTGACGCGCCTCGTTTCCGGATCCGCGGCCGGCTTTGGCTGGAGAGCTCCCACCGCGAGCAGCGCCGCCTGCGGAGGGTTGATCACGGCGGCGAAGTTGGTGACGCCGAACATGCCGAGATTGGAGACCGTGAACGTGCCACCCGAGAGCTCCGGGGGGGTGATCGATCCGTCGCGGACCTTTTGCGCGAGCGTCCGGGTGTCAGCCGCGATCTCCCCGAGCGGCTTGCGGTCGGCGTCGAACACGGTGGGCACCACGAGCGCATCCTGCGCGGCCACCGCGACGCCGATGTTGACGCGCGCGTAGAGCTCCACATGGCCGTCGCGATAGGAGCCGTTCGCGCGGGGGAACTGCCGCAACGCGAGCGCGCAGGCCTTCACGATCATGTCGTTGAAGGTGGGCGCCGGTCCCTCACCGGCGAGCTCCTTCAGCTCCGCGCGGGCCTTCACCGCCGCGGTCATGTCGATCTCGGTCTCGAGATAGAAGTGGGGGATGGTCGCCTTCGACTCCGCCATGCGCCGTGCAACGGTCTGCTGGAGGCGGTTGAGCTCGATCACCTGCACCTCGCCCTTGGCGCCCTCCGGTGATGGTGCGGGTGCCGCGCGTGCCGGCTCGGGTCGCGGCGCCTCGGGGGCGGGGGCTTCGCCCACGGCGGCTTCGACATCCGCCTTCACGATCCGGCCACCCGGCCCGGAGCCTTCGAGGCGAGAGAGCTCGACGTTCAGGTCGCGCGCCATGCGGCGGGCGATCGGCGACGCTTTCACGCGTCCGTCGCCGTCGGCTTGGACTGTTTTGGTGGCCGCGGTGCGCGTTTCGGTGCGCGTGGCGGCCTGCGGCGCTTCCACCTTGGCCGGAGCCTGTGTCCCCCGTGGCTTTTCGCCCGCATCTCCGATCCGGGCAATTACCTCGCCTATCGGCAAGGTGTCACCTTCTCCGGCGACTATCTCGACCAGCACACCCTCGTCGGTCGCCTCGTAGGTCATGTTGGCCTTGTCGGTCTCGATCTCGACCAGCTCGTCGCCGCGCTTCACCTCGTCCCCGACGGCCTTCAGCCATTGCAGGATCGTGCCCTCCTCCATCGAGTCGGACAGGCGCGGCATGACGACGTCGACGGCCATGCGGGGCGACCTAGACGTCGCGGAAAGTCGCGATCGCGGCCTTCACGACGTGCTCGGAGTGCGGCATCGCGGCCTGCTCGAGTGCCTTCGAGTAGGGCATCGGCACGTCTGCACCGGTGACGCGCTGGACCGGCGCGTCGAGGTAGTCGAAAGCCTGCTCCTGCACGAGCGCGGCCAGGTTCGCGCCCACGCCTCCGTGCGGCCAGCCCTCCTCGACGATCACGCAGCGATTCGTCTTTCGCACGGAGTCGAGGATCGTGTCCAGATCGAGCGGGCGGAGCGTGCGGGGGTCGATCACCTCCGCATCGATGTCCTCGTCGGCTGCGAGCTTCTCCGCGGCGCGCTCAGCCGTCACGGCCATGCGCGAGATGCCGACGATCGTCACGTCGGTGCCCTCGCGGCGTACCGCCGCCTCGCCGAACCGCACCGGGCCGCCGTTCTCAGGGACCTCGCCGCGCATTCCGTAGAGCGACTCGTGCTCGATGAAGATCACGGGGTTGTCGTCGCGGATCGCGGCCTTCAGCAGCCCTTTCGCGTCCGCCGGAGTGGACGGCACCGCCACCAGCAGTCCGGGCACGTGCAGGAACATCGCCTCGAGCGTGTGCGAGTGCGTCGGACCAAGCTGATGACCGCCACCCTGCGGGAAGCGCACCACCATCGGCACCTTCGCTTGCCCACCGAACATGTAGTGGATGTGCGCGGCCGAGTTGATGATCTGGTCCATCGCGAGCAGCGCGAAGTTCACGGTCATGATCTCCACGATCGGCCGCAGCCCGGCCATCGCCGCCCCGACGCCCATACCCACGATCGTGTTCTCGGAGATCGGCGTGTCGCGAACGCGCTTCTCGCCGAACTCCTCGAGCAACCCTTCGCTGACCTTGAAGGCCCCCTGGAAGACGCCCACGTCCTCACCCATCAGGAAGACGGACTCGTCCTCGCGCATCTCCTCGCGCATCGCCTGGTTCAGCGCCTCGCGATAGCGCATTGTCGCCATCAGTCTTCGTCCTCGTGCTGGGCCTCGTCGGCGGGGCGCTGTTCCTTGCGCCGGCGCTT
>Ga0075424_100002494_pt1 | contig 16871 bp, 14 predicted proteins | sample SoiMethybrSBSTD3_FD_75301 | JGI IMG/M metagenome (GOLD analysis project Ga0075424, IMG submission 75301) | Bulk soil microbial communities from a Populus tree surrounding site in Tennessee, USA - Soil MetaG P. TD hybrid SBSTD3 | ecosystem: Environmental > Terrestrial > Soil > Tree plantation...
GGTGTACGAGCCGGGGCGCATCGATGTCCGCGCGCCCTCGCCAGCGCGCGCGGCGGCTTCCGCCGAAGTGGCGGCGGCCATCACGAGACCGATCGCCGTCGACGAGACGCTCCTCGCCGTCGGCGAAGTTCAGGACGATCGCGAAACGCTGCAGCCGGACGACCGCGTCGTCCTGATCATCGAGAACGATCTCTCGTTCGTTCGGATCCTCGCCGACATGGCGCACGAGAAGGGCTTCAAGGTGCTGGCCGCCTTGCGCGGCGACGTCGGGCTCGCGATGGCGAAGCACTACCAGCCCGACGCGATCACGCTCGACATCGATCTTCCCGTCACGGATGGATGGACCGTGCTCGATCGTCTGAAGCACGATCCGTCGACGCGTCACATCCCCGTCCACATCATCTCGATGCTGGAGGAGGCGCAGCGCGGCATGCGGCTCGGCGCCATGGCGTACCTCTCGAAGCCGGTCGCGCGTGAATCGCTCGACGCCGCGTTCTCGTCGATCCGCGGCTTCATCGATCGCAAGGTGAAGAGCCTGCTGGTCGTGGAGGACAACGACGTCGAGCGCCAGAGCATCGTCGAGCTCATTGGCAACGGCGACGTGAAGACGACGGCCGTGGCGACGGGGGCCGAGGCGCTCGCGGCGCTCGAGTCGCAGACGTTCGACTGCATCGTGCTCGACCTCGGATTGGCCGACATGAGCGGGTTCGAGCTCCTCGAGAAGATGAAGGAGAGCCCGCGTCTGTCGCATATTCCCGTGATCGTCTACACCGGCCGGGAACTGTCGAAGAAGCAGGAGACCGAGCTGAGGCGGCTCGCCGAGACGATCATCATCAAGGACGTGAAGTCGCCGGACCGGCTGCTGGATGAAACGGCGCTCTTCCTCCACCGGGTGGAGAGCAGCCTGCCGGTCGAGAAGCGCAAGCTCCTCGAGCAGCTGCACCAGCACGATCCGACGCTCGCCGGCCGCCGGGCGCTCGTTGTCGACGACGACATCCGGAACATCTTTGCGCTGACGAGCGTGCTGGAGCAGCACGACGTCGAGGTGTTCTACGCGGAGAACGGACGCGATGGCCTGAAGATGCTGGAGGACGCGCGCGACGTCGACGTCGTGCTCATGGACGTCATGATGCCCGAGATGGACGGCTACGAGGCGATGCGGCGCATCCGCGAGAAGAAGAGCACGCGCGAGCTGCCGATCATCGCGCTCACGGCCAAGGCGATGAAGGGCGATCGCGAGAAGTGCATCGAGGCGGGGGCGTCCGACTACATCACGAAGCCCGTGGACACGGAGCAGCTCGTTTCGCTTCTGCGCGTATGGCTGTCCCGGTAAGAAATCGCCGTGCGGTCGCCGCGCGCGACGCGGTGGAGGAGATCGAGCTGGAGCTCCTCCTCGAGGGCGTCTCTCGCCACTACGGCTACGACTTCCGCGACTACGCGCGGACGTCGATCCGGCGGCGCGTCATGAAGCTGATGAAGGACGAGCGGCTGGAGACGATCAGCGCGCTTCAGGACCGCGTGCTTCACGACGCGGCGGCGTGGGATCGGTTCCTCCAGGGGATCTCGGTCAGCGTCAGCGCGATGTTTCGCGATCCGCACTTTTTTCTCGCGTTTCGCCGGCGCGCCATTCCCGTCCTCCGCACGTATCCGTTCATCCGGATCTGGCAGGCGGGCTGCTCGCTGGGCGAGGAGGCGTATTCGCTCGCGATTCTGCTCGAAGAGGAGGGCCTGTACGACCGCAGCCTGATCTACGCGACCGACATCAACGAATCGACGCTGCGCAAGGCGCGCGAGGCCATCTATCCCGCCGACCTGATGCAGAAGTACACGCAGAACTACATCCTGGCCGGCGGCCAGCGCGCGTTCTCGGAGTACTACACGGCGCGGTACGAGTTCGCGATCATCCGCCCCGCGCTGCAGCGGAACATCGTGTTCTCGCAGCACAACCTGGTGAGCGACGGTCCGTTCAATGAGTTCAACGCGATCCTCTGCCGGAACGTGATGATCTATTTCAATCGCGCGTTGCAGGAGCGGACGCACGCGCTGTTCCATACGAGCCTCTCGATGTTCGGCGTCCTCGGGCTCGGCTCGCGCGAGACGCTGCGGTTCATGCCGCAGGAACCGTGCTACGTGCAGCTCGAGCCCGAGGAAAAGCTGTACCGGAGGATCGCATGACGCGCTTGTCGCCGGAGCTCATCGCGGTGGGCACCTCGCTCGGCGGTCTGAGCGCGCTGCTCGAATTGCTTCGGGCGCTCCCCGCGACGCTGCCGGTGCCGATCGCGCTGGTCCAGCATCGCGGCGTCGGCGGGGAAGCGACCCTGGTCGAGATGTTGTCGCGCGGCACCGAGCTGGCGGTCGTCGAGGCGGAGGATAAAGTCGAGATGAAACCGGGCACCGTGTACGTGGCGCCCCCCGATTACCATCTGCTGGTCGAGGATCAAGGCACGCTGGCGCTCTCGACCGAAGCGCCGGTTCGATCCGCGCGGCCGTCGATCGACGTGTTGTTCGAAACGGCGGCCGATGCGTATCGCGGCCGCCTGATCGCCATTCTGCTGACCGGCGCGAGCGCCGACGGTGCCGCCGGGCTGGCGCATGTCAAGCGTCTTGGCGGCTGCGCCATCGTGCAGGATCCCGCGACCGCCGAATGCGCGACGATGCCCGCCGCGGGCATCGCGGCGGCCCCCATCGACCACGTCCTGCCGCTCGGCGAAATCGGCGCGCACCTGCTCGGCCTCGTGGAGGGCACGCGCGTATGAGCCGCCGTGTGGACATCCTGCTCGTCGACGATCACGAGGAGAACCTGCTGGCGCTCGAGGCGATCCTCACCGATCCGGCGTACAACCTCGTGCGCGCGCGGTCGGGCCGCGACGCGCTCCGCGAGGTGCTGGCGCGCGATTTCGCGTTGATCCTGCTCGACGTCGCGATGCCGGATCTCGACGGCTACGAGACGGCGGCGACGATCCGCCGGCGCGAGCGTTCGCGCGACACGCCCATCATCTTTCTGACGGCCAATTACCGGACCGATACGCACGTCTTCCGCGGCTATTCCGTCGGGGCCGTCGACTATCTGTTCAAGCCGTTCATGCCGGAGATTCTGCAGTCGAAGGTCGCGGTCTTCGTCGAGCTGTTCAACAAGCGCGAGGCGCTCACGCGGCAGACCGAGGCGCTGCGGCACGCGCACGGCGAGCTCGAGGAGCGTGTGCGCCTTCGCACGCGGGAGCTGGCGAGCGCCAATGAGGCGCTGCGCGCGGAGATCGCGGAACGCGTGCGGATCGAAAAAGAGCGGCTTGCCCTGCTCGAGCGGGAACAGCTCGCGCGGACGCAGGCCGAATCGGTCAACCGCATGAAGGACGAGTTCCTCGCGACGCTGTCGCACGAGCTGCGGACGCCCCTCAATGCGATCCTCGGCTGGGCGCACCTCCTGACGACCGGCAAGGCCGATGCATCGACCGCTCAGCGCGCGTTGAACGTGATCCGCAACAACGCGATGGCGCAATCGCAGCTCATCGAGGACATCCTGGACGTCTCGCGGATCATCAGCGGCAAGCTGCGCCTCAACCTCGCGCCGGTGAAGCTGGGCGAAGTGATGGAATCCGCGCTCGATTCCGTGGCCCCGGCGGCCGATGCGAAGAACATCACCATCGAACGCCACGTGGAGGATCTCGATCCGATCACGGGGGATCGCGACCGGCTGCAGCAGGTGTTCTGGAACCTGCTGTCCAACGCGGTGAAGTTCACGCCACGCGACGGGCGTGTCACCGTCAGCGTCGCGCGCGACGCGCACGATGCCATCATCTCGGTCGAGGACACGGGGATCGGGATCACCGCCGATTTCCTTCCGTACGTCTTCGATCGGTTCTCGCAGGCTGACGCGACCGCGACGCGCCGGCACGGCGGGCTCGGGCTTGGCATGGCGATCGTGCGGTATCTCGTCGAGTTGCACGGCGGCACCGTTCGGGCCGAGAGCGCGGGGGAGAATCTCGGCGCGAAGTTCACCGCGTTGGTGCCGATGCACGTCTTTCACCCCGCGGCGGATTCCGCGCACGACACGGAGCCTGCCGGGATCGACGAGATCGCGCCGGAGGAGCTGACGCAGCTGTCGGGGCTGCGCATTCTGGTGGTCGACGATCAGCAGGATTCGCGGGCGTTCCTCGGCACGCTGCTGCAGGGCCACGGCGCGCGCGTCTGCGCCGCGGCGTCGACGGCCGAAGCGCTCGAGACGTTCACGCGCGAGCGGCCCGACGTCATCGTCAGCGACATCGCAATGCCTGGCGAGGACGGCTACGATCTCATTCGTGCGCTGCGCGCCCGCCCGGCGCGTGAGGGCGGCCTGACGCCCGCCGTCGCCCTGACGGCGTACGTGCGCGACGAGGACGTCGCCGCGGCGCTCGCCGCCGGCTATCAGCGCCACGTTCGCAAGCCTATCGTCGTGTCCGAGCTCATCGCCGCCGTCGCCGAGCTCGCCCCCGCGTCCAGCCGCGCCGAATAAAAAGGTGCCTGGTACCTGGAGCTGGATCCCGATGTGCGGCAGGCACGTACGGATCAATCACGGCCGATCGCAGAAAAAGGTGCCTGGCACGTTCGGCCAAAGGTGCCAGCGACTTTCTGATGCGCGCGCCGCATAAACATAGCGATATTTATATATAATTGATCGAATGTATTCGAGTGTCCGGACCGGCATCCCGTTGCCGCGGCTGGTCGCGTGCCTGCGCCATTACACATGGGCGACGTTCTACGCCGACGCCCTCGCCGGCGTGACAGTGGGCTTCGTGGCGCTGCCGCTCGCGATGGCGTTCGCGATCGCGTCGGGCCTCTCGCCGCAGTCCGGTCTGTACTGCGCGGTCGTCGCCGGCACCCTCATCAGCGCGCTTGGCGGATCGCGCGTCCAGATCGGCGGCCCGACGGGCGCGTTCGTCGTCATCGTCGCCGGCATCGCAACGAAGTACGGAGTCGACGGGCTGCTGATCTGCACCATCATGGCGGGCGTCATGCTGATCGCGCTCGGCGCGACCGGCATGGGATCGGCGGTCCGCTTCATTCCCCGTCCCGTTGTCGTCGGCTTTACCAACGGCATCGCGGTCCTCATCGCGAGCACGCAGCTCCGAGACTTCTTCGGTCTGCACATGCAATCGGTGCCGAGCGACTTCGTGCCGCGCATGAGCGCGCTCATCGCGAACGCCGGGACCTGGTCGCCGCAGGCGACCGCGTTGTCGTCGCTCTCGCTGGCCGCCATCCTCCTGCTGACGCGTGCCTCCCGACGAATCCCCGCGTCGATCGTCGTCCTCGCCGCCGCGACGGTGGCCGTTGCCGCGCTCGGCCTGAACGTGGAGACGATCGGCACGCGCTTCGGCGGCGTGCCAGGCGGCCTCCCGTCGATGCATCTGCCGCGCGTTCATCTGTCATCGCTCGGCGGCCTGATGATGCCCGCGATGACCGTCGCGATGCTGGGCGCGATCGAATCGCTGATGTCCGCGACCGTGGCGGACCGCATGAGCGGCGATCGTCACAACCCCAACGTCGAGCTCGTCGCGCAGGGGATTGCGAACATCGCGTCGCCGCTCGTGGGCGGCCTTCCCGCCACCGGCGCGATCGCCCGCACCGCCACCAACATCCGCTCAGGCGCGAGGACGCCTGTCGCCGGCATGGTTCACGGCTTCACGCTGCTGCTGATTCTCCTCTTCGCCGCGCCGCTCGCGCGTTTCATCCCGCTCGCGGTGCTCTCCGCGATCCTCCTCCTCGTCGCCTACAACATGGGAGAGTGGCGCGAGATTCCCGAGCTGCTGCGGCTGACGAAGACGGACGTGACCGTGTGGGTCGTGACGTTCGAGCTGACCGTGTTCGCCGACCTGACGATCGCCGTCGGCGTAGGCATGGTCCTCGCGGGTTTGCTCTTCATTCGGCGCGTGGCCGATACGACGACCGTATCGACCGTGACCGACGACTACGTGCGCGAGGGGCACGCGCACAGCCTCCAGAACAAGGTCATCCCGGCCTACGTGAAGATCATCCGTATTCACGGGCCGTTTCTTTTCGGCGCGACGGACAAGCTGCACGTCATTTACGACAACATGGACTCGCTTCCCGAGATCGTGCTTCTTCGCCTCCGCAACATGACCGCCATTGACGCGACCGGGCTTCGGGCGCTCGAGGAGCTCGCCGAGGCCATGCGGCGGTCGGGGCGGTGCCTGATCCTGTGTGGCGCCCGTCATCAGCCGGCGCGGCTGATCGCGCGGGCGGACTTCCATCGCCACGTCGGCGATCAGAACATCTGCGCGCACCTGCACGATGCGCTGGTCCGCGCCGAGCACGTTCACCGCGAACAGCAGTCAGCCGCGCGATCCGGAGAGGTGCCGGCCTGATGTCCTCAAATCTGCAGGCGCTCAAGGCGCAGTTCTTCAAGGCGCTCGCGAACCCGGTGCGGATACGGCTGCTGGAGAGGCTCGTCCAGGGGGAAACGCGCGTCCAGGATCTGCAGAAGGCGCTCGGCCTGGATCAGCCGATCGTCTCGCAGCAGCTCGCGCGGCTGCGGGCGAGCGGCATTGTCGTCACGCGCAAGGAGGGGACGACGATCTATTACGCGGTCGCGGATCCGATGCTGAAGGAGCTCCTCGCGGTCGCCAGGAGCATCTTGAACCGCCAGCTTGTCGGCGTCCGCTCGCTGCTCCGCGAGCTCGCCGTCGAGACACGCCGTCGGGGGTCAGACCGGGGTCAGACCCTGGTCTGACCCCTACTCGTGCCTCAAGGCGACGGCGGGCTCGATCCTGACCGCGCGGCGGGCGGGGATCCAGCACGCGAGCGCGCCGATGGCGACAATAATCGATGCCGTCCCGGCGAACACGGCCGGGTCGGTCGGCGACGTGTTCCACAGCTCCGACGCGAGTAACCGATTGGTGAACAGGCTCGCCCCGACGCCGATGAGCAGCCCGATGCCGACAAGCTGCAGGCCGACTCGGACCACCATCCCGATCACGTGGCCGCGCTCACCGCCGAGCGCCACGCGAATCGCGATTTCCCGTGTCTGTTCGGACACCGTGTACGCAAGCACGCCGTAGACCCCGAACGCTACCAGCAGGATCCCGGCACTCGCAAAAATTCCAAGTATCAGCAGGCTGAAACGCGGCCGCGTGTAGAACGCTCGTTTCATTCCTTCTTCCAGCGTCGACGGTTCGAGGATGGCGACGCGCCGATCGGCGGCGTGGATGCGTTCCCGAACCACGGCCGCCAGGGGACGCGGCTCAGTCGACGTGCGCAGCACGAACATCAGACCTGAAGGTCCCCTGAACCCGAACGGAAGGTACACCTGGGGGAGCGTCGGGTCCCGCGGCCCTGCATTGGCGACGTCCCGGACGATGCCGACGATTTCGAACGTGGGATCGGGCACGGGTATCGGCAGGGTTGTTAGCCGGGGCAATCGGATCGTGCGGCCCAGCGGTTCGCTGTCGCTGAAATACCGTTTGGCCAGTGTCTGGTTGACGAGCGCGACATGGTGCGACTGCTCGACGTCGAGCGCGGAGAGTTGCCGGCCTCTGATGAGCGGCACTCCAAGGGTGTCGATCCACCCTTCGCTGCAGAACACCAACATGGCGGACGCCTGCGGCTGAGCGGCCACTCCCGGTCTTTCAATCGGGCTTGACACGCTGCCGAACGGGGGCGTGGCGTTCGTGATGGCCCCTGTCCGCACGCCAGGTATCGTGCGGAGCTGTTCGAGTGTTTCACGGTAAAACCGGGCGTACGCGTCCGCTGACGGATTCTGGCGCGGCGGATAGCCAACCGGGACGACGAGCAGATTGCTCGGGTCGAATCCCAGATCGACGCCGACCAGCTTCACGAAGCTGCGCATCAGCAGTCCCGCGCCGAGGAGAAGCACGACGGAGAGCGCCACCTGCGCGACGACCAGGCTGCTGCGCATCCGCTTCTGCTGCCGAAGCCCCGTACTCCTCGCAGACGTGCCCACCCGCGCGGCAATGTCACGGCGCACACTCTGGAGTGCAGGGTAGAGCCCGAACGTCATCGTGGCCACTGCCGCCGCTATGGCGGCAAATATCAGCACGGGCTGATCAAGTCTGACTTCGGTCTCCCAGGGTGCAATCGCGCCGATCCCCATGAACCGGCGCAGCGCGCCAGTCCCCCAGAAAGCCAGCGCGCAGCCAGCGACAAGCCCACCCGTCGCCAGCAGCGCGCTCTCGACGAGCAACTGGCGCACAATCCGTCCGCGAGATGCCCCGATCGCCAGGCGGATGCTGATCTCGCGCTCGCGTATCGTGGCCCGTGCCAGCAGCATGTTCGCGACGTTGCAGCACGCAATCACCAGCAGGAGGCTGACTGCGCCGAACAAGGTGTACAACACAGCGCGAAATGGGCCGACGACCCAGTCGACGACGGCGAGCACGTCGAAATGCGATCGGGGCGGATAGTCATTGGGAAATGCGGCCGCGCGCCGTGCGGCAACCACGTTCAGCTGACTCTCCGCCTCCTCGGGCGTCACGCCTGGGCGTAGATGTGCCTGAAACGCGCGAAAGCCGCGCGGCGAGCGCGGGTCGTCGCCGCGCGTCAACGGTGCGCAGAGCCACAGGTCGGCGATGTTCCACTCGAACCGCGGGGGCATGACGCCAACGACGGTCCAAGGCTTGCCGTCGAGCATCAGCGTTCGTCCCACGACACTCGGGTCCGCGCCGAATAGCCTGATCCACGCGCGATACCCCATGACGGCGACCGGCGGCGCTCCGGCCGCAGCATCTGCCGCGCCGAAGACGCGTCCGGCGAGCGGAGGCACGCCCAGGAAGTCGAAGCCGTTGGGCGTCATCCAGGCGATGTCGAGTCGTTCCGTGCCGGCGTCGCTTACCCAGTACGCAGCATCGCGGCTCGTGCCGACGACGTCCTCGAAGGCGTTTGTCTGCTCCTGGTAATCGAGGAACTCGGACGCGGCGTAATAGGGGGCGTTCCTGACGGGACGGCCGGATTCATCCCTCAGGACGACGTTGACCAGCCGATCCGAGCGCGAGTAGGGAAACGGATCCAGCACGATGTTGCGCACGACGCTGTAGATGATTGTGACCGCGCCGATGCCTACTGCGAGCGTCACGATTGCGGCGATCGTGAACCCTCGCGTTCGGGTGAGCGTCCGTACGCCGTACCCGACATCCCGGCGGAGATCTTCCATCCAGAGGAACGAGCGGGCGTCGCGTTGCTGTTCCTTGACCTGATCGACCCCGCCGAGCGTGAGCCGGGCCGCCCGCGCGGCGTCGGCCGGAGCCATGCCTCGCCGCCGGAATTCCTCCTCCATCAGCGCGAGGTGAGACTGAATTTCGCTCGAGAGATCGCGTTCCGCGTCAGCGCGCCGGAACAGACGATAGAGCCGGAGCAGGAAACGCCTCAGCGCGGACATGCCTACGCCTCATCGATCAGAAGCTTGTCCAGGAAGCCAACGAGGCGGCGCCAGCGCTCGGTCTGTTTTCCGAGCGCGCGCGTGCCGGCCGCGGTGATGGCGTAGTACTTGGCATCGCGTGCCGACTCCGTCCGCTGCCAGCGCCCTTTGATCCAGCCGCGTTGATCGAGCCGGACGAGCGCGGCATAGAGCGTGCCCTGATTGAGGGGGAAGGGGTGGTCGGCGATCTGCTCCAGACGCGCCGCGAGGCCGTAGGCGTGCTGCGGTCCCATCGTCGAGAGCGCCCGCAGGACGATGAGATCCAGCGTCCCCTGGAGGACTTCAACGCGCGGCCGCTCTGAACTGGCCATCCCAGTGGAGAGTAAATACCTTGTTCACTGGGATGTCAAGTGCACGAGCCTGCCGGGGCTAGAGCCCCGGCCTACGCGCAGGGCGGTCGTGTAGGGCGGCCCTGTAGGGCCGCCGTCCGGCGTTTGGCGTAAGGGCCGGAATTCCGGTATAAACGGGCCAAAGCCGTGCTGTCCTCCGCATCGACCGCCGAACTCGCTCCGCACGCCTCGAGCCGCCTCGATCGCTGGGCGCTCGCGCGGATCCAGGCGCTCGTCAGGACCGCCCCGGTCACGTTCATGCTGTGGGACGGCCACGAGATTCCGCCGGCACAGGGACCGGCGATCGGGACCATCCTTTTCAGGAACCGCGGGGCCCTCATCAGCTGGTTGTGGGATGCGGAGCTCAATTTCGGCGAGACCTACATGTCAGGTACGGTGGAACTGCACGGGGATCTCGTTCAGCTCCTCGAAGCGATCTACCGTGCGCTCGACAGCACGAAGCGCCGCCGCTGGCGCCGCGTCGGCGCGAACGATACGAATGCGGCGAGGCACAACGTTCATCACCACTACGATCTCGGAAATCCGTTCTACCGGCTCTGGCTGGATCGCGAGATGGTGTACACCTGCGCGTACTTCCCGGTGCCGGGGGCGACGCTTGAGGACGCGCAGATCGCGAAAATGGATCTCGTCTGCCGCAAACTGCACCTGCGCCCCGGCGAGCGCGTCATCGAGGCGGGCTGCGGGTGGGGCTCGCTCGCGCTGTTCATGGCGAGGCGCTACGGCGTCACCGTGCGCGCGTTCAACATTTCGACCGAGCAGATTGCCTACGCGCGCGAGCGGGCGCGCGCCGAGCATCTCGAGGGGCAGGTCGAGTTCATCGAGGACGACTATCGCAGCGTGAGCGGCACGTGCGACGCGTTCGTCTCGGTCGGGATGCTCGAGCACGTCGGCACTGCCGACTATCCGTCGCTCGGCCGTGTGATCGATCGGTCGCTGTCGGCCGCAGGCCGCGGATTGCTTCACTTCATCGGCCGCAACCACGCGGCGCCGCTCAACGCGTGGATCCGGAAACGGATCTTCCCCGGCGCGTACGCGCCGACGCTCCGCCAGGTCTTCGAGCACGTGCTCGAGCCGCATCACTTCTCGGTGCTCGATGTCGAGAACCTGCGGCTGCATTATGCGAAGACGCTCGACCACTGGGGCCGCCGCTTCCGCAGTTCTAGGGCGGAAGTGGCCGCCATGTTCGACGAGTCCTTCGTGCGCGCCTGGGATCTCTACCTCGCGGGATCAGAAGCCACGTTCACGACCGGTTCGCTGCAGCTGTTCCAGGTCGTCTTCACGCGCGGCACGAACAACCACGTGCCCTGGACCCGAAGCGGATTGCCATAATTGCCAGAATCGCCGGAATTGCCATAATTTCGTTCCCTGAATCATCAATTCTGCGAAGGCAATTTGGCTATCGTGGCAATTCTGGCAATCGGGGGCGCGGCGCGGTGATTACCTGCGATGCGCTCGTGATTGGCGGCGGCCCGGCCGGGTCCGCCTGCGCCTGGAAGCTCCATCAGGCGGGTCTCGACGTCCTCGTCATGGACAAGGCAGCCTTCCCGCGCGACAAGGTCTGCGCTGGGTGGATCACACCGGAAGTGGTGCGGGACCTCGAGATCGATCTGACCGACTATCGCAACGGCCGCACGCTCCAGGCCATCAGCGCGTTCCGCGTCGGCGTGATCGGCGACCGCGATGCCGTCGACGTTGCCTACGACCATCCCGTGAGCTACGGGATCCGGCGCTGTGAGTTCGATCACTATCTGTTGCAGCGATCGCGCGCGCGCCTGCTGCTCGGAAGACCCGCGACGAGGATTCGCCGGGATGCTGGGTATTGGATCGTGAACGACGACGTGCGCGCGTCGTTGCTGGTGGGCGCGGGCGGCCACTTCTGTCCGGTCTCCCGCATGGTAAACGGCGACGCGGCTCCCGCGCCGGTCGTCGCCGCCCAGGAAGCCGAGTTCGTCGCGACGCCCGCGCGCGCGTGGCTGACGGCGGCCGAGCGTCCGGAGCTCTACTTCTGCGCCGATCTGAAGGGATACGGCTGGTGCTTCCGGAAGGAGGAGTACCTCAACGTCGGATTCGGACGGTTCGACGCACGTGCGCTTCCGAAGGCCACCACGGCGTTCGTCGATTACCTGAAGGCCAACGGCCGCATCCCGCCGCTCGAATCATGGCGCTGGCGTGGTCACGCCTATCTCGTCGCAGGCGCACGCTCGCGCGACGCGGTCGCGGATGCGCTGATGCTCGTGGGAGACGCAGCGGGTCTCGCATTTCCTCGCAGTGGAGAAGGCATACGTCCGGCGATCGAGTCCGGCCTCATGGCCGCGGCCACGATTCTCGAGGCGGATGGACGCTACAGTGTCGAGAACCTTACGCCCTATGCCCACCGGCTTCGCGCGCGATTCGGTGTCGGACGAGTGTCGCAGCTGCTCTCGCGCGCGGTGCCGGAGCGCTCCGCAGCGGCGATTGGCCGCTGGCTGATTCGCGAGCCGCAGCTCGCCAGGCACCTTCTCCTGAATCGCTGGTTCCTGCAGCCGATGTCCGACCTGCCACCGACTCGCGTCATTCCCGCACGAGCACCATCGCGGCCGGATGCAGTGTGAAGAACACGGCGGCGCGTTGTCATTCTTCGCGGTGGGGGCGAGGTCCGAACCTCAGAAGAAGAAAGGCAAAGGCGGCTGACACGATCGACATCGTATACATGCCCGTGCCGACGGCGGTTCCGAGCGCCGCGGTCACCCACAAGGTGGCGGCTGTGGTGAGCCCGCGAATACTGTCACGGTGGTGCAGGATGGCGCCTGCGCCAAGGAAGCCCACGCCCGTGACGATCTGCGCCGCAACTCGCGCGGGATCGCCGGTGCCCCCGAAACCGTGCAACGACACGATGGTGAACAGCGCGGCGCCGACGCCCACCATGCCGTGCGTCCGCATGCCGGCGGGCTTGCCCTCGTGCTCGCGCTCGTATCCGAGCAGCGTCCCGAGCGCGGCTGCCAGCGCGACGCGCACGAACATCTGCCACTGAACATCGAGCGTCATCGCGCGCCGGCAGCTCAGTGCACGATCGAGCCCGGGTCGCTCTCCTGCGTCCGGTGCCGATCGACGACCAGGTCGGGATGCGCGTGCTGGAACCACATCATGAGATGACACGACGAGCATACCGGCAGGTGTGTGGAGGTCCACGCATGAAGCTGGTGCGGCGGCACGTCTACCCAGGCGATGGTTCCCGCGCCGGGTGACGCCGGACTGAGCAGCCCGGGTTCGGGGCCGAAGTGTCTGAGCGGCGGGATGTCCCGTTTGCAGATCGCGCACTGTTTTCCCGAATACCACTGCGCCATGGTGCGGAAGGCGGCTTTGCGCTCGGCCGCCGTTGCGTGTTCGGGTGCGTCGGCGGGCGCCGGTTCCGATGGGGCCGGCTCTTCAATTGCTGGACCGGTGACGAGGCGGCTGCCGCGCGTCCGGACATACGCGATCATTGCGCCGGCGGCCGCGGCGATGACGACCGCCGCCGTCAGGATGCCGAGGAAGATCTGGTTCGTCACGGCACCTCCCGGGATATCTTTCACTCAGAATACAACCTCGCCGGTCGCTTTGCACCGGATCCCAATCCGCGTAGGATATGGCGTTCAGCGACGGACTTCCGACTCGTGGCACAAGCATCGCGCTACCTGCTGGCGGCGGCCGCCTTCGCGGCACTCATCGGCCTGTCACATCTGTCGCGGTGGTACTGGACCGCCGGTTTCGACACCACGACGCTGATCATTCTCACCATGATCGCCAGCGCGTGGTACGGCGGCGCAGGCCCGGGGCTGCTCGTCGCCGCCCTGTTCGAAGCGACGCTCGACTACTTTGCGTGGCCCCCGAAGGACACCACGCGATTTCTCGTGATCGTGGCGAATCGGATCGTCCTCTTTGGAAGCCTCGTACTTTTTGCGAGCTCGCGCCGTGCCGCGGAGCGGCGGCTGAGGAGACAGGAACGGCAGCTGGAGCACTTGCTCTCTGCGGAGCGCGGGGCGCGAGCCGAGGCCGAGAGTGCGAACCGGGCGAAGGATGAATTCCTGTCGATTGTGTCGCACGAGCTCCGCACACCCCTGACGGCGATCCTCGGCTGGGCCACGATGCTCGGGCGTCGCGACCTTCGCGACGACGTGCAGACCGACGCTATTCACGCCATCGAACGAAACGCCAGGGCGCAGGCCAGCGTCATCGACAATCTGCTCGACCTCTCGACGCTCGTGCTCGGGCGAACGGAGTTGAACCGGCGGCAGATCTCCATCGGCGAGATCGTCCAGCGGGTCGTTCAGCAGATCCGCGAATCGCCGGAGGCCGCCGATCGCGAGGTGCGCGTGTCGATTGCGGAAACGTCAGAGATTCTGGGCGACCCCGACCGTATCGCCAAAGCTGTGGAACACCTGATTTCAAACGCCGTGAAGTTCACGCCGGCAGGTGGACTGATCGACGTGCAGGTCGTACCGGTTCATGACGGGATCGAGTTGCGCGTGCAGGACAGCGGAGTGGGGATCAAAGAGCAGAGTCTGCAGCACTTGTTCACGCCGTTCTGGCAGGGCGATCGGTCAGGCGCCCGGGCGCGCGCGGGACTCGGCATCGGGCTCGCGATCGTGCGGCACATCGTCACGCTGCACGGCGGGACGGTGAGCGCCGCGAGCGAAGGGACTGGGCGGGGCGCTGCCATTACGATCCATCTCCCGGCCGTCGAGGGCAGCGCCCCGCAGGTTGCGACGTAGCGCGACGTTCCCTTCGCTTCATGCTGCGCGGTGTTTGTGCTCCGGGAGGAAGCACCGGTGCTCGGGCCGCAAGCGGAGTATCCGCATGATGCGGGCGATCAGCACGCGCGCGCCCGCCGACTCTCCCATCACGTCGTCGAATCCGGCGCCGATCGCCGCGCGTCGATCCGACTCGCTCACGGTCGGCACGAGCGCGACGAGGATGCGGCGGCCGAAGCGCGGCTTCGCGCGCATGCGCGCCGCGAGCATGCCAATCGTGTCCAGGTTTCGTACGACGACGAGCACCACTTGTGAGTCGAGGACGACATCATCCGGCGGCCAGTCCTTCGATTCGGTGACGCGGAATCCGCGGCGCTCCAGTTCCTGCACGTACGGACACGCGCCGTTGCGGCAGTTGATGATGAGTATCGAACACTGCTTCACGGTTCAGTCACTCCTGAACCGCGGTAATGGCAACCCGTGTGCCAGCTTATGGATGAGTTTCCGCTGATGTGAATCGCGGCTCGATATCGACCGGCACGTTGGTCAATCGATCCAGCACGCGTTGCACTTCCGTACGGACCACGCCGAGTTTATCGAGGAGAGCTTTCGCCTTCGCGTAATCTCCCTCCGCTTGAAGCGTCATGATGTCGCGCGTCAGCGCCGTCACGGCATCGGCGATCTGCGCGTCGTCGACCGCGAACGCACCGCCCGGCATGACCTTGAACGCGCCGGCGTCGAGCAGGTAATTGAGCTGCACGGCGATCCCACGCCCGTGCGCCTCGTTGATGCCGAACCTGATCGAGCGGAATGCGGACGCGAGGAACGTGGTGTACATCGTTCTCGCGATCGCCGGATCGAGCAGCTTGCGATCGGCGAGCTGCCGGAGCGCCCACAGCCCCGAGATGTCCGCCTTCGCTTCTTCGATCGCGCTGTAGGTTTCCTTGAGCTCCTGGCGCACGGTCGTCGTCCTGCCGCCCGCCGTGATGTTGTGGGGTCCGAGGCCGTGCATCAACTCGTGCATCAGAATGTGCGTGAAGAAGGCATCGAACGCGACGTCCTTCTGATCCGCCGCACGCAGCGCAACCTTGCTGATCGGCACGAGCACGCGATTGAACTTGGCATCCTGCATGTTTTTGAGCATCACGCGCTTCGTGCCTTTTTCGCGGACGACGCGTTCATCGTTCGGCAGGTTGAACGCGGCGGTCTGCACCCCGCGATTGCCGTCCCCTGCGGTGAACACGACGTTGACGACCCTGATCGGCGCGAGGGCGCCGAGCTTCGGGTTGCGGTACTTCGGATCGATGGGGAGCGCATTCTCGAGCTCCTGGAGGTGCTGCGAGAACGACTGGAGCTTCCGCGACTCGGCGTCGTCGCGGATCGTGATGAACGCTTCGAACGCGGCCTTGAAGTTGAACCACTCGTCCTCGTAGACCTCGTAGGGGCCGATCGTCGGCTCGATCGACGCGTCGAGCTCCATCCATGCGACGTCGCTTTCGTAGTAGTCGTCGGTCAGGAAGGCGTCCGCCCGCGTCGAGAGGAACTTTTTCAGCGTCGGCTGCTTCGTCAGGCTGGCGGCCTCGCGCAGCAGCGACGCCGCGCGCGCGAGCTCGCCCTGATACTCGACGCTGTACGGCACGGCGGTGAAGGCGCCCCCGGGCGTGCGCCTGATCGTGGTGAAGAAGCCGGTTGCCCGAGCTTTCTCGTCACCCGACAGCGAGTCCAGCCACTTCTGGACGTCCGGTTTCGCCGCGCCGGCCGGATAGAAGTTCGCGCCCTCGGGTTTCTCAGGCGCGCCCGGGACGAACGCGCGGTTGTGATCCAGGCGCGACCACGGGCCCTTGTTGATCAGGAAATAGTGCAGCCGCGCAGACGCGAGGTCGGCGGACGCGCCGCTTGCCGCCGTCGCGCCGCGCGACTGCGAGACGGCCGCGTGCGCGAGCTCCTGCAGCATCGCATCGTTGCCCGCCCAGACCTGCTTCAGGAACAGGCTGTCCATGATGCGCGCCGCCTCGACGAGCCGCGCGAGCGCGCGGCGCTCGTTGTCGGGCAGCGCCGACAGATCGGCGCGGATGTCGGCCGGCGCGAACCGCACGGCCATCGCGTTGATCTCGCCCGCCGAGGGCGGGGCCGCCGGGGCCTGGACCTGATCGTTCACGGATGAATCTCCCACCCAAATCAGCGCGATCGCAACCAGCGTCATCAGCTTCATATGAGTTCACACATGTGCGCGGCCGGGCTAGGCGCTGAACGAGCCGCGGGACTACAATAGTGGATTGTAGGTCGGACCGCCGAGGATTCAATCACATGAGAAACACCGCCCCACAGGACAACTCCGAGCTCGAGGCCCTCGAACAGCGCGAGTGGCGCGAATCGCTCGATTACGTC
>Ga0075424_100002495_pt1 | contig 16868 bp, 12 predicted proteins | sample SoiMethybrSBSTD3_FD_75301 | JGI IMG/M metagenome (GOLD analysis project Ga0075424, IMG submission 75301) | Bulk soil microbial communities from a Populus tree surrounding site in Tennessee, USA - Soil MetaG P. TD hybrid SBSTD3 | ecosystem: Environmental > Terrestrial > Soil > Tree plantation...
TAAGGAGGTGTAGAGTGTCTGCAAAAGTCGGGACCGGCAAGTATGAACAACTGATTGAAAGGTGCAAGAAGTTCGCTCCCATTCCCACGGCGGTAGCTCACCCATGTGAAGCAGGCGCTCTGTCCGGCGCTGTCGAGGCCGCGCATGCAGGTCTGATCGTACCGATCCTGGTTGGTCCTGCCGCGAAGATCGCCTCGGTTGCCCAATCCGCGAAGATCGACCTAAGTGGGTTCAAAATCGTTGATGCCGAGCACAGCCACGCGTCCGCGGCAAAGGCGGCGGAACTTGTCCGGACGGGGCAGGCTGAACTCTTAATGAAAGGCAGCCTGCATACTGACGAGTTGATGGCAGCGGTGGTCGCCCGCGAAGCAGGTCTGCGGACCGGACGCCGCATCAGTCACGTCTTTGTAATGGACGTCCCCACTTATCACAAAGTGCTGGTCGTCACCGATGGTGCGATCAACATTGCGCCGACGCTGGAGGACAAAGCGGATATTTGTCAGAACGCTATCGATCTCGCGCGTTCACTTGGTCTCGAAAAACCAAAGGTCGCGATTTTGGCGGCGGTCGAGACCGTCACATCCAAGATGCCGGCCACGATTGATGCTGCAGCATTGTGCAAGATGGCCGATCGTGGACAAATCACCGGCGCCATCGTGGACGGCCCGCTCGCCTTTGACAACGCGATCAGCAAGGAAGCCGCGGCGATTAAACGTATCCGATCCGATGTCGCTGGAGATCCGGACATTCTAGTGGCGCCCGATCTCGAGGCCGGCAACATGCTTGCAAAGCAACTCACTTTCCTCGCGAACGCTGACAGTGCCGGGCTTGTACTGGGGGCCAAAGTGCCCGTGATTCTCACCAGTCGGGCCGATAGTGTGCGGTCCCGGATTGCCAGTTCCGCTGTTGCCATGCTTGCCGCTCATGCCCGTCGCAAGCAGTTATAGGAGATTTCGATGCAGGATCACGCGCTTGTCCTCAACGCCGGCTCGTCGAGTCTAAAGTTCTGCGTGTATCAACGTCCTGCGGGCATTTGGCAGGTGGCGGCGCGGGGGCAGATCGAAGGCATCGGAACATCACCGGAGCTCTCTGTGAAAGACGGTGATGGGAAGGATTTGGCGGATCAAAGATTAGATGGGACGATCCGCGATGGACGCGACGCATTGTCTGCTCTGGCTGCCTGGCTTCGTTCCAGATTCACCGGCGCCCGATTGTTAGGGATCGGGCACCGTGTCGTTCATGGCGGCGCACGGTTCGCCAGTCCTATCGTTGTAACGCCTAGGGTGCTCGATGAGCTCCGCGAACTGATTCCACTCGCCCCTTTGCATCAACCCTACAATCTTGCGGCGATTGAAACGGTCTTCGACCGACTACCGGATGTGCCGCAGGTTGCCTGTTTCGACACCGCGTTTCATCGCAACCATGCGGAGGTTGCCCGCGTGATCCCACTGCCGCGTGATCTCTGCAAGACAGAGCTGCAACGATATGGTTTCCACGGGATTTCTTACGAATACATCGCTTCGGTTCTACCGCGGGAAGCTCCAGAGATCGCTCACGGACGCGTTATCGTCGCGCATCTTGGCAGCGGAGCCAGTCTGTGCGCGTTGAAGGATGGAAAGAGTGTCGATAGCACGATGAGCTTCACCGCGCTCGATGGGTTGTGTATGGGAACAAGGCCCGGTGCGATTGATCCCGGAGCCCTGCTGTATCTTTTCCAGAATCTCAAGCTGTCCGTAAAAGACGTTGAGACTGTTCTTTACAAGAAATCAGGACTGCTCGGCATTTCCGGAATCTCGAATGATATGCGCGTGCTCCTCACACGCAGTGAGCCGGAGGCGCGCCTGGCCGTCGATTACTTCGTCTATCGCGCCGCCAAAGAAATCGGCGCGCTCACCGCCGTTCTGGGCGGCATTGATGGACTCGTCTTTACGGCCGGCATCGGGAAAAACTCGCCCGAGATTCGCCGGCGAATCTGCGAAGCCTCAGGTTGGCTGGGTATCGAACTCGACAAAGAAGCAAATGCTCACAATCACACGCGAATTTCGATGCCGCAAAGCAAAGTTTCGGCATGGATGATTCCTACAGACGAGGAACTAATGATCGCCCGGCACACGGCGTCGTTGCTCGGATTGATGAGCGCATCCCAAACGAAAAGTAAGGAGAACTAGTGTGGCTACCAAAACGTCTACCGTATCGGTGACTCCGACGAAAGTAAACACCGCATGGGAGGGATTTCGCCCGGGCTTATGGCAAAAGGAAATCGATGTCCGTAACTTCATCCAGCAGAACTACACGCCATACGAAGGAGACGCCTCGTTTGTAGCAAACGCTACGCAGCGGACGAAGGGAATCTGGGAGCGGCTGAATGCACTCTTTGTCGAAGAGCGTCGTAAGGGTGTGCTAGATGTTTCGCAGGTGCCCAGTAGCATTACGGCTCACGCTCCCGGTTACATCGATCGCGACAATGAAATTATCGTTGGACTCCAGACTGATGCGCCGTTGAAGCGAGCCGTCATGCCGAATGGTGGGCTGCGGTTGGTTCTGTCCGCGCTGAAAACGTACGGATATGAACCTGACCCGGTCATGGTAGAAGCATTCACCAAATACCGAAAGACTCACAACGATGCGGTCTTCGATGCCTATACATCGGAGATCAGGCTGTGCCGAAATTCTCATGTTCTTACCGGTCTCCCGGATGCGTATGGCCGTGGCCGCATCATCGGTGACTACCGGCGCGTCGCGCTGTATGGTGTCAAGCGACTCATCGATCGGAAAACCGAAGAAAAGGCAAGCCTGGATTCCGTCATGTCGACGGACGACATTATTCGAGACCGCGAGGAACTGAGCGAGCAGATCCGTGCGCTCTCGGAACTGCAAACGATGGCGGCCAGCTATGGGTTTGACATCTCCGTGCCGGCTAGTACCGCGCGCGAAGCCGTTCAATGGCTGTACTTCGCATACCTGGCGGCTGTGAAAGAGCAGAACGGCGCTGCAATGTCCCTGGGCCGGACCTCCACTTTCCTCGACGTTTACTTCGAACGCGATCTGGCTGCAGGCACGCTTACAGAAGAGCAGGCACAGGAGATCATTGACGATTTCGTGATTAAGCTTCGCATTGTTCGTTTTCTGCGCACGCCGGAATATGATGATCTTTTCGCAGGAGACCCAACGTGGGTGACCGAGTCGATTGGCGGCATTGGAGACGACGGCCGGTCATTAGTGACTAAAACGAGTTTTCGTTTTCTTCAGACCCTTTATAATCTCGGCCCCGCGCCGGAACCCAATCTCACAATCTGGTACTCCCCGCGTCTTCCTGACGGGTTTCGTTCGTTTGCGGCCAAGGTTTCCATCGACACCAGCTCCATCCAATTTGAAAGCGATGAGATCATGCGCCGTACCTGGGGTGATGATGGTGCCATCGCGTGTTGCGTATCGCCGATGCTGCTGGGCAAACAGATGCAGTTCTTCGGAGCGCGCGCCAATCTCGCAAAGTGTCTGCTGTATGCCATCAATGGCGGAAGGGACGAACTCACCGGCAAGCAAGTAGGGCCTGTCAGCGAGCCCGTCAAGGGCGATTACCTGGACTTCGAGGACGTGCTCGACAAGTTTGAGGCAATGATGGATTGGCTCGCGCGCGTGTATGTGAACGCGATGAATGTCATTCACTACATGCACGACAAATACGCTTACGAGCGGATCGAGATGGCGCTCCACGATTATGCGCCCGTCAGAACCATGGCGTTTGGGATGGCCGGTATGTCCGTTGTTGCGGATAGTCTCTCGGCAATCCGCTACGCCAAGGTCAAGGTCATTCGGGATAAGACAGGTTTAGTGACGGACTACGAGACGGAAGGCATCTATCCGCAATTCGGTAACAACGACAACCGGGTCGACCACTTTGCGTCGTGGCTCGTCAGCACCTTTATGAAGAAACTGAGGAAACATCCCACTTACCGTAACGCCATTCACACGCAGTCTGTCCTGACGATCACCTCCAATGTGGTGTACGGCAAGAACACCGGGAATACCCCCGATGGCCGGCGCCAGGGAGAACCATTTGCGCCAGGCGCCAATCCAATGCACGGTCGCGACACACACGGCATCCATGCTTCAGCCGCCTCCGTGGCAAAGATTCCTTACCGCGACGCCGCCGATGGCATCTCGCTTACATCCACGGTTGTTCCGCAGGGACTCGGAAACTCTCCTGAAGATCGGATCTCCAACCTGCGCGGCATGCTCGATGCGTTCTTCGGTTCCACGGGTTATCACATGAATGTGAATGTACTGAATCGCGAAACGCTGCTGGATGCGATGGATCATCCGGAGAAGTACCCGAGTCTCACAATCCGTGTTTCGGGATATGCCGTGAACTTCGTTCGGCTGACGCGCGAACAGCAGATGGATGTGATCAACCGGACATTCCATGGGGCATGACGATATGAACGAACAAAAACCATCGCAACAGCCATCGCTACAGGGGAAAAGTCCTTTCGAGCTCCGCGTCAACCTCGGGCGAGCCGTCCCCGAAACGGATGTTCGTTCGGCGCTCGCAACCGGGGATATGGGCTTTTTGCACTCCTTCACAACGGGATCGGCTGTAGATGGTCCCGGTATTCGAGTAGTGGCGTGGACGACCGGTTGTCACTGGCGTTGCCAGTACTGTCACAACCCGGATACCTGGACCTTGTCTAACGGCATTCCGGTAACGCTGGCGCGCGCCACCGAAGAACTGAGCAAGTATCGCTACGGACTCAAAGTCATGTCAGGAGGGCTGACGATCAGTGGCGGCGAACCACTCATGCAGGACAGGTTCGTTGTCAAATTAATTGCCGCCGCGAAGAAGATGGGCGTTCATACCGCGATCGAGACAAACGGTTCATTGGGCGATCGCCTGAGCGATGCGGAACTGGACAACCTGGATATGGTTTTGCTTGGCATTAAAACCTGGGGTGATGAACGTCATCGTCATCTTACTGGTTCAGAAAGTGGTCCGACGCTGAATTTCGCGCGGCGATTGGCCGCACGACAGAAGCCGGTGTGGGTGCGGTTCGTGTTGGTACCCGGCCTGACTGACGATCCCAGTTGCATCGCGGCGATCGCGAACTTCGCCGTCGGCCTCGGTAATGTGGAGCGCGTCGAGGTGTTGCCATTCCATCAGATGGGTCGCTTTAAATGGGAGAAACTTGGACTGAACTACGCGCTTGAAAGTGTCGATCCTCCCACTGCAAAAGCGGTGGAAGAGGCGTGTGCGCAGTTTCGCTCCGTGGGCCTCAAGGCTGCCTGATGTCGGAATAGGTTGGGAACGAACCGCGACATGCAGGAAAACCGCAGGCCATTTCCAGCGATTTACCTGATAGAGCCGTGTACTTGAAAGGTTCATCGTTGTAACCGCAAACGGCGGAAAAACCGGCAGGACATGATGTCGTCACGGCGATAGGGACCCGCGGGCTGCACTTGAGTTCCCAGGTCGGGTCCGTGGTTACAAGAGCTAGAACCCATACTTGTACGCGAAAACCTAAACGATTCACCGTCCACGCATGCCGAGCCGGGGATTTCCAGCCGCGCCAGGCTGCTGTGGCGATACGCAGCATCTGCAAACGGGTGCTGCATATCCGGGGCCAGACATGAACAACTTGAATTCTCTGATGCTCAATGGAATCTCCAAGATCGGACCCGACCTACGTTGGATGCTTGCACGCATCGCACCGGCAGTGTTGCTGTTGCTTGTAGCGATGCGGATAAACGCCCAGGCACCCACGCCGCCACCCGGGCAAGCACCCACGCCGGCTCCTGCGCCAGCCACCGCGACATCGTCCGCGCAGCCACCTACGAAACTGCCTATGGATCTGACGCTTCGGCAGGCTCTGGACATTGCGCTCATGAACAGTACCAATCTGCGCAGTGCACAGGCCGAACTGGAACAAGCTGGAGGACGATACGAGTCGGGTAAGGGCACCTTGTTACCACAGATCGGTATTTTTGCTCGGCAGGGTTACCAAACCGTTAATACCCAAGGATTCGGATTAGATATTCCGGGGCAGCCGGCCAAAATTGGACCATTTGGATCGATGGATGCCCGCCTCGTGCTAGAGCAGGATTTGTTGAACATCGCGAACTTTCGGTCCTCCAAGAGCTACAGCACTCGACGAGATTCTTCCCGCCTTCGTGTCGAGGATGCACGCGAAGTGGTTACCCTAAATGTGGTCGGGGCCTACCTGCAGGCAATGCGTGCCAAGGCCTCTCGCAACACTCTGATCGACCAGACGAAGCTGGCGAACGACCTCTACCAGATCACGTCGGATCGCTTTAAGCAGGGTGTCTCTTCCGAGTTGGATCAAAACCGTTCCCAGCAGCAGGTTAATTCCCTGGAGCAACAGCGGCAGGAAGCGGAATATGCCTATATTGCAGCGAAGTTGACGCTCGCCAACATTATCGGGGCCGGCATCAGTTCTGATTTCGAAGTATCGGATCAGACGTCTTACGGAAGTGACGAAACAGTGGAGGCCCAAGCGACGATACAGGCGGCGCTGGCCCAGCGGCCCGATTATCGTGCCGCGCAAGCAGCCGTGCGGGCTGCGGAGCTGGAGGTCAAGTCGATTGAAGCGACCAGACTTCCAACACTGAAAATGAGGCTGAGCGATGGCCAAAGCGGTAACAGTCCGGTGCACAATGTCAACGTTTACAATTTGATGGGCGTGCTCGAGGTTCCACTCTTCACGAGCGGCCGAATTTCAGGTGAAGTGCATGAAGCCCAGGGCAAGCTCAGTGACGCAAATGCGTCGCTGGACAAAAGCCGCGCACAAATCGAGACGGATGCGTTGAGCGCGGTCTCCGGCGTGGAATGGGCCCTCCGGGAAGTGAAAACGAGCGCCGAGAATGTGGGGCTTTCCCGCCGCGAGGTGGAAATGTCTCGTGAACGTTTTGTACAGGGAATATCGGATAACACAGAGGTGGTCAATGCTCAGGATAGGCTTACGAGGGCCGATGACGCGAGCATACGCGCGCAGTACACGCTTGGACTCGCTCGCGCGAATCTCGCGCGCGCCACTGGTGGCGCTGAACGTAGTTACCGCAAATAAGATCGGGAGGGATTTATGAAACGAAGTTGGATGTGTTTGGCAATTTGTATAGCAGTGCTCGCCGGCTGCCGATCTAATGCGGACCCGGTTGGCACACTATTTGTTAGCGGTCGCATCGATGGCGACACAGTGGACATTGCATCGAAAAGGCCCGGACGAATTACGGAGATCATGGTTCGAGAGGGCGACGAAGTTATGGTCGGGCAGCTGCTCGCGGTGATCGTGAGCGAACAGGACCAGGCCAAGTTGGATGCGCAAAAAGCCCGCGTGGTTAGCGACCAGCGCAAGGTGGAGCAATTACGGAAACAGCTTGGGACGTATGACGCGAAGATTCAACAATCCCGGATCTACGAGGAGCAAGCTAACAAGGACGCTCCTGCGCAGGTCCAGGAGGCCGAGGCCAATCTGGCATCGGCTAAGGCGGAACTCGTTCGCGCCGAAGCCGAATTACAGCAAAGCAAGCAGGACGCGGAGCGATATCCGCCGCTCGTCAAGTCGGGCGCTGTTGCCGCACAGGTCAACGACCAGTACCAAACGAAGTTGACTATTTCAACGGCACAAGTCGACGCCCGTCGCAAGCAGGTGTCAGCTGCCGAAGCGGCCGTCCTGACTGCTAAAGCGCTTTTGGACAATCCGCGCATCAAAGAAGCCGATCGTTTCACCCTGGAACGGCAGGTCGAAGAAGTAAACGGAGAGATTGCCGTAGCCCAGGCGCAGGTTGACGCGGGTAAGGGCGAACTCCGCCTGCTAGAAGCCGATTTGAACGATTTGAAGATTCTAGCTCCCATCGCAGGCACCATCCTGACGCGCTCGGCCGAGCCCGGCCGCGTGATAGCGGGCGGTCAGACGATTCTGACGATGGTTGATTTGAACAAGCTCTACCTGCGTGGCTTCGTTCCAGAGCGCAACGTCGGTCAGGTGAAAGTTGGACAGGAGGCTCGTGTATACCTGGATTCCAATCCGAAGGAAGCTGTTCCCGCTCAAGTGATTCGCGTCGATCCTCAAGTGATGTTCACGCCGGAGAACACATACTTCCAAGACGATCGCATAAAGCAAGTGATGGGTGTGAAGCTCGGGTTGAAGGGCGCTGTCGGTTTTGCGAAGCCCGGGATGCCAGCGGATGGACAGATTCTTACTGGGGGCTCTGATGGCTCAAGAGTTGATCGTTGAATGCAACTCCTTAAGCAAGAGTTATGGTTCGCTGACGGCCCTCGACCAGGTGAGCTTCGAAGTTCGTAAGGGAGAAATTTTCGGGCTCATCGGCGCAGACGGCGCCGGTAAGACAACGGCCTTCCGGATTATCGGTGGCGTCCTGGAAGCCGGAGGGGGAAGCCTTCGAGTGCTGGGCCAGTCACCGCGCGACTCGCGGCCACGCGTCGGATACCTGACTCAACCGTTCAGCCTTTACATGGATATGAGCGTAGACGAGAACCTCGCGTATGGCGGTGGATTACGCGAGGTTCCTCCGGCGGAGTTTGCCGAACGAAGGCAACGCTATTTCAAACTGTTCGACATGGACCGCTTCACCGATCGGCTGGCAGGACGGTTGAGCGGTGGCATGAAGCAAAAGCTCGCGCTGACCACCGCGTTGATAGCGGATCCAGCGCTCCTGCTGCTTGATGAACCGACTACCGGTGTCGATCCCGTTACCCGCCGTGACTTCTGGGATGCGTTGACGTCGCTCGCCACAGGAGGCATGTCCATCATTGTGGCGACACCGTATCTCGACGAGGCCGAACGTTGCCATCGTGTCGCAATGATGGAGCAAGGCAAGATCTACGATATCGATACACCGGCCCATTTTCGTTCCAAGATGGGTGTGACACGCCTGGAAGTGAAAGTGGCTCCCCTGGCTGGTGCCGAGGATGTGCTGGCCACCTCACCCGAGGCCCAGGACGTACAGCGATTCGGTGACCGATTGGATGTTATGGCACCGAGACCTGATGCAGCCGAAGCAGACCTTCGCCAACTGGCCGAACGCAATGGTATGAAGGTTACGGAAATCGTCCGTTCGCAGCCGACGCTCGAAAACGCGTTTGTCGGCCAATTGCGCAAGATGCGCGGTGCTCACACGGTTCCCCCGTTTCCGAAACCATCTCCGCCAGTAAAACGAAAAGATATCGTTATCGGTGCCAAAGATCTGAACAAGCGCTTCGGGTCCTTTCAGGCCGTCAAGAACTTCCAACTCGAGGTGCGCAATGGCGACATCTACGGATTGCTTGGAGCCAATGGAGCCGGCAAAACAACCTCCATCAAGATCATCTGCGGGTTGATCGATCCCACTTCCGGCACCGTCACACTGTTGGGAAGGTCGAAGAATCTGCGTTCAGCCGAAGTGCGCTCCAGGATCGGATACATGTCGCAGAAGTTTTCTCTTTACGACGACCTGACTATCGGAGAAAACCTCGATTTTTATGCGCGTCTCTATGGCGTGGACGAAAGCGTGCGCGAGGAACGCAAAAAATGGGTCCTGGAAGCCGCGGAATTGAGCGGCGAAGCTGGAATGGTGACCAAGTCGCTTCCCGGCGGTTGGAAGCAGCGCGTCGCTTTTGGAGCCGCGGTGATGCACGAGCCCGATGCCATCTTTCTGGATGAGCCAACATCCGGTGTCGATCCGCTGGCGCGACGGGACATGTGGCGAATGATCAACGCGTTCGCCGATCGCGGTGCGGGGATTGTCGTCGTGACCCATTACCTGGAAGAAGCCGAACAGTGCAATCGTCTTGGTTTCATGGTTGCCGGGGAAATCATTGCGGACGGTTCGCCGTCACAGGTGAAGGCGAACATGAAAGGCGTCCTTGCCGAAATTGAGACGGACCGGCCCAATGAAGCTTTGAACATCCTGAAAAAGAAGTTCGGCGCGTCACGTGTCTCGCTGTTTGGCGATCGTTTGCACCTTGTTACGGAGAATGCAGAACAGAAACGTGCCGCGTTGGCCTTGCTGAAGGAGGCCAACGTGCGCGTCAGCGCCGACAAGCCCATACCGTTTTCTTTGGAAGACGTTTTTATTTCACTGATCGAATCTCGTCGATCGGAGATCCCGTTGTGAAAAAGATTTTTGCTCAGCTGAATAAGGAATTCATGCTCTTCCGACGCGACAAGCTGCTGATCATGCTCGCCGTGCTAATGCCGGTCGTGTTGATGTCGCTCGCCGGAGGAACTCAGTCTTTAAGACTGCGCAATGTGCCGCTCCTGGTTTACGATTACGACAACACAGCGCTCAGTCGCGCCTACCTCGAGACCTACGCTGCTGCTCTCACGTTCGTTATTACCGATCATAAGCCGGGCGAGTCTCCCGAGGCGGCCCTTAACAGTTGGCGTGGCCGCGCCGCGCTGATCATTCCGCAAAACTTCGAACGCGATACGCGCCGCGGGGCGGAACCGACCGTGCAGTTGATGATCGATGCAACGGATTCGAATGCGGCAACGGCTCTCGGCAACTACGCGCAGGTCCTGAATGCAAGCTTCCTGCAGAACAATGCAATCAGCCGGGCTCCACCAAGAACTGTCAAGCTGGAGCAGCGGCTCTGGTTCAATCCCGGACTTTCGAATCGCGTTTATTTTGGTACGGGTGCAATGGGTCTCATGCTCATCATTTTTCCCGCGCTGCTGGGGGCTCTCGCCACAGCGAAAGAATATGAAGTGGGAACCATCATCCAGGCCTATGCGTCGAGTCTGAAAGCCTCACAGTGGATTATCGGCAAAGCTCTGCTTTACGTCATTATCGGGCTCGTGGAATTCGTCATTTGCTTCGCTCTGGGTATGTTTGCGTTTGAGTACAGATTTCCATCGGACCCCAGCGTCCTGCTGGTCGCAACGCTCTTTTATCTGCTGGCGGGAGTGTTTTTCGGAATGATGATGGGCAATGCGACGGGCAATCAGAGCGCCGCGATCCAGGGCGTGCAGATGGGTTCGTTTCTTCTTTCGCTTCTGCTTTCGGGATATCTCTTTGCGATTCGGAATATACCCGTACAGATTCGATGGCTGTCGTATTTCTTACCCGCGACGCATTACGTGCAGATTGTTCGCAACTCGATTCTGCGTAATGTGGGATGGGGGACGTCGTTCACACCAGTCGTGATATTGGCGGCGCTGGCAATGACGTTCTTCATGCTGAATGTACTTCAGATGCGCAAGATGCAGTTCAAAGCATAGGAGGATAGAATGCCCGCAGCAATCCGGCGTTACCTGGCCCTGGCCACCAAGGAGTTCCAGCAGCTCAGACGCAATCGTGTCCTGCTGATCCAGTTGCTGCTTCCTCCGACAGTCGTGCTCGTCATATTCGGATTTGCCCTGAATCCCAAGGTTCGCGACCTCCGGCTCGGAGTGGTAGACGAAAATTTTACAGTACAAAGTCGGAATTTCATGGACTCGTTAACCGAGAATGTGAATTTCAAAGTGATGCGCCGCTATTCAGACGTCAAAGCGGCGGAAGCTGCCCTGGAGAGCCTGGACCTCGACCTGTTCCTGGTGATCCCAGTGGATTTCGATCGCGTGTTGGCCCGCGGCGAAACGGCCAGCGTGCAGGTCATCATTGACGCTGTGGATGCCAATACCGCACAGATCGCACAGGGTTATCTGCGGACGACGTTGGAGGAATACAATGCCCAGGCAGGCGGCCTTCCGGCGGTGATTCGCAGTCGGACTACCTTGCAGCGTTCCGCGCATCCTTCTGCACCGCCGGGCGCCCCCCAAGCATCTGCAGCGTATCTCTATAACCCCGGTTTGGTCGCGCCGTGGCATTACGTCACGGGTGTCATGAGCATCATCATGTTCATCAACGCGTCTCTTGTGGCCTCCGCGCTGGCCGTTAAGGAGAAGGAGACCGGCACGATTGAACAATTGTTGATGACACCGGCTCAGACGGGTGAAATGCTGCTCGCGAAAACTTCGCCGGTTTTTCTGCTCATGATGGTCGTCATGTTCACCGCGCTTATTGTGGGAATCGTGGTTTTCGGCCTGCCGGTCCGCGGCGCACTGTGGATGTTTGCAGTCGCTGGAGGATGTGCGGCGCTGGCAGGCATCGGCATCGGTGTGATGATCGCAACCGTATCGAAGTCGCAACAGCAAGCACAATTGCTCACCTTCTTCGTGAATCCGCCGATTACGCTCCTTTCGGGAGCGACGTCCCCGATTGAAAACATGCCGGAAATCTTTGTGAAGCTTTCGTACCTCGATCCCTTGCGCTATCTGGTCACCGTCGTCCGCGGCGTCACGTTAAAGAATGCGCCATGGAGCGCACTGTGGCCGAACCTGGCCATCCTGGCCGCCTTTGCAATCATTCTGTTCGCCATCAGCGCATGGCGTTTCCGAAAGATCTAGTTGGATTCTAACGACACAAAAGCCATGAAGAAACGCGACAAATCATCGAACGACGACAAGCCGAAGATGGGACGCAAGGAATACGAAGGCAAACTCCAGGAACTGCAAGCGGAACTCTGTACGCTGCAGGAGTGGGTCAAAGCCAAAGGCCTCCGCGTCGTCATTTTGTTTGAAGGCCGTGATGCAGCGGGCAAAGGCGGCACGATCAAAGCGATTACGGAGCGCGTGAGTCCCCGCGTCTTCCGTTTGGTGGCGCTTCCGGTTCCCTCGGATCGCGAAAAGACGCAGTTGTATATGCAACGGTACGTGCCACATTTACCAGCGGCGGGTGAGATCGTCATCTTCGATCGCAGTTGGTACAACCGTGCCGGGGTGGAATACGTCATGGGGTATTGCACCAAGGAACAACACAACGAGTTTTTGAGACGGTGCCCGGAATTTGAAGCATTCGTCGTCTCCAATGGAATCATCCTGATCAAGTACTGGCTCGAGGTCAGTAACAAGGAGCAGGCGAAGCGGTTTCAAGCCCGTATCGATGACCCGTTGCGCCAGTGGAAACTGAGCCCTACCGATCTGCCTTCCCGGGCTCGCTGGTATGAGTACTCAAGGGCCCGCGACATGATGCTGGAAGCGACGGACACCGATGCTGCGCCCTGGTACATCGTTCCGTCCGACGACAAGAAGACTGCGCGACTGAATTGCATTTCGCATCTGTTAAGCGTGATTCCGTATGAAAACTTGAAGCGGGAAAAATTAAAGGTGCCGGATCGGTCCAAGAAAAAGGCCTACGACGATCAGGCAACGCTAAAAGGCAGACGATTTGTGCCCGAGAAATTCAGTTCCGGATAGTCGAAACGTGCGGCTAATTGCCCATCGTCAGCAGCAGCGTGGCCAATAGTGCAATCAAGACGTTCCCCGTTGCACAAGCCAGACCGTAACCCAACGTCGGAACTTTGCTATCCGCGGCTTTCTGAAGTGCTGCCAGTGTCGGCGCGGAGGTTCCGGACCCCGCACATAACCCCAGTAAGACCCCGGGAGGCATGTGCGCAACGTAGTAACCGACCAGAATCGTCACGATCGGGGGAAGCAGGGTCACAAGAGTGGCAGCGAGCAGAAGCGGGACGCCTAAATGGCGGATTTGTGTGACTATCCCCGGCGCGGATTGAAGACCTACACAGCCAATGAAGCCCGCCAAGCCCAGCGATTCCAGAAGAATTGCAGAGGGGTTTGGAATACCTCCGAATTTTGGCTTTATCGAGCGCAAGTATCCGAGGGTGAGTCCGGCCAGCAGAACACCGCCCGATACACTGAGGCCTAACCTGACTCCTCCGATGACCAATGCAGGTAGGCCAACCACTGCCCCCAGGAAAATGCTCGCCGCAACAAGGCGGATATCCGTCGATGCACTCGGATAGACCGCATAACCGACTTCGGCGGCGATCCGGTCGATCTCTGATCGATTACCCGTCACGCTGAGCACATCACCGCGTTCGATGACTGTGGACTGCAGAAATGGCATGTCGCGCCCGCCACGCTGGAGATCCGTGAGGAAAATTCCGCGTGCCCCAAGGTGCTCCGCGATATAACTCAAGGATTGCCCCCCAAGACTGCTGTTTGTCAAAACGAGATCAGCGGGGACGAACGGCATGTCTACGAGGGCGGGATCGTTGACTTCTTCCTTTAGAGGATTCGCGTCCGCGACTAAAGCGGAAGAGCGTCCTGCGGCGACTATCACGTCTCCCGCACGGAATTGCGTTGTAGCGGTTGCTTCGATCACGGAGTCACCCCTGCGTATGCGCGGGATGATGACTCGTTGGCCTGACTCCCACTGCGTTTCGACCTCGCGCACGCTTTTGCCAACCAGCGTTGCGGGTAGCCGGTACGCTCGCACGGTAAGTGCGCGAAACGCAGAATTCATGGAGTCTGCGTGTGTCCCCGACTCCGACTGGCGCTCGTATTTTCGGCAGGAATCGCGAAGGTTTACTCCCATGAGGCGAGGGCCCACATTCGGAACGAACCATACACTCAGCAAGACACCCAAAACGTATGTCAGCGCATAGGCCTGCGCCACCTCGCTGGCAACCCGCGTCCTAGCCGAAGCATCAATGTTGAGCCGCGCTGCGGCGCTCGTGGCGGAGCCGAGCGCGGTGGAATTCGTCTGGGCGCCCGCGAGAAGACCGGCGGTGGTGCCTCTGTCGAAATGCAACGCGCGTGCCGCGGACCACGTCACTATCAGCGCCGTCAGAGCGAAAACAAGAATCAGTCCGAGCTGAACGAATGCGCTGGAACGGAGACTGTGGAAGAATTCGGGACCTGTTCGGAAACCAATTCCAAACATGAACATCAGGAAGAAGGCACTCTTCATGGCGTCTGGAATATCAATGACGAACTGCCCGACAAGTAGTGCGGCGAATAGCGTCCCGAGAACTGCACCGGGCTCGAAACTGCCCACGCGAAGATTGCCAATTGTGTAACCGATAGCGAGCGAGAGAAACAACGCAAGCTCCGGGTTTCCGCGCAAGGTATTGGCGATCGTTTCCATAACCTATTGCCGACTGGAAAGCACGCTCGTGATGTGGTCTCCCAGTAGAATGCAGCGGCTAAGCGTCCGGTCTTCGCGGAGCATGAACCCCGATCTGTCGGAGGTGCCACGAAATCTCGGGGTATCACAGGTCAGAAAATCGACGTGGAAGTCTGAAAACATGTGTACGAGCCGGCGGGCTTTGACGGCCTTAGCGTGCTTCAGACCCGCGAATCTCTTCGACGTAGTCGACACCACGGGTCGACCCGGGAAGAGCGAACTCGATCGTCGGATATTCGCTTGCGTGTTCGATTAGTTCGGCGAGGACTGCGAACCGGTCAGAACGCAGCTCGCGCCTTAGATCATCTTCGCTACTCCATTCTTCGATATAGGAAATTACAACCTTTTTGTGCACATCGGTAGACAGCGAGCAACCAATGCAGCCGGCCTGCGCCCGGGTGGAGAGCATAAGTCCCTGCAAAGCCGACACAATGGGCCGCGATTCTCCAGACGGCACAGTCCACGTCAAAGTCATGCGGACTGGAGTTGATGCCATGGTCGTCCTCGGGTCCATTTTCGTATCGCGTTACGAATTCGTGGTTCGTTCCGCCGTTCCCATAGCAGGCCGAATGCCACGAACGTTCGCTTCGACTTTCGCTACCCGTAGAGTGAAATTGGGAATTCCGTCCTCGTTCCATCCGAAAAGGCGGACCTCTCGGCTCCGAATCTCCACCATCACACCCGATATTTCGGAGGCAACCGGAGGGAGCGGTCTGTAGTGCTGTGACCGGTCTCCTCCACTGCAGGTAGCGCGCGTTCAACAAAAGCTTGGATTAAATCGATGTAGCTCATCCAAATTCAGTCGAGCCGGCCGCGCGGTACAACGCGTGCTCAAGCGGCAATGATTTCAGCGTAGTCGGCGTTGCATTCATTCTGGAGGGTTGATGATGAGCCGAGGAAACCGAGTCGATCGAGTCCAAGCAGACATTCAGAAGCGCTGTGCTAAATGGCTAATATCCGTGGTCCTGTTGCTGGTTCTGGTCGGCCAGGTGAATGCTCAACAACCTGCGCCCGAGCCGAAGCCCTCACTCGAAGTCTACGGATTTGCGATGCTCGATATAGGGCACGACTTCAAAACAATTCATCCGAACTGGTTCGACACGATGCGTGTCACCAAGCTGCCTTCATTCGAGGGTGAGTTCGGCCAGGACCACAACACTTTCGCCGGCGTCCGGCAGACCCGCTTTGGAGCCAGAAGTTCAACGCCAACCAGCCTCGGTGAACTGAAGACCACGTTCGAGTTCGAACTGTTTGGTGTAGGAGTCGATGAAGGACAGACGACATTTCGTTTGAGGCACGCATACGGCGAGTTGGGACAGTTCGGGGCGGGCCAGACCTGGAGTCCATTTATGGATCCAGATGTGTTTCCCAATTCACTGGAATATTGGGGGCCCACGGGCATGGTCTTCTTCCGGAACGTGCAGGTTCGATGGATGCCCCTCAAAGGTGACACCAACGTGACAATCGCGCTCGAGCGACCGGGCGCGAGTGGCGACCAGGGTACGCTGGCAGGCCGTATCGAGTTGTCGAATATTACGGCTCGTTTTCCGGCGCCGGATCTCAGCGGTCAGATCACGCATGGGGGGCGATGGGGTTATGTGAGGGCCGCCGGAATATTGCGGAGAATTAATTGGGACGATAATTTCAATGACGCGGTCGACCTCAGCGGTCACGGCACGGGCTGGGGTGTAAATCTCAGCTCCAACATCAACATCGGCGCTAATAAGAAAGATGTCATTCGATTGCAGGTCGCTGGCGGTCATGGGATTGAAAACTACATGAATGATGCTCCCGTTGACGTTGCCGCTGTCCCGAACCCCGGTGACTTGACGCGACCCATAAAGGGGGAACTCGTACCAATCCTCGGCACCGTCGTTTTCCTTGAT
>Ga0075424_100002496_pt1 | contig 16868 bp, 13 predicted proteins | sample SoiMethybrSBSTD3_FD_75301 | JGI IMG/M metagenome (GOLD analysis project Ga0075424, IMG submission 75301) | Bulk soil microbial communities from a Populus tree surrounding site in Tennessee, USA - Soil MetaG P. TD hybrid SBSTD3 | ecosystem: Environmental > Terrestrial > Soil > Tree plantation...
GATGTCAGAAGCACTCCTGCATGTTTTTAGATTCCTCATCAGGCCCGATTGGCGCGGAACTGCTATAAATCACCGCCAGCGGGCAGTCGGCAGTTCTGCTTTGCTACACAAAGAACGCGAGCGTCTCGGAGTTAATTCTGTCCCATCCTTTCGGGCTGTCGATCGCCAAGAGGCCCTAGGCAGGCATTAACATTCCTGGAGGCTTCTGCAAAGCGCTAGCGACTGAGTTGCCGGCCCAGTGCCTAAGATGGACGCTATCGATAATGCGACGGCAAGCACGCTGCACCTCTTCATGGAGCTATTTGGTGGGAGGAGTTGAGTGGGCGTCGAGGAAGAGGTAGCGGGGGCGAACGGTGTCTGGCGCGGCGCCGAGTTTTTTGCCTGAGAGGTGCATGATCCAGTAAGCGTCGGAGGAAGGATCGTGGGAGGAAGCGCCTTTGTATGACGGCCAGTTGGGCAGAGCTTTTCCGTCCGCACTGGGGCCGTTGGGGTTGCCGGTTTTGATGAAGTTGGTCCAGTAGGTGGCCATGGCTACGGAGACTTTGAAGTCGTCGTCGGCCCAGGGCGTGTCTTCGTGCGCGAGTTTCAGGGTTTGGAAGACGTACTCGATTTCGCAGGCGTGGCGGGCGCCCGCTTCTTCGGCCGGAAGCGTGCCGATTTTTTCGCCCGGCTTGGCTTTGGGGACCTGCTCGAAGTGGTATTGGTAAACGGGCGCGCCGGATTTGGCATGGAGGTCCATCCACTTCCAGGTGGAGTAGGCGATGAAGTCGTCGCCGGAGAGTGTTTCGGCCGAGACGAGAGCTTCGTCGTCGTTTGCGGCGGGATAGAGTTGGAGGAATTCAGCGGCGTTGGCGCCGAAACGTTTTTCTGCCATCCCTTTGAAACTTGCGGCAGTGGTTTTTTGGGGATCCAGGAGGACTTGGGCTTTGCCTTCGTCGGCGTTCCATCCAGCGAGGAGCGGGGCTTTGGCCTGTTCGCCTTTGCGGTAAATGGATACGGCGTCGGTGGCGAGGTAGTAGCCGTCAGCGTTGGGGCCAAAAGCGAAGCCGTTGTTGAATTTGGCCGCGGCGGCCTGGAGGAGTTCGTCGCCGGATTTGGCGCGGAGTTCGGCGAGCGACTTTGCACCAACGGATTCAGCGAATTTGAGGCCGGTTTGCTCCGTGACGGCGACAGGGCGGAGCTGCATGCCAGCGGTCGGGCTGGCGGGGAAAAAAGCGCCGCTTTCGCCGATGGCTTTTTGGAAGAGATTGCGCGAGAGCGGAGAAGCCATCAGCGCGCTGACGGAGAGTGAGCCGGCGGATTCGCCGCCGATGGTGATGTTGCGGGGATCGCCGCCGAAGGCCGCGATGTTTTTGAGGACCCACTGGAGAGCGGCGACTTGGTCGAGAAGGCCGTAGTTGCCTGAGGAATTGTGGCCGGACTCCTTGGTGAGGTCGGGATGGGAGAGGAAACCGAAGACGCCGAGGCGGTAGTTGGGCTCTACGACGATGACGCCCTTTTTTGCGAGAGCTTCGCCGTCGTAGCGCTTTTCTGAGTTGCCGCCGGCAACGAAGCCGCCGCCGTAGTACCAGACGAAAACCGGGAGCTTGGATTTGGCGGAAGCCGAGGCGGGGAGCCAGATGGTGAGGTTGAGGCAGTCTTCGCTGGGCTGGGCGTCGCGCATAAATTGCAAGATGTCACCGAAGACATCGGTTTGCATGCAAGCGGGGCCGAATTTGTCGGCGGCGCGGACGTTGTCCCATTTTTTGGCGGGTTGAGGAGCTTTCCAGCGGAGGTCGCCGACGGGAGGAGCGGCGAAGGGGACGCCTTTGAACATGAGCACGGAGTGATCGGAGTTGTAGGCGCCTTTGAGCTTGCCGGAGGCGACGGTGACTTGGTCGGCAGAACGGGCGGCGGCGGCGGAAAGAGCAGCCATCGCGACGAAAAGTGCGATGCGATGAGCAGAGCGGTGGAATTGAGACATGAGTTCTCCCGGAAAGCGCCCTGCAATTTATCACAAATGGGAATCGACATAGGTGAGCGGTCGCCCGCTGTCCCTGTCACATCTCCGTGCGTACGGGTCCTATACGGCGATTCGGTGGGTTGAGCTACCGCACAGTCAGCGGAGGAATTCCAAGCGAGGCGAAGTAGGTGTTAGGCAGTGCAATAGCAAGGGCCGGACTGTTCGCCATCTGCCACGGACCGTGAGCGCTGCCCGCCGCTTTGCCGGCCAGGTCCGTGCCCACTCCCCGTTTCCGCTGTTCAGCGAATCTGACCAAGGGCATCGTGCACCGCGATATCAAGCCGGCGAGCATTCGGTCCGCGCTTTCACTGCTTCCAAATCGCCATCCGCAGTCGGCGTCTGGTCCACTCCCCCAAGGCGCCGCAGCACGCTCGGTGTTTCGCAGTTTCCGAACTAACCGCTCCGGCCCCGTAAGTAGCGGGCCAGTTCCTCGGCCATCCGCTCGATGCTTACACCTCGCGTCCGACGCGTCAGCTCCCGGACCCGCTCCTTGAACCGGGTCACCGCTTTCGGCGCAATGCGTCGTTTTGGTGTTTTCCCGCTCGTGAAGCTGAACCCCAGAAACTTCCTTTCCCATGGCTCGGCCACCGCACTCTTCTGTTCGTTCACCTGGAGCTTGAGTTTTGTGGTGATGAATCGCGTCAAGCTCTGCATCACCCGCTCCCCGGCGCGGCAGCTGCGAACGTAAATATTGCTATCGTCCGCATACCGTGCAAACCGAAGTTTGCGTCGCTCCAACTCGCGATCGAACTCATCGAGTTGCTGAGCAAGGGCGACAACGGTCCGCCTTGCGGCGTCCCCTCGTCCACCGGACTCACCCGTCCTCGCTTCCTTCAGACATCACCTCACGATGATGCCCTTGCGCTTCGCTAACTCTTCTCCTCCATCAGGATGAGTAGAGGACTTTCACCTCCAAGCTGTCGACCATGCTCAGCGCACCACAATAGAAAGGCGGCTCGAAATGAGCCGCCCTCTTCGCGGTTAAACGTGTTGTTCGCTTACGAAAATCGCCATCCGGAGAATGGCGATCCTTGGGTTAGTTGTCGTCCTTGCCGCCATCGCTGGAGAAAACGAAAGGCAAGACGCGGGTACCTTCCGTGCGAACGGCGTCGAGGTTTTCAGTTTTGAGGCCGAGGGCTTTGATGACCGTGGCAGCTACCTGCGACGTGGCGACGGGAGTCTTGACGGTGCGCGCGTCCAGCGAGGGATTGGAGACGATCAGGCCGACGTTGGTGTCGCCGAAACTGAAACCGCCGTGCTCGGAAATTTTCTTGGAAGAAGCGGTGTAGATCGTGCCGTAGATAGGTTGCACGAGAAGATCGGGCGTGCGGCTGTCGTGGAGCGGGTTGTTGAAGCGCGCGCTGATTTCGCCGCCGGCAAGTACTTCTTCGATGAAAAGAGCCTTAGCGTTGGTGTTGAGATAGTCGCGGACGGCTTCAGTCTGGCTCTGCTCCTGCAACCAGATCAGCGCGACGTCGTCATCCTGAACAAAGCCGCAGGGGCCGGTGGAGCAAGCGGCGGCGCTGGCGAGGGCGATGGCACCCGGGTTGGTGGCGGCGTCAGGTAGGGCTGCGACTAGATCGGCGAAGTGGCCCGGCTTGTTCACCAGCGCGGGATTGATGGGCGATTGGCCGTGCTTGGCGGTGACGATGATGAGCGTGGAATCGTAAATATTTTGCGCTTTCAGGGCTTTGATGAAGCTGGCGAGGGCTTCGTCGGTTTTTTGCAGGCCGTAGGCGAGAACGGCTGAGGGAGTGCCGGAACCATTCAGGTATCCGCCTTGCTGGCCGGTGAATTGTGTGTCTGTGGTGCAGCTGCCATCCCGGTTGTCCTTCTGAAGTTTCTGGCCGACGCTGACAGCCTGAAAATTCATGCCATAGACGGCGGGAACGCCGGGGGCGGGCGTGCCGTCGTGGCGAAGCCCCTTGATCTCGTTCAGGATCGCGTTGACCTTGAGCTGATCATTGGCGGCGGTGCAGACGACACTGACAGTGGCGTCGAAACCGTTGTTGTTCGTGATTTCGGGTGTGTAGAGATCGTCGACCCCTTTGCCGGAAGGACCGTTGGCGATGTCATAAGCCGGATGTTTGTCGGCCCAAGCCGTGCGGCCGCCGGACGAGCGAACAACTTCGAAGATGGTATTGCTGCGAACGGCGTTGTGCGGCCAGAGGCGAACGCACTTACCCTGCGCGTTGATGTAGTTGGGCAAAGTGGCGGGATCGATCGTGTTGAGGGAGACGGGAGGGTTGCCGGTGTAGTTGTCGATGGTTTCGTCGAAGATCATGAAGTTTCCGGCGCCGCCGGAGCAAGTGGTGTTGGAGGGATCAAAGATGGTGCGGTCATAACTGACGTCGTAAAAAAGGCCGTGGCTGATAGGAGAGCCGCCGGTGATAAGAGCGAGCAGGCCGGGGAATGAATCGGAGTTCGCTGGTGTGCGGGCATTGCTGAAGGTGACGCCGTGATGGCTGAGCTCGGCGAGAGCGGAAGACGGATGTGCGTCTACGTAATTGAAAACATCGAGCGAATGCAAGCCATCGACGCTGATAAGCAGAACGTGGTCAATTTTGTGCGTCTTCAAGCCGCCGTCGTCGTTGCCACGAACGGGTAGCGACGCGCCGAGCAAGGCAAGACTCAGCGCCAGAGTAGCGAAGCTAGTTTTCAAGAGATTCTCCTTTGAATAAATGCGTGACTCAGGTGACCGCCAAACACGTTGCGGTAAGGGTAGGGAGGAACTGTTACAGAAGAGAGAAAGCAGGATTGCGAGAGTGTGAAAGAGGTTTGGCGCTTTCATCGCAGGGTTTGTAAGTACAACTTCTTCACTCAGAGTCTGTAAGTACAGACCCTAAAACCCTGAAATCTTAGGCAGAGAGCTGAACTGTCGGAGACAAGTGCGATTCGCGGAGAGCGTGCGCGCGAGCGATGGCGTCGCTGATGCTGGTGCAGATGTTTTCTGCGCCGACGTGGCGTTCGAACACGGCTTGCTTCATCAGCTCAGCGGGCTGCTGGCGGGCGCCGCAGAGCAGGAGGTGGCGGCCGGATGTGTGGATGCGATCGGCGAGCTCGCGGATAGCGCCGAGGCCGGTGGCGTCGATAGCGGTCATGTTGCGGAGACGGAGGATGACGATGGGCGGCAGCGTGTCAAGATTGTCGAGGATTTCGGCGAACTTGTCGGTGGTGCCGAAGAGAAATGGTCCGTGGACGCGGTAGACGACGGCGTAGTCGGGAATATCCTTGCCCTGGAGCACGTGGACTGAGCTGTCGGCTACGTAGTCGCGAGTGACGCGGGTGACGGTGGTGGTGCGAGAAACCTTGCGGATGAAGGTGAGCGCGGCGAGGATCATGCCGAATTCGACGGCGAAGGTGAGGTCGGTGACGACGGTGAGGGTGAGCGTGACGAGCCAGACGGCGATGTCGGCCGCGGAAAGTTTTAGGATTTCGGGGACTTCCTCCCAGTCGCCCATGTTATAGGCCACCATCATGAGGATAGCGGCGAGGGCGGCGAGCGGCGTGTTTTTCACCAGAGGCGCGGCAAAGAGAATGATGGCGAGAAGCGTGACGGCGTGAATCATGCCGGCTACCGGAGTTTTTGCGCCGGAGCGGACGTTGGTGGCGGTGCGAGCGATGGCTCCGGTGGCGGGAAGTCCGCCGACCAGGGGCGAGAGGATGTTCGCGACGCCTTGTGCGATAAGTTCGACGTTGGGATTGTGCTTGTCGTTGGACATTTTGTCGGAGACGACGGCGGACATAAGAGATTCAATGGCCCCGAGCATGGCGACGGTGAGGGCCGCGGAAAAAAGCTGGCGGGCGGTATCGTAGTGAAATTCGGGTACGATGATGTGGGGAAGGCCCTGGGGAATGCCGCCAAAGCGCGAGCCGATTGTAGCTACGGCGGGATGGAGGAGCGCGACGGCTGCCGTGGCCCCGAAGCAGACGAGGATGGCGCCGGGGACGCGCTTGGCAAACTTCACACAGAAAATCATTAGGGCCAGTGAAACAACGGAAATAAGGGTGGCTTGCCAGTTGATGGTAGGAAGCGCGCGGGCGAGCGCAGCTATGCGATGAAAGAAATCGCCCGGCGGGTGATCGAGTTTGAGGCCGAAGAATTCCTGGATTTGCGTGCTGGCGATGAGAATGGCGATGCCGTTGGTGAAGCCCACGATTACAGGACGGGGAAAATATTTTACGGCCGTGCCCATGCCCGTGACGCCGAGAATGACCAAGAGAACGCCGGCCATCATGGTGCAGAGGAAGAGGCCTTCGATGCCGTACTTGGCGATGATGCCCGCGACAACGACGACGAAGGCGCCGGTGGGGCCGCCGATTTGCGTCTTGGAACCGCCGAGCGCGGAGATAACGAAGCCGGTGACGATGGCGCAGTAGAGGCCGGCCTGGGGAGGAACACCGGAGGCGATGGCGAAAGCCATGGCGAGAGGAAGAGCAACGAGGCCGACGGTGATGCCCGCGGTCAGATCATGCAGAAATTTTTGGCGGTCGTAGTTACGGAGAAGGATTACGGACTTAGGTAACCAGGCTTCCATGGAAAACGACATTGGGAGGAGACGGTCCTCGCAAACTTGCTTGCGTATAAGAATAACAGCGCAGAGGCGCTGAGACGAAGCGCGGCTCTGGGGAAAGTGTCGAGTTAGGTATGTTTTTGTGTCGGCGGGAGGCAGAAGGTGCAAGCAGTCGCGAGACAAGAAGTCCGGCGTTGATGCCTAGGCACATCCCCTGGCGTTGCGGTGCGCGGCGGGTTTCGTTCCCCGTAAACTGATCGGGTGAGCCAGAAAGTCGGGCAACAAGGGAAATGCACGAGCGAAATATGATGAAGGAAGGCTCGATCGGTCGTCCGTCCCAGGCTAGAGCGAATGCGTCGCGCGCGTTGCTACTGGCCCTGGTGTCGCTGGCGTTGTTTATCCCTCGGCTGGGAGCAACGCGGACGTTGATTTACGACGAGTCGAGCTACGTTTCGTCGGCACGCGCGTACCTGAATGGTACGTCGGATACGAATCCGGAGCACCCGCCGCTGGGCAAACTGCTCATCGCGATCAGCATGAAAGCGTTCGGGGATAATCCCATTGGCTGGCGCATGGCAAGCGTTCTGGCGGGCGTCGCGATCGTCGTGGGGATGTTTTATCTAGCGCTCCGGCTATTGGGAGATCCTTCACTGGCGATGCTGGCAGCGGTGTTGACGCTGCTGAACAACTTTACATTCGTGATGGCGCGGGTCGGCATGCTGGAAGCGTTCATCTTGATGTTCGCGGTTGTGGGAGTGGCGGCGTGGCTCGCAGCGGTTCGAGGAATTTGGCCGCGGGCCACGGTGGCGTTGGCGGGCGTAATGTTTGGCTCCGCGGTAGCGGTGAAGTGGTCGGGCCTTGCGGTACTCGGGGTGGTCGCAGCTATAACGGTTGCGTTGTGGATCCGCAAACATCTGAATGTTGGGATCGGCTATGCATTGTTGAGCCTGCTCCTCTTGCCTTCGCTCACCTACTGCTTGAGCTTTTGGCCGTTGTGTCGTAGCCAGCATATCAGTTGGTCGATTGCGGAAGTCGTAAGGCGGTCGGAGTTTATATGGCATTTTCATCAGCATCCGATTGGGAATCCGGGGCTGAATTCTTTGTGGTACAAGTGGGTGTTTCGAACCGAGCCGGAGCGGGCGCTGAACTATCTCGTGGGAAATTGGGCGGTGTGCTGGCTGGGATTGGCGGCATTGCTGTTTTGCGTTGTCCGTCTGGTGAGGAAGCCTGCTCTTGAGGAAGCGGTGGTCGTAGGGTTGTTCGCGGGAAGCTGGCTGCAATGGGCGGTGATCGCGAGACCGTTCGAATATTACTATTACTACTCAATTGCCGCGACGTTTCTGTGTCTGGCGGTGCCGACGGCATTGCGGCACGCTCCTGATTATCAGTTGCTGGGAGTGAGGCTGTCGCTGATCAACGTCGCAGCGGCCGCGGTGTTGTTCCTCGTTTTTTATCCCAAGATGACGGCGCTTGAGGCGCCCTGGGACTGCGCGATTGTCTGTATTTCCTGCCTGATGCGAATTGTTCTTGCTGTTTGAGAAGGCGAGGCCAGGTGAGAGCTTCGCGGCACAAGGATTTCTTTCGTCAATTCAATATGCCTGGTCTGGCGAAGGCCAACAAGCGCGGGCCTAAGACCGGCTACGACAACTTCAGTCGGCGGCGCTGGACTTAGTTGCGGCTGAAGGTTTCCAGCGGAGTATGGGCTTGCGGGCGGCGGTGGTTTCGTCGAGGCGGCGGACGCGCGTGGTGTGCGGGGCGGATTTGACAAGCTCTGGCGTGGAGGCTGCTTCTTCGGCGATGCTTTTCATGGCGTCGATGAAGAGGTCGCACTCTTCTTTGGATTCAGATTCAGTGGGCTCGATCATGAGCGCGCCGGGCACGATGAGCGGGAAGGCCGTGGTATATGGGTGGAAGCCGTAGTCGACGAGGCGTTTTGCGATGTCCATGGTGTTGACGCCGTTGCGTTTCTGGATGGCGTCGCTGAAGACGACTTCGTGCATGGAGGGCAGTGAATAGGGCAGATCGAAAACGGCTTCCAGATGTTTGCGAATGTAGTTGGCGTTTAGGACGGCGTCTTCTGTGGCCTGACGGACACCGGGGCCGTAGGCGAGGATATAGGCTAGAGCGCGAACAAGTACGCCAAAGTTTCCGCCGAAGGCGCGAACTTTTCCGATGGAGGAAGGGCGAACGGTTTCAAGAGCGAGTCTGCCGCTATCTTTTTCGACGAGGATGGGAACTGGGCGGAAAGGCTCGAGGATTTTTTTCATGGCGACCGGGCCGGCGCCAGGGCCGCCTCCGCCGTGCGGCGTGCTGAACGTTTTGTGCAGGTTGAGGTGCATGACGTCCACGCCGAGATCGCCGGGGCGAGTGACTCCGGTGAGCGCGTTCATGTTCGCGCCGTCCATGTACAGGAGTGCGCCCTTGGCGTGCAGGATGTCTGCGATTTCGGGAATGCGCTCTTCGAAGATGCCGAGAGTCGAAGGATTGGTGATCATCAGGGCGGCGACGTCTTCGCTGACGAAGTCGCGGAGTTTGTCCACGTCGATCTGGCCGTGGGATTCGGACTTGATGTTTTCGACTTCGTAGCCGGCGATGACGGCAGTGGCGGGGTTGGTGCCGTGAGCGGAATCCGGGATCAGGACTTTTTTGCGCGGGTTGCCCTGTTTTTCAAGATAGGCGCGGATGATGAGAAGGCCGGTGAGTTCCCCTTGGGCACCTGCTGCGGGCTGGAGCGTGATGGCGTCCATGCCGGTGATTTCGAGCAGGCAATTTTCGAGGAGCTGGAGGATTTTGAGGCAACCTTGCGAGAGTTCCTGCGGTTGGTAGGGATGTTCGGTGGCGATGCCGTCGAGGCGCGCGACGAACTCGTTGACGCGGGGGTTGTATTTCATGGTGCAGGAGCCGAGCGGGTACATGCCGAGGTCGATCGCGTAGTTCCAGGTGGAGAGGCGGGTGAAGTGGCGAATGACTTCGATTTCGCTGACTTCGGGAAAGTTTTCAATGCCGTTGGTGCGGTGATGCGCGCCGAGAGACTTGCCCGCGTCCGCAGCGGGGACGTCGAGCGGAGGAAGTTCGAAGGCGCGCTTGCCGGGCGAGGACTTTTCGAAGATGAGGCCTTCGTTCTGATTGCTGTGGCGCGTGGCCTTTTTGATTCTGTCGGTCATGGTTTCGTTCTTACTTTCCCTCAGAGGCCAAAACCCGCACCCTGAAAATCGCCGGGTTCGACATCTAAAGAAAGCAGATTCCTCGCTTCTCTCGAAATGACAAAGACAGACGGTCGCTAGTCACGTCGACAACAAAACTCCTCTAAGCCGGCTTGGCCAGGATTCGTTCCACCGCTTGAGCGAATCGCTCGATTTCTTCACGTGAAGTCGTTTCGGTGACGCAGACCAGGCCGTGTTTGCTTAGCTCCGGATACGACGGCCCGAGAGCCAGCGGACCGACGATTTTTTCTTTGAGCAGGTCGGCGTTGATGATGCGAACGGAGCGCGGAAACTCCAGCGTGAATTCGTTGAAGAATGGTCCGCTGAGGGCGCGGCGGACGCCTGGGATTTTTTCAAGCAACGAGAGTGCGAATTGAGCCTTGGCCAAATTTTGTTCCGCCATTTCGCGGAGGCCTTCTTTGCCGAGCAGTGTGAGATGCACAGTGGCTGCGAGAGCGCAGAGCGCCTGGTTGGTGCAGATGTTAGAAGTGGCTTTTTCGCGGCGGATGTGTTGTTCGCGCGTGGCGAGGGTAAGGACAAAGCCGCGCTGACCCGCCGCGTCTACGGTTTGTCCAGCGAGGCGGCCGGGCATCTGGCGGACGAATTTATCGCGCGAGGCGACTACTCCGGCGAATGGGCCGCCATAGCTTGGTGGGAGGCCGAAGCTCTGCGCTTCCATAGCGACAATGTCGGCTTCCGCAGGCGGGTGGACGGCACCCAGAGAAACCCCTTCCGCTACGGCTACGACGAGAAGTGCACCGACGGCGTGAGCAGCGTCGGCGACGTCGGCGTAGGTTTCGAGGACGCCAAAAAAGTTGGGAGACTGCAGAACGACGGCGGCGACATCATCTTTCAGCGCGGCTTTCAGGGCTGCAATGTCCACCGTGCCGTTTTTCATGTAGCCAATCTCTTCAACGTGCAAGCCGGAATTTTTGGCGTAGGTGCGCAGGACTTCGCGATATTCGGGATGGACGGAGCGGGCGACGAGAACTCGTCCACGTCCGGTAAGGCGTTCGGCCATGAGGACGGCTTCGGTCGTAGCAGTCGAGCCGTCGTACATGGATGCGTTGGCGACTTCCTGACCCGTGAGTTGGCACATCAGGGTTTGGAATTCAAAAATCGCTTGCAGCGTGCCCTGGGTGATTTCGGCTTGATACGGCGTATAGGAAGTGAGGAATTCACCGCGCAGAAGAATTGTGTCCGTGATTACCGAACGAAGGTGATTGTAGATTCCTGCTCCCAAAAAACTGGTGTAGCCGAGCGAATTTTCTCCGGCACGATCTTTGAAATAGGAAATTACTTCGGCTTCCGAGAGAGGACCGGGGAGTTTTAACGCCTGGCGGAGCCGGAACCGTTCCGGTATGCACTCAAAAAGTTCTTCGATGGATTTGGCGCCGATAGCGGCGAGCATTTCTTGCCGTTCGGCGGGGCTCTTCGGGAGATAGCGCATCAGGCCGAGGCTTCCTTGCCTTTCGCAGCGATGTAGGCTTCGTAAGCGGAGGCGTCCATGAGGCCGTCGAGTTCAGCCGGCGACGCAAGCTTGATTTTGACGAGCCATGCCGCGCCATGTGGATCAGAGTTAATGGTCTCCGGCTTGTTGTGCAACTCGCCGTTAGCTTCGACCACTTCGCCGGAAGCGGGCGCGTAGATTTCGCTAACAGCTTTCACGGACTCGACGGTGCCGAAGGACTTTCCCTTAGTAAGTTTGGTGCCGGCCGGGGGAAGTTCGACGAAGACCACGTCGCCGAGTTCGCTTTGCGCGTAATCGGTGATGCCGACTGTCGCGACACCGTCTTTGGCGTCGAGCCATTCGTGTTCTTTGGTGTAGCGATAGTTTGCCGGATAAGCCATAGGACTACTCCTCGCCAAAAATTTCGTTAGGACGTAACTGCCTGCGACGCCGCTTTGCGGGGCCGCTTGTAAAACGGCGTTGCCACCACCTGCGCTTTCGCGCGCTGGGAACGAATCTCCACCAACAGCGTCGTGCCGATCGCCGCGAGCGCTGGAGGAACATACGCCAGCGCGATGTTTTTGCAAAGGGTCGGCGAGGGTGAGCCGCTGGTGACGACGCCGACCTCTTCGCCGGCTGCATCGAACACCTTGTATTCATCGCGAGCAATGCCGCGTTCAATCATTTCGAGGCCGACCAACGTTCTCTTTAAGCCGCTGGCGGAAGCTTTGGCTAACGCGGCGCGGCCAACGAACTCCGGCTTTTCCATTTTGCAATAGCGATCGAGGCCAGCTTCCCAAACGTTAATGGTTTCGCTGATCTCGTGGCCGTAAAGAGCCATTTTCGCTTCGAGGCGCAGGGTATTGCGCGCGCCGAGGCCGCAGGGAATGATGGCAAACTCCGTGCCGGCTTCCATCACCGCGTTCCAGACTTTTTCGCTCGTTTTAGTGTCGCCCGGTACGTAGATCTCAAAGCCGTCTTCGCCAGTGTAGCCGGTGCGGGCGATCATGCGATTCGCTAAGCCGCAAACGGTGCTGTGAGTAAACCAGTAATTTTTAATCGTGGTGAGATTGGTGTTGGTGAGTTTTTGCAAGACGTCTACTGCCCGCGGACCCTGAATCGCCAACTGAGTGTACGCGTCGCTTAGATCTTCGACAACGCAATCGAAACCCTTCACGTTTTCGCGAACCCAGGAGATGTCCTTTTCGCGCGTGCCAGCATTGATCACAAACAGGAAGTCGTCTTCGCCAAGGCGATGGACGATGACGTCGTCGACAAAAGTGCCTTCGGGATAGAGCATTGCGGAGTAGTGAGCTTGTCCGATCGCCAGTTTCGCGGCGTCGTTCATGCTGAGGTGTTGTACGGCGGCGAGCGCGCCGCCCGGAGTTTTTCCGGTGCGGATGCGAATGTCGCCCATGTGGCTGACGTCGAACACGCCGACGGAATTGCGCACGGCCTTGTGTTCGGCCATCAATCCACCGGGCGAAGGGCCACCGGTTGCGGGATATTCTACGGGCATGTCCCAGCCGCCGAAATTGACCATGCGGGCGCCCAAGCGGCGATGCAACGCATTCAGTGGCGTCTTGCGAAGTGCGCTAATGGTGGAGGAGATTCCAGAGTCCATTCTGCTTGCTCGGGCAGAAATTGATACTAGCATGCGCAATTCGGACGGTCAAAAAGCGGGAAACGCTTGCGAATCGACGGCGGCGAGAAGATAATCCCGCGCAATGTCTTCCGAGTCCGGCGCGGCACGCGACGACTTATCGCAGCGCTCTTTCGCGCCGCTGTTGGTTCTGCTTGGCCTCGCGATCGTCATCAATTACGTGGACCGCGGGAATCTCTCCATCGCCGCCCCGGTCATCAAGAACGAGCTGAAGCTATCCGCGACGCAGCTAGGCGTCTTGTTTTCGGCGTTCTTTTTCACCTACACAGCGCTGCAATTTGTGATTGGCGGAATTGTCGACCGGTTGGGCGCGAGCCGTGTGCTGAGCGCGGGTTTGTTGATCTGGTCGGTAGCGACGATCGCGATGGGATTTGCCGGCGGCTTCGCGGCACTTCTGCTCCTGCGTCTCGCCCTGGGCGTGGGCGAATCTGTCGCGTTTCCGTGTACTTCGAAGCTAATCGCGCAGCATGTCTCGCATGAGAATCGCGGCTTGGCGAACGGGGTGATTACGGCTGGCTTGAAGCTAGGACCAGCGGTGGGCGCCTTTACCGGAGGCACGCTAATCGCAAAGTATGGCTGGCGGCCTGTGTTCTGGGGAATGGGGTTGGCGAGTCTACTGTGGCTGCCTGCGTGGCGGAAGTGGAAGCCGACTGACATACCTTCGCAAGGCGCGACAGTGGGGTATCTCGCGATTCTACGGCAACGGTACTTCTGGGGATGCTCGGCGGGGCATTTTTCCTTTAACTATCTTTCGTATTTCTTTCTAACCTGGTTGCCGTTATATCTCGCGCACGAACGTCATCTCTCACAGGTGGCGCTGACCAAGGCAGCGACCGCGTATTACTTCGTGGATTCCAGTACGGCCCTGCTGACCGGATGGATTTGCGATGTTTGCATCAAACGAGGGGCGCGAGCGTCGTTTGTGCGAAAGGCGGCATCCGCAATTGGCCACGTAACGGCGGCCTTTGCGATGATTGCCTGCGCATTGGCCGCGGCTGATTCCTACCTTCCCTGGCTGCTGCTGGCAGCCGTTGGTTCGGGCATGGCAGCTTGCGGAGTTTTTCTTTTTGCGCAGACGATCGCGGGGCCGCGCGCAGTTGGCCAATGGTCCGCCCTGCAAAATGGCTTTGGCAATTTCGCGGGACTCATCGGGCCAACGCTAACTGGATTTCTGGTGGATCGCAGCGGTCACTTTTTCTCGGCGTTCGGTCTGGCAGCAGCGATTTCCGTGGCGGGCGCGGCCGTATGGGTGTTCGGAGTGCGCTTCGCGCCGGTAGAGTGGCGTCCGACGGGCAAGCAAACGAGCAATGCATGACGAAAGTGTTATGAGCGACCTTCGGGCGCACCTTGCCGCAAGGCTTTGCGCTCGGGTAAAGTTTGTTTTGGAGACAGCGATGCCTTACGGCCCAGTCTTGTGTTCGCAGTGCGACAAGCCGGAGTATGACTGCACGTGCGAAAAATACTGCACGATCTGCAAAGGAATGGACAACGTGCATTTGTGCATCGACGGTTTGTATTATTGCCCCGATTGCAGGGAAGCCTGCGACGTAGCCCTCGCGGAGTCCCGTGAGCACTGATCCCAAACGGATTGAACTTCACTTGGATTCTGATGCGCGCCTGGCTGCGGGTGTAGGTGGGGCGGTTAGGCTGCTGGCGGAAACGGCCGGAATGCCGGAAGACGTCTGCAAAGAGTTTCAAGAAGCAACGGTGCGCGCCTGCATCAAGGCGTTCGATGCGCATCCGAGAGATTCTCACACCGTGGAGTTGCTGGTCTTTGGCGATCGGCTCGAAGTTGCGGTGGACGCTGCTGCCGGATCGTGCGCCATTCGTCTCACGCGTTCCGTAGTTCCTCTCCGCTGAAGCTGTTCGCCCGTCCGCAGAGAGAACACGATTGGGAGCACTCTCACATCTTCAGTGCAAACGTGTTTTTCTTGATGAGGGACGCCATCTGATCGTCCGTGAGAGAGAGCCGCAGCACGACACGATCGCCCGACGGGTTCACTTGCGCCTGGCTCAGAAGATCAGCGAGGTCCTGATTTTGCGTCTGCCCTTGCTGTTTGGCTTGATACTGCTGATAGACGAGTGCCAGCTGCATCAACTGCGCGAGCGTGTTAGCGTCGTCCGTGTTACCGCACACCGCCTGAAATTTCCCGTCGACTCCGCTGCTGGCCTGGATGTTCAAAATCAGGTTCTGCATCCGCGTGACGAGCTTTTGGGCCTCGGGGAACTGCTGAATCTGCGGCGCCAGCTGGCGAACGGCGAGGCGCGTGTACGCCGGATTAAGCACCGCCCAGACCACACCACTGCCGTTGGCTTCGTTGATGAGCGAATACATTTTTTCGTTGCGCAGGAGGCCTTCCGCCCCGCCGTAGCGGATGTCGAGCATTTTTTCGAGCACGTTGCGGTGGCCGAACGCGGCCGTGTTGGAATCGAGGAAGAGGAAGAAGAGGTCGCTTGCGCCAGAGCCGCTGCCAAAGGCGTACATCGTAAATCCGTGAGAGTTGAAGGTGGGCAGTTTCTGCGCCTTGAAGAAGGCCTCGGTGGAGTTGGGATTGTAACTGCCCATGGCGATGCCGGCGACTTCTTCGCCTGTAGGGACGGCGTCAGAGCCAACGCCGGAGGTTTTGTCATTCACGCCTTCGGCGACCAGGCCCCAGGCGAGCTCTTCAACTTGAGTGTTGGGGTCGACGCCAGCTGACGCCAGGAACTTCTCAAACTGGCGAAATCTTTCCGGCAAAAGTTGCTGTTGCAACTGCGGAAACCATTTTTGCGAACGCGCCTGTTTGAGGTTGGCGTAAGCAAATTCGCCGACGTTCTTGGGAAATAGCGCGATCGTATCGGGACCGACGCGCTGGGCGCTAGACACTCTGGCGCTGGCTAGGGTCACAGTAAAAAGGGCAGCAGCGCCCATGATGCGGAGAAGGGTCTTCTTCATTGAATGCTCCTTGCTATTGTTCCTGTGGCGCCGGGCTTAGACCACTGGCACTGCGCTCAATTTTTCGAGCAGGGCCGTGACGGACTGGCGTTTTGCCGCAACGTACGCCGCATCTTTGATGCCGTCGAGGTTGATTTCGACGTTGGCGATTGCGCCTCGGGCGCCTGCTTCGGCCATCAATCTGGCCACCTTTAAGTCTGACTTCATGGATGCCGCAGCGATAGTCTCCAGTTGTCCCAAACGTTCGAAGAGTGCAACTGCCCGCTCGGCCACTTTGAGAGGGACTTCGGCGGCGCCTTTGCTGGTGGTCTGAATGGCTTCGGCGCGTTGCGCGGTTTCGGTGGAATCGCCCTGCGGCAGCTTGAATGCGCCCATCACGGCGTCGTAGGACGCCGCGTCGGCGTCGATGGCTTCGATCAGAGCGTCAGCTTCACGGCGTAGGGCGTCGAGATGGTCGGAGAGTTTGTCCAAGTGGGCGGCTTGAGATTTCTTCTTGCGCGAAAGGCCGGCCACCATTTGGCCGAGGGCCGCCGCCAAAGCCGCGGCGAAGGCCGAGACGCTGCCTCCACCCGGCGTCGCGGAGGGTTCGGCTACGACATCAACAAAGGGACGCGCCAGGCCGGCTAACTTGCCGCCTTTCATTTCTTCGAGCGGTGCTCCGGTGAGGGCTGCAGCCAATTTGTTCTCGAAAACCTGCGAGGGAGAGAAGTTTTCCAGCTGAAGAAAATAATCCGCGGCCATTTCGATGGCTTTTTTCGGAACCAGGCCGACGATTTCGCTGCCCACCGGTGCGGCGCCGTAGCGGGCAGCTTCGCGCCTCACCATGTCATAGACGCGATGCATGGGCGTTTGTTCGTAGTCGGTCAAATTGATCGAGACTTGCGCGACCTTGCGCGCTTTCAGGTCCACGCCCATGGACTTGACGTAACGCAAGCCGCCGCTGGAAAAGCGGATGGCTTTGGCGATCTTGTTGGCGATGCCGACATCAGGAGTATTGAGGTTGACGTTATAGGCGACGAGAAATTTGCGCGCACCGACGACTGTGACTCCGGCGGTGGGGTGGAGCTTTGGTTCGCCGACGTCGGGTTGGCGGTCGTGATT
>Ga0075424_100002497_pt1 | contig 16863 bp, 13 predicted proteins | sample SoiMethybrSBSTD3_FD_75301 | JGI IMG/M metagenome (GOLD analysis project Ga0075424, IMG submission 75301) | Bulk soil microbial communities from a Populus tree surrounding site in Tennessee, USA - Soil MetaG P. TD hybrid SBSTD3 | ecosystem: Environmental > Terrestrial > Soil > Tree plantation...
AACGACGAGGCGATCGAGTCGGGCGCGTGGTGGTTCTACCAGAAGACGGGCTTCCGCCCGCGGGCCCGCTCCGCGCGCGCGCTCATGCAGCGCGAGTTGCAGCGGATGAAGCGCCGGCCCCGTTATCGCTCGCCCGCCGGTGTGCTCCATCGGCTCGCGCGCGAGAATCTCTACTGGTCCGCGCTCACCGCCCGGCGGGACGTCATCGGCGAGCTGCCGCTTCCCTCCGCCGGAGTGGCGGTGACGAAGCTGATCGCCGGCCGCTTCGGCGGCGATCGAGCGCGCGCCGCGGAAGTCTGCGAGCGCGAGGCCGCGGCGCTCCTCGGCGTGCGATCGCTCGCCGATTGGAGCGCCGGGGAGCGGCACGCGTGGAGCCGCTGGGCCCCGCTCGTGACGCTGCTGGCCAACGTGTCGGCCTGGAGCAGCGCCGAGCGCAGCGCCGCCGTCGCGGTGATCCGCGCGAAGGGCGGTCTTCGCGAGGACACGTTCGTCCGCTCGTTCGACGCGCACCCGAAGCTGGGGGCGGCGCTGGCCGCGCTGCTGCGCAAGGTGCGGGCGTGAGCCCGCTGGAGCGACGTCCTCAGCTCCCGGTCGAACGCGTGGCGCCTGGCTCCTGCTCCGCTTTCGGATCGCCGGACGGGTTCACCCAGATGTCCAGCATGGGCCGTTCCGCCGCGGCGGCGCCCGGAGGCGGCAGCGCGAGGCCATCGCACAGCGTGCGTAACATCGTGTAGTGGTTCACGGGCCGATCCGATACGAACCCGCGCTTCACGCGCGGCCCGCTCACCACGGTGAGAATCCGGTTCTCGGAGCCGCTGCGGTTCTCGTCCCACGTCAACACGACGATGCCGTTGGGGCCGACCGCTTCGATCATGCCCGGGAGATTCCGCGCCAGCCAGTCGTCGCCCTGGGCGACCGACCCGTCGTGCATGTTGTTCGAGTTGTTCGGTATGACGAACGCCAGTCGCGGCAGCCGCCCCGCCGCGATGTCCGCGGCCAGTTCCGCGAACGGGCGCTCGTTCCGGTGATCGATGTTCCCGAAGTTCGTCCACGGGGCGTGCTTTCGCGAATAGCGCTTGCCGTCGGCGAAGCATTCGTCCGACCCGGCAGCGGGGAGGTTCTCGGCGTACGCGCGCCAGGTGAGGCCTGCGCTTTCCGACAGCGTGCCCAGGTTCGGCGTCATCAGCGGCGAGCTCGTGGCCGGGCACCGGTTGGAATCGATGCCCTGCGTGCCGCCCGACCACAGCGCGACGTAGTTGGGCTGCGAGGGGTGGGCGATGGCCCGGTAGTCGGAGAACGTCGCGCCCGAGCGGACGAGGCCCGAGATGAACGAGGCGTCGTTCACGTCCTCGGGGTTCTTGTTCTCCATCACGACCACGATGACGTGATCGAGCGGCGGCACGACCTCGGCGCGAGCCGTGGCGACGACGAATGCGAAACCGACGATCGAGGCCAGGCGTGTGAACGAAGCGGCAGCGGTCATGGCGCACCCCATCGGGCTCGGGTCAGCCTGCGAGAACCAACTCGTCTCTTTTGCTACTTACCCCATTGGATGGCGGCCCGAATCAGGCGTTGAGTCCGTGCAGCCACATTTCACGCACCAATGACCTTTGCGGGTTTGGCACCGCCTCCCTTCGCGGCCACCCACGCGATCGCACGTGAGGCCCTTACCGCGACCCCCCGCTCGCGACGAACGCCGTCCGCGACTAAGCTTCCCGCTGCGCCGTGACCCAACACGGCGTTTCCCCAGCGCGTCCCCCACGCTGGACGAGTTCGTACCATCGCCGCAATGGACGAATGGAGGCCGCGTGTGAGTGTTCAGGCCGCTTCGCCGCCCGCGCCCCGCGGGCGACAGGGGATTCTCGCGCTCTTCGGTGACGTACGCTCGGGCGAGGGAGTCACCACCGCGCTGCTGGCGCTCAACGCCTTCCTGCTGCTGGCCGCGTACTACCTCATCAAGCCGCTGCGCGAGAGCCTGATCGTGGGCAAGGCGGGCCCGGCGCTCAAGAGCTACTGCTCCGCCGCCCAGGCGATGCTGCTGCTCGTGCTCGTTCCGGCCTACGGCCGCCTGGCGAGCCGCGTGGACCGCGTGCGGCTCATCACCTGGGTGACGCTGTTCTTCGTGGTGGACCTCGCGATCTTCTATGCGCTGGTCCAGGTGCTCCACGGAAACGGCATCGGCATCGCGTTCTTCATCTGGATCGGCATCTTCAACCTGATGATCGTCGCCCAGTTCTGGGGCTTCGCGAACGACGTCCATACCCCCGAGCAGGGCAAGCGCCTGTTCGCGACCATCGCGCTCGGGTCCAGCCTGGGGGCGATCTGCGGCCCTCTGGTCCACGACCCGCTCGTCCAGCGCCTGGGCCTCACCTCACCCCTGCTCGTCACCGGCGCCATCCTGCTGCTGTGCCTGCTGCTGACGCGGGCCGTGCACCGCCGCGCGCGAGCGGCGTACGACCTCCGCGGCCAGAGGGTGCGCGAGGACGCGCCGCTCGGGCCGGAAGGCGGCTTCCAGCTCGTCTGGAAGCACCGGTACCTGTTGTTCATCGCCCTGCTGGTGTTCCTGCTCAACGCCGTGAACACGAACGGCGAGTTCATCCTGCGCAAGGTCGTCCAGGCCGCCGCCGCGGCCACGTCCGCCGGCTCCCTGTCGGGCGATGCGGGCGTGAAGGCTCAGCGAATCTTCATCGATCACTTCAACAACCAGTATTACTTCTACACCAACCTGCTCGGCGTGCTGATCCAGGTGCTCCTCGTCTCCCGAGTCTTCAAATGGATCGGCGTCCGGGGCGCGATCTTCATCCTGCCGTGCATCGCGCTCGGCGGCTACGGGCTCATCGGCGCGGCCTCGGCGGTCGGACTGTTCAACCTCGTGCGGGGCGTCAAGGTCACGGAGAACGCCCTGGATTATTCCCTGAACAACACCGCGCGGCACGCGCTGTTCCTGCCCACCTCGCGCGAGGCCAAGTACAAAGCCAAGGCCGCGATCGACAGCTTCTTCTGGCGGATGGGGGACCTGGCCTCGGCCGGCTTCGTCCTCGTGGGCGGTCAGCTCGCGTGGGGGATCCGCAGCTTCGCGTGGGCCAACTTCGTCATGGTCCTGCTGTGGCTGTGGGTGGCGCTACGCCTGGCGCGCGAGAACCGGAAGCTGGAGCGAGACCAGGCGGGGCCCGCGGCTACCGCGGCGAGCTGAAGCGCGCGAGCCGGGCGCGAGCGCGTCGTAAGGGACCGCGCTCGCCCCGGCTGGACGTGCGACCGCTGGAGGGCCGTCAGTGGTTCTCGACGCTCTCGCCCGGGGGCGCGGGCATGTAGGCGAGGTGCGCTTCCACCATGTGGAGCCCGACGATGCGTGCGAAGACGTCTTCGGGAATCACGCGGTACTCCATCAGGAGCCTGCGCTCCTGGCCGCCGCGCGCGACGAGGATCTGTCCCTTGTCGCCCATCTTCCAGCCGGCCTTCCCGGCGAACCAGTCGGCGGGCGGCTTCCCGCCCACCTTGTTCAGCACGTCGCCCGGCTGCATGCCCGCCTGTTCCGCGGGGGATCCCGCGCTTACGGTCACGATGCGATAGACCCCAACGCTGTCGCGATCCACCTCGACCCCCATCCAGGGCCGCTCCTTCATGAGCTGGAACCGGTTGAGGCAGGTCATCAGATCGAGCGGGCACTTGGGCTGCTTCGCCGCCGCCGGCGACGCGCCGAGCGCGAGCAACAGGACGAGCCACCGGACGAGAGAGCGCACGCGACCTCCATGTACCGACCGCGGATCGGGCCGTGGCGGAGGTATCGGCAAGGGCGAGCGTCGGATTGAGGCGCGCCGCGGCTAGAGGATCGTCTTCCCCAGCGCGCTCTGCGCCAGCTCCGCGGCGAGGATGCCGGTCATGTTCTGCGAGTCGAGCACCGGGTTCACCTCGACTAAGTCCAGCGCCACGATGTTCGCGCGGTCGTTGAACATCTCCATGGCGAGGTGCGCCTCGCGGTAGCTGATGCCGCCCCAGACGGGCGTGCCGGTCCCGGGCGCGTCCTCGGGATCCACCACGTCGAGGTCGAACGACAGGTGGATGCCCGCCGTGCCGTCGCTCGCCAGGCGGATGGCCTCGTCCAGGACGTCGCGCATCCCGCGCTCGTCCAGGTCGCGCATGGTGTAGCAGGTCACGCCGCTCTTCTTCAGGAACTCGCGCTCGCCCGGGTCCAGGTCGCGGATGCCGATGAGCACCGTGTTGCGCGGCTGGACCTTCGGCGCGCGCCCGCCCAGGTTCACCAGCTCCGAGTCGCCGAAGCCGAGCGAGATGGCCAGCGACATGCCGTGGATGTTGCCGCTCGGCGTCGTCTCGGGCGTGTTCGCGTCGCCGTGCGCGTCGAACCAGATCAGGCCCAGCGCCTCGCCCTGGCGGGCGTAATAGTTCGTGGAGCCCGCCACCGAGCCGATGGCGATGCTGTGGTCGCCGCCCAGCACCAGGGGCATCCGGCCCTCGCCCATGCACTTCTCCACCAGCGTCATGAGGTCCGTGCACGCCGCGAGGATGGGCTGCTTGTAGCGGAGCTTGCCGGTTCCCACCTTCTGCGTCTCGGGAATCATCACGTCCAGGTCGCCGTGGTCCTCGACCTTGTGGCCCAGCTCCTCCAGGCGCTTTTCCAGGTCGGCGATGCGGATCGCGGAGGGTCCCATGTCCACGCCTCGCCGCCCCGCGCCGAGGTCTACGGGCACGCCGATCACGCCGATATTCCTGCGTTTCTTCGCCATGGGCGCGGAAGCTAGCACCCGCGCCAAGCGGGCACCAACGCGATGCCTGCGGCCCGATTGGACGTCGGCTGCGCGGGATGCCATGGTCGAGCGCGGGATGACATCGCTCCTGCCTCGGATGGCGTTGCTCGCGAGCGCGGCCCTGCTGATGGAAAGCGGCGCCGCCGACGGCACGCGCTTCGCGCTCCCCCCCACCCCGCCGAAACTCCACCGGCCGGCCCAGAACGTGCTCTTCGCGGACGACTTCTCCGGAGACTCGCTGGGCGCCTGGATCCCGGATCAGCCGGGCGTGTGGTCGCACTGGCGCGGCATGCTGCGCGCCGACCTGCCGGACCAGAAACAGCTGCGTTCCCTGATCCACACCGGCGACTCGACGTGGACGGACATCGCGCTCGATGTCGACATGTGCATGATGCGGGGCGTGGACAAGGGCGCGGTCGTCCGCGTGCGGGCCGCGTCGGGCACGGGCGTGGACGTGCGCGGCGGCAGCTACCAGGACGTGGTGATGTACCAGGGCTCTTGGCCGATGGGCCGCGCCAGCGCCGTCAACGCGAACGGGACCTGGAACCACCTGCGCGTGGAAGCGCGTGCGAACCGCTACCGCGTGTTCGTGAACGGCGAGCAGAAGCTGGATCGCACGGACGGCCGCATGGACGTGAGCGGGGCTCGCCTGTCCGGCCGCATCGCGCTGCCCGCATACACCGGCGGGGTGGGATTGTGCACGGTCTACTACGACAACGTGGTGGTGACCGCGCTCAAGTAGCGCTCAGCGCCTGCCGCGCAGCAGGCGCAGGCCGTTCAGGATGACCACCACCGTGCTGCCCTCGTGCCCGGACACGGCCACCGGAAGCTTGAGCGCCCCGAACGGCGTGTGCTGGCCCAGGAACACCCACGACACGAGCACGGCCATCACGCCGGTGGCGATGAAGATGTTCTGGATCACGACGCGCCGCGCGCGCTGGGCGAGCGTGATCGCGTAGGGAAGCGCCGCCAGGTCGTCGCCCATGAGCACCACGTCGGCGCTCTCCATCGCGGCGTCGCTGCCGATGCCGCCCATGGCGATGCCGACCGTGGCCCGTGCCAGCGCCGGCGCGTCGTTGACGCCGTCGCCGATCATCGCCGTGGCGCCGTGGCGCGCTTCCAGGTCCGCGATGACGCGCACCTTGTCCTCGGGCAGCAGCTCGCCGTGCAGCTCGTCGATCCCGGTCTGCTCTCCGATCGCCCGCACCGTCGGCTCGCTGTCGCCGGAGAGCAGTGCCGTGCGCTGGATGCCCGTGGCACGCAGCGCGCGCACGGTGGCGGCGGCGTTCGGCCGCACGCGGTCCGCCGCGGCGATCACGCCCCACGCGTCGCCGCGACGCACGATCATCGGCGTCTTCGCCTCGGCCGCGAAGCGGCGCACGTGGGCGATCGCCGCCTCCGGCGCCGCCGTGCCGAGCGCGGCGAAGAGCTCGGGCGTGCCGACCTCGATGCGCGAGCCGTTCGCCACCGCGACGAGGCCCTTGCCCAGGTGGTTCGTGAGCGATTCGGCCGGCGTCACCGTGAGCCCGCGCGCCTCGGCCGCGGACACCACCGCCCGCGCGAGCGGGTGCGGCGAGCGCATCTCCGCGCTCGCGGCCCACGCCAGGAGCTCGGACTCGCTGCCGCCCTGGACCGGCACCACGTCCGTGACGTCGAAGCGGCCGTGCGTGAGCGTGCCCGTCTTGTCCAGGGCCACGAGCCGCACTCGCCCGAGCGCCTCCAGGAACGCCCCACCCTTGAACAGGATGCCGTTTCGCGCGGCGTTGGCGATCGCCGAGAGCACGGTGGCCGGCGTGGCGATGACGAGCGCGCACGGCGAGGCCACGACCAGCAGCGTCATGGCGCGGTAGAGCGACGCCCTCCACTCGTGACCGAAGACCAGCGGCGGCAGCACCAGCATGAGGCCGGCGGCCACCATGACCACGACCGTGTAATAGCGCCCCGCCATCTCGGCCAGCTCCTCGGCGCGCGACTTCTTCTCCTGCGCCTCCTGCACGAGCGCCACGATGCGCGCCAGCGCGCTGTTCGCCGCCACGCGGGTGGCGATCAGCTCCAGCGCGCCCTGCTGGTTGAACGTGCCGGCGAAGACTTTGTCTCCGGCGCGCTTCGTGACCGGGACCGACTCGCCGGTGAGGCTCGCCTGGTCCACCAGCGACTCGCCGCCGGTGACCGTGCCGTCCACGGCGATCGCCTCCCCCGGCTTCACGATCACCGTCTCGCCCACGCGGACCGCGTCGGCCTCCACCTCGATCTCGCGCCCATCGCGACGCACCAGCGCGCGCGCGGGACGGAGCTTGAGGAGCGCGTGCAACGCCCGCCGCGTGCGCCCCATCGTGTAGACCTCGAGCGTGTTGCTGAGCGAGAACAGGAACATGAGCACGGCCGCCTCGGCCACGTAGCCGATCGCGGCCGCGCCGGCCGCGGCGAGGAGCATGAGCAGGTTCACGTCGAACTCGAACCGGCGCAGCGCCGCGAACGTGCTGCGCGCCGTGTACCAGCCGCCGACGACGGACGAGGCGAGGAACATGGCGCTCGCCCACGCGTGTGGAGCGCCCGCGCGCTCGAACACGCTGCCCGCGACCAGGAACGCCAGGCAGCTGCCCGTGAGCACCGCCATGGATCGTCCCTTGGAGCGCTCCTCCTGCTCCTCGTGCGTGAGCCGCGCTCCCCATGGCTTGTGCGTGAGCGGCCGCACGACCTCGACGCTGTCCACGGGCTGCTCGTGGCGCGCCAGCGAGATGCGTCCACGCGTGGCGGTGGCGTGGAACTCCGAGGCCGCTCCCGCGTCGAGGCGGCCGAGACGCAGCGCGCACGCTTCGCACGAATCCAGCGACTCGCGCCGCTCGCACGCGGTGACGCGCTGCGAGAACAGCGTGCCCACCTCGTCGGCCACGGCGTTCAGCTCGTCCGGCGTGACGAGCCGGGGCTGGTAGCGGACGGTGAGCGTGTTGTCGCGGAAATCGGCCTCGATGGCCACGATCCCGGGCCGCTCGCGCAGTCGGTGGGCGAGGATCTCGAGGCAGCCGGCGCCGTCTGCGGCGATGGGGAGGTGGTCGGCCGCATCGGTCGCCACGCGGGCCGCGGAACCCCCGTTGGAGCCGTGATGGTGTCGGAGGGTGGGATTCATCGTTCTGAGGATACTACGGTGCGCGAGCCCGGCGGGCGCCGGTGCCGACCGAGGCGGGCGTGCGTGGTGGTCGTGGCCCCGGGCCGGGCCGTCAGCGAGCCACGACGGTGGCCGAGTAGTCGCGGCCCGCCCGCGGCACGGCCGCCACGAGCGAGGTATCGGCCACGCCGCGCTCGCACACCACATCGGCCCGATGGTGCTTCGCGTCCACCACGCACGCGAGCACGCCCGGCGTCGCGCGCAGAGCCGTGCCGATTCGCGCGGCGCACTTGGCGCAGTACATCCCGCTCAGCTGCAGCGTGACCCGCCTTGCGCCGGCAGGCACGGCGGCGAGCGAGCTCGCCGGCGGCGCGGCGGGTTGCCGCGCCCGGTCCACGAGCCATCCGCCGCCCGCCGCGAGCAGCAGCACGGCGGTGACCGCGAGCACGATGTTCACGAGGTCGCGTGGCATCGAGCGCGCTCAGTGCGCCTCGGCGCCGGCCCGGCCGCCGGGCCGCCAGCGCAGCGAGAGGATGAGCGGCATCGCGAGCAGGAACGCCAGCCCGAAGAGGAGGAACACCTTCTCGAACGCGAGCATGGAGGCCTGCCGCTGCACCTCGTGCGCCAGCGCGCCGAGCGCACCGGCCCGGGCCGTTGCGGTGGAGGCCCCGTGCGAGCGGAGCCCCTGCGCCAGGGTCTCCAGCCGCGCGAGCACCGCCGGGTCGTTCGCCGGCACGTGCGAAGCGAGCACCGCGCGCCCCTCCGCGGTGAAGCGCGCGATCGCGCTCGCCGAGAGCGCGATGCCGATGCTGCCCCCGAGCTGTCGCGTCAGGTTGTAGAGCCCCGTCGCGGCGCCGATCTGCGACATGGGCAGCTCGGCGACCGCGAGGTTGTTGAGCGGAATGAACACCAGGCCCAGCGAGACGCCGCGCACGATGAGCGGCCAGAAGAAGTCGGAGAAGCCGCTCTGCAGGGTGAAGCGCGACCATTGCCACATGGCGACCGCGAACAGGGCCGCGCCGAAGGCGGCGATCGGACGGCCGTCCACGCGGCCGAGCGTGCGCCCCATGGCGGCCATGGTGACCGCGCTCGCCAGCGCGCCCGGGAGGATCACCATGCCCGTCTGGTTCGCGGTGAAGCCCAGGGACTGCTGGAGATAGACGGGCAGCACGAACACGGTCGCGTACAGGCACAGGCCGAGGATCGCGCCCACCACGCAGCCGGTCCCGAACTGGCGATTCGCGAGGATGCGCAGGTCGATGACCGGGTGGGGCGTGTGGAGCTCGTGCCAGACGAACGACGCGAGCGACGCGGCGCTCACGGTGGCATAGGTCACGATCTCGCGCGAGGCGAACCAGTCGAGCCGCTCGCCGCGCTCGAGCATCGTCTGCAGCATGCCGATGCCGATCGCCAGCAGCGCGAGCCCGGTCCAGTCCACCGACTCGACGCGGCGCGCGAAGCGCGAGTCGCGCACGTAGGCGAGCGACAGCACCAGCGCCAGCGCGCCGAACGGCACGTTGATGTAGAAGATCCAGGGCCACGACCAGGTGTCCGTGATCCAGCCGCCGAACGTGGGTCCGAGCGTCGGGCCCACCATGACGCCGAGCCCGAAGATGGCCATGGCGCTGCCGTATTCCTCGGGCGGGAACACTTCGTAGAGCGTGGCCTGCGCCGTGGACAGCAGCGCGCCGCCGCCGAGGCCCTGCACCACGCGGAAGATCACCAGCTCGGTGAGCGTGTGCGAGTTCCCGCACAGGATGCTGGCGATCGTGAACAGCGCGATCGAGCCGGCGAAGTACCGCCGGCGGCCGAAATAGGCCGACATCCACCCGGTGACCGGCAGCACGATCACGTTCGCCACGATGTAGCCCGTGGACACCCAGGTGATCTGGTCGAGCGTCGCCCCGAGCGAGCCCATCATGTGCGGGATCGCGACGTTCACGATGCTGGTGTCGAGGATTTCGAGAATGGACGCCAGCGTGACCGTGATGGCGATGATCCAGCGGTGCGGGTACGACGGATCCAGCGGGCGCGCCGCGTCCATCACGCCGGCGGCGGCGGACACGCTACCTCGTCACCACCGTGGCCGTGACGCTCATGCCCGGGCGCAACGGGTGCGCGGGATCGGTGCGCCCGTCCACGCGAATGCGCACCGGGATGCGCTGGACGACCTTGGTGAAGTTGCCGGTGGCGTTGTCCGGCGGCAGCAGCGAGAAGCGGGCGCCGGTGGCCGGGCTCAGGCTCTCGACGTGGCCGGTGAACTTCCGCCCGGGATAGGCGTCCACCACGATCTCCGCGCGATCTCCCGGATTCACGTCGCGGATCTCCGTCTCCTTGAGGTTCGCCACCACCCAGACGTCCTCGAGCGGCACGACGCTCAACAGCGCCTGGCCCGCCTGCACGTACTGCCCCACCTCGACGGTCTTGCGACTCACCACGCCGTCGCTCGGGGCGGTGATGCGCGTGTAGGACAGGTCCAGCGCGGCGCGATCGCGGATGGCGTGGGCGGAGAGCGTGCGGGCGGAGGCGCCGCTGGCCGCGGCGAGCGCCGCCTGCACCTGCTCGCGCGCGGCTTCGAGCGCTGCGTCGGCCGCTTCGGCCCCGGTGACCGCCGCGTCGAGCTGCGCGCTGCTCACGATGCCGCGGGACGCCAGGCGCTGAGCGCGCTCGCCGTCCTGGCGCGCGCGGGTGGCGTTCGCCTCGGCCTGAGCGACCGCGGCGCGCGCCGCCGCCAGCTGGGCCTCCGCCTGGCCCGTGCGGCGGGCTCCGGCGTTCGCGGACGGGTTTCCGCCGGCGGCGAGCGCCGCCTGGAGATCCGCGTCCGCCTGCGCCAGCTTGTCGGTGTACTCGCGATCGTCCAGCCGCACGAGCAGGTCGCCGGCGTGCACCGGCTGGTTCTCGCTCACCGCGACCTCGGTCACGTAGCCGGCCACGCGCGCGAGCGTGGGGATCACGTGGCCCTCGACCTGCGCATCGTCCGTGGACACGTGCGTGAGCCCCCAGCGCCAGCGGTTCGCGCCCAGGACGAGCCCCACCAGCGCCAGCGTCCCGATCACGATCAGCGGGATGCGATTGGGCCGGGGCGTCGCTGCGGCGGCCGGCCTCGTTGCGGCGGGCGCGCCCGGCGCCGCCGGCGCCGCGGGGGAGACGGGACCCGCGGGCGCGGCGGTCGGGCGTTCGCGTTCGATGGTGGCGCTCATGGCAACCTCGGGCTCCCTTTACGATGAGGACGGTGCAGACGATGCGGACGAAGCTCTCAACGTAGCTGGCGGGCCATGCCCGCCGCGCGGGCGAGTGCGACGCGCGCAGCGGCGAGCCCGAAGCGCGCGTCGATCTCGGCGTCACGCGCGCGCAGCAGCGAGACCTGCGCGTCGATCAGCTCGATGTTTCCGGCCACGCCGCTGGTGAAGCGCTCGCTCGCCTGCGCCACCTCCTCTTCGGCCAGACGCAGACGCTCGGCCGCCACCAGACGCTGTTCACGGTTGGATGCCAGATCGAGCAGGGCGGCGCGCACTTCCGCGAGCACCTGGTCGCGCAGATCGCGGTCGCGCTCGGCCTCCTCGCCGACCCGCGCCGACTGCTCCGCGATGCGCGCCTCGCGCCGGCCGCCGTCGACGATCGGCAGCGTGAGCCCCAGAGAGTAGCTGCGCGTGTCCTTCCAGTCCTCCGTGTGCTGGCCGGAAAGGCCCCAGTCCGCTGCCGCGTCGAGCCGCGGCAGGCGCTCGAGGGACGTCGCCCGCCGCTCGGTCCGCGAGCGCTGGAGCCGGGCGACCTGGGCGGACAGCTCGGGCCGGCGCGTGCGCGCCATGGCCAGCGCCGCGGTCTCATCGGTCGGCGCATCGGTGGCCGCGCTCGTGTCGGAGAGCGAGTCGGCCGGCAGCGGGGGGCGCGAAGGGTCCAGCCCGACGGCTCGCGCCAGATCCAGCCGCGCGCGATCCACCTCGTTCTCGGCCACGAGCAACGCGCTGCGCGAGGCCACCACCTGGGTGCTCGCGCGCGTCGTGTCGATGGCGGGGGACGCGCCCGCGGCGTGCTGCTCGCGCGCGAGGTGGAGCAGCTCCAGCGCGAGCGCCAGATCCTGCCGCCGCGCGTCCACGCGGGCCGCGCCGCGCGCCGCGCGCAGCCATGCGAGCGCGCCGGCCTGCGCGGCCGACTCCGCGGACGCATCGCGGTCGGCGCGCCCGGCTGCCGATCCCAGCGCGGCGGCCCGCCACTGGAGCCACGACGGAAGATCGAGCACGGTCTGGGTCACGCGCACGCGGGCGTCCACGTTGTCGATCGGTCCGATCACGTCCGGCAGGCTGGCCGGCAAAGGGAACCCCTGCGCACGCAGGTTGAACGTTCTGTTCGAAGTGGAAGCGGAGCCCGCCAGCGACGGGAGCAGGGCAGCCAGCGATTGGAACGCCCGGCGCGACGCCTGCTGCGACTTGAACGTCCCGATGCGCGCCTCCGGCGATTCTGCGGCCGCGGTGTGCACCGCCTCGGCGAGCGTGAGGCGCACGGGCGCATCGGCCGCCGGGGCCGCCGCGGCGACGCCGGCTGCGAGCGCCAGGGCGAGAGACGCCCGAGCGAGCGATCCCCCCCAGGACCGAATCACGCGGGGCTCGAGCCTACACCGTCTGGTGGACGTTCGAGGGCGCGAGGCCCGCGAGCATGATCTGGATGGAAGTCTCGAAATAGAGCTCGAGCGGCACCGGCGCCGGCACGACCTGGTCGAAAGAGTGCCGCCACACCGCAGCGAACAGGAGCGGGGACACGACGACGCGTGCCGCCTGCGCCACGTCCACGGCGCGGAGCTCGCCGCTGTCGACCCCCTTCTGGATCACGCGCCGCAGCAGCGCCTGATTCTTGTCGATGAACTCGTCGTTGTAGAAGCGCGCGAGCTCGGGGTACTTGCCCGTCTCGGTCAGCAGCAGTCGCACGAGTCCCGAGAGGCGCGTGCGCTCCATGTGATCCCAGCGCATTCGCAGCAGGGACTCGAGCAGCTCGCGGGCACCGCCTCGATGCTCGTCGACGAGCTTCTCCGTCTCGCGAAGCTGCGGCAGCATGGCCTCGCGCACCGCGGCCTTGAACAGCTCGGACTTGCTCTCGTAGTAGAGGAACACCGTTCCCTTGGTGCAGCCGGCGCGCCGGCCCACGTCCTCGAGCCGCGTGGCGTCGTAGCCACGCTCGCCGAAGATCTCGAGAGCGGCCGCCAGGATCTCTGCGGGCCGGGTGTCCTTCCGCCGGCGCCAACGCGGTGCCGGTTTTCTCTCTGGGGACCGGGTTGACATGACTTCCCTCCTGACCACTCCCGCTTGGTCATGAACAAAAAATGACCTATCGGTCATTAATCCGCAAGGTTAGATGCCCTGGCCAGTTGGCGGATTCGTCGGGCAAGCACCTGATGACCGGGGGCGAAGGCTGTACTCACACCGTAGCCGGTCGGGGCGAGGCCAGACCGTAAGTCATTGGCACACGCTCCGAACCCGACCGCGGTCACCCCGCTTGGGCGCAACAGCGGCTCTCTGCCGCTCCCTCAACTTTTGACAGATCCATCGCCTCGAGTGGCGCTCCCTCCTCGGCCGGTCGCCTCGTTGCCGAGGGGAAGCCCGCTGCCTACATTGCCCTCCTCACCGCGCCGCGCTCCCCCCACCCACGGTCCCCGACATGGCCGAGTCCCTGCCCGAACTATCGTCGTTGCTCCCACGCGAGCTGGCCGCGGAGCTGCTTGCGCTGGCGCGCTCCGTCGGCGCCCGTTTTGCCGACGTCTACGCCGAGCACGCGATCATCACCGGCTTCTCCCTGGACGAGCGGCGCGTGAAGACCGCCTCCTACTCCGTGCTCCAGGGCGTCGGCGTGCGCGCCGTGCACGGCGAGCAGACCGGGTACGCCTACGCGGATGGCTTCGAGCCCGCCGCCTTGCGCGAGGCGGCGCGCGTCGCCTCGCGCATCGCCCGCGAATCCCCGCCGGCCGCCGTGGGACCCGACGGCGCGCCGGTGGCGTTCCGCGTGACCGAGACCGCGCCTCCGTTCGTGCTGCGCGACCCGGCCACGCTGGCGCTCGACGAGGCGCAGAAGGTGTCCATGCTCCGGCGCGCGGACGATGCCGCCCGCGGTCACGATCCCCGCGTGGCCGAGGTCTCGATCTCGCTCGGAACGTCCGCCCGATCGTATCTGGTGGCCAACAGCGACGGCGTATGGGTCGAGGACCGCTCCCACCTGTCGCGCATCGTGGTTTCGGCGCTGGCGCTCGATGGCGCCGAGCGGCAGGAGGGGTTCGCGGCCGGCGGCGGGTGCGTGGAGGCCGGCTACTACGAGAGCGAGCGCACCCCGGAAGCGGTCGCGGCCGAGGCCGCGGCCAGCGCGGTGCTGCTGCTGGCCGCGCGCGAGCCCGAGGCCGGCTCCTACCCGGTCGTGGTGTGCAACGGTTGGGGCGGTGTGATGGTCCACGAGTGCTTCGGCCACAGCATGGAGGGCGACACCATCCGCCGGAAGACCTCGATTCGCGCCTCACAGATGGGCCAGCAGGTGGCGGCACCGGGCGTGACCATCGTGGACTCCGGGCTCGTCCCATACAGCCGCGGGTCGTTCCGCGTGGACGACGAGGGCACGCCCGCCCAGCGCACGGTGCTCGTGCGAGACGGCGTGCTCGTGGGCTATCTGTGGGATCGACTGAACGGTGCGCTCACGGGCCACGCGCCCACGGGCAACGGCCGGCGCGCGTCGTATCGCGACTTTCCGCTGTGCCGCATGACGAACACGTTCATCGAGCCCGGTCCGCACTCGCCCGATGCGCTCATCGCCGACGTCCCGCGCGGGCTCTACTGCAAGAAGCTCGGGGGCGGCTCGGTCAGCCCCGCCGACGGCAACTTCTCGTTCGTCGTCACCGAGGGCTGGCAGATCGAGAACGGCAGGCTCACGCATCCGGTGCGCAACGCCACGCTCACCGGCAACGGCAACGACGCCATGCTGCGGATCGACGGCGTGGCGTCCGATCTGGCGATCGACGGCACGACCGGCTCGTGCGGGAAGGACGGGCAGTGGAAGCCGGTGGGCGTGGGGCAGCCCACGGTGCGCTTCACCGGCATCACCGTGGGCGGAACCTCGGTATGAGCGACCGCCACGCCTCGCCGGCCGAGCTCATCGAGCTCTGCGCCCGGGCGCTCGAGCGAGCGCGCGCGCACGGCGCACAGGTCGCCGACGCATGCGCGGAGAGCTCGCGCTCGTTCACGGTGCGCGCGCATGGCGGCAGCGTCGACTCGCTCAAGCAGAGTGGCACGCGCGGCCTCGGCGTGCGCGCGATCGTGGGCGACGCGGTGGGGTTCGCCTCGGGAACCGATCTCTCCCCGGCCGGGCTCGACGATCTCGCGCGGCGCGCCGTGGCGCTGGCTCGCTTCGCGACGCCGGATCCGGCGAACGGCGCGCCGACCGCCGCCGAGGTGGATGCCGCGACGGCAGGAGATCTCCAGCTCTTCGATCCCCTGGCGCTCGAGTGGCCACCCGGGCGGAAGATCGAGTTGGCGCTCGAGCTCGAGCGCGCGACGCTGGCCGCCGATCCCCGGGTGAGCCGCACGGACGGCGCGAGCGTGTCCAGCTCCGGCGGCGCGTTCGCGATCGCCAACACGCACGGGGTGGCGAGGAGCTGGGAGGGCACGAGCGTGTCCGCCTGGGTCGTTGCGCTCGCCGACGATCGCGACGGCCGGCAGCAGACCGGGGCCGAAGGCATGAGCGTGCGCCGCCTCGCCGATCTGGCCCCCGCCGAGAAGCTGGCGCGGGCCGCTGCCGCGCGAGCGGTGTCCCGTATCGGCGCGCGCAGCGTCCCCACGACCCGGGTGCCCGTGGTGATGCACCCGGACATCGGCGGCGCATGGCTGGCGGAGATGGCCGACGCGTGGAGCGGGGAGTCGGTGATCAAGCGCTCGAGCTGGCTCACGGGCAAGCTGGACGAGCCCGTCGCGTCGTCGCTCATCACGCTCGTGGACGACGGCACGCTGCCGGCTCGCGTGGGCAGCTCGCCCTACGACGGGGAGGGCCTGCGCACGCGGCGCAACGTGCTGCTGGATCACGGCCGATTGGCGATGTTCGTCTACGACCACTACCACGCCCGACGGGCCGGCCTCCCGGCCACCGCGAGCGCGCTGCGGAGCTGGTCGAACACGCCGGGCATCGGCTTTCACAACCTGTACGTGGAGCCGGGAACGGAGTCGCCGGAGGCGATCCTGCGCAAGGTGGACCGCGGCTTCTACTACGACGATCAGGGCTCGTTCGGCTTCAACGCCGTGACCGGCGACTACTCGTTCCAGGCCCAGGGCCACTGGATCGAGAACGGCGAGAAGGCGTTCCCGGTGGACGGCGTGACCGTCGCCGGCAACTCGCTCGACATGCTGCGCGCGATCATCGCGGTGGGCAACGACCTCGAATGGCGCTCCGCGATCGCCTGCCCCACGCTGCTGATCGGCGAGATGACCGTGAGCGGAAGCTGACGGCAAGGGGCCTCCGACCGCGGAACGTCGAGGGGCCGGGCGCGGGGAAATCTCGATCGAGGGCAGTCGCGCGTAGGCCGCAGCCAGGGATGGCGGAGGCCGTTAAGCGCGCGACAGGGAGGGCCAGCCAGGGACTGGCTGGACCGAGCGGTGGCCTCGATCGAGATGCCCCGCGTCCGGCCCCGACGCTCTTCGGCCGACCCGCGCCGGCTACGAGGTCCGGTAGGTGCTCACGAGCGCGACGCCGCGGCGCGGGGTCGGCGGGGGCGCTTTGGCGTGGCCCAGCCGGACGAGAAGGAGCGGCTCCTCGCCCTCGGCGTGAAAGCGCCGCGCGAGGATCGCCCGGTGGCGCTCGGAAGCGATCGGGGCGGCAAGCGGGTGTTGCGCGATCCCCAGCGTCGCCGCTCGGAGCGCGAAGCGTTCGTACGCCTGGCCCCCCACCAGCCAGCCCGCGTCGCTCTTCTCCGGCAGCGCGAGGAGCGCCAGTGCGCCCGAGCTCCGCACCAGGTCGCGCGTGTCCTTGGCCAGG
>Ga0075424_100002498_pt1 | contig 16855 bp, 14 predicted proteins | sample SoiMethybrSBSTD3_FD_75301 | JGI IMG/M metagenome (GOLD analysis project Ga0075424, IMG submission 75301) | Bulk soil microbial communities from a Populus tree surrounding site in Tennessee, USA - Soil MetaG P. TD hybrid SBSTD3 | ecosystem: Environmental > Terrestrial > Soil > Tree plantation...
TGGGCCTGGTAGTCCACGCCGTCGGCGCCGTACACCTTGGTCGCGATCGCCTCGATCTGGCCCTTGATCGGCGTGTCGTCGGGTGTGAGCTGATGGAATGCGTTCGGCTTCTCGCACGCCTCGACGACGGCCTCGGCGAGCTCGACCGCGCCGTCCCCACCCTGGGCGAACCCGCGGTTGACGACCACCGTCTCCGCGCCGGCGCCGAGCGCGAGCTCACGCATGAGCTCGACCTCCGCCTCGGTGTCGCTCGGGAAGTTGTTGATCGACACGACGCACGGCAGGCCGTACTCGCGGACGATCGCGATGTGCTGGCCGAGGTTCTCCACCCCGCGTTTGACCGCCTCCAGGTCCTCGGTGCCGAGCTCGTCGAAGGGCACGCCACCATGCGACTTCGTCGCTCGGACCGTGGTCACGAGGACCCCGGCCGAGGGGGCGAAGCCTCCGAACCGGCAGACGATGTCGCAGAACTTCTGGAACCCGAGGTCGCTCGCGAACCCCGCCTCGGTGATCACGTAGTCGGCGAGTTTGAGCGCGACGCGATCCTCGATGATCGAGTTGTTGGCATGCGCGACGTTGCCGAACGGCCCGGCGTGGATCAGCACCGGCTGGCCCTCGAGCGTCTGGACAAGGTTGGGCTTCAGCGCGTCCTTCATGATCACGGTCATCGCCCCGGCGACCTGCAGCTGCTCGGCGGTGACCGGATCACCCTCAACGGTCGACGCGACGACGACCCGCCCCAGACGGGCGCGGAGGTCGGCCAAATCTGAGGCGAGCGCGAGCGCGGCCATCACCTCGGATGCCGCGGTGATCACGAACCCGTTCTCGCGCGGAACCCCGTGCATCTTCCCGCCGAGGCCGATGACCGTGTAGCGGAGCTCGCGCGCGTTGACGTCGAGCGTCCGGGGCCAGGTGATGCTGGTGGGGTCGATCCCCAGGGGATTCCCGAAGTAGAGCGACGCGTCGAGCGCCGACGCCAGCAGGTTGTGGGCGGCGGTGACGGCGTGGAAGTCGCCGTTGAAGTGGAGGTTGATGTCCTCCATCGGGACGACCTGCGCGTAGCCGCCGCCCGTGCCGCCGCCCTTGATGCCGAACACCGGCCCCATCGAGGGCTCGCGCAGACAGAGCACGACGTCCTTGCCGATCTTCCCCATGCCCTGCGTGAGCGAGATCGACGTCGTCGTCTTCCCTTCGCCGGCCTTCGTCGGCGTGATCGCGGTGGTGATGATCAGCTTGCCGTCGGGTCGTTCGGCCAGCCGGTCCAGGATCGACAGTTCGACCTTCGCGCGATGCCGGCCGAAGGGTTCGAGCACGTCGTCGGGGATCCCGGCCGATGCGGCGATCTCCGTGATGGGCCGGAGCGTTGCTTCCTGGGCGATCTCGAGTCCGCTCTTCACAGGCCCTCCCGTTCTGCTGTTGGATCGCCTGGCGATCGTGCGCGCGATCGTGCGCGGAGGATACCCGGGGCCTCCCGTCCGCGGGAAATCGATCGCGACCGGCGCACGGGGCGATGCGATACTCGGGTCCAGATGGACATCCCGTCGTTCCTGCGGATGTATCCCCCCTTCGACGACCTGGATGACGAGCGGCTCGCCGACGTCGTGCGGCACGCGCACATCGAGTTCTTCCCCGAGGGGACGGTCATCCTGCAGGAGTTCGGCGAACCCGCGAAGTTCCTCTACATGGTTCGGCGCGGCGCCGTCGAGGTGGTCGAGGCCGGCGAGATCGTCGACATCCAGGGAGAGGGCGAGGTGTTCGGGTTCGTCTCCCTGCTCACCGGCGCGAGCCCGCTGGTGACGGTCCGCGCGCACGAGGACGTGATCTGCTACCTGATCGACCGGGACATCGGCGAGGAGATCATGAGCTCCCGCCGCGGCACGGTCTTCCTGGCCTCCGCGTTCCGGCGGCGCGACGTGCGCGCGCTGGAGCACGTCGCTCGCTCGGCCGTGGACGACGAGGAGGAGCCGGTCTCCGCGCTGGTGCGCCGCCGTCCGCTCTCGCTGCCGGCAGATGCGTCGATCCGCCGGGCCGCAGAGTTGATGGCCGACGAGCGCGAGGGATTCGTCCTGCTCGAGGGGGCGGGGGAGGGGGGTCTGGCCATCCTGACCGACCGCGACCTGCGGTCGAAGGTCTTGGCCGAGGGCCGCGACCCGGCGGGCCCGGCGGCCGAGGTGGCGTCCTCGCCGGTGCTGTCCGTCCCCGGCGAGACGACCGTGTCGGAGGTGACCGCGCTGATGCTGGAGCGCGGGGTCCATCACGTGCCGGTCGAGGACGGTGACGGGGGAATCGTCGGCGTCGTGACCGACATCGACCTCCTGGCGGCCGAGCAGCATCGCGCGTTCGGCCTCAAGAAGGACATCGAGCTCGCGCCCGACCGAGACGCGGCGGTCGCGGCCTTCCGGACGCTGCCCGAGGTTGCCGGCCGCCTGATCGATGCCAGCGTCGAGCCGCTCGAGGTCGCGCACGTCGTCGCGGTGGCCGTGGACGCGCTCACCGTCCGGCTCGTGGAGGTCGCCTCGGACGAGCTCGGAGATCCACCGTGCCCGTGGGCATGGTTGGCCCTCGGCAGCGAGGCCCGGCAGGAGCAGGGGCTGTTCACCGACCAGGACAACGCTCTGATGTTCGATCCGGCCGGTGTGCCCGCCGCCGAGGCCGACGCGTACTTCGGATCGCTCGGGGCGTTCGTCAACGACGGGCTCGAGGAGGCCGGGGTGCCGAAGTGCCGCGCGGGGGTCATCGCCGGGAACCGGGACTGGCGCGGCGCTGTGGGGACGTGGCAGGACCGCTTCCGCGGATGGATCGAGGATCCGGGGCGCTCGGGCAGCGCGTTCACCGGCATCGCGATGGATTTCCGGCCGGTCACCGGGCCGCTGGATGCTCACCTGGCCCTCGACGAGATCATCCGCTCGGCCCGCGAGCATCACGAGTTCATCCGCCACCTCGGCGCGCATGCCGTCTCGACCCGACCGCCCAAGGGCCTGCTCAAGGACGGGGTGGTGCAGGGCCGGGGGACGACCGGCCGGCTCGACATCAAGGCGGTGGGGATCGGCCTGATCACCAACGTGGCGCGGCTGCTCGCCGTCATGTCCGGCCTGACCGAGAACCGGACGCCGCTGCGCCTGCGGGACACGACCGCCCTCGGTTGGCTGAGCGCGGACGAGATCCAGGGCCTGGTCGAGGCGTTCGAGCTCATGTGGCAGGTGAGGCTCGAGCACCAGAGCCGGCGCGTCGAGCGCGGCCTGACTCCGGACGACCTCGTCGAGCCGCGCGAGCTCGGTCCGCTCACGCGCCAGGCGCTGAAGGAGGCGTTCCGGATGATCGACCGAGCGCAGGATCGCCTGGCCGCGCTGCTCGGCATCCGCCGGTGAGCCGCCCCGGCGCGCCGGGTCGCCGAGCCCGCCGCCTCCCGTGGCGACAGGTCGAGCTCGTGTCGCTGGACTTCGAGGCGACCGGACTGGATTTCGAGCGGGACACGATCGTGTCGTTCGGCACCGTGCCGGTTCGTCAGGGACGGATCGACATCGGCTCGGCCGACTACGAACTGGTCGACCCCGGCGAGGTCGCTCCTTCCCCCGTCTCGATCACGGTGCACGGCCTGTTGCCGGCCGACCTGCGAGGGGCGCAGGGCCTCGAGGCCGCGCGCGCATCGCTCGGCCGGCAGATCGAGGGACGGTTCCTCGTCACATGGGCGGGCATGGTCGAGGCCGGTTTCCTGAACCGCATGTACGGGGGTGGCGTGCGCTCCTGGCTGCGGCGATGCATCGACGCGCGCGAGCTGATGTTCGCGCTGGAGGAGGATCCGCCGCGGCCGTTCACACTGAGCTCCGTGGCCGAGGGTCTCGGCGTTCCCGTCGCGAGCCCGCATCACGCGCTTGACGACGCGCTCGTGACGGCCCAGGTGTTCCTGATCGCGGCATCGCGCCTCGAGGCACGAGGCGTCCGGACGGTGCGGGAGCTCCAGCGGACGGTTCGGCCGGCCGACCCGGTGCTACGCCGGCCTCGCGCCCCCCTCGGCTGACGCGACGGGCACCGCGTGCACGGGCACGCCGCATCGGCGATGGATCTCGCGTCCGAGGTCACCTTCTACCAGGGTCCGCCACCGAGGCTTGTCCGGCGCCGAGACCACGACCGCGTGGAAGTTCCGCGCCCGAACCCACTTCGCGATCATCTTGGGGACGTTGCGGGCCCTCGTCAGGCCGACCCGAACCTCGAACCCGTGCGCGCGAAGCTCGTCCGCGGCCTCCTCGACGCCATCTCGCAGGATCTGCCACTCGACGCGGTTGGGCTGAAGCCCGGGGTGGGGAAGGCCCAGGGAGGTGCCGTAGATCTTGGCCACCCCGAGGACCGTGATCTTGGCGTGTTCGGGACCGGCGAGCTCCCGGGCGCGCTCCACGAGCTCGGGCTCGGGCGCCCGCGCGACCGTCACGAGCAGCACCCTCTTGGGGGGGTCGGGGAAGGGGCGGGGGGCCGCGTTCGCGGCCCCCCGACCGAACCTCGTGTGACGCTGCACCTAGACGCGGTCCATCTGTGGCGGCACATGCTTGAACTCGGTGGTGCCGAGCTTGCGGTCCTCGGCCTTCCGCCACCAGTACAACGGGAAGTACAGGAGCACGATGATCACCCCGATGATGAACATCTTGCCACCGCCGAGCTGGCAGCCCTCGATCGCGCAGGCCGGGATGCCCACCGCCCACACGAAGAAGTAGAGAGCCGCGAGCGCGAGCGCGCCGTACTTGGCCCACTCCGGGAGCTTGAACGGCCGGAAGATCTCCGGCCGCCAGCGGCGCAGGAAGTAGTAGCCGAGCAGCACCGGCACGAACGAGCCGACGTAGCCGACGTTGGACAGGACGTAGATCGAGCCCGGCGCACCCACGAAGATCAGCAGGATGTTCAGCACCGTGTTCAGGCCCATCGAGAAGTCGGGGACGTTGTGCCGGTTCACCTTCCCGAAGATCCGCGGGGCCTGGCCGTCCAGCGCCATCATGTAGAGCGACCGCGCGCACCCCATGATCGCGTTCAGGCTGGACAGCAGGAGCGCGATGATGAGCGCCGACGTGACGATCTTGCTGACGCCCGAGCCGAAGGTCCGAACGGCCGTCTCGACCAGGATCGCGTTCGGGTCCAGGCTCTCCTGGATGAACGTGACGCCCAGCACGCCCAGGACCGCCATCGGCAGGAAGGTGTAGATGAACGTCCCGTAGCCGCCGGACAGGTTCATGGCGATCGGCGCGTCGCGGTCGGGGTTCCGGGTCTCGCCGATGTAGCACGCGGCCGCCTCCATCGCGATCGCGTTCCACGTATACAAGGCCGAGAACTGCAGGAACAGGTAGAAGGCCGTGCCCGAGAAGAACGCCGTCCCGTCGGGCAGGGTCGGCGGCCAGATGTTGCTGCCTTGAACGTCCCCGGTGAAGAAGGGTACGACCGCGATCAGCGTGAGCGGGATCATCGACAGCAGGCCGAGGACCGTCGCGGCCCCGGTGCCGAACTTGATCCCCAGGTACGCCACGAAGAACAAGAGGACCGACAGCACCGCGCCGACGACGATCGTGAAGTACGTGACCGACAGGCTCGCGTCGAAGAGCTGGACCGTGTTCCCCCACCACCCCGACGGCTCGAACCCGAACAGCGCCGGGACATACGCGCCGATAAGGATCATGTTCACGGCCATGACCGGCATCCAGCCGAGCCAGTACATCCACACGGTCACGCCGTTGATGTGGGGGTACGCCTTCGGGAGCCGGTCCTTGAACGCGTAGTACGCGTACGCGGGCGCGCCGCCGGTGCGATCGGGGAGCATCGCCGCGAGCTCTGCCAGGTACAGACAGAGCAGCCATCCGGTGAGCGCCCAGAAGATGAAGTTCGGGATCGCCGCGGCGCCGAGCGGTGCGAGCACGGCCGGCGTCACCCCCGTGACGAGGATCGTGCCCGCGAGGCCTACGACGAAGGCGCCCCACCAGTTCGTCTCCTTGGAGAGCTCGCCCTTGACGTAGTCCTCGACGCGCACGAACTGTTGCTCGTCTTGCTTGGCCATCGCATCCCTCCTCGTCGATCGGCCGGCGCTCGCCCTCGTGCGGGCGATCCGTGACGAACGCCGTCCCCGCCCCGGATCAGAACAGGGACAGGTACTTACGGATCTCCCAGTCGGACACCCCCTCGTGGAAGTCCTTCCATTCGCGCTCCTTCACGTCGCAGAAGTAGTCGATGTAGTCGCCACCGGGAACCTTGCCGAGTCCCGCTCGCAGCGCATCGTCCTCGCGCAGGTTGCGGATCGCGTCGAGGAGGTTTCCGGGGAGCACCTCGATGCCGCGCTTCTTGCGCTCCTCAGTTGAGGTCTCGTACATGTTGCCCTCGTTGGGCTCGCCCGGGTCCATCTTGTGGTCGATGCCGTCCAGGCCCGCAGCAAGGATCACCGACGCTGCGAGGTACGGGTTCGCGGCGCCGTCGATCGTACGGTCCTCGAAACGGCCGGGCGCCGGGGTCCGGATCATCTGCGTCCGGTTGTTGCGCCCGTAGGCGATATAGGCGGGGGCCCAGGTGGCGCCCGAGGTCGGCGCGCCGACCATCAGCCGCTTGTAGGAGTTGACGGTCGAGGCCGTCACGCCGATGTAGGCCTTCGCGTGGTGGAGCAGCCCGCCCAGGAAGTGGTAGCCGAGCTCGGAGATCCCCAGGCCGCGGGGGTCGTTCTCGTCCTCGAACAGGTTGGTGTCGGTGTCGGCGTCCCACAGGCTCATGTGGGCATGAAGCCCGTTGCCGGTCAGGTTCCCGAACGGCTTGGGCATGAACGTGGCCTGCAGCCCGCGCTGCTGCGCGAGCGACTGGACCATGTAGCGGAAGAAGATGATGCGGTCCGCCGTGGTAACGGCGTCCGAGAACACGAAGTTCGACTCGAACTGCCCGTTCGCGTCCTCGTGGTCGTTCGCGTAGTTGTCCCAGCCGAGCTGCGTCTCGTACTTCGACAGCGTGCTGATGAAGTCGTACTGACGCGTAAGCGCCTTCATGTCATAGCAGGGGCGGTCGAGCGTGTCGAGCGGGTCGGCCACCGAGAACTTCCCGTCCTCGTCGAGCCTGCCCAGGATGAACTCGGCCTCCATGCCGATCTTGAAGACGTACCCGCGCTCCTTGGCGGCCGCCATCTCGTTCTTGAGGATCGTCCGGGGACAGTACGGCCAGGGCTCGCCCTCCACGTAGACGTCGCAGGCGAACCGGGCCAGGTTCGGCTGCCACGGGACCGGCGTGAAGCTCGCGGGATCGGGCATCGCGGCGATGTCCGGGTCGTGGGGACCCTGTCCGAGCTCCCCCGTCGCGAACCCGGCGAACCCGGCGCCCTCGGCGAACACGTCCTCCAGGTGCGCCGCGGGGACCAGCTTCGCATTCGGCTTGCCGTACATCTCCACGAACTGGGCGAAGATGAACTCGATCCCCATCTCATCGACCAGCTTGCGGACCTCCTCCAGTGATCCTGGGCGGTCAGCCATCGCTCCCCCTTCCTCCGCGCTGTCTCTCCGCCCGAACCAGATCGATCGGCAGAGACCTGCCGGGTCGGAGATGTTCGGTGGATCGCCCACCGGCCGCGGCGCGGTCACGCGTTCGGAGGTGTGTCGGAGCCACGTCGGGTGATCGAACGGCCCGGATCGGTCCGGGAACGAACATGGCGTGGCCCGACGCTAGTGCCGGGCGCTCGGCCGAGTCAAATCACCGTTGCGTCCACGGGCATCCTGTCCGGCCGGTTCGAGCGCCCGGGTGGATCGGTACGACGCGCACAAGGCCGGTCGGCTGGCGGCTCGAACGGGCGATGACCTAAGATTCCTTCCGCCGGTGGCCGGGATCGGGCCGCCTTCACCAGAGGGGAGGCGTCGGTGACGACCGACATCGAGGCGTTCGTCGACCGGGAGGGCCGGAGCAAGGCAATCCAGGAGGTCCGCAAGCAGATCGACGCCGCCGGCGTCGAGTACATGTATTACCAGTTCGTCTCGGTGACCGGCCGGATCATGGGCAAGGGCATCCCTGCGGCGCACTGGGAGAACATCGCCAACAAGGGCTTCCAGCTCGTCTACGGATCGACGGCGAATCTGTTCGTCGACCGCCTGGGCAACTACATCGGCTACGGCCCGGAGGCCCGCGAGCTCGTGGGCATCCCCGAGCCCGAGACATTCTGCGTCTTCCCCTGGGACAACAAGACCGCGCGCGTGTTCTGCACGCTGTTCCGCGGCCGAGAGGAGGAGGTCGACGGGGGAGCGTTCCTGACGTCGGACTGCCGCGGCAACCTGAGGCGCCTGCATACGGAGTTCGAGCAGGAGACCGGGCTCCACCTGCGCGCCGGCTGCGAGCCCGAGATGATGTGGTTGAAGGTCGACGCCGAGGGCAAGCCCACCGTCGAGGGCAAGACCAAGCCGTACTGCTACCACATCGATCAGTTCTCCGAGCTCCAGCCCCTGATCCACAAGGTGATGGAGTACGGCCGCGCGATGGGGCTCGACATGATCCAGGGCGACCACGAGGACGCACCCGGGCAGCTCGAGCTCAACTTCATGTTCGACCGCGCGGAGGCGACGGCCGACCGGCTCACCACCTACCGGCAGATCTGCCGCCAGGTCGGGCGCGAGATGGGGGCGTTCGCCTGCTTCATGCCGAAGCCGTTCATGGGCGTCTCGGCCAACGGGTGTCACCACAACATCTCGCTGTGGCAGGGCGACGAGAACATGTTCATGCCCGACGGCGACAACCCACAGGTGCCCGGCAAGATCGGCTTGCACTCGATCGGCGGCGTCCTCGAGCACCTCTCGGCCCTGACCGCGATCACGGCCCCGACCGTGAACTCGTACCGTCGCTTCTGGGACGCCGGGTTCTGGGCGCCGGTGTTCGCCGACTGGGGTTTCCAGAACCGGACGGCTGCCCTTCGGATCTCGGCCCCCGGCCGGTTCGAGTATCGCTCGGTGGACTCGTCGGTGAACCCGTACCTCTCGTTCGCCGCGCTGCTCGCCGCGATGAAGGACGGCCTCGACCGGAGTCTGGACCCCGGCCCACCCGAGGAGCGCAACATCTACGACGCGATCGCCGGCGGCAAGGACGTGAAGAAGGTGCCGCACGACCTCGGTGCCGCGCTCGACGCGCTCCGGGCGGACCCGGTGATCCAGAGCGCGCTGCCCAACGAGATGTACAAGGTGTTCATGCACTACAAGCAGGACGAGTGGGACCGGTTCCGCGCGACGGTCAGCGAGTGGGACATCGAGACCTACCTGGACGTCCTCCCGTAGGAAAGGAGCGCAGCCCGCATGTGCGGTATCGCAGGAGTCATCCATCGAGACGGCTCGGCCGACGTCGGGTCCGAGATGACGTCCATGCTCCAATCGATGAAGCATCGGGGTCCGGACTCGAGCGGGTACGCGTTGTTCGGCCAGCCCACGGACCTCATCGTGATCCGGTTCAAGCTCGCCGACGCGAACGACCCTCGCGACTTCGACTTCAAGGAGCGCCTGGAACGCCACCGGATGGAGATCGAGACACGGTTGTCGAAGATCGGCGCGTCGATCGACCGGGTCGAGAGCGAGACTGAATACGCGTACCGGGCGACCGTGCGCTACGACGGTGACGTCAAGGCGCTCGCCGACTACCTCGAGGACGTGCCGGGGTGCGAGGTGCTCTCGCTGGGCCACTCGCTGGAGATCGTCAAGGATCTCGGGGACGCGCAGGAGGTCTCGAGCCTGTACGGGCTGGCCGGCTTCGAGGGGACGCATGCCATCGGGCACGTCCGGATGGCCACCGAGTCGGACGTGGACATCTCGGGGGCGCACCCGTACTGGGCCTACCCGTTCTCCGACGTCGCCGTCGTGCACAACGGCCAGCTCACGAACTACTTCCAGTGGAAGCGGCGGCTTGAGTTCAGCGGCCACAGGTTCCAGTCCGAGTGCGACTCGGAGATCATCGCGGTGTACCTGGCCGAGAAGATGGCCGCGGGGGCCAACCTCAAGGAGGCCATGGACGAGAGCCTCGAGGATCTCGACGGCGTGTTCACCTACATGGCGGTCACGCAGGACAGCCTCGGGGTCGCCAAGGACGAGATGGCGGCGAAGCCGCTCGTCCTGTACGAGTCCGACGAGCTCGTCGCGATGGCGTCGGAGGAGATCGCGATCCGCGCGCTGATCGATCACGAGATCGACACGTACGATCCGTACGAAGGGCAGGTGCTGGTATGGAGCAGGTAGCGGCCTCAGGCGGCCGCCGCACCACGTACGACGCCCGGGGCCTCGCCGAACCCGTGGCCGAGGTCCCCCACGTCTCCGAGATCGACGGCGCGACCGCCGTGTTCGACGCGGCCAAGCTCACGACCCGCCAGATCAACCTGGAGCTGCGCAGCCTGATCTACGAGCAGGGGGTCACCGACGTGACGGTGAAGAACCCCGGCGCCAAGCACTCGATCGGCGTCGGGATCCTGCAGCGGTGCCGGATCACGTTCGAGGGCTCGCTGGGCTACTTCGGCGTCGGGCTGATCGACGGCCCCGAGGTGCTGATCACGGGCCGGGTCGGCTGGTCGGTGTGCGAGAACATGATGTCCGGCGTCGTGCGGATCGAGAAGAACGCCGGTTCACTCACGGGCGCGGCCCTCCGCGGCGGCGACATCGTCGTGAGGGGCTCGGTCGGCGCCCGGACCGGGATCGACCAGAAGGGCGGCACGATCATCGTGGGCGGCGACGCCGGCTCGATGACCGCCTTCATGATGCAGCGGGGCCGCCAGATCATCCTCGGCGACGTCGGCCCGGGCCTGGGCGACTCGATGTACGACGGCGAGATCTTCGTCGCGGGCACCGTCAAGTCCCTCGGGATCGACTGCGTGCCGGGGGAGTGGACCGACGCCGACACCGAGCTCATCGAGCGGAAGTTCCGCATCTACGGGCTCGGCTCGCCTCCGGAGTTCCAGAAGTTCGTGTGCGGCAAGGTCCTGTACAACTACGACAACCTCGAGCCGTCCGAGAAGAAGCTCGTCATCCACTAGGGACCGAGGAGGCCTGGAAAACGTGCCTGCAGAAGACGTGTCCTCCCAACAGAACGTCCTCGGACACAGCCGGATCTTCACGCCGGAGGTCATCAACGACATCCACGTGAAGTCCGAGCTCGGCCGATACCGGATGCGCGGGTTCTCGATGTTCAAGCCGATCCCGCACTGGGACCAGCTGATGTTCCTGCCCGGGACCCTCACGCGCTTCGTGATCGAGGGCTACCGGGAGAAGTGCGAGACCAAGACGGTGCTCGGGGCCCGGTTCGCGAAGGATCCGATCGAGCTCGACATCCCGATCTACATCACCGGGATGAGCTTCGGCGCGCTGTCCCTCGAGGCGAAGATGGCGCTCGCCAAGGGCGCGTCGATGGCGGGCACCGCGACGTGCTCGGGCGAGGGCGGCATGATCCCGCCCGAACGCGACCTGTCGATCAAGTGGTACTACCAGAACATCCAGAGCCGGTACGGCTTCAACCCGCACCACCTCATGGTCGCCGACGCCTGCGAGTTCTTCATCGGGCAGGGTTGCAAGGTCGGCCTGGGTGGTCACCTCATGGGGCAGAAGGTGACCGAGCAGGTCGCCGAGATGCGCTCGCTCCCGCCGGGCATCGATCAGCGATCGCCGGCACGGCACCCGGACTGGCTCGGCCCCGACGACCTCTCCCTCAAGGTGCAGGAGGTCCGCGAGGCCACCGACTACCGGATCCCGATCCAGCTGAAGCTCGGGGCGGCGCGCGTGTACGACGACGTCCGGATGGCCGCCAAGTGCGGGCCGGACACGATCTACCTCGACGGCGCCGAGGGGTCCACGGGCGCGGGACCGCACATCGCGACCGAGGAGACCGGCATCCCGCTGATGGCCGCGATCCCCGAGGCCCGGCGTGCGCTCGAGGACGTCGGACTCGCCGACGACATCGACCTGATCGTCGCCGGCGGGATCCGCAACGGCGCCGACGTTGCGAAGTGCCTGGCCCTCGGCGCGAAGGCGGTGGCGATCGGGACGACGGCGCTGATGGCGCTGAACTGCAACAAGGAGATCCCGGGCGTCACCGACTACGAGGGCACGGTCGGCGTCCCGGCCGGCCAGTGCTACCACTGCCACACGGGGAGATGCCCCGTCGGGATCACGACGCAGGACCCCGAGCTTCGCAAGCGCCTCGAGGTGGACGAGGCGGCCGAGCGCGTCTACAACCTGCTCACCGCGATGACGATGGAGCTGCAGATGCTCGCCCGGGCGTGCGGCAAGACCGATGTGCACTCGCTCGAGCCCGAGGACCTGTGCGCGCTCACGGTCGAGGCGGCGGCGATGGCCAAGGTTCCGCTCGCCGGCACCAACTACATCCCGGGCGTCACCGAGGAGGCCACGCTCGAGGAGCTGAAGACGATGATGCAGAAGTACCTGGCGGACACCGGCCAGTACGCGGGGGCGTGACCGGATGAGCGACCAGCACCTGACGATCAAGGGCACGCTGGACGCCGAGGAGCTCGCGGGCCACCGGTTCCCCTACCAGGAGGACCGCTCGCTGGTCGAGGACATCGACCTGGACGCGCTCACGCCCGGCGAGGACCTCAACTGGCTCGAGGACATCCACCTGCTCGAGGAGGACGGCAAGCCGGCGGTTTTCGACCGCTACTCGAACTCGTTCCTGAAGATCTACTTCAAGATCCCGAAGGGCCGCGAGGACGAGATGGCCCGCAAGGTGCTGATGAAGCACCTGACCGAGGGGAACTCCTACGGCATCCAGCTGAAGGCGCAGCACGCGAAGTTCCCACAGCCCGAGCTCGGGCCGTGGGTGGCGGGGTCCGAGACCGTCGGCGCCGACTGGCGGCCCGCCACGCTGAAGGGCTGGGAGAAGCCCGCCGGGCACTGAGCGTGGGTCACCGACCGATCGTCGGCATCTCGGAGGGCTTCGCCGACTACGGCGACTACTACGGGTTCGGGTACGGGCGGCCGCTGCTCGCCGCCGGGGCGCTCCCCTTGTTGCTGCCGTACTACGAGCGGGCCGAGGACCGCCTCGAGCTGCTCGGCCGTCTGGACGGGCTCGTGCTCGCGGGCGGCCGGGACGTCGAGGCCTGGAGGTACGGCAGGCTGGAACCACACGCGAAGCACCTGCCCGGCCAACCACACCTCGACGAGATCGAGCTGCACTACGCGCGCGCGGCCGTCGAGGCGGGCCTCCCGCTGCTCGCGATCTGCCGCGGGTGCCAGGTGCTGAACGTCGCGTTCGGCGGCACGCTCTACGGCGATCTCGAGGAGTTCCCCGAGGCGGGGGCCGATCATCCGGGCGCGAAGTGGGACGAGTGGCGTGCCCTCGTGGCCGCGACGCTGGAGCGGACGCAGCGCCCGCAGCACCCGACGCACCCGGTCGACATCGAACCGGGGTCGATGCTCGCGTCGCACCTCGGGTCGCGCGCCGTGGTCGACAGCTATCACCATCAGGCGATCGAACGGCTCGGCGATGGGCTGGAGCCCGTCGGCCGGGCCCCGCATGGTGTGGTCGAGGCGGTCGAGATGCCCATGGCCCGAGCGTTCGTCCTCGGTGTCCAGTGGGAGCTGCACGAGGAGTGGCAGGACGACGAGCGCTCGCTCGGCATCTGGCGCGCCTTCGTCAAGGCGGCGATCGAGCGCGCCGACGCCCGAGAGAAGGCCACGGTCGGATGAATTCCTCGATCGAGATCGTCGTGGACGCCGTCGACTCCGACGCCGCGGCCGCCTTCTGGGGACAGGCGCTCGGGTACGAGCGCCTCTACGAGCGTGGGGCGTACACCGCGCTCGGACCGCCCGAGGGCGACACGCGCCCGCTCCTGCTGATCCAGCGGGTGGACGTCGTCTCGCCCGGCAAGACCGCCGTGCACCTGGACATCCGTGTCGACGATCCGGAGGCCGAGGTGGCGCGGCTCGAGGGGCTCGGCGCGCGGGTCGCGTGGCGGGTCGACGAGACCGATCGGGGCGGCTCGAGGTGGACGACGATGGCGGCCCCCCACGGGACACTGTTCTGCGTCTGCCCGATCCGCGAGGAGAAGAAGTAGGCCCGTGTCGTTGCCGCGGAGCGCGAAGGTTGTCGTGATCGGGGCCGGCGTGCACGGCCTCTCGACGTCCTGGCACCTGGCGAAGGAGCTCGAGGCGCGGGGTCTCGGATCGGGCGCCGACGTCGTCGTGCTCGACAAGACCGGCGTCGGCGCCGGGCCGTCGGGGCTCGCGTGCGGGGTGATCCGCAACAACTACTTCCAGCCCGCGATGCGCGAGCTGATGGCGCACTCGGTCGAGGTCTGGGAGTCCGATCCCGAGGCGTTCCACTACCACCCGGTCGGCTACCTGCAGGTCGCCCCGGAGGTGATGCACGAGGACGTCGCGACGATCCACGAGCAACAACGGGCGATCGGCTACACCTCCGACCTGATCGAGGGCGGGGACGAGTGCCGCCTCTACATGGAGTCGATCTTCTCGGACTGGCAGGCGAGGAACGTGACGGTGGTCCTGCACGAGAAGAAGGGCGGGTACGCCGAGAGCATGCCGTCGATGCTCGGGCTGCGGGCCAAGGGCGAGGCGCTCGGCGTCGAGGTGCTCGCGCCGGTGATGGTGACCGGCTTCGAGAGCGATGGGGGCGCGGTCTCGAGGGTCGTCACGGACCGAGGCGACATCGCCTGTGAGCAGGTCGTGGTCGCCGCGGGCCCGTGGGTGCGCGACCTCTGGCGCATGCTGGAGCTGCCGGGGACCGTGACGGTCAGGGGACGGGACGGCCGGGACCACGAGCGGCCGATGTGGACCTACTGGTGCCTGGTCGAGGGGACGCTCGGCGTCGATCCCAGGTACCTGCTCGACAACGACGGCAACCTGCCGCCGGTCGTGCACCTGGACACCGACGCCCCGCTGCTCGACGACACCGACGGCTCGCTCGTGACCGACGAGCTCTGGGGCATCTACTACAAGCCCGACTTCAACTTCGGTGGCGTCCAGGGTGGCGCGATGCCCTGGGTCGTCGAGCAGCCGGCCGACGACGTGGCGGTGGACCCCTACGGGCCCGAGAGCCGCGAGTTCGTCGTCGGCGACGAGTTCGAGCGGATGTGGACCTCGGCGCTCGCGCATTGCCACAAGCGGTTCGAGGGCAAGCGCGGACTCTACCGCCGAGCGCCGACCGGCGGGATCGGGGCGTTCACCCCCGACAGCTTCCCCGTGTTCGACACGTTCCGGGAGAACGTGCACGTGATCGCGGACTCGAACCACGGCTACAAGATGATCGGCGTCGGCGCGATCGCCGCCAAGGAGGTGCTCGGGGAGCGGCAGGCGTTGTTCGAGCCGTTCCGATTCTCCCGGTACGCCGAGGGGAAGCTCCACCCCGTGAGCCACTCACCCTTCCCCTGGAGCTAGCGGCATGAGCCGGCGGGACGACGGGCCCGTCGAGTTCGACGTCTCGATCGGCGCGTTCCCGTCGTGGGCCGCCGACGCGCTCGCCGCCGGCGCGTGGGAGGAGACGCCCCCGCCCGACGAGTTGCAGATCGAGGGCGAGGAGGGCGAGGACCCGGTCCTCGCGTTCCGACGGACGCTCGGGATGTTCGCGACGGGGGTCACGGTCATCACGACGACCTCCGCCGACCAGGTGCACGGCATGACGGCCAACGCGTTCATGTCGGTCTCGCTCCGGCCGCCCCTGGTCCTGATCTCGGTCGACGGTCGCGCGAAGATGCACGCGTTGCTGAACGAGGGCAAGCGGATCGGGATCAGCGTGCTCTCCGAGAACCAGGAGGCGCTCTCCGATCGCTTCGCGGGGCGGCCGGGTGGCACCGCGCCCGAGCCGAACTTCGACGTCGTCCGCGAGACGCCGCTCGTCGAGGGCGCCCTCGCGCATCTGGTCGCAAGGGTCACGCGCTCGTACTGGGGCGGCGACCACTCCCTGTTCCTCGCGCACGTGGAGTACGCCCACTACGGGCAGGGGAGCCCGCTCCTGTTCCACGGCGGGCATTACGAGGCGCTCTCGGCCCCAGAGGGCTCGATCCTGGGTGCGCTCCCGCCGGCCATGCGCGAGACGCTGCTCTCGGCCGGCGACGAGCACGTGTTCGAACCCGGGGACACGGTGATCCGCCAGGGGGAGCGCGGCGAGGACGCGTTCGTGATCCTCAGCGGGTTTGCCCGGGTCGTTCGGGACGGGCGAGACGTCGCCAGGTTGGGCGCCGGCCAGTTCTTCGGCGAGGTGGCGATGTTCGATGGGAGGCCCCGGACCGCCGACGTCGTCGCCGAGACCCGTCTCCGCTGCGTCGCGCTGTCACGGGACACCTTCAAGCGCGCGCTCCGGGCCGAACCCGACCTCGCGTGGCGCGTCCTCGAGGTGCTTGCGGGCCGGATCCGCGGCTAACGGGCTCGACCAACCGGAGCCTCACGCGCCGGGGGCGTCAACCGAGGTGAGCGGACTCCCGAGCCCGGCGGATCTGATCGGCGTGGTCATGGGCGTGGGCCGCGTAGATCTCGAGCCACGCCTCTACGCCGTAGGGGCCGCTCTCCGTGTGCGTCCCACTTCGCGCCCACTGCTCATCGGTGAGCCGGTCCAGGATGTCGCCCGTCGTCCGCCGGGCGGCGGCAACCGCCTCCGATGACCCCTCGATCGGGCGCTCCCCGTAGAACAGGCGCTGGGCGTACTCCTCCTGGTCATAGCCTTGGATCGTCGGCGCGTCCTCGGCGATCAGCCGACGCAGCCGGATCGCCGACGTCATCTCACTGTCGGCCATGTGATGGACGACCTCCCGAGCGGTCCACTCCCCAGGCTCGGAACGTGCGTCGAGCTCCACGTCGGTGATCCCCTCGAGCGACTCCGCAAAGACGCGAGTTCCTTCCTTGTACCGCTCGACCAACTCGGCGCGCGCGCCCCG
>Ga0075424_100002500_pt1 | contig 16848 bp, 11 predicted proteins | sample SoiMethybrSBSTD3_FD_75301 | JGI IMG/M metagenome (GOLD analysis project Ga0075424, IMG submission 75301) | Bulk soil microbial communities from a Populus tree surrounding site in Tennessee, USA - Soil MetaG P. TD hybrid SBSTD3 | ecosystem: Environmental > Terrestrial > Soil > Tree plantation...
CTGCTCGTCTTCACCGAGTCGGAGCGGGTGTGGCGCGAGAACACGCGGGGGGACTACTGGGTGCTCGACCTGACCTCGCACCAGCTTCGAAAGCTCGGCGGCGATGCGCCCAAGTCCACGCTCATGTTCGCGAAGTTCTCGCCAGATGGGCGACGTGTGGCGTATGTGCGGCAGAACGACCTCTACGTCGAGGACGTCGCCAATGGCGCGATCACGCGCCTGACGAGCGACGGCTCCCGCACGATGATCAACGGGACGTTCGACTGGGTGTACGAGGAAGAGCTGAGCCTCCGTGACGGCTTCCGCTGGAGTCCGGATGGGAAGTCGATCGCGTACTGGCAGCTCGATGCGAGCGGCGTCAAGGACTACGACCTCATCAACGACACCGATTCGCTGTACTCGTTCGTCACGCCTGTGCAGTACCCCAAGGCGGGAACGACGAACTCGGCTGGCCGAATCGGCGTCGTCGCCGCGACCGGTGGGGCGACGAAGTGGCTCGCGATCGACGGCGATCCGCGCAACCAGTACCTCGCGCGAATGGACTGGGCGGGCCTCGTCAACTCGAGCGCGCTGCTCATCCAGCGAATGAACCGTCGGCAGAACGAGATCGACGTGTTGCTTGCCGACGCTCGCACCGGGACGGTGAAGACGATCCTCGTCGAGCGTGACTCGGCCTGGGTGGATGTCGTGAACGACGTGCGGTGGCTGAACAAGGATCAACAATTCACCTGGATGAGCGAGCGCAACGGATGGCGCCGCATGTATTCCGTGTCCCGCGACGGCGCGACGGTCAAGGCGCTCAGCGCGGACTCGATGGATGTGACGCATCCCGCCTTCGCGTTCGGCGCGCAGGCCGTGCTGGGCACCGATGCCACGGGCGAGTACGTCTACCACTACGCGTCGCCACAGAACCCGACGCAGCTCTACCTGTATCGCACGTCGCTCAAGCGACCGGGTGTGACGACGCGCGTCACGCCGGCTGACCAGCCGGGCACGCATTCGTATTCCATCTCGCCTAACGGGCGGTACGCCGTGCACACGTGGTCGTCGTTCGGCAGTCCTCCGACCATCGAGCTCATCACATTGCCCGATCACCAGCGCGTTCGCATCCTCCAGGACAACGCCCAACTGCGGTCTCGAGTGGCGGGGCTCGAGCAGGGTCCTCGCGAGTTCTTCCGCGTGGACATCGGCGACGGCGTCAAGCTCGATGGCTGGATGATCAAGCCGCCCGGATTCGATCAGACGAAGAAATATCCCGTCCTGTTCCTGGTCTACGGGGAGCCGGCGGCGCAGACGGTCACCGACTCGTGGAGCGCGCAGTACCTGTGGCACCTCATGCTTTCGCAGATGGGGTACATCGTGATGAGCGTGGACAATCGCGGCACCCCGGCGCCGCGCGGGCGAGCATGGCGCAAGGCGATCTACAAGCAGATGGGAGTGCTGAACGGCGCCGATCAGGCGGCGGCCGCCCGCGCGATCGGGAAATGGCCGTTCATCGACCCGCAGCGACTCGGCGTGTGGGGCTGGAGCGGTGGTGGCTCGACGACGCTCAACGTCATGTTCCGCACGCCGGACGTGTACAAGATGGGAATGGCCGTCGCTCCGGTGGCCGACCTGCACTATTACGACACGATCTATCAGGAGCGGTAAGTGGGTCTCCCGCAGGAGAATCCTGAGGTGTATCGCGTGGGATCACCGGTGACGTTCGCGGGGCAGCTGAAGGGTGACCTGCTCGTGGTGCATGGGAGCGGGGATGACAACGTGCATTACCAGAACACCGAGACGCTGGTGAACGCGCTGGTGAAGGCGAACAAGCCGTTCCAGCTGATGGTGTACCCGAACCGGACGCACTGCATCTGTGAAGGGGATGGCACCACGGTGCACCTGTACTCGCTGCTCACGAAGTATCTGACGGAGCATTTACCCACGAGTGACGCTGTGCGGACGGCGCAATAGGCGGCGACGGGGGACGGGCGACGGGTGACGGCAGAAGGCCGAACGCAGAGCGGCACGTTAGCCCGTCAAAGCTCACTGCCCAGGCGGTCTCGGAAAGCGTCGCGGTAGCCGCGGCTCAGCGTGAGCTTCGCGCCGGTCGAGAGGATGATCACGTACTCACCGCCGAACATCGGCTGCAGCTCGCGCACGCGCGCGAGATTCACGATCGCCGATCTGTGCACGCGGGCGAAGTGGCGTGGGTTCAGCTTCCGCTCCAGCGTCTTGATCGGCTCGCGCACGAGGTATCGGCCGCGGGCCGTGTGGACCCGAGCATAGTTGTCCGCGGCCTCGATCCAGTCCACGTCCTCGACCTGCACCACCGTCACCCGGCCGTCGCTCTTCACGAGCAGTCGGTCGGCATACTGTTCCCGGGCGCGGAGCTCCGCCAGAACGGCCTCGAGACGCTGATCGAGCGTCTCGGTGCGTCGCTCGCCGAGCCGCGATCGAGCGCGACCGAGCGCGACTCGAAAACGGTCCTCGTCGAAGGGCTTGAGTAGGTAGTCCACGGCGTGAACGTCGAACGCGCGGATCGCGTACTCGTCATAGGCGGTCACGAACACGACGACGGGCAGCGGTTCTCCCTCGAGCGCCTCGAGCACGCCGAATCCATCGAGCTCCGGCATCTGCACGTCGAGAAACACGAGATCGGGTCGTTGAGCGCGGATCACATCCACCGCTTCCGGGCCGTTGCGCGCCTCGCCCACGAGCGTGAGGCCTGTCGCCGCTCCGATGAAGGTCCGGAGCCCGCGCCTCACGAGCGGCTCGTCGTCGGCGACGACGACACGGACATCAGTCACCGGCGGCCGCCAGCGGCATGCTCAACGCGGCCGGTCGCGTCAGTTCCGGCGCCAGATCCGGGCGGTCGTCCGCCGCCGGCTGGTACGGAATCCGGATGCGTGCGACGCATCCACCAGCTGGAAGATTCTCCAGCGTGAGCTCCTGTTGCGGACCGTACAGCCGCTCGAGGCGCGCTCGCGTGGTGGTGAGACCGATTCCTTCCGGGCGACCATGTCCCTCGGCGAGCCCCGCGCCGTTATCGCGAATCTCGAGCGTCAGCCAGTGGCCGTCGCGTAGCGACCGGACTTCGATCCGCCCCGTGCCGGGGTTAGGACTCACGCCGTGGCGGATGGCGTTCTCCACGAGTGGCTGGAGGATGAGGTCCGGAACGAGCGCACCGAGGGTGTTCGGCTGGACATCATAGGCGATCTCGAGCCGATCCTGGAACCGCGTGCGCTCGATCTCGAGGTAGAGCGTCAGGATCTCGAGCTCACGGCGGAAGCTCACCTGCGCGGTCGTCGCGCGGGAGAGCGTGAGCCGGAGCAGGTCGCCGAGTCGCGTGACGACGCGCGTCGCTCCGGCCGGATCTTCGCGAATGAGGACGGTTACCGCGTGCAGCGTGTTGAACAGGAAGTGCGGATGCACCTGCATCTTGAGCGCCTGCACCTGCGCCAGCGCGAGCTGCGTCTCGAGCTGCGCGGCGCGGAGCTCTCGTTCGCGGAATTGCCGATGGTACCCTAACGTGGTCGCGACGCCGAGCACGGCGGCATAGATGAACGCGTCCCCGAGGAGGCGGCTCAGCACGGCAACCGAGTACACCTCGGCGCGGTTGTTCTGCATCCGGGCGAGCGCTTCGGGCTCGAGGTAGCTCTGGATGAGGAAGCTGATCTGCAGCCAGAGGACCTCGATCACGACGGCGATCATGAGCGCGAGCCCCAGGTGCGTCCAGGTCGACCGCGCGAGACGATCGCGACGAAACGGGAAGCGGTCAGCGGCGTAGAAGACGATCGGGGTGATGGGCACCCACGTAAGCCAGCGCGGGATCTGCATGAGCGCCCAGAACCACTCCTCCTTGAGCGTGCCTCGGAGGAGGTAGCCCGCGACCGCCTGAAGGAGCGCGACGGCTGCGGGGATCAGCCAGACGAGAACGATCAGCGACCACTTCGGTCGCGTGGCGGATGTCATGGCTCGAATGTACGACAGGTTGTCATCCCGAGCGACGCTCCATTGCCATCCGAAGCGCGCGTCATCCCGAGCGAAGCGAGAGCGATCCTCAGGTTGCCCGCTAGAGAGTTGTCATCCCGAGCGAGGCGAGGGATCCTGAGGTTGCCCGCTAGTAGAGTTGTCATCCCGAGCGAAGCGAGGGATCCTCATCGTCACGATAGAGGGATGTATTAAGCGACGAATCGATGACGTGGCCGAACGCGGCGGCGGGCATGTTGAGCCGTGCCACGCACGTTTTACGTCTACATCCTCGCAAACCGGTCTCGCACTCTGTACGTCGGAGTCACGAACGACGTTCATCGACGAGTGCGAGACCATCGGTTAGGCACTGGTTCGGATTTCACACGTCGATACATGGTACGGCGCCTTGTGTACGTCGAGTCAACTACGGACATTCGCACAGCTATCCAACGCGAGAAGGAAATCAAAGGCTGGCGGCGTTCAAAGAAGATCGCTCTCATCGACTCCGCCAATCCCGAGTGGGCCGATCTCGCGGTGAGGTGGTTTGAAGATGTCCCTCTACCAGGAGGATGAGGATCCCTCGCTGCGCTCGGGATGACGATCTGCTCTACGGGGAAGATGAGGATCCCTCGCTGCGCTCGGGATGACGATCTGCTCTACGGGGAAGATGAGGATCCCTCGCTGCGCTCGGGATGACAACCGCACGCCTAACGCGATGCCGTCCGCGCCGGGATGGTCTGCGTGAGCGAACGGATCGAGCCGATGCGATCCGCCGCCCAGCCGCGCTCGCGAATGCGCGCGACGACCATGTCGAAGTACAGCGGCGTCACAGCCAGGCCGCTGTAAACCCACCGCAGCGACGGGACGTAGGCGATGAGCGCTCCGGGATAATCCGGCAGGTCGATCGTTTCGACCCACACCGAATCGGCGCCAATACGCAACCACTGTGGTTTCGACAGGACCATCGCGACCGACTGCGGCTGCTTCCAGTTCGCGAGCGTCTTGCTCATCGCCGTCGCCGCGCCGGGTGTCACGTAGACCGGAAGCTTCCGCTGCGTGAACCACGCCGCGCCGCCGCGCCCCGTGTTCGGCGCGGTGATGAGCAGCCCGGCGACCGATGATCCCGGGTCCGCGGTCTTCAGCCACTGGATGTCCGTCTCGTTCCGCTGCGGCACACTCGCGCCCTCGAGGAATAGCCATGATTGGCCGAGCTTCACGGCTGCCTGCGTTTGCCCCGGGTTGCCGAAGCGTACGAGGCGCGACTCCAGGATCCGGGCCGAGTCCATGGGGAGATCCCACATGGGCCGGTTGGACGGGCCGCCGAGAAACGCCGCCCGGAGAGAGTCAGAGATCGCGAACGAGTCCGCCGGCGCCACGGCGTCGAAGTTGGCCGACAAAAGGGTCAGGCGCTTGTACATGCGGCCGAGCCGCCGCACGTCCCACTGCGTGGGATAGGCGACGCCGGGCGTGCCAGGCACCGGGAACCTGGTCCATCGGGAGTACCACATCTCGACTTCCATGTCGCCCCACGGCGCGAGCCCGAAATCGTTAGGCTGCCCGGCGTGGTACCGGGCCATGGTGAGGAACCCGTCGCTCTTGCGGAGGAAGATCGTGACCGGGAAGTCGTCTACCGTTGCGCCCAGGCGTGCGTGTGGCTGTCCGGCGATCGTCGTGTCCGGCAGCGCACGGAGGTCGCTCGCGGTGCGAGCGGCGAGCAGGAGACGCTCGGGCGCGAACGCGAAGACCTCCTTTCGCTCGTCGATGTACGCGATGTTGATCGGGGTCCACGGCGACGCTGTTCCGTCGGGCTGTGGAGGAAAGCGCCTGATGCCGACGTCCTTCTGAACGATGTCGGTCATCTCCTGCAGCGCCGGTCCACTGACGAACCGGCGCGTGTTACGCCAGGCGACGAGCGAGTAGTTCCGCAGGTCGCTGTGCAGCTCGTACGTGCTGATGAGGTCCGAAGGGCGGTTCTCGAACGTCAGGCGCTGCCAGAGGGTCATTGTTTCGAAGCGCACGCGCTCGATGCGCTCGAGCGTCTCCCTGCCGCCCATCCGCGCGATGGCGGTGTCGAGCGCCGCGGGAGTGTTTCTGGTGAGAAGGGCGAAATGCGCGATCGGTGGCGGGAAGAACGCGCCAGCTGCAACGACAAGGGTTCCAGCGCTGAAGCGCAGGACTCGAGGTAACGACATGACGACTCCAGGTACTGTGGTGGATGGAGTCGGCAAAGTGTGGGGGTTTCCGGGCGGCGGAAAACGGCGGCGTGGTGAATCGCGGAAAAACGGGGTGGGTAGCGGCGTAGGTTGGCGGTGAGGGGCGTTAGGCCGATCCGGCCAAGACGGGAGACGGCAGACCGCAGACGGCAGATGGTGCTGTCGTCGCCAAGCCGCCAGCCGCCAGCCGCCCGTCCCTCGTCGCCCGTCCCTCGTCGCCCGTCCCCCGTCGCCCGTCCCCCGTCGCCCGTCTCGATCTAGCCGACCGTGGGACGAAACGACATCATGTGTGCCGCGCCGCGCCCAACCCGGGCCCGGCCCGACAACCCCAGGAGCGATCACCCCATGGCTCTCGTTTCCGTCGTCCGCACCGCCCTCGCAGCTATCATCGCGACAGCGTCGGCCCCATTCCTCACGCGCGCCGACGCCCAGGGCGGGGGTGGTCCCCCACAGCAGCAGCCCTACGAGAACCTCAAGTATTTCTCGAAAGATCTGCCGAGAGACTCGCTCCTCACCATCATGCGCTCTTTCACGTACGCGCTCGGCGTGAACTGCGCGTTCTGTCACGTCGAGGAGCCACCCGCGCAGCCGGGCGGCAGGCCGCGCCTTCGTCCACCGCTCGACGACAAGGTCGAGAAGCAGACCGCGCGCTTCATGCTCGCCATGGTGGACACACTGAATGGCGTGACGCTCGCGAAGGTCCCGAAGCGTCACGAGGACGTGAAGATCACCTGCGTCACCTGTCATCGAGGCTCGCCGCTCCCCGGTACGATCGAGACCGTGATCACCGATGCCGTTGAGGAGTTCGGCGCGGACTCCGCGATCGCTCGATACCGCAAGCTGCGCGAAAACATGGGGAACGGGCGCTACGACTTCAGCGAGGTTCCCCTGAGCGTCGCCGCCCGCACGCTCGTCGGACGTGGCAAGACCGACGCGGCGGTCTCGATCCTCAACATGAGCCAGGAGTTCAACCCCAAGTCGGCCGACGTCGACATGCAGCTCGGCGACATCTACGAGAAACAGGGCGACAAGGACAAGGCCATCGCGCGCTACGAGGCCGCGTGGTCGAAGCGGCCTAACGATCCGAGGATCCGCGGGGCCCTGACGCGGCTCGGCAAGCCGCCGGCGTAAGGCTGCCGCGCTGCTTGCGACTCGACGTGTTGGTTGCACCGTGTGACGCTCCCGGGAAGCCCTCCATGTGAGGGCGACATCCCGGGGGTCGTCGCTTATTCGGGCAAAAGTTCCGCTACAATTCCGCTACCAGACTCCCGCTTGACGGGTCGCCGCCGCCGCCCTAGTCTTCCGAAAGACAACCGAATCCCGTGGTGATTTGCCGCCTATTGCCGCCACGTAAAACAAGGAGCTAAAACGCGACGCGCCCGGCGGCCTCATTCGCCCGGGCGTTTTCGTTTTCCGGAGTGGCAGTAACGCGACCGCATCCGCGGTCGACCGGATCGCGACCGCGGTACTATTCGCGTTACGCCCAGCGGCGCCAGTGGAGGCACGCATGCGGGACATGAGCGCGACGACATTCAACGCCGTTGGTATCTCGGGCAGTCCAGCTGCCCGATCGAAATCGCGGATGCTGCTGGAGCGCGCTCTGGTCGCACTGTCGGACCGCGGCGCGACCACGACGCTCGTCGATCTGTCCGCTCTGAGCGCCGACGCGCTGCTCGGGCGGCGTCGCGCCACCGAGGTGGATAGCGCGCTCGGCAACGTGAGCCAGGCAACCATCATCGTCGCCAGCACCCCCGTATATCGCGCGACGTACAGCGGGCTTCTGAAGGTGTTCTTCGATCTGCTGCCACTCAACGGGCTCGTCGGCAAGACCGCGATCCCGATCGCCACTGGGGGATCGCCCGCGCACCAGCTCGTCATCGATCACGGCCTTCGCCCACTCTTCGCCAGCGTGGGCGCCGTCACCACACCCACCGGCGTGTACGGCACGGACTCGGCCTTCGAGAACGGTGTCCCCAACGATTCCCTGATCGACCGGCTCAACGCAGCGGTTGCCGAAGCGATCACGCTCAGCGAACGGATTCACGCTGCGACGGATTCCTCGTCGTCCACCTTTGTAGAGAGTTGATCCATGACGAACGCCGCACGTCCCATTGCCATTTTCCACGAGCACCCGGACTGGTTCCGGCCGCTCTTCAACGAGCTCGAACGGCGCGGAGCTCCGTACGTCAGACTCGACGCGGCGTCGCATCGGTTCGATCCGTCGGAGCGCGAGGTGCCGTATTCGCTCGTCGTGAATCGCGCGAGCCCGTCGGCTTATCTTCGCGCGCACGGGCAGACGACATTCTACACGCTGCACTGGCTCCGCCATCTGGAACGTTTGGGCGTTCCGGTCGTGAACGGGGCGGACGTCTATGGCCTCGAGATCTCCAAGGCGACGCAGCTCGATCTGCTCACGGACCTCGGCCTGCCATTCCCGCGCGCCGTCGTGATCAACGACCCCTCGCAGGCGCCTGCCGCGGCCAGGGGCCTGCGCTTTCCGGTGCTCGTGAAGGCGAACGTCGGCGGCAGCGGCGCCGGCATCGTTCGCTACGACTCGCCGGAGACACTCGAGGCGGAGGTGGCGGCCGGCCGTGTGACGTTAGGCATCGACGGCACGGCACTGGTGCAGGAATCGGCGCCGCTACGGAACGGCCACATCACGCGTGTCGAGACGTTAGGCGGCAAGTACCTGTACGCGATCAACGTCTACCCGGCCGTGGGCTCGTTCGACCTCTGCCCGGCGGACGCCTGCCAGACGACGAGTGGGGTCGAGCTCGTGGGCGGCGCGTGCGCCGTGGACGCGCCGAAAACGGGTCTCAAGGTCGAGGGTGCGAATCCGCCGGCAGAGATCATCGCCCAGGCCGAGCGGATTGCCCAGGCGGCGAATCTCGACGTCGGCGGCATCGAGTACCTCATCGATGATCGCGATGGGAAGCACTACTTCTACGACGTGAATGCGCTCTCGAACTTCGTGGCCGATCCGGTGAACGTGATCGGGTTCGATCCGTGGTCGAAGTTTGTGGACTATCTCATCGAGCGAGCGGGAGACGGGAGGCGGGAGACGGGAGACGGAACGGCCACCGGACGCTTCTCTCGCGGTGAACGCCATCCGGACGGTTCTCCGTCTCCCGCTTCCCGTCTCCCGTCTCCCCAGCTCGTGGAGGCCTCCTAACGATGCGATACGGATATTGGTTGCCGGTTTTCGGTGGCTGGCTCCGCAACGTGCCCGACGAGCAGATGGAGACCTCGTGGGCGTACGTGAGCCGCCTCGCCCGGCGCAGTGAAGAGATCGGGTTCGACCTCACGCTCATCGCCGAGCTGTTTCTGAACGACATCAAGGGGATCGACGCGCCGGCGCTGGACGCGTGGTCCACCGCCGCGGCGCTCGCGGCGGTCACGAAGCGACTCGAGCTCATGGTCGCCGTGCGGCCGACGTTCCACCAGCCGGCGATCCTCGCCAAGCACGCCGCGAACATCGACCAGATCAGCAACGGTCGGCTGGCGCTCAACGTCGTGAGCTCATGGTGGTCAGACGAGGCGCGACGCTACGGCGTGCAGTTCGACCAGCACGACGATCGTTATGCGCGCACGGCCGAGTGGCTCGACGTGATCGATGGGGCGTGGAAGCAGCCGAGGTTCGATTACAAGGGGAAATACTATCAGGTGAGCGACCTGGTGCTCGAGCCGAAGCCCGTCCGGCGCCCGCGCCCGGTTATCTACGCCGGCGGCGAGTCCGAGGCGGCGAAGTCGCTCATCTCACGCTCGTGCGACGCATATGTGATGCACGGCGATCCGCCGGAGCGTGTCGCGCCCAAAATCGCCGACATGGCTGCGCGCCGTGAGAAGCTTGGACTGGCGCCGATGAGCTACGGCGTCGCGGGCTACGTCATCGTCAGGGACTCGGAGGCGGAGGCGCAGCGCGAGCTCGAGCGAATCACGAACGTAAGCCCTGGCTCGCCGGGCTACGCGAACTACCAGGACTGGATCTCGAACACGAAGCTCGAGCAGCAGGTGAGCCTTCAGGACTACTCGGTGTCCAACCGCGGGCTGCGCGCTGGTCTCGTCGGAACAGCCGAACAGGTGGCTGAGCGGATCATCGAGCTCGAGAACGCGGGCGTGAACCTGCTCCTGCTGCAGTGCAGCCCACAGCTCGAGGAGATGGAGCGGTTCGGTGAAACCGTGATCCCACTCGTTAGAGAGGGAAAGCACGCAGCCATCGCCTAACGGCGGCAGTTTATTCGAGCTCGGCAACCTGGCAATACACTTTGATCGTGCCTTTCCCGCCGCCGACAAGCGTATCCATGAGCGCGCGGAAGTTCTCGAGCCCCTTCACCGGATGGGTCAGCATCTTGCCTAGCCAGCCCGGGTGCGAGAGCTCCGCCTGCGCGAGGTCTGCCACGCCGGCCACGAAATCCGCGCGGCTCGCGTTTACGCTTCCGACGACGACCTTGTTGCCGAGCACGAACCCCTGATTGATGCGGTCGGCGGGCACCTCGACACGACGATCGCCGCCCGTCACGCTGAGCAGAACGAGAACGCCGTTCTTGGCCAACGTCTCCATCGCCTGGAACACGAGCGGTGAGTAGCCCGTGCCTTCGATGATCAGGTCGAACGGCCCGTGCATCTCCGACGCTTGCGCGAGCGTCACGTCGGCGGTCGACAGATACCTGGCGCGGATCTGCTCGAGGAGATCCGCATTCATGTACGGTCGCGGTGTGTTCCCCATGGCGAGAACTTCCAGGCCGCGCAGCCGCAGGACCATCGCCTCGAGCAGTCCCAGTGTCCCGGTGCCCAGCACGAGCGCACGCTTCGGCCGCCAGACACGAAGGCGGCGCTGGATCTCGAAGGCCTGACCGATCGCCTTTTCAGCGATGCTGACCGGCTCCATCAGCACGCCGACCGAGTGCAGCACCGCAGGCACCTTCACGAGGAAGTCCGCGTTTTCCACGTAGTACTCGGACAGAAAGCCGTGAAGGAGGTTGATGCCGCGCTCGAAGTACACGTCGTCCGTCGTCATGTCCTGCAAACCGATGGCGTCGTAGGGGCTCGACCCGGGGCGTCGAACGGTCGCCACGACGCAATCGCCGGGTAGGAGCTCGGTGACAGCCGCCCCGACCGCTTCGATGACGCCGAAGGTCTCGTGGCCGACGATGAGGTAGTCGTCGCCCGGAGGCGCCATGCCATACTCGGCGGCGTTGATCTCCTTGTCCGTGCCGTCGAGGCCGACGCGCAGGACCCTAACGAGCACGCCGCGCTCGCCAGGGATGTCGTGGACGGACGGCATGGGCACGTCGCGGAGGTGAATGCTGTTCGGTTCACCCGGGCGCACGGCGACCGCCCTCATCGTGGACCGACGGATATCGGGCGTGTCCTTCGTGCCTGGTGCCGAATCCCTGAGGCCAGAGCTCATGGTTGGATCCTCGCGTTGCGATAGAGTGCGTACGCGGAGGCGTGGCCAACAAGAGATACGAGGCTCCGTCCCAATGGGACTTTCGGCGAATTGAAAGCCCGCTGCGGGCCTCCGGCGTCAGTCCGACCGGAGGGCCTGAACGGGATCGATTCGCGTCGCGTGGCGCGCCGGCACGTACGCCGCCACGAGCGCGACGACGAGCAGCAGAACGGCGGAGCCGACCATCGAGGCCGGATCCGCCGGGCTGACCTCGAACAGCAGCTTCGTGAGCAGCCGCGAGGCCGCGAGCGCCGCCAGCAGCCCCACGACCGCGCCGGTCCCGGTGACGAGGAGCGCCTGGCGGAGGACCCCGCGCCGCAGCCGTTCCGGCGATGCGCCTAACGCTGCCCGCACGCCGAGCTCCCGCATGCTGCCCCGAACCGACGCCGCCATGACGCCGTACAAGCCGATCGCGGCGAGCAGCAGCGACACGCCGGCGAAGCCCGCCAGCAACAACGCGCTCATCCGCGGCTGGGCCAACGGTTTCGCGATCAGGTCATCCATGGCGTCGGCCTGCCACAGCGTCAGGTCGGGATTCACCTCTGCCGTCGCGCGGCGCAGTGCCGGCAACACCGAGGCGAGGCTGCCTGACGTCCGAATCGCGAACGACCCCTGCCAGTACGACTGCTTCCACGGCAGGTAGATCTCGGCCGTCGATTCCCGCAGCGATCGGTAGTGCATGTCGCCGGCGACGCCGACCACCGTCCGCAGTGTCGTGGAATCCCCGCTCCAGAAATGGATGCGCTTCCCGATCGGATCGGCGTTAGGCCAGAGCCGGCGCGCGGCGGATTCGCTGACGACCGCGACCTTCTCGGCCTTGTCGTCGTCCGTTTCGGTGAATGCGCGACCGCGCCGGATGGGAATGCCATAGACGCGGAAGTAGTCGGCGCCACCCGCCTCCATCGGGTACACGGGATTGCTCTTCATCTCCTCCGGCGTCTGGCCCTCGAGGTCGAGCCGCCCAACGAAGATGCCGGTGCCCAGGAACGGCGGTACGAGCATCTGCGTCACCGCCGTCACGCCAGGTACGGCCCGATAAACCGGCGCGAGCTGGTCGCCGAGCGCATTCAGCCGCCGCTGATCGACCTTGCCGGCCGAGTCCGAGTAGACGCTCGGCGGAAAGGCGACGCTCAAGAGCGACAGGTGGTTCGGGTCATAGCCCAGCGAGAGTCCCTGGAGCCGCTCCAGGCTGCGGCCGAGCAGCGCCGCGCCGGCGAGCATTACAAGTGCGAGCGCGACCTGGGATGAGACGAGCGCCTGTCGCATTCGCCGCCGCGCGCGCGTCTCGGTGCCCGCTCGAGAGTCGTATCGCAACGGTGATGCAAGCTCCCCCCGCGACGCTACGAGTGAGGGCAGTACCCCGAACACGAACACCGCCGCGAGTGTGACGCCGACCGCAACGACGACAGGCGTGTCCGCGATGCCGATCATGTCCGTTCGAGGCAACTGCGGCGGCGCGTATGCGAGAAGGACCCTGATCAGCGCGCCCGCGGTGAGGAGACCGAGTGCGCCTCCGGCCAGGCCAAGCAGGCCGCTCTCGACGACGAGCTGTCGAACCACGTCGCCATACGTGGCGCCGAGCGCTCGGCGTACCGAGAGCTCGCGAGCACGAGCTGCCGCGCGAAGCAGGAGGAGATTGCCGACGTTGACACACGCGATGAGGAGCAGGAGGCCAACCGCCGCGACCAGCATGAGGAGGATCGGCTTCACGTCGCCGACGACCGCGTGCGTGAACGTCTCGACGTGGGCACCGTCGTACTGACGGTCCCCGGACAACCCGCCCATGAGTCGAAGGAACTCGGCCTGCGCCATGCGGGGAGTCGCGTTAGGCGCCAGCCGTGCGACGGCGATGACCGACAGTTGGTTCGCCGGTTGCCATGCGGGCATCCACACGTCCACCGCGGCCGGGTATTCCAATCCTGGTGGCGCGACGCCGATCACGCGGTACGGTTTGCGCCCGTACGGCTCGAGCAACCGACGTCCGACGATCGTCGGGTCGCCGCCGAAGTGCTTTTGCCACGCCGCGTAGCTCAGCACCAGCACGAGCTCCGCGCCGGCCGCCTCGTCGGTCGGCTGCACGAGGCGGCCGAGCAACGGACGCGTGCCCAACACGTCGAAGAAATTGCCTGTGACGAGCGTCCGGTTCAGCACGAGCGGACGATCGCCGTCCACGAGCGGAGCGGGAGGCGCGCCCCAATGTACGACGCCGCCGATGTCCCGCATCGTCTTGCTCGTCGCGGCGACCTTGGTGAGGTCCTCGCGAAGCATGTAGTAGTCGGTGTTCGGGTCGCCCTTGTACGTGAACAGCTCGACGACCCGGTCCGGATTGGTGACAGGCAGTGGCCGCACGACCACGGCGTCGAAGACGGTGAACATCGCGACGGCCATCCCGATGCCTATGGCCAGAATCAGGACAGCCGTGATCGTGAACGACGGAGAGCGGCGAAAGCCGCGGAGCGCGATTCGAACGTCGCCGGTGATGCGGTCCATGGTCATTCCGAGCCGTAAGTTGGCATCCCGAGCCTGCTTGTCATCCCGAGCCTGCTTGTCATCCCGAGCGCAGCGAGGGATCCTCAGGTTCCCGTTAGAGCCGCTCGCTCGGGACGATGAAGATCCCTCGCCTGACGGCTCGGGATGACATCCCGCCTCTCGGCTCGGGATGACATCGCGCCTCTCGGCTCGGGATGACATCACGCCTCTCGGCTCGCGACGACATCACGCCTTCGGCTCGCGATGATATATCCTCGCGGGGAGGATGAAGATCCCTGGCTGCCCTCGGGATGACAACGGGACGAATCGGGAATACCCGGGCCGAGTCGTCGAAATGGGGCGTGATGATCGGCCGGCTATCCAGCGCGCGCGAACCCGGCCGGTTCTCGACGAAGCGCGTCGCTACTGGACTGCAGCACACCCTCCGCGAGCCGCAGCGCTTCGCCAACCGACCAGGCCTGGAACGGGCATCCACCCGGCGTGTGCGGCGGGTCGCCGTCGGCGATCTCGGCGATGTGGCCGGGCGCGCTCCCATCGAAGTGGCGGAGCAGCGGCACGAGGAAGCGCGTTGCCGCCTCGATCCGATTCTCCGGCGTGTCGCTCCGGACACGGAGCCACGCCTCGACGAACGCCCCCGTTAGCCAGGGCCACACGGTGCCCTGGTGGTACGCGCCGTCACGCTGCCGCATGTCGCCTCGATAGTGACCGACATAGCCGGGTTCCCCTGGGCCTAACGAGCGAAGTCCGGCGGGCGTCCACAGATGCTGCTCGACGATGTCCACGACGCGCCGGGCCAGCTCACCCTCGACGATCGGGAAGGGCAGTCCGCCGACCGTGAAGATCTGATTCGGGCGGAGGCTGTCGTCGTTGACGCCGATCTTGTGATCGACGTCGACGACGTCGAACAGGAACCCGCGCTCGTCGTTCCAGAAGCGCTCTACGAACGTGGCTTGTGCGTGCGACGCGAGTGCGGCCCATCGGGCCGACCGACGCCCCGCGATGCGCAGCGCGTTGATCCACAGCGCCTGCATTTCGACCGGCTTGCCAATGCGCGGCGTCACGACCCAATCTCCAACCTTCGCATCCATCCACGTGAGCTGCACACCCTTTTCACCGGCGGCCAGCAGGCCGGTGCCGTCTGCCCGAATGCCGAATCGCGTCCCGCGCGCGTACCCGCTCACGATCGCGTCGATCGCCGCGTGGAGCGTGCGTCGATCCGTCGTGGTGAGTGGCCGCTCCGCCTGCGTGAGCTGGAGGAACTCGTGCGCGGCGATGACATACCAGAGCGACGCGTCAACCGAGTTGTACTCGGCGGTCCTACCTGCCTCGGGGAAGAAGTTCGGCAGCATCCCGTCGCTCACGTGCGCCGCCCACTCGAGCAGGATCTCGCGGGCGTCGGAGAAGCGCTGGTATTCGTCCGTAGCGCCCGAGAGACACAGGCCGCGGATGGCGATGAACGCGTCGCGCCCCCAGTCGGAGAACCAAGGATAGCCGGCGATGATCGTCTTGCCGCCTCCGCGCGCGACGACGTAATCGTCGGCCGCGCGGTGCAGAGGGGACGGATACGCATCTCGGCGGCGGCGCTCGCTCGCTTCGATGGACTCCCAACATCGCTCGGGCGACGTGTTCAGCAGCGGCAAGGCGACCATGGTACCAGCGCCGGAACCGGCGCCGAATGCGAGCACGGCGCGACGATCGAGCGAGAACGTGAACCGACCTGGCGAAGCGAGGTCCTCGATGTAGTCGAGCCCTCGCGCACGCTCTTCGTCGTACTGGAACTTCCGGTACCAGGTCGGGTCGGGGAAATAGTCACCGTTGGCGAGTGCGATGACCGGCGGCAGGTCGCCGTACGGCTGCCACGTCACTCGTCGTCCGGCGACGCGCGAGTCGAAGCGGAACCGGTCGTTCTCGTAGTGCATCCCGTGGATGTCCCGGCCCGAGAGATACGGTTGGACCACGAGGTGACCGTCTTCGGGCCGGTCGAGCCGCCACGACAGGGCAACGAGCGGCGCGCCCCGGACCGCGACGAGCTCGTGGATGACTCCCAGGCCGTTAGGCAGGCGGTAGGTCCACGTGGGCCACGGGTCGCGGGTGAAGCTGACGACGCGGCCGGCGCCGTCGGGATGCGTTACGTCCGGCGCGTAGCGCTGAGAGGAGATCGCGAACCTCCCGGCGGACGTCTCGATCCAGGCGTCGAAGCCGTTGACCAGAACGATGCGTCCGGTGGGCGGGGTGGTCGCGACCGCGAGCACCGCGTGGTAGCGGCGCGTGCGGACGCCATCGATTCGACCGAACGCGAAGCCGCCAAGCCCGTCGGCTTCCAGCCATTCCGATGCGGGTGTGATCATGATGCAGCTGCAGTCGACGTGGACGAACTTCGTGCGGGATCGTACAGCACGCGGGCTCCTCGCCGCCGTGCCGCAATATGTAGCAATGGATCGTGCGAAACGCGATAGATGGGAGGGAGTCCGTGACGTGATAGCGACGCGCCGTCAGGATGGGTGACTTCGCTGGCGAGCTCGAGCGCCGCCGCGCGATCAACGCAGTGGCAAGGCCGATCTGCCCGTCGCTGACCTACCCTGCCGCTCGACGAGGCGCTGCCCGTCCCCGGTCGGAAAGTTGTCGTGGCTCGACTCGCAAATACCGGTAGGCATGGGCTGCGGATCGGAAGACCCGATAGGAGATCGGAACTCCGGAGTGCCGTCGGTCGGTAACGACGAGCTCGCGGCCCAGGGTCGG
>Ga0075424_100002502_pt1 | contig 16847 bp, 14 predicted proteins | sample SoiMethybrSBSTD3_FD_75301 | JGI IMG/M metagenome (GOLD analysis project Ga0075424, IMG submission 75301) | Bulk soil microbial communities from a Populus tree surrounding site in Tennessee, USA - Soil MetaG P. TD hybrid SBSTD3 | ecosystem: Environmental > Terrestrial > Soil > Tree plantation...
GCAAGCGCATCCGCCATCACCGCAGCGGACGGCTGCATCAGCGCGGAATGAAACGGACCAGAAACCGGCAGCATCATGGCGCGCCGCACGCCTTTCGCCTTCGCGATCTCGACCGCGCGCTCGACCGCACCTTTGTGACCCGACACCACCACCTGCCCTCCGCCATTGTCGTTCGCGGCCTGCACGATCTCGCCCTGCGCTGCCTCCGACGCAATGGCTGCAGCCTGCTCGAATTCCGCGCCGATCAGCGCCGCCATCGCGCCCACACCGACAGGGACGGCCTGCTGCATGGAGCGGCCGCGAATGCGCACCAGCCGCACCGCATCGGCCAGCGTCAGCGCACCGGCGGCGGCCAGCGCCGAGTACTCGCCCACGGAATGCCCAGCGACGAACGCGGCATCGCGTTTGAGATCGATGCCCGCCTCTGCCTCGAGCACGCGCATTGCGGCAAGCGAGACTGCGACCAGCGCCGGCTGTGCATTCTCGGTCAGCGTCACGCGCTCTGCCGGCCCCTCCCACATGACGGTGCTGAGCTTGTCGCCGAGCGCCGCGTCGACCTCGTCGAAAACCGCACGTGCCACCGCGAAGGTCGTGGCGAGCCCCTTGCCCATACCGACCGCCTGGCTGCCCTGGCCTGGAAATACAAACGCAATCGACATGCCGACCCGCCCCGGACGTTAAAGTCGCGCCCTAAGACACTGCGCCCTGCGGCCTGTCAAGGCGGTGGTAACCATACCGGGAGCTTTACCAGGAGGTTTTCGGCTCTCTGGCCGCCCCTAACCCGGCGGCAACCACCAGCCGGTATGACGGGACGGGAACCAAGGGCCTGCCGATGCCCAAGCCAAAGATGCCCAAACCGACGATCGCATCCGAGGACGACCTGGAGCACGCCCGGGCGGACCCGGCATTTCGGCATCAGCTCATGGCCGAGAACCTCGACATGCTCCTGTCCGAGCTCAACCGGCTGCGCATCAAGGCCGGCAACAAGCCGGAGACGGACCGCCATATCCGGGAAGGCGCCAACCTCGCGGTCAAGCTTGCCGAGCGGCTGCAGAGCCCTGACACCAAGCGCAAGGGTGGCTGAAACAGCTCCCCTCAATCCTTGCCTTTTCGCCGAAAAGTCCTATAAAGCCAGCCTTCCGCTCGCCCCCGGCCGGGAGCTGAACGGACGGCTGCAGGCTCTCTCTAGGACGTTGGAGACGAACGTTGGAGAGCATGCGGCAGGGCCTTCTGGCCCGGCGTCCGGTGTTCCCGCCTTCTGAGCATTCGAGCCTTTCCCGAAAAGGGTTCGAAGGGCTACGCGCCGGGGCGAGTGCCATTGAACCAGGGAAAGGCATTCCATGCCCCTCTATGAGCACGTCTTCATGTCGCGCCAGGACGCCAGCGCGCAGCAAGTCGAAGAACTGACCAATCATCTCAAGGGCGTCATCGAGCAGATGGGCGGCAAGGTCGCCAAGCTCGAACAATGGGGCGTCAAGTCCCTCTCCTACCGGCTGCGCAAGAACCGCAAGGCGCACTACACCTTCATGAACCTCGATGCGCCGCCGGCCGTGATCAACGAGATCGAGCGGCAGGAGCGGCTCAACGAAGAAGTGTTGCGCTACCTGACGGTGCGCGTCGAGGAGCTCGAGGAGGGCCCCTCGGTCATGATGCGCAAGGTCGACCGCGACCGCGAGCGTGATGAGCGCGGCGGCGGCGGTTTCCGCGACCGCGACCGCGGTGGTTTCCGCGGGGATCGCGAGCGTGGTGATCGCGGGGACCGTGGCGACCGTGGAGATCGCGGCGACTTCCGGCGCGATCGCGACAGCCGTCCGCCTAGAGAAGAATCAGCAGCTGGTGACGCGGAGTAAAAGCCATGGGCCTTGCACCAACCCAGACACGCCGGCCGTTCTTCCGCCGCCGCAAGACCTGCCCGTTCTCGGGCGCCAACGCGCCCAAGATCGATTACAAGGACGTGCGCCTGCTGCAGCGCTATGTCTCCGAGCGCGGCAAGATCGTGCCAAGCCGCATCACCGCGGTATCGGCAAAAAAGCAGCGCGAGCTTGCACAGGCAATCAAGCGCGCGCGCTTTCTCGGACTGCTGCCTTACGTAATCCGCTGAGCTCTTGCTGAAAGGGTTCACGCGGGAGGACACAACAATGCGAGGCCGGCCGCCAGCGAGGCAGCCGGCCGATGGTTGGGGCGGACGCTGATCCGTCTCTAACCGCTGATGAAGCGGGACAGCTTGCGATGCTGCAGATTGTACTTGTCGGATTGGGAGCGGGCGCGGCTGCCGCGCTGCTGTTTGCGTCGGTCGCGTCCGGCTCACTTCTGGCGACGCTTCTATTTTATCTCGCTCCGCTTCCGATCCTCATCGCGGCGCTGGGCTGGAGCCACTGGGCCGGCCTGATCGCAAGCTTGACCGCGGCAGCCGGACTTGGCGCGACGCTCGGCTTTTATTTCTTCAGCGCATTCCTCGTCGGGGTAGGCCTGCCAGCGTGGTGGCTTGGCTATCTCGCGCTGCTGGCGCGTCCGGTTGGGTCAAACGGATCGATGACGCTCGAATGGTATCCGGTCGGACGCCTGGTGCTGTGGGCGGCCATCGTAGGCGCAGTGCTGGTGATCGTCGCGATCCCCAATTTTGGCACCGACAAGGAAAGCTTCGAGGCCGGCCTGCGCGCCGCCTTTGAGCGCGCCATCCAGATTCAATCGCGGCCCGGCAGTCCTGTGTCCGGCGCCGATCTCGAGCGCCTGTTCGACATCCTGGTGGCGGCGATCCCGCCCGCAGCAGCGGTGCTCGCAACCCTCATCAACGTATTCAATCTATGGTTTGCGGGACGCATTGTCCGCGTGTCAGGAAGACTGCGGCGACCGTGGCCTGACCTCTCTGCGCTCACGCTGCCGCCGACCACGCTGGGCGTCTTGGCCATCGCCATCGCCGGCATCTTTCTCCCCGATCTCCCGGGCATCGTCTGCCGCATCGTGGCGGCGAGCCTGTTCATGGCTTACGCAGTCTTGGGCTTTGCGGTGCTGCATGCCCTCACACGCGGGTTGAGCTTTCGCCCGATCTTGCTGATCGCGGCCTACAGTGCGGTGATCGTGCTCGGCTGGCCGGTGCTGGCAGCATCGTTTCTTGGCTTGGCGGAGGCCGCTTTCAACATCCGCGCCCGCAGCGGCGGCAGCCGAGGCCCGCCGCACGCCACCACCCCGATGTCATAATCCATCAGATAGCCTATCAATGAACGGAGACTGACCATGGAAGTGATCCTGCTAGAGCGCGTCGCCAATCTGGGCCAGATGGGTGAGGTCGTACGCGTTAAGGACGGCTTTGCCCGTAACTTTCTGCTGCCGCGTGGCAAGGCGCTGCGCGCCACGGAAGCGAACCGGTCGCGTTTCGAGACGATGAAAGTCGAGCTCGAAGCGCGCAATCTCGAGCTCAAGAGCGAGGCCGAGAAGGTGGGCAGCAAGCTCGACGGCCAGAGATTCACGGTGCTGCGCCAGGCGGCCGAAGGTGGCCAGCTGTACGGCTCGGTATCGCCGCGTGACATCGCCGCGCTTGCAAGCGACAAGGGCTTCGCGCTGTCGCGCAGCCAGATCGCCCTCAACACGCCGATCAAGATGATCGGGCTGCACAAGGTTCCGGTGACGTTGCACCCGGAAGTCGAGGTGACGATCAACATCACCGTTGCACGCAACGCCGACGAAGCTGAGCGCATCGCACGCGGCGAGGATGTCACAGTCCTGCGTGATGAGGCGGCGGAGCTCGAGGCCGAAGCCGAGCGCTTCTTCGAGCCGGAAGCCGCGGAAGCTCGCCGTACGCGCGAGACGCCAGCGGAAGAAGGCGCCGAGCCTGCCGAGGCGGAACAGAAGTAGTCATAAGCGACACAGCGCAGCGTCGCAGACTCGCGACGCCGCCTCCGTCGCTACTCTTCGAACGGCTGCAGCACCGGCGCAGGTGGCGCCGCCGACAGTGTCGGCTCGACACGCCGCTCTTCCGGAAGTGCACGCGCTTCCGGCAACGCACGCGCCTCAGGCACCGCGCGGGCCTGAGCGCTGGCGTTCGGGCGATTTTTAGGTTGCGACTGTGGCTGCGCAGCGCTCGGCGCGGTCGCAGATGCGGTCCCAGACGAGTTCGCAGATTTGGGCTGCTCGACCGCAGGGCGGCCGGGTTGCTTCGCGACGTCGGCGGGCGGTCGCTTCGGCTGAGCCTGAGTGGCCGCACTCGAGCGCGGCTCGTTTCCGCCTACGCCGGCCAGATAGTTTGCCATCGCAGCCGCCTCATCGGAGCCGATGGTATAGTGCGAGCGCAGGAAGCTCGCGCTGGCACGCTTAAGCTCGCGCGCGCTGCGATGGCAGCCTGCACACGTATCTCCAAAGATCTGCGCCGGCGTCTTGCCGGCATCGATGTTGCCCTGAGCATCGGCCGCCGAGATCTGCAAGGCTGCAGCGAGGCAGGCCACCGTCCATGACATCAGCCGCGGCACAGTCGATCCTCCTCAGCTCATAAGTCGGCTTCACTCATAGTCGGCTCGTAGCCGGCTCAACTCGAAGTCAGCGCCCAGGGACTTTACAGCCTAGACCCCTCAAGGCCTACCCCATTCTACCCTGCGGCCAGCTGCCCTGCATAAGTCCCCAGGGCAATGCACATTGCTGGCATGACAGAACTTTGTTCTAATTAGCCTATCCGACGGCATTCGGCCATGGAACCGGGAGGCAGGCCGAATTGTTTCGCACCGATGCCGGTGGATTATGTCGGCGGCGTGGCGGGGCGGCTGCGGTCGGCGTAGACGGGAATGCGGCCGATGGATCGGTTGCTTCGAGCTGTATTGCAGAGCTCAATTTGTGCAGGAACGCTTCGGATCACGACCGCAAGCGGAGCGACCTTTACGCTCGGAGATGGCAGCGGAAAGCCGACCGCCATTCGCTTCAAGAGCCATACCGCCGAGCGCGGGATCGTCTTCGATCCGGAAATGAAATTCGGCGAAGCCTACATGGACGGCAGCGTGGTCGTCGAAGAGGGCTCGATCGCCGATGTGCTTGCAGTGATCTTGCGCCAGCAGCGTGACGGCAGGCCTCCTCTTTTCGCCCGGCCGCAATGGTTCATTCGGTACCTTTATCGTCGGTTCCTGCAATTCAATCCGCGCCCGCGGGCGCGACGCAATGTCGCGCATCACTACGATCTCGACGGCCAACTCTACTCCCTGTTCCTCGATGCCGACCGGCAATACTCCTGCGCCTATTTCGAGACGCCGGATCAATCGCTCGACGACGCCCAGCTTGCCAAGAAGCGACATCTCGCGGCCAAGCTTCTGCTCTCGCGGGGCCTGCACGTGCTTGACATCGGCTGCGGCTGGGGCGGCCTCGGCAACTATCTTGTCGAGACAGCCGGCGCGCGCGTCACCGGCATCACGCTTTCGCAGGAGCAGCACGCCGTCGCCCATACGCGCGCGGCCGAGCGCGGGCTCGCCAGTAAGACCGATTTCCGGCTACAGGACTACCGCGACGTCACCGGGCCGTTCGACCGCATCGTCTCAGTCGGCATGTTCGAGCATGTGGGTGTTGGGCACTATGGTGAGTTCTTTGAAAAATGCGCCGAGCTGCTCAACGATGACGGGGTAATGCTTCTGCACTTCATTGGCCGTTCAGAGGGCCCCAACGTCACCAATCCCTGGATCGCAAAATACATCTTTCCAGGCGGCTATATCCCGGCCCTCTCGGAGGTGCTTCCTCCAGTCGAGCGCTCGGGCCTGCTTGTCACTGACATCGAGATCCTGCGCCTGCATTATGCCGAGACGCTGAAGAATTGGCGGGCGCGTTTCCTTGCGCATCGCGAGCAGGTTGAGCGGCTTTACGATGCCCGCTTCGTGCGCATGTGGGAATTCTATCTGGCAGCCGCCGAAATGGCATTCCGCGAGCAGGCCATGATGGTGCTGCAGCTGCAACTCGCCAAGCGCCAGGGCGTGGTGCCGATGACGCGCGATTACATCGAGCGGGAAGCGGCGCGGCTGCGGGCATGCGAGCTGGGCCAACGTCCGCCGCTGCGGCTGGCGGGGGAATGATTGGGCGCCTCCCCGCCCTCGCCACCACATCTTGAGTCAAGCGTCGGATGCATGCCTCGAAGTTCTTCCTTGCCATCGGTGAGTAACGGGGACAGCCTTGACACCGATCGCCGCGAATCAGTGCGGGAAGCGGTGCGGGATGTTAGCTGAGCCTTACGCGCTCAACGCGTGAGTCTCGCCCTCTCGAAAATGCACTGGGATTACTGGCAATCATGACGCAATCGACGGCCCGCGTCCTTCCGGACGAGTCGAAACCCGACTATCGCACTGCACCGCACAACATCGAGGCGGAGCAGTCGCTGCTGGGGGCGATTCTGGTCAACAACGAGGCGCTGTATCGCGTCTCCGACTTTCTCGAGCCCACGCATTTCTTCGAGCCCATTCACCAGCAAATCTTCGAGATCGCGCGCAGCCTCATCCGCACCGGCAAGCTCGCCTCGCCGGTCACGCTGAAGACGTTCCTCCCGGCCGATGTCGACATCGCCGGTCTCACCCTGCCGCAGTACCTCGCGCGCCTCGCCGCCGAGGCGACCACGATCATCAACGCCTCGGACTACGGCCGTGCCATCTATGATCTCGCGATCCGGCGCGATCTCATCCAGATCGGCGAGGACATGGTCAACGTCGCCTTCGACGCGCCGGTCGACTTCGCACCGCGTGAGCAGATCGAGGACGCCGAGCGACGGCTCTATGATCTCGCCGAGACGGGGCGCTATGGCGGCGGCTTCCTGCGCTTCGAAACTGCACTCACCACCGCGCTCGAGATGGCGTCGCATGCCTATCAGCGCGACGGAAAGCTCTCCGGCCTCGCGACCGGGCTGCGCGACCTCGACGGCAAGATGGGCGGTTTGCAGAAGTCCGACCTGATCATCCTCGCCGGCCGTCCCGGCATGGGCAAGACCTCGCTCGCAACCAACATCGCTTACAATGTCGCACGCGCGTGGCGCGGCGAGGTTCAGGCCGACGGCCAGATCGCCACCGTCAACGGCGGGCGCGTCGGCTTCTTCTCGCTCGAAATGTCGGCCGAGCAGCTTGCAACGCGTATCCTCTCCGAGCAGACCGAGATCTCCTCGAGCAAGATCAGACGTGGCGAGATCACCCAATCCGATTTCGAGGTGATCAAGGACAAGTCGATCGAGATCCAGCATCTGCCGTTGTTCATCGACGAGACCGGCGGTCTCTCGATCGCAACGCTCGCGGCGCGCGCGCGCCGGCTCAAGCGCCAGCGTGGCCTCGACCTGATCGTCATCGATTACATTCAGCTCCTGCAAGGCAGCACGAAGCGATCCTCGGAGAACCGCGTGCAGGAGATCACCGAGATCACTACCAACCTCAAGGCGCTGGCCAAGGAGCTCACGGTCCCGATCATCGCGCTCTCGCAGCTCTCGCGTCAGGTCGAGAACCGCGACGACAAACGCCCGCAGCTCTCCGACCTGCGTGAGTCGGGCTCGATCGAGCAGGACGCCGATGTGGTGATGTTCGTGTATCGCGAGGAATATTACCTGACTAACAAGGAGCCGCGGCCCGGCACCGACGAGCACATCAAGTGGCAGACCGACATGGAAGCCGCGCACGGTAAGGCCGAGGTGATCATCGGCAAGCAGCGCCATGGCCCGACCGGCACCGTGAACCTGCAATTCGAGGCCTCGGTCACGCGTTTCGACAATCTGGCGCAGGACATCAGCGTGCCCGAGCGCGGGCCGGCGTTCTAACGCTTGATCCGACCAGAGCCGGCACCGGACCTGATTCAGGATGGAAACCAGCTTTCGGGAAAGGCATTCTCAAACAAAACGTTAGACTTTGAACGGGTTTAGGCTGATCGGATCAAAGTCCCCGATGTTCCCGGCGGTAGAAACCCTTGCACAACCGTACCAAATCGATGCGCGCGTCGCTCACATTCGCTGACTTGCGTTCAATTCTTTGCGCGCAGCGCAACCGCGTCTTTACGCCCGCTTTACGGCCGCGCGCCGGTTCGATAACTTGTTGAAGTCCTGAGCAAGCACACGTCCCAAGGATGGCTTACCGAGCTCGGGACCATCATCGATCGAAAAATCGTTCGGAAGCACAACAATCGTTCGGAAGCACCTTGGCCACTTCAGGGAGGAGTGCGTGCACATGAAAAATCAACTGGGAATCATGCTTGGACTATCGGCCTTGATGATTGGGCCGGCAATGGCGCAACAGCCGAACCCCAACCAGGCTGCCGCCAAGGCTTTGCTGCAAGCCGCCGACAAGGCGATGGGAGCGAGCTTCCTCAAGGGCTGGACCGCTTCCGGCACCGGCTGGATGGGCTACCCCGGCCAGCAGTTCGCGCAAGGCGATCTGCCGCGAACGGACTTGAAGAGCTACAGCGAGAACATTGACCTCGGCAGCAAGTCCGCGAGCTGGGAGTATACGCGGGTTCAGGGGAACAATCCCCTACGCGGCGGCGGAGCAGGCTTTCCGGTCCAGGGCGAGCAAGGCTTCAAGGAATTCGTCAACAACGGTCTAGGCTGGAACGTGAATCCGCAAGGCCAGGCCGCCCCGATCAACCCGCGGGACGGCGCCGATCGCCAGCTCAGGCTTTCCCTTCACCCGGCGAGCTTCATCCAGGCAGCGCTGGCGGACAACAATGCGGCGGCCACCGACCGCTACTACGCCCGGCAAAACAAGACCGTCAAAGTTGTCGCCTTCACGGTCAAGGTCTGCGATCGGCAACAGCCGCAATGCACCCGCCGGGTCACCGGCGAGTTCAACAACGACAATCTGCTTGAGCGCGTTGTCACCTGGTTTGCCGACCCGGTGCTCGGCGACAAGATGGTTGAGCTGCGCTGGAGCGACTACAAGGACGTCGGCAACAGCGTGAAGATGCCGCACCGCGTTCACGCACACATGGGCGATCATCCTTTGATCCAGGGCGGTCATAACTGGATGGATGTGCGGTTCACCGAGATCAAGGTGAATGCCGGCACCGCGCAGGCGGCTCCCGACAACGTGCGCAATGCACCGCCCGTCACGACCGCAAATGTCGTCGCGACCAAGCTGGCGGACGGCGTCGTGCATATGGGCGGCGGCTCGCACAACAGCATCGCCGTCGAGTTCAACAACTACGTCACGGTGATCGAAGCGCCGCTCGACCAGCAGCGCTCGCTGGCCGTCATCGCGGAAGTCAGGAAGCAGTTCCCCAACAAGCCGATCCGCTATGTGGTCAACACCCACAATCACTTCGATCATCTGGGTGGACTCCGCGCCTATGTGGCAGAGGGCGCGACGGCTATCACTGAAGACAAGAACAGAGAATTCTACAAGAACGTCGTGCTCGCTCCGCAGCCACGGACGCTTCTGCCCGACCGGCTGTCGCAACGGCCGTTTGCGCCGACCGGCCCTGGCCAGCTGATGGTGCAGACCTATACGGACACTTACACGATCAGCGATGGAAATCAGACCATCGTGCTCTATACCGTCGAAGGTCTCAACCACAGCGACAACATGACGATCGCGTATCTGCCGAAGCAGAAGTTGCTCGTCAGCGCTGATATGGGCGGCCCGCCCCCGGCAGGGTCACCGCCGCCAGCCAATATCAGCAATAACTCGATCGTGCTCTACAACAACATCAAGCGGTTGAAGCTCGATGTCGTGACGCATGCCCCGATCCATGGTCCGGTCGGCCCACAGGCCGAGTTCGACAGAATCGTCGGACCCGCTGCGGCGCGCGCGCCCCAGCAGCAGGGCGGCGGCTGATCAGCACTTGAGTGCGGACACCGTCCGCACTCCGTCCTGTCTCCCAATCAACATGGCCGGCACGTTTGTGCCGGCCATGGCGTTTGAGGGGCCGAATCGATCCCTGCGACTCCTGACCGCAAAAGCGTCCAAGTCTGATCGCAGAATCGGGCCTTATCCGCCAAGTGGGGGCGCGCCCAGTAGAGGCCAAGTACCCCACAAACTCGCGGCTCTGGCGGCAAGACAAGCCAGTATCCACAATGCTTTACTGCCGGCTCTGGGCCGGTCATAACCACGTCATGTCGCTTCTGGAACCGACTCTGCAGCCCACAAGCGCGCCCGCGTTGCCGGAAACGGCCATCGTGGGTGGCGTACTGACGATTGATCTTTCCGCCATCGAGGCCAACTGGAAGCGGCTCGCCGGCATGACCCTTCCGGTCGAATGCGCCGCCGTTGTGAAGGGCGACGGCTATGGCTGCGGCCTGGAGCCGGTGACCGCCAAGCTGTACTCGGCGGGCTGCCGGACCTTCTTCGTCGCCGATATCCCGGAAGGCCGGCGCGTGCGGGCAATCGCTCGCGAGGCCACCATTTATGTGCTCGACGGCGTGATCCCGAGCACCGGCCCTGCGCTCGCCGATGCCGGCCTTCGCCCGGTCATCAACAGCCCGACCGAACTCGCCGAATGGGATGCATTCGTCGCCACGACTGGCTGGAAGGGCGGCGCCGCGCTTCATATCGATACCGGAATGAACCGGCTCGGCCTCTCGATCGATGAGGGCGTGGCGATCGCAGCGCGCGCCAAATCGGAGAGCCACGGCTTCACGCTGCTGATGAGTCATCTGGCCTGCGCTGACACGCCTGATCATACGCTCAATGACAAGCAGGTCCGGCTGTTCCGTGAGCTGCGCATTCTCTACCGCGGCATTCCCTCCTCCCTCGCCAATTCGTCTGGAATCTTCCTCGGCGGCACTGTCCATTGCGACCTGGTGCGGCCGGGCGCCGCGCTCTATGGCGTCAATCCAACGCCGGGGCGCAACAACCCGATGCGGCCGGTGATCGAGGTCAAGGGCCGCATCATCCAGGTGCGCCTCGTGCCCAAGGGTGACAGCGTCGGCTATGGCGCGGCATTCACCACGACGCGACCGAGCCGGCTCGCTTTGGTGGCGGTCGGCTACGCCGACGGCTATGCACGCGCGGCAGGCGCCACCAAGGGCAAGCCGGGCGCCGACGCGATCGTCGCCGGCAAGCGCTGTCCGGTCGTCGGCCGTGTGTCCATGGATCTGTTGGCCATCGACGTCACCGACCTGCCCGAAGGCAGCGCGCGGCGCGGCGACTTCGCAACCCTGATCGGCGGCGGCATCGGGGTCGACGACATTGGCGCGGCAGCCGGGACCATCGGCTATGAGGTGCTGACAAGTCTCGGCCGCCGCTATCACCGCATCTACAAGGGTGCGTAAGAAATCTGGGCGGATAAGATACGGGGCGCGTAGGATTCCGGCGCGCGATTCTCTCATCGTCACCGGACCCCGACACGCATGGCCCGCCGCGAGCAAACCTTCATCTGCCAGAACTGCGGCGCCGCCTATGGGCGCTGGCAGGGCAAGTGCGACGCTTGCGGCGAGTGGAACACGATCGCGGAGGAATCGTCCGCAACCGCACGGCCGCCGATGCCGGGACGCGCGCCGCGCAAGGGCCGGCCGTTCGCGCTCGAGCCGTTGACCGGCGAGCGCAACGACGCGCCGCGGCTCGCTTCCAGCATTGCGGAGTTCGACCGCGTGACCGGCGGCGGCTTCGTGCGCGGCTCGGTGCTGCTGCTCGGCGGCGATCCCGGCATCGGCAAGTCGACGCTGCTCATTCAGGTGACCGCCACGCTCGCGCGCGCGGGCCATCGCGCCGTCTACATCTCGGGCGAGGAAGCCGTCGCGCAGGTGCGGTTGCGTGCCGAGCGGCTTGGGCTGGCCGACGCGCCGGTCGAGCTCGCGTCGGAAACCTCGGTCGAGGATATACTCGCTACGCTCGGCGATCGCGCGGTGCCGCGCCTCCTCATCATCGATTCCATCCAGACCATGTGGACCGACGCGGTCGACTCCGCGCCCGGCACCGTTACGCAGGTACGTGGCGCCGCGCAGGCGCTCATCCGTTACGCCAAGCGTTCGGGCACCGCCATCATCCTGGTCGGGCATGTCACCAAGGATGGCCAGATCGCAGGTCCGCGCGTGGTCGAGCACATGGTCGATGCGGTGCTCTCGTTCGAGGGCGAGGGCTCGCACCACTTCCGCATTTTGCGCGCGGTCAAGAACCGCTTCGGCCCGACCGACGAGATTGGCGTGTTCGAAATGACCGGCGAAGGACTGCGCGAGGTCGCTAACCCCTCCGAGCTGTTTCTCTCCGAGCGCGATCTCGGCTCGCCCGGCACTGCGGTCTTTGCCGGCATCGAGGGCACGCGTCCGCTGCTGGTCGAGATCCAGGCGCTGGTGGCGCCGACTTCGCTTGGTACGCCAAGACGTGCAGTCGTCGGCTGGGATCAGAGCCGGCTATCGATGGTGCTGGCAGTGCTGGAAGCTCATTGTGGCGTGCGACTCTCCGGCCACGATGTCTACCTCAACGTCGCCGGCGGCTTGCGCATCAACGAGCCGGCGGCTGACATGGCCGCCGCCGCAGCGCTGGTTTCTTCGCTCGCCAACGCGCCGCTGCCGCCCGACGCGGTCTACTTTGGCGAAATTTCGCTCTCCGGCGCGGTGCGGCCGGTGGCACAGGCGTCGGCGCGGCTCAAGGAAGCCAAGAAGCTCGGCTTCGGCCGTGCCGTCATCCCGGAGGCGGCGCGCTCCGAGGGAGACAATGGCCTGACGCTCGAGGGTGTCGGCGCGCTGTCAAAGCTCGTCGCCGACATCGCGGCGCGCGGCACGCGCGCACAGCGTAGCGATCGCCGCCCAGCGGACGAGGAGTGAATGCATTAGACCAGGAACGGCTTTTGGCGAAAACTCCGAGCGCAACGCCGACCGACCTTTCTCGGTGGACAGCGAGAAATTTGTACAGACCATCCGCGGCAAGCCAGTCTGGAGGCTCAAACTGGGGGAGGGCTGGTACGTGCCTCTTCCAAGTCTAGGGCGTGGACTCAAAAAACAATCGGCGGTTTCGCCATTGCAGAAATTCCTGGTAGAGTTCCTGCTCTTTTTGAGCATCGATGCGTGGTGGAGTGCTCGTCTTTTTTGCTTTCGGCGCGGAGGCCGTAGCGACCTTGGGCGGCGCCGATATTTTGGGCTGCTCGTGTTGAACTTTCGGTTGTTCTTCGTCTCGTTGATCCAGCTGCTGGTGAGCACCACCCTGCCCGTAATCAGGTTGAGCCTGCGCGTAACCAGTTTGATCCGGCCTGTAACCAGGTTGATCCTGCCTGTATCCAAGCTGGCTCTGCCCGTACCCAAGCTGGCTCTGCCCGTAACGCCCCTGACCGTAACGAAGTTGCCCATAACCAAGTCCGGGAATGCAACCGTCACGCAGGTTCGGCGCCATTATCCGCCGGTGCGCACACTGGGAGGAGATCTCGCTGCCGAACGCTTCACCTCGGTTGCCCTGAGCCATTGCGGGATCTGCAAGACCACCCAGGGAAACGAGTACCGCAACCGCGAGGGGTATCTTGATCATGTGCCCACCTTGCAGAACGTCTTGCCTAGTGGGCGCGGTTGCTCGGAATGTGAAGAGAAAACGACCTCTCCTGGCGCTCCGCCGGAGTTCAACAAGCATGCCGCTCTCCTTGCCGGGAGCTAATGTGTGTTTGGAGCCGCTTCGCATAGTGCGGTGGAGATATTTGCCGCTTTAAGAGCCGAGATAATGCAATAGGAAAGCGACGCACGAGGGGCGAGACGTGGGCACCTTCATGGTTTCTGAAATACGAGATGTCCGTTGGCGATCATGAGTACACTCCCTCGCTAGAGCGCGGCTGTTGCGATATCTCCTGCCTTTCTCAGACCTTCCGCAACGTCCGCTTTGGTGCCGTTATTGCAGACGTTGAGTAGGCTATGAATACACGGCCAAGTCTAGCGCGGATCAACGACGCGCCCCTGGAACAGGATCGCGCCGGTCGCGTCATCGACCATGTAGTAGAGAAACGGACGATCGACCCGGAACGTGCCCTGGCTCGACGGCGCGCTGGTGAGCACCATCACGGCCGCGGTGGCGGCCGCAGCCTCGGTACCCTCCTCTTGGACCTCGATGACGGCGCGATGCACGACCTGCCCGATCGCGAGGCGACCGCTTGCAGCAGCGCCCGTCATGCCGGAGAAATCCGCTTGCGTAGGATCGAAGGCGAGCGTCATGCCGGCGGAGCGCAGGGGCGGCAGCAGGTCGGCCTTGTATGTCACCTTGAAGCGCGGCAAAGCGAGGCTCACCGCCTTCGGCTCCGACATCCGCAGGGATTCAAACAGCGCGGCCAGTTCCGTTGCGTCGATGCTCGCGCCGACCTTTGCAACGCCATCAACCTCATCCGGAAGTACGATGACCATGCCGATCGCGCCCACCACATAGGGCAGCCGGACGGCGCGATAGCCTTTGCGCGCCACCAGTGGCAGGGTCACGCGCTTGTGCATCATGGGCACGCTGACGCGTTGCGAGGCGGAGAGGTTGAACGGCTCCTCGCGCGTGCTCTCCTTACTGAACGCCGACGCCCATGCCGCCTTGAAATAGACCGCGTTGAGCAGAACCGCCGCGGACGACTCGTCAAGCTGGTCGAGGATGCGCTCGATCCTGCCTTCGGTCCTGGTGGCAATGAAGCCGTTGATCTCCGCAAGGCCTGCGTCCTGGAACAGCTCAGCCGCGAACTTGTCCTTGACGAGCGCGATGAAGTCGCTCGACACCGGCGCGTCCTTGCGGGTGAGCACCAGAGCGTTAGCGACCGCGACCTTCGCGGACGGCAGACGCTCCGGCGTCGTGAAGCAGAGCGCGTCCTCCAAGGGCGTGCGCGGCGGACAGCGAGCGTCTGACGATTTCTGCACCTCGCAGCGCAGGCCGGCAAGCTGCATGCCGTCGGGACAGACGGGCAACGCCTTGGTCTTGTCGTATCCGTTGAGGATCGCGAGCACCCTGGCGTTGGCGTCAGCGACGTCGTCACGCGCCAGCGCGTGCCGGAGCACGCCCGCCATCTGGTGCTCAGTCTCGCCGCGCGCGCCCGCAAGCACCATCGCCATGGCGGTGCCGATCGAATAGGGCGAGAACACGATGTTGCCGGGCGCTGCGGAAAACGACTTGGACAGGTCCTGCCCGGACGCGTTGTAGGCTCCAGTCAAGGTGCGCAGATGGTCCTGCGCAGGCACGGCACACGGCATCATGGCCGTGGCCAGAATCCCGGCGACGGCGCCTCTTCGGCTCAGATTCATGTGACCCCTCCTCATACGAGCGTCCTCAGCATCCGCCCACCCCGAGGCCGCCCGTTCTTGTTAGTCGCAGCCGGCACCAGGTAGGTTCGGGAGGGGAACGCCGAAAATGGAGCCCCGCGACCAGAGCCGGGCCGGTCCCATCACCCCACACAAGACGGATGGCGCGACGCCCTGAGTCCGGCTATACAGCAGGCGACGGCGGGGTGGCCGTCCTTTCCTGCCCTCTGTGGAAAGGGTAGGAAAATTAAATAGTTGGGGCGATGGTTGGCGGCCTCTTGCAGGCGAGCCACGGGGCAGGTCAGCTAGGTGACCGGCATCCGTCGATTCGGTATGGCGAGGGGCAACCGCGTGCGGAGGACCTGAAATTCGTCATGCCCATCACCATCCTCGACATTGTGCTCCTGGGTGTCATGCTGGTCTCGGCGCTGCTCGCCATGATCCGCGGCTTCATGCGCGAGGTCCTGTCGATCGCAGCCTGGGTGATCGCCGCCGGCGCCACGCTTTACGCCTATGCCAAGCTCCTGCCGACGGCTAAGACCTACTTCAACAACGATATTGTGGCGGCTGGCGTCGTGATCGGCGGCACCTTTCTGCTGACGCTCATCATCGTCTCCATCATCACTGTTCGTTTTTCCGACATGGTGCTCGACAGCCGCATTGGTGCGCTCGACCGCACGTTGGGCTTCCTGTTCGGGCTGGGCCGCGGCCTGCTCATCGTGGTGGTGGCCTTCCTGTTCTTCGCCTGGCTGGTCCCGCCGCGCACGCAGCCGGCCTGGGTGGCCAATGCCAAATCCAAGGTCGTCCTGCAGTCGACCGGGGATTGGCTGATGTCGATGTTGCCGGAAGACCCGGAAAATACCATCTTGAAGAGGCTGAAGCGGCCGAAGCCCGAGGAAGAGCCGCAGGATGCGCAGCCCGACCAGCGCGGCAGCCTCGGTGGTGGCCCGCGGGAAGCGTCCTATGGACAGTCCGACCGGTCCGGGATGCAGAGGCTGATCGAAGGCAATATCGGGCGCGGCACCATTGCCGCGCGCTGACGTGGTCCACGCAGGACGCGAGGCGAGATTGGAGGCCAGATGAGCGAAATGATCGAAGCTCCCCACGCAGATGGCCTCGATGACGACCGGCTGCGTGAGGAGTGCGGCGTATTCGGCGTGTTCGGCCACCCGGATGCAGCGGCGATCACGGCGCTCGGATTGCACGCCCTCCAGCATCGCGGCCAGGAAGCCGCCGGCATCGTCTCCTACGACGGCAAGCGCTTCCACTCCGAGCGTCGCATGGGCCTCGTGGGCGAGAGTTTCTCCCGCCGCGAGGTCATCGACCGCCTGCCCGGCTCGATCGCGGTCGGGCATGTGCGTTACTCGACTACTGGCGAGACAATCCTGCGCAATGTGCAGCCGCTGTTCGCCGAGCTCGACGGCGGCGGCTTCGCCATCGGCCACAACGGCAATCTCACCAACGGGCTGACGCTGCGCCGGCAACTGGTACGCGACGGCGCGCTGATGCAGTCGACCACCGATACCGAGGTGATCCTGCATCTGGTCGCGCGCGCTCGGCGCAACCGCTTCATCGACCGCTTCATCGAGGGGCTGCGCCAGCTCGAGGGCGCCTATGCCTTCGTCGGGCTCACCAACAAGAAGCTGATCGGCGCGCGCGATCCGCTCGGCATTCGTCCCCTGGTGATCGGCAGGCTCGACGGCCATCCGATCCTCGCCTCCGAGACCTGCGCGCTCGACATCAT
>Ga0075424_100002504_pt1 | contig 16847 bp, 13 predicted proteins | sample SoiMethybrSBSTD3_FD_75301 | JGI IMG/M metagenome (GOLD analysis project Ga0075424, IMG submission 75301) | Bulk soil microbial communities from a Populus tree surrounding site in Tennessee, USA - Soil MetaG P. TD hybrid SBSTD3 | ecosystem: Environmental > Terrestrial > Soil > Tree plantation...
GTGCTGACCGGAGCGGGACCGGGCTTTTGCGCGGGCGCCGACCTGACAGAGTTCAAGGGCCTGCAGGAGCCGCGCGCCGCGGAGGAGCGGGCCGAGCTCACCATGCAGCTCCATCTCGTCTTCCCGAGGATCTCGAAGCCGATCGTTGCGGCGGTCAACGGCGCGGCGATGGGCGGCGGCGCCGGCCTCGCCCTCGCCGCCGACATCGCAGTGATGGCGGCGAGCGCGAAGCTCGGCTATCCGGAGGCGAAGCACGGCATCGTTGCCGCCGTCGTGATGGCGAACCTCGTGCGCCAGGTGGGACGCAAGGCGGCCTTCGAGCTCGTCGCGCTCGGCGAGCCGATCGGTGCCGAGCGCGCGCTCGAGCTCGGGATGGTCAACCGCGTGGTCGCCGACCAGGACTTGATGCCTCAAGCCCTTTCCTACGCGGAGAAGCTCGCTGCCATGGCGCCCGCCGCCAGGGCCGAGACCAAGCGCCTGTTCCACGAGGTGGCCGACCTGCCGCTCGCCGCGGCGCTCGAGCGGGGCAGGGAGACTAACCGGCGCATGCGCAATTTTCAGAAGTTGATGAAATGAAACCCTTGGATCACGTGACGATCCTCGACCTCTCGCGCGTGCTCGCGTGCCCGTTCGCGTCGATGGTCCTCGCCGAGCTCGGCGCGCGCGTCATCAAGGTCGAGCAGCCCGGAAGCGGCGACGAGACGCGCACGTTCGAGCCCCAGCTCGCAAGCGACAGCGCCTACTACTTCGCCTGCAACCGCTCCAAGGAATCGATCACCGTCGACCTGCGCTCGGACGCAGGCCGGCAGCTCATCCGCGAGCTCGCGCAGAAGGCCGACGTCGTGCTCGAGAATTTTCCGGTCGGCACGCTCGGTCGCTACGGACTCGACTACGCGGTGCTTTCCTCGCTCAACCCGGCGCTCGTCTACGTGTCGTGCACCGGCTTCGGCCAGAGCGGCCCGTACGCGCACAAGAAGGGCTACGACACCGTGTTCCAGGCGATGGGCGGCATCATGAGCCTCACCGGCGAGCGCGGAGGCGGACCGGTGAAGCCCGGCCTGCCGGTCGCCGACCTCACCTCGGGTTTGTGGATCGCCATCGCCATCCTCGCGGCGCTTGCCGGACGCACGCGCAGCGGCAAGGGCTGCTACGTCGACTTCTCGATGCTCGACGGCCAGGTGGCGCTGCTCACGCTCGCGGCGGCGCGCTATTTCGCGCTCGGCGAGATCCCGCCGCGCCTCGGAACCGAGCACCCGGGCCGCGTGCCCTCCGCGAGCTTTCGCTGCCGCGACGGGAAATACGCCCATATCACCGCGAGCGACCAGCACTGGGCGCCGCTCTGCCAGGCGCTCGAGCTCGATGAGTTGAAGTCCGGGTTCGATACAAATGAGATCCGGGTGGAACGCCGCGATGAAGTGATGCGCGTGCTCACCGAAGCGATCGAAAAGCTTGACCGCGCCGAGCTCATTACAAGGCTGGATCGCGCCGAAGTGCCCGTCGGCCCGGTGAACGACGTCGCCGAGATCCTCAACGACCCGCACGTGCGGGCGCGCCGCCTCGTCGGCAGCTTCGACTACCCCGAGGTGGGCGAATTCAAGGCGCTCGCTCTGCCGTACAAGTTCCTCGGCTGGGATAACCCCGAGATCGGGCGGCCGCCTGCGCTCGGCGAGCACACCGGCAAGATCCTCGCGGAGCTCGGAAGGAATCCGCCGCCATGACGGTGCTCTATTCGGTCGACGGCGCGGTCGCCACCATCACGCTGAACCGGCCCGATGCGCGCAATGCGCTCAACGACGCGATGTGCGAGGACCTGCGCCGGGTTGCTCAAGCGGTCGACCCAGGCATCAGGCTGGCATTCGTGCGCGGCAATGGCCCCGTGTTCTGCGCGGGAGCCGACGTCAAGGAGCGCGCCGGCATGAGCGTCGAGCAGGTGCGCGCCCGCCGGCTGAAGGCGTTCGCCGCGTATCACGCGCTCGAGGCGCTGCCGATGCCCTCGGTCGCCGTGGTGCACGGCGCGGCGCTCGGCTCGGGCGTGGAGATCGCCGCGGCGTGCGACTTCATCGTGGCTACGCCCGACGCGGCTTTCGGCACGCCGGAGGCGATGCGCGGAACGATCGGCGCGACCCAGCGGCTGCCGCGCGTGCTCGGCAAGCGCCTCGCGAAGGACCTGATGTTCACCGGGCGCCGGCTCACCGCGGCCGAGGCGCGCGCCGCCGGCTTCGTCTCCAGGGTCGTAACCGAGGCCGAGCTCGAGCACGAGCTCGCCAACATCGCGCAGTCGATCGCGATGGCCTCGCCCGAGGCGGTCCGCTACGCCAAGCAGTGCATCGACCGCGGCGTCGAGCTCGATCCGCAGGGTGCGCTCGGCCTCGAGCTGATGGCGATCGAAGCGCAGCTCGCCTCGGGCAAGGGCATGGGCAAGCCGTGAGCTGGAGGCCGCAAACGCTGGGCGACGTGCTGCGGGAGCGTGCGGCGAATGCCGAGGCACTGGTCACGCGCAGCGGCCGCTTTACCTACCGTGATCTTCTTTTCAAAGCCGAAAAAGCTGCGGGCGCGATGCAGGCGATGGGCATCCGTCACGGCGACCGGGTCGGCATCCTGATGGGCAACGACGAGAAGTGGCTCGCGCTCTTCTACGGCGCGGCGCTAATCGGCGCGGTCACAGTCCCGGTCAATACGCGCTTCAAGGCGGCGGAGATCGACTTCTGCCTGAAGCAGTCGGGGTGCAAGGCGCTCTTCTACGTCGAGCGCTTTCTCAGCGTCGATTTCCGCGCCATGGTGCGCGAAATCGGTTTTTCGAATGCTGTGGACGTTTCATCCGGCATTCCCTCAGGCCAATGCAAGCCGGCCACCGTCTCGCCGGATGATGTCCTGCTGATTCAATTCACTTCCGGCACGACGGCGTATCCCAAGGGCGCGATGCTCACGCACGACGGCATGCTGCGCGACGCCTGGGCCGCGGGGAGCCGCATCGGCATCCGCACCGAAGACCGGTATTTCAACTGCCGGCCTTTCTTCCACGTCGCGGGCTCGACGCTGTCCGCGCTGATGGCGCTGGTGAGCGGCGCCTGCCTCGTCACGCTGCCGACCTTCGAGGCGGGCGCCGCGCTCGAGCTGATGGAGCGCGAGCGCTGCACGCTGCTCTCGGGCAACGACACGATCATGCAGATGCTGATGGGCCACGCCGACTTCCACATGCGCAAGCTCTGTCTGCGCGGCGGCTGGGCCGCAGCAGGGCCGCAGACCATGCGGGCCATCATCGACGTGCTCGGCGCGAAGCATATCTGCGCGGCGTACGGCCTGTCGGAGTGCTCGCCCAACGTGGTGATGAGCGACTGGCGCGATGCGGAGGAGCTCCGGGTGAATGGACTGGCCTTACCGCATCAGGGAGTCGACATCCGGATTTCCGGCGAAGGCGAAATCCAGGTGCGCGGCTGGAACGTGATGAAGGGCTACTGCAACAACCCCGAGGCGAACGCCAGGGCGTTTACGGCGGATGGATGGCTGCGCACCGGCGACCTCGGCGAGATCGCGCCCGACGGCAGGCTGCGCATGGTCGGGCGCCTGAAAGACGTGTTCCGCGTCGGCGGCGAGAACGTCGCCCCGGCCGAGGTCGAGGAGGTGCTGCTCGCGCATCCCGCGGTCGAGATCGCCCAGGTCGTCGGCGTGCCCGACGCGCGCCTGGGCGAAGTGGCTTGCGCCTACGTGACGCTGAAAGCCAATCACTCGGTGGCCGAGGACGAGTTGATTCAATGGACCAAAGCGAGATGCGCTAACTTCCGCGTGCCGCGTTACCTGAGAATCGTCCCGGACTTCGAGGCCATCGGCATGACGGCGAGCGGCAAGGTGCAGAAGACCAAGCTGCGCGAGCACGCCTTGCGGGAGTTCGCACTCAATAGGGAATCGTAGGCGCTTTCCAGCTGGCGTCACGCGGTGTTGCGCGGGCGAGCGCCGCGCGCGCGTCCAGCCATCCCTCGCACGCGTTGCGGCCCGGGCGGCGGCGCAGGAAGTTGAGCACGCCTTTGCATGCCGCGTAGAAGCGGAAGAATCGAAGGATGGCGCGGCGCTCGGCCGGCTGCAGAGGCTCGTGGCTGCAGACGAGCTTGTCGTCGATCATTCCCCGATCGCGCAACGTGATTGCAGCCCAGGCTTTCACCCGGACGCGGGTGCCGAGCGGCAGGGGCGGCCCCAGCACCAGCGCGTCGAGCAGGTCGCCCTCGAGGCCTATGTATTGCGGGACCGACCCGTAGTTGTAGGGACAGGGCAGCGGCGAGACGAAGTCCAGCCTGCCGGTCGATCCGCGCTTGAGGAAGCTGCCGCGCGGAACTTCTATGACCACGTCGAGTTCGGGCACCATAGCGCGTTGTTATCCTACGCTTCATGAAACCGTCACTGCGCGGTGCAGACCTTTTGGCACGCTCGCTGGTCGCGGCAGGCACGCGGCATCTCTTCGCGCTTTCGGGCAATCACGTAATGCCGGTGTTCGACGCCGCGCTCGACACCGGCCTCGAGCTCATCCACGTCCGCCACGAGGCAGCCGCTGTGCACATGGCTGACGCGTGGGGACGCCTTACCGGAGAGCCCGGTATCGCGCTCGTGACCGGCGGTCCCGGCCATGCCAATGCCGTGGGCGCCCTCTATACCGCGCTCGCGTCCGAATCGCCGCTGGTGCTGATCTCGGGGCACGCGCCGCTCGGCGAACTCGGCAAGGGGGCGTTCCAGGAAATGGCCCAGGCGGCGATGGCCGCGCCGGTGACCAAGGCCTCGTGGACGGCGCAATCGGCTGAAACGCTCGCGGCCGATGTGGTGAAGGCTTGGCGCGAGGCGAAGTCGGGTACGCCGGGTCCGGTGCATCTCAGCATCCCGAACGATGTCCTGGACGCGGCGGTCGATACGCGCATACCGACACCTGCGCAATTCGCCGTTCCCAAGGAAAAAGCCGAAGAGGTCGATACGTTGGGCGCGGCGCAGCGGCCCCTCGTCATCGCGGGCCCGGCCATGATGCGAAAAGGCACGCGCGAGCTCGAGGAAACGACCGGAATTCCGGTCATCGGCATGGAGAGCCCGCGCGGCGCGAACGATCCTAGCCTCGGACGGCTCGGCGGAATTCTCGCGCGCGCCGATCTGGTGCTGCTCCTCGGCAAGCGCGTCGATTTCACGCTGAAGTTCGGCCAGGCCTTCGCGCAGGGAGCGCGTGTGGTTCAAGCCCAGTCGGTGCGGGGAATTCAATTCAAGAACAACGAGTGGCTCGACGAGGTCCGCGCGGCGCTGCGCTACCGGCCGCCGGAATGGCGCGCTGTTCAGTCGAAGGCCGAAGGGCCGATCCACCCGGTGACGCTGTGCCGGGCAGTTCAGCCGCTGCTCGACAAGCCTGGCGCGGTTCTCGTGTCGGACGGCGGGGAGTTCGGACAGTGGGCGCAGGCTTGCCTCAGCGCGCCGCGCCGGCTGATCAACGGGCCGGCGGGCTCGATCGGCTCGGCTCTGCCATTTGCGGCGGCGGCGAAGCTCGCCCATCCCGACTCGCCGGTGGTCGCGATGCTGGGCGACGGCACGCTCGGCTTTCATCTCTCCGAGATCGACACCGCAGTGCGCCACGGGCTCGGCTACGTCGCGGTGATCGGCAACGATGCGACCTGGAATGCCGAGTACCAGATCCAGCTGCGGGCCTATGGAAGCGAGCGCGCCAAGGGCTGCGAGCTCCTGCCGACACGCTATGGCGCCGTGGCCCGGGCGTTGGGTGCGCACGGCGAAGACGTCGAACGGCCTGGTGAGCTGCAGGCCGCGCTGCAGCGCGCAGTCGCTTCAGGCAAGCCCGCGTGCGTAAACGTGATGATCGAGCGGCTGGCGGCGCCGAAATACTAGTTACTGCCGGATGCCCAGCACAGTGACCAGCCGGTTGTAGAGCTCGAACTGCGCGCGCACGAATTGCTCGGTCTCGGCGGGAGAGCGGATCGCGGCGATGCCGCCGAGGCGCGCGTTGCCCTGCTGCCAGTCGGGGTCGCGCGCGAGGCGCTGGAAGACGTCGGCCCAGCGCTCGACGATCTCGCGCGGCAGGCCGGGCGGGCCCATGAGCGCGGTCCAGCCGACGATGGCGTTCATTCCGGGAACGCCGGCTTCGGCGGCGCTCGGTACGTCGGGGATCTCGGGCAGGCGCGCCGGCGTGACGAAAAGGCCGCGCAGCGCCCCGGCTCTCACCTGCGGGATCACCGTGGGGGCGTTGTTGCACGCGAAGTGGACCTGGCCCGCGAGCACTGCCGTGGTGACCTCGCCGCCGCCCTTGAAATGGATCCCGACGGCGTGGTCCTTGGTGAGACCCGCGAGCGTCATGAAGTATTGCACCGCCATGTTCTGGCTGGTGCCGACGCCGGCGGTCGCGAAGTTGAGCTTGCCCGGATTCGCGCGAATGGTGTTCACCAGGTCGGCTGCACCGCGGATCGGCGAGTCGCCGCGCACGAAGCAGATGTAGGGATTGAGCTCGATCAGCGAGAGCATCGTGAACTCGTTCCACCTGTACTGCAGCTTCGACTCGAGCGCGGGGAGGATGGCGTGCGTGGCGATGCGCGCGACGAGCAGCGTGTAGCCGTCGGGCGCCGCGTGCTTCACCCACATGGTGCCGATCGCGCCCGAGGCGCCGGCGCGGTTGACCGGAACGATCGGCTGGTTGTTGAGGTACTTCGAAGCGTGGAGGGCGACGTTGCGCCCCGAAAGGTCCGAGTCGCCCCCGGCCGAGAACGGGATGATGAGGGTGATCGGCTTCGACGGATAACCCTGCGCGGCGGCCGCGGCGCTCGCCAGGATGAGCAAAGCTGAGACGAGTGCTTTCACGCTATTCTCACCGCATGGATTATGACCCGGTGGCGGGACCCGGTGTGTGGTACGGGCGCGAGCTCGCACGCCGCGACGGCTGGATCCGGGCCTTCGCGCCGCGCGAGCTCGACGAGATCGACACCGCCGTTCGCGCCTTCATGCAGAGTGGGCTTCCACCCGAAGGGCTCGAGGCGGAGGGCTTTCCGCTGCCGACCCTTGGTCCTGTGCTGCGCGAAGTGCTGAGCGAATTGCTGGAGGGACGCGGCTTCGTGCTGCTTCGCGGCCTGCCGGTGGAGCGGATGACGCGCGAGGAGCAGGCGATCGCGTATCTCGGCCTGGGCTGCTGGCTCGGCCGGTTCCGCTCGCAGAACGCGAAAGGCCATCTGCTCGGCCACGTGAAGGATCTCGGGCTCGACATCCGAAATCCGAACGTCCGCTACTACCAGACCAACCGCAAGCTCGAGTACCACACCGACTCGGTCGACCTGGTCGGGCTGCTGTGCCTGAAGGCGGCCAAGGCGGGCGGCGAGAGCTATCTCGCGAGCTCCATGACGGTCTACAACGAGGTGCTGAACAGGAAGCCGGACTTGCTGCCGCCGCTGTTCGAACCCTATGCGACCGACCGGCGCGGCGAGGTTCCCGAGGGCATGAAGCCCTGGTTCGACATCCCGATCTTCCACCGCCACGGCGGAAAGCTCTCGTGCATCTACGTGCGCCAGTACATCGACTCGGCGCAGAAGCACTTTCCCGAGGCGCGGCGCCTGTCCCCGGAGCAGCGCGCGGCGATGGACCTCGTCGACGAGATCTGCAACGACCCCGCGATCCATCTCTCGATGGACTTCCGCCCCGGCGATATCCAGCTCCTGCACAACCACCAGATCCTGCATTCGCGCGGCGACTTCCAGAACTGGCCCGAGCCCGAGCGCCATCGCCACCTGCTGCGCCTGTGGCTCGCGCCGCGCGAGGCGCGGCCGCTACCCGAGGTGTTCGCGCCGCGCTACGGCGGCGTGCTCGCGGGCGAGCGCGGCGGCATCGTGGTGAAGGGAACGCGGCTTACCGTGCCGCTCGAGGCCGAATAGGAATTCGGGGTCGGCGGTGCAGCCCATGCCCGGCCAGATCGGGACATGGCACGCGCGCGCATGGTGCCAGCTCCTGAGCGCCAATGTCGCCATCGCGCACCTTTTATCGGATTGTCCTGTTCTCGAATCTTCGTATTGACGCCGCCATGCCGCGCGCATAGCCTCACGCGACCGAGCCCAGCGACCGAGCCCCAGAAGAGGCATTTAAGAGGTACACCGCGCGAGCGTCATGTCAACCGCCCCTACCGTGGTTCTGGCCGTGGACGATCACCCGCTCATCCGTTCGGCCTTGCGCGAAATCGTGTCGTGCGTCGGCGCAGGCTGCACCGAGCTGTTGGAGGCGGGCGACCCGGCGGAAGGCCTCGCGCTGCTCGCGCAGCGTCACGACATCGACCTGGTGTTCCTCGACCTGAGCTTCGGCGGCGATGACGGGCTCGACTATGTGGAGCGCTACCGCGCGACGGCCGCGCTCGTTCCGCTCATCATCTATACGATGCACGAGGATGCGGCCACGCTCGCGCAGGCGCTAGCGCGCGGCGCCGCCGGCATCATCCCGAAGACGCACTCGCCGCGGCTCCTGCAGCGCGCGATCCAGGTCGTGATGGAGGGCGGCATTTACGTGCCGCCGCAGCTCGCGCGGCAGCTCGCGCACGAAGAGTCGCCGCCGAGGCTTCCGGCCGCGCCGCCGCCGGCCTGCGCGGCGAGCGTCGCCATAACCGACCAGCAGTGGAAGATCCTCGAGCTTCTCGCGCAGGGCATGCCGAACAAGCTGATCGCGCGCAAGCTCGGGCTCGCTCCGAGCACCGTGAAGAACCAGCTCACCACGGTGTTCGGCGCGCTCGGCGTTTCCAATCGCACGCAGGCCGCAATGGCCGCGCGCGCGCTGGCGGTGCGGAAATCGAAATCGGGCTCTGACTCCGATCTAGCGTCTGTTCTTTAACGCCCCCGGGTTGATCGCGCGCTCGTAGCGGCCATCCAGGTACGACTCGATGATCGCGACCATGCCCTCGGCCATGGTGCGGTAGGTGGAATCCGCGGGCCAGCCGAGATGCGAGGTGAGCACCACGCTGTCGAGGCGCCGCAGCGGCGAATCAAGGCTAAGCGGTTCCTCGACAAACACATCGAGTCCCGCGCTGGCGATCGCGCCTTCCTCCAGGATCCGCGCCAGCGCCTTCTCGTCGACGATCGCGCCGCGCGCGGTGTTGATGAGGACGGCGTGCCGCTGCATCAGGCGCAGCCTGCGCTCGTCCAGCAGCCCGCGGCTCTGGTCCGAAAGTCGAAGGTGGATGGTGACGACGTCCGCGGTCTGGAGGAGCTCGTCGAGCTGCATCAACCGGGCGGCGGACTTGCCCGCGCGCTCGGGCGTGAGCGACGGCCCCCAGGCCAGGATCTCCATGCCGAACGCTCGCGCGATCGTCGCCACCTCGCGGCCGATCCGGCCGAGCCCGACGATGCCGAGCTTCTTGCCGCTCAGCGTCCGACCGGCAAAGGAGGGCCACTCGCCGCGGTGCATCGCCTGGTCGGTCTGCGGAATGCGCCGCATCACCGCAAGCATCAGGCCAAAGGTGAGCTCGATCGTCGAGTGCGCGAGCATCCCCATCGCCTCGAGGTCCGACGTGGCCATGCCGATCAGCACGCCCGCGCGTGTCGCGGCGGCGACATCGACGTGGTAGGCGTGGTTGCCGGTCTGGGCGACGAGCTCGAGGGACGCAAGCCGCTCGAAGAAGGCCGCGTCGAGGCGCGTGCGCTCGCGCAGCGTGATCAGGATCGGGTACTCGCGCAGCCGATCGAGCGAGGCGAGCTTCTCGGTGAAGACGTCCACCGGCACGCGGCGGCGCAGGCGCGCGATGGAGGGGTCGTCGTCGAAAACACGGTGGTAATCGTCGAGTACGGCAACTTTCACTTGGCGACCAGGCGAGTCCCCGTCTCGCCGCGCAGCGCGCGCGAGAGGTTGGGCGGGTTGGTGATGAGGCCCATGCGGCCGCCGCCGCCGACGAAGTCGACCAGCGCGGCGATCTTTGGCCCCATGCTGCCGGGATCGAACTGGTCGTCGGCCTGGTGCCGGCGCGCCTCGGCGAGGGTCATGCGGTCGAGCCAGCGCTGGGTGGGCTTGTTGAAGTCGAGCGCGACCTTCTCGACGCCCGTCGGCAGCACGAGGATGTCGGCCTCCATGCTGCGCGCGAGCAGGCTCGAGGCGAGGTCCTTGTCGATCACTGCCTCGACGCCGCGCAGGTCGCCAGTTTCGTCCTCGATCACCGGGATGCCGCCGCCGCCGCAGGCGACCACCACGTAGCCTTCTGCGGCCAGGGCCTTGATGGCGCGCGTCTCGAGGATCGCCCGCGGTCTGGGGGAGGGCACGACGCGCCGCCAGCCGCGCCCGGCGTCCTCGCGCACGGTCCAGTGGTATTTCTTCGCAAGCTGCTTCGCGCGCGCCTCGTCCATGTGCGAGCCGATCGGCTTGGTGGGATTGGCGAACGCCGGGTCGTTGCGGTCGACCAGCGTCTGCGTCACCACGCAGGCCGGCTCGCGCCGGATGCGGCGGCGCTTGAATGCGTTGCGCAGCGCCTTGAGGAACATGTAGCCGACCGCGCCCTGGATGTCGGCGCCGGCATAGTCCATCGGCACCGGCGGCACCTCGGCGATGGAGAGCTCCGAGCGGCGCAGGATGAAGCCGACCTGCGGCCCGTTGCCGTGCGTCACCACCACCTTCCATCCCGTCTCGATCATCCCGGCGATGTCCTCGGCGAGCGCGCACACCATGTCGTACTGGTTCGGGATCGATTCGTGGCCGCGATCGCGGATCAGGGCGTTGCCGCCGATGGCGACGACGGCGAGTCCAGGCTTTTCCTTCATGGGGCCACCTCTTCGGCAAGTGCTGTCACCGCCTGGGTGAAGCAGGCGAGCGGCGCGCGCGTGACGCCGGCGCCGATCTGGCCGACGCCGGGTTCCCTGTGCGCGATGCCGGTATTGATGACCGGCAGCATTCCCGTGTCGACCACGCGCCGCGCGTCGATGCACGCCGGCGTGCCGGCGAAATCGAGCGCCGGAAGCGTGAAGGCGCCGTTACGCTTGAGGGTGATGTGCGTCATCGCCAGCGTGTTGGCGAGCGCGTCCTGCGGCGTGCCGCCGACGAACTTGACGATCGCCGGCGCCGCCGCCATGGCGAATCCGCCGAGGCCCGCGGTCTCGGTGATGGCGCTGTCGCCGAGATCCGGCGCCGCGTCCTTCGTGGTATAGGCAGGGAAGTAGAGTCCGTTCACGACGGGCGCCGGCGCGGTGAACCAGCGCTCGCCCAGCCCGCTCACGCGGATGCCGAAGTCGACGCCGTTGCGCGCCATGGCGGTGACCATGCTGCTCCCCGCCACGCCGTGCGCGGTGTCGAGCATGCTCTTGCACGCCGCCATCGAGATGTTCAGGAAGAAGTGGTCGTTGCCGGCGATGAACTCGATCACCGACGCCACGTCGGCGGCGCTCGCGGAGGACTTGAGGAGCGCCGGCACCAGGCGCCGGATGAGGAGCGAGGACGCAGCCACGTTGCGGTTGTGCACCTCGTCGCCCATGTGCAGCGCCTGCGCCATCAGGGGTTTCAGTTCCAATTCACCGAGAAATTCGAAGGCAGAGGCGACAGTCGGGGCGAGTGTTTTCTGCATCCACTCGAGGCGCGCCAGCACCTCGCGGCTGTTGGCGCCGAAGCGCAGCACCTTGCCGAGCCCCTCGTTCAGGTTGCTGAACGCACGGTTGCCGTGGGTCGCGTTCGCCACGATCCACACCGGCATCGAAGGGCTGATGATCCCGGACATCGGCCCGACCGCGGCATGGTGATGACAGGGCTCGAACTGGATGTCGCCCGACTTGGCCAACGCAGCCGCCGCGTCGGCGTCCTCCGCCCATCCTTCGTACAGGATCGCGCCGACGATCGCACCGCGCATCGGTCCGCACATCCGCTGCCAGGCGATCGGCGGCCCCGCGTGCAGGATCGTGCGGCTTCCCAGGTTGGGCAGTACTTCGCGCGCCACGCCGATGCCTTCCAGGCGCGGCTGCGCCGCCATATACCGCTCGGCCGCCTTGGCGTTGGCGGCCTCCAACGTCGGATGGTTGACGAGGCGCGCGAGTGCCATGCCGACCGCGCGATCGCCGCCGGCCGGCGGCGCCCACTCGAGCCGCGTGGCGGTGCCGCCGCGCTGCACGATGGCGTCGGCGAACGAGGCGATGCCTTCGTTCAGGACCGACAGCGGCTTGCCGAAAAGCGCGCTCATCCGCGACCTCTAATCAGGGACAGACCACGTTTTTCCAGACCCGGGATTGGGCACAAAAACGTGGTCTGTCCCCGTTTTTGGATTTCATGACAGCTTGTCGACGATGGCGCCGGCGAGCCGCGCGGCGCTGGCGTTGCTTTCCGTCAGAAGAACTCCGGCTTCGCGCAGCGCCTTCTCCTGGCGCTCGAGGCCCTGCGGATCCTCGTCGGTGCCGCAGACCGAAGCGACGATAGCGAGGCTTCTTCCCTTCTTGCGTGAAATTCCTTGCGCCTTTTCGATTGCAGGTACCAGCTCGGCGGCGGGATCGGGGTGCGAGCCCCAGCCGAGCACCACGTCGAGCAGGATCACCGCCACTTGCGGATCGGCGGCTTCCTGCAGCATGCGGTCGTTGCGCAGCCGCAGGTCGATCATCGGGTGCGGCCGCCCCCGGGTGAACACGTCGTCGCCGAGGTCGACGAGCGTGTGCTCGCGCGACTTCCATGGGTCCTCGATCGCCCTCTTCGGATCCACCGGTGCGTTGGACCACACGTCGCCGAGGAGTGCCGAAGCCTCGTAGCAGAACGTGCCGCCGCTGAAGAGCCCGCGGATGTAGCGCTGCCCTTTCTTGAATTTCATCTTGGGCACTTTGACCGTCGCGGCCTTCGCACGGGCGGGCTTATGACCCTTCGCCAGCGCCACCGCTGCCGCGGCGGCATCGTCCAGCGTGCGCGAGACGTGCAGGTTTCCGCCCGACGGGTCTTCCGCGGAGCCGATAAAGTTGATCACGACGGGCTTGCCCGCCTTGCGCGCCGCCGCGATGACCTCGCGGGCGATGGCGGGCGAGGGCGGCTTGGAGATGAGGACGATCGCCTTCGTGTCCGCGTCGCGCGCGAGGAGCCCGAGGCCATGCAGCATCGTGATGCCGCCGACGTCCTTGCCCAGATCGTGTCCGCCGGTGCCGATGGCGTGCGAGATGCCGCCGCCGCGCCGGTGCACGAGGCTCGTCACCTGCTGCGTGCCGGTCCCCGAGGCGCCGACCACGCCGACCGCGCCGCGGCGCACCGCATTGGCGAAGCCGAGCGGCACGCCGTCGATGATCGCCGTGCCGCAGTCCGGACCCATGACGAGCAGGCCGCGCTCCTTCGCATAGCGCTTGAGCGCGACTTCGTCGGCGAGCGCGACGTTGTCGCTGAAGAGCATGACGTGGAGCCCCAGCCGCAGGGCCTTCATCGCCTCGGCGGCGGCGTAGTCGCCGGGGACGGATATGAGCGCGAGGTTCGCCTGCGGTGTGCCCGCCAGCGCCATCTGGAAGCTGCGCAAGGGCGCTTCGACTATGGCATTTCCAGCAGTTTGAATGGGTGCCTCATTAAGAGAGGCAAGGGCCTTGGCGAGCGCCGCCTCGAGCTGTTCGGTCGACTTGCCGCGCACCGCCACGAGGAGATCGTTCGGCCGCGGCGCGACGTTGCCGTCGACGAGTCCGGCCTGCCGCAGGAACTCGAGATTGCCCGGCGTCGCCATCACCGCCGAGGCCTGCTCGACGCCCGGCAGCTTGCCAAGCGCCGCCGAGAGCTGCATCAGCGACACCGAGTCGCGGTACAGGTTGGGCAGCAGGCGCTGGATGTACACAGGCTTGTATACTAGAGTAAGCTTTCGGCGTGCCGCAAGACGCCGCCCCGCTCGACCTCGCCACACTTAAGGCACGCTATCAGGCCGGCCGGCTGCGGCCCACGCAGCTCGTGGCCGAGATCGTGGAGCGCATCGCGCGCCGTGGCAAGGACCCGACCTGGATCGAGCTCGCGCCGCGCGCCGAGCTCGAGGCGCGCGCCGCCGAGCTAGAACGCCGGCCCACGGCCGAGCTTCCGCTCTACGGGATCCCGTTCGCAATCAAGGACAACATCGACTGCCGGGGGCTTCGCACCACCGCGGCCTGCCGCGAGTTCGGCTACCTGCCCCAGGGCAGTGCAGAGGTGGTCGAGCGGCTCGTGGCCGCCGGCGCGATCCCGATCGGCAAGACCAACCTCGACCAGTTCGCCACCGGCCTGGTCGGCGTGCGCTCGCCCTATGGGGTACCGGCGAACAGCTTCAACCCCGCCTACATCCCCGGGGGCTCGAGCTCGGGCTCGGCGGTCGCGGTCGCGGCCGGGCTCGTCAGCTTCAGCCTCGGCACCGACACTGCCGGCTCTGGCCGCGTGCCTGCCGCGTTCAACAACATCGTCGGCCTCAAGCCCACGCGCGGGCTGCTGAGCGCGCGCGGCGTGGTGCCTGCGTGCCGCTCGCTCGACTGCGTCTCGATCTTCGGCCTTACGGCCGCGGACGCCGCCGCCGTGCTGCGCGTGGCGCAGGGCTTCGATCCGGCCGATCCGTTCTCGCGCCGCTCCGCTCCGCCGGCGCGTGCCCTGCCGCGCTCGTTCGCAGGCCTGCGCTTCGGCGTGCCTCGCGAGGATCAGCTCCAGTTCTTCGGCAACCCCGAGACGCCGCGCTTGTTCGAGGAAATGCTCGACAAGCTTTCCAAAATGGGGGCGCAAGCTTTCCCGGTTGATTTCTCGCCATTCCTGGAAACCGCGCGACTGCTCTACGAGGGACCGTGGGTGGCCGAACGCTACGTCGCCATCCGCGAGTTCATCGAGCGCAAGCCGAAGGCGCTGCATCCGGTCACGGCGGCGATCATCGGCGCCGCCAAGCGCTTCTCGGCGAATGACGCCTTTGACGGGTACTACCGGTTGAAGGAGCTCCAGCGCCGGACAGCGCCGGTCTGGGACGAGATCGACATCCTGGTCACGCCGACGGCGGGGACGATCTATCGCGTCGATGAGCTCGAAGCCGAGCCGGTGAAGCTCAACTCGAACCTCGGCTACTACACCAACTTCATGAACCTGCTCGACCTCGCGGCGATCGCGGTGCCGGCGGGGTTCCAGCGCGACGGGCTGCCTTTCGGCGTGACGCTCGCAGCGCCGGCGTTCAACGACGAGGTGCTCTGCGCGCTCGGCGACATCGCCCACCGCGCGGCGGTGAAAACGATGGGTGCCACCGGTTTGCCAACACCAGCACTAACCGACCTTGCCCCTTCAGGGGGTCAGGTGATCCAAGTCGCCGTCTGCGGCGCGCACATGTCCGGGTTGCCGCTCAACTACCAGCTCACCGAGCGTGGCGCCCGGCTTGCCGGGAAGTCGCGTACTGCGTCGAACTATCGGCTGTTCGCGCTCACCGACTTCAAGCCGCCGCGGCCGGGCCTGGTGCGCGACCAAGAGGGTGGAACTGCGGGCGGCGCTGCGATAGAGGTCGAGATCTGGGAGATCCCGGCGAGCGCCTTCGGCGGCTTCGTCGAGGGCATTCCCGCGCCGCTCGGCATCGGCACGCTCACGCTGGAAAACGGACGGCAGGTGAAGGGATTCCTGTGCGAAGCCCACGCCACGAGGGGCGCGCGCGAAATCACCAGCCTGGGAAGCTGGAGGCAGTTCATCAAGGGAGGCTGAACGTGAGCAACGGAGCGGCGGCGCGAGCAGCGACGGCACGAGGTGCGGATGCACACACCGCGGACGCGGGGGTGCACGGAGGGCACGGCGGCGAGCGCGGCTTCACCAAGCTCGATTTCGAGCTGAACGACTACCCAGGCCCGGTCAAGACCTCGCTCTTCGGCATCCAGCACGTGCTGGTGATGTTCACTGCCATGGTCGGCGGGCCGCTCATCGTCGGCCGCCTTCTCAACCTGCCCGAGGAGACGCGCATCCTCATGGTGTCGGGCACCATGATCGGCTGCGGCATCGCCACCATGGTCTCGGCGCTCGGCCTCGGATTCATCGGGCCCCGATTGCCGATCGTGATGGGCGTGTTCTACATCTTCATCGGCCCGATCGTCGCCATCTCGAAGGAGCTCAGTCTCGCCGCGGCGATGACTGCGCTCATGGTCGGCGGGCTGGTCCAGTTCGCCTGGAGCCCGCTCATCGGAAGACTGCACCGCTTTTTCCCGCCGATCGTCACCGGCACCACGATCCTCCTGATCGGCACCGGCCTCATGAAGATCGGCATCAACGTGGCCACCGGCCTCGGCACGCCCGCGTTCGGCAAGCCGCTGACGCTCGGCCTCGCGGCCCTGATGATCGTGCTCATCATCGTGATCACGCGCTTCTCCACGGGAGTGGTGCGCGCGCTCTCGCTCTTCCTCACCATGGTGATCGGATATGTCGTGGCGGCGGCGTTCGGCCTGATCGACCCCGGCACCGTGGCGCGCGCCGACTGGGTCAGCCTGCCGCACCCGTTTCCTTACGGCGGCATCGCCTGGCCGGGACTGGTCGCGGTGCTCACCGTGGTGGTGTGCTTCTTCGCCACCGCCGTCGAGACCACCGGACACACGCTCGCCGTGTCGCGCATCGTCGGCGTGCCCCAGGAGGGCTGGCGCATCCGCGGCGCGGTCGCGAACGACGGCGTGGGCTCGGCCCTGTCGGCGCTCTTCGGCGGCATGGCGCTCACCTCCTACTCGCAGAACATCGGCGTCATCTCGCTCACCGGCGTCGGCAGCCGCTTCGTGGTGGCGTTCGGCGGCGCGTTTCTCATCATCATGGCGCTGGTGCCCAAGGTCGGTGCCATCATCGCGCTGATGCCCAACGCGGTGCTCGGCGGCGTGCTCCTCTTCATGTTCGGCATGGTCGCCTCGGTTGGCGTCGACATCATCGGCCGCAACATGACCTCGCGCCGCGACGCCGTCATCCTCGCCGCCTCGCTCGGCCTC
>Ga0075424_100002505_pt1 | contig 16835 bp, 14 predicted proteins | sample SoiMethybrSBSTD3_FD_75301 | JGI IMG/M metagenome (GOLD analysis project Ga0075424, IMG submission 75301) | Bulk soil microbial communities from a Populus tree surrounding site in Tennessee, USA - Soil MetaG P. TD hybrid SBSTD3 | ecosystem: Environmental > Terrestrial > Soil > Tree plantation...
CCGCGCCTTCGGCGTCGAGCCGCCGTTCCTGTGGGATTTCGAGAACTCGGCGCCGGAATTCCAGCCCAAGCAGCACGCGCCGGCGTAGGTCGGGCGCCACGGCGCGCCGACCGCACGACAGATTAGCCGCGACGGGGAGGGTCATGACAGGGCCTTCCCCGTTCGCGTTTCTACGGGCTCAGCCGGGCCGCGACCGGAGCGCCCGAAGCCGGTCGAGCGCCATCGTGTCCTCGGGATCGAGTGACAAGACCCGCTCGTAGAGTCGCGCCGCCTCCGCCACCCGCCCCTTCTTCTCGTAGTAGACCGCCAGGTTCGCGAGCGTCGTCGTCACGTCCGGTGCCAGCTCGACCGCGCGGACGAAGGCGCGTTCCGCCGCCTCCTCGTTCCCGTCGTCCATGTCGAGGATGCCCAGATTGCTCCAGGCCTCGGCGTAATCGGGCTTCTCTTCGAGTGCGCGGCGATAATGGGCGCGCGCCACCTCCGGATGCCCCGCGGCGGCGAGGCGGGCGCCGACGCTGAACTCGGCGTCGGCATTCATGCGCGACTCCATGCGGCCCTGGCCCACGTTGGCGATCGCATAGACCGCCGCCATTCCCCCGAACGCCAGGAGGAGCCGCCGCGTCGCCCCCTCGTTCCAGAGCCAGCGCACCCCTTCCGCGGCGAACACCAGGAGGAGCGGGACGAGCGGCAGTCGGTAGCGTCCCGCGATGAAGAAGGCGACGACGGAGGCTGCGTAGACCGCGAGGGACAACGCGAGCAAGGGCGCGCGGCGCGCTCCGACCACCAGGCCCAGGGCCGCGACCGGCAGGAGGAGGCCGAACGGAAACGCGAGGCCCGGAATCTTCCAGAGCAGAACTGCGAGTACCGGAGAACTCGCCCGCTCGGGATAGATCGCCTGGTTCCGGTAGATCTCGCTTCCGCCCAGGAGCAGGCGGAGCTTCTTCGCTTGGAGCAGGAGGAATCCGGCGGGTTCCGAAGCGGCGTACTGGACCACGCGCCGGACGAAGTAGGCCGAGCCGCCGGCCGCGTCCCGGATGCCGACCCGGCGCGGCTCCGCGGTCAACCGCCGCCACGACAGGTCCGGCCTCATTCCCACCGTTTCGTCGTATCGCGGGTTGTTCCCGATGTAGAGGTTGATTCCCATGTTCGAGGAGATCAGCACCGCCTCCCCTCCTTGGATCGCGTTTCGCGCGGTCACCGGGAAGAGCGCGAGGAACGTCGAGGCCACGACGATCCACCAACGCGAGCGGGCGCGCCACGCGAAGAGAGGCGCCAAGACGAGCGCGTTGGCGGTGACGATCGCCGCCAGTCCGGTGAAGAAGCCGGCGCCGGCCCAAAGGCGGGGAGCCGCCCGCTCGCGTTCCGCGCGGAGCGCGAGCCAGATCGCCGCCAAGAGGAGCGGCACTCCGACCGCCGGCGTGAGCAAGGTCGCGTCGAAGTACACGAGCATGCCGTACGCCGCGGCGGCGTAGCCGGCTCCGAGCCCCACCTTCCGGCCAAAGAGGAGCGCGCCGATCCGCGCCGTCAACACGGCGGTGACACCCCCGAGCCCGCATTGGATGAGCCGCGCGATCAGGTCGCTGGCACCGGTCATCGCGTAGATCGCGCCGAGGAAATAGGCGTAGCCCGGGGGCTGCCAGAAGACGCGGTCGGGATGGCCCTGCCCGGCGGCGATTGCGAGCGCCGCGTCGTGATACGTGGCCGCGTCGATGATCGGGTAGCGGAACCACACCGTGTCCCGTATCGCGAACACGTGCAGGAGCCGGATCGCGACCGCGATCCCGAGGAGCAGCCACTCGGCGCGGCGCGAGATCTGGGGAACGGTTGCGGCCACGGTGCGCCCGCCCCGCGTCAGCGTTGGCGGCGGATGAAGAGCGGGTAGAGGAGGAAACCTACCGAAGCGATGGCGACTCCGGCCCCGGCGCGCCAGCCGCTCGACGCGAGGTCGCTCGCGATCAGCACCAGCGTGACGAGGATGAAGAGGATCGGCGTGAGCGGGTAGAGCGGCGTGCGATAGCCGCCCGGCTCGGAGCCGGCGCCGGCGGCGTCGGGGGCGCCGGCCCGCTTGCCGCGGCGCAGCACGAAGATCGCCCCGATCGTGATCCCGTAGAAGAGCCACGACGTCGTCACGAACCATCCGGACACGTCTTCGAAGCCCTGCGCGCACCATAGCCAGATCCCGGCCAGCCCGGCCTGGAGCCAGAGCGCGAAGTCGGGGGTGCCGCGGCGCGAGACGTGCGCGGCCGGCTTCCAGAAAAGGCCATCCGCCGCCATCGCCAGCGTGACGCGGGGCCCGGTCAGGATGGAGGCCGAAATGGTTCCGAACGTGGATACCGCGACGAGGACGGCAAGCGCGCGGCTCCCCCACTCGCCCAGGATGCGCCGGATCGTCTCGGACCCGACCGCCTCGTAGGTGGCGACGTCGCCCGGCGAGAGCACCGCGAAGTAGGCCAGGTTGGTCAGGACGTAGATCGTGATCACGATGAGGGTGCCGAGCAGGATCGCGATCGGCATCGCGCGCCGGGGGTTCACGATCTCCCCCGCCACGTAGGTCGAGTCGGTCCAGCCGTCGTAGGCGAACAGGATCGGAATCATCGCCACCACGAACGCGAGGAGGAGCGGATGCCCCGCCGCGCCGGCGGCCACCGCGGCCGGCGCGTCCGACGCCGGCCCTCCGTGCGGGAGGAAGAACGCCGCGAAGCAGAGGCCCCCGATCCCGATCACCTTGGCCGTCGTGAGAAGGGTTTGCGTCCCCGCTCCCTGTTTCACGCCGAGCCAGTTGATGAACGTGAGGACCAGGATCGCGGCGAGTCCCGCGGGAAGGCGCGCGGATTCGGGCAGCCCGACGGCGGTGCAGAAGTAGATCGCGAAGACGCTCGTGATCGCGGCGATGACGGTCGGCTTGATGACCGAGAGGCTCGCCCAACCGAAGACGAATCCCAGCCGATTCCCGAACGCTTCCCGGATGAAGACGTACAGTCCGCCGGTCCGGGGGTGGACCACGGCCAGCTCGGCCAGGACCAAGGACCCGCACATGGAGAGGAGCCCGCCCACGATCCACGCGAGGACCATGAGGGGCGCGGAGGGCAGCTCCTGCGCCACGGAATGCGGCGAACGGAAGATGCCCGAGCCGACGATGCTGCCGATCGTGACCGCGGTCGCCGCGTAGAGGCCGATCCGCCGCGGAAGCAGGTCGGTCGTCACCGGGGCCCGCCCCGAGCGATGGAACCCGGGGCCGAAGACTCGCATCCTAGGATCATGGACCTGCTCGCCATACGTCCCCTCCCCCACCTGGGCTTCGACCGTCCGCGGGATTGTATCTGTACCCCGCGGAACCGTCCCTTCTAGCGCCCGGACGCCCCGGGCGGGCGGCTCCGACAACTTCCCAACACAGAAGACGATTAGGGCCGGAGGTACCCCGGCCCGGAACCGCCGTTATACCACGCGGAACGCCCCTCGGGGTGTTCCGATCCGATAAGGGAGCCCCCATGTCCCACATCTCCACCACCCGATTTTCCTCGGCGCGTGCCCTTCGTCCCCCCGCATCCACGCCTCGAATCGCGTCGCTGGATGTCGAGCCGCCGGATTCGCTGTTGCGCCTCATCGGAAACACGCCGCTCCTGCGCCTCCGTCGCATCTCCGCCGACATCCCGGGGGCGGAGATCCTCGGGAAGGCGGAATGGCGCAATCCGGGCGGTTCGGTGAAGGACCGCCCCGCGCTTCGGATCATCGAAGAGGGCCTGCGAACGGGAGCGCTCACCTCGGGGCGAACGCTCCTCGACGCCACCTCCGGGAACACGGGGATCGGCTACGCGATGATCGCCGCCGCGAAGGGGTTCGCGGTCACGCTCTGCGTGCCGGCGAACGCCGGCCCGGAGCGGCTCCGCACGATGCAGGCGTACGGCGCTCGACTGATCCTCACCGACCCCGGCGAAGGCGCCGACGGCGCGATCCGCGAGGCGCGCCGGCTTCGGGACGCGGAGCCCTCGCGCTACTACTACGCGGATCAGTACTCGAACCCCGCGAATTGGCGCGCGCACTACGAGACAACCGGCCCGGAGATTCTCCGGCAGACCGGCGGGAGGTTCACTCACTTCGTGGCGGGGCTCGGAACGTCGGGAACTTTCGTCGGCGTTGGACGCCGGCTGGCGGAGGACGCGCCGAACGTTCGCCTGATTTCCTTCGAGCCGGACTCCGCTTTTCACGGACTCGAGGGGCTGAAGCACATGGAATCGTCGCTCGTTCCGGCCATCTACGACCCGTACCTGGCCGACGAGCGGCGCGTGGTCTCGACGGAGGTGGCCCATGCGATGGTGCGGCGTCTCGCGCGCGAGGAGGGGTTGCTGGTGGGCGTTTCCGCCGGCGCGGCCGCAGCGGTCGCCCTTGAGGTCGCTCGCGAAGTCGCGGCGCGGGGAGAGCCCGCGCGCGTTGTGACGGTGTTCCCCGACGGCGCGGACAAGTACTGGGGCGAACGTTTCTGGGAGGAGACGTGATCCAGGTCGCCGCGAGGGCGTTGGAGCGGATTCGCGCACACGCGGCCGCCGCCTACCCGGAGGAATGCGTCGGCGCGCTCCTCGGAGACGCGGTGGGCCGGCGCAAAGTCGCGCTCGAGGCGCACCCGCTCCCGAACGCGAGCGCCGAGGAACGCGAGCGTCGCTACGTGTCGGGCCCCGAGGCGATGCGGTCGATCGAGCGAACCGCCCACGATCGCGGGCTCGAGGTGATCGGTATCTACCACTCTCACCCGGACCATCCGGCGCGCCCTTCGGAGACCGATCGGGAGCACGCCTGGCCCTGGTACTCCTACCTGATCGTCAGCGTGGAGCGGGGCGAGCCGACATCGTTGACGTCCTGGGTTCTCGCGGAGGACCGGGCCGAATTTCACGAGGAGGAAGTGACATGATCGTGACCGTGCTGCTCCCCACACCGCTTCGGCCGTATGCGGGGGGCGCAAAGCAAGCGCGCGTCGAAGGATCGACCGTGCGCGAGGCGCTCGGCAATCTGGCCGCCCTGCATCCCGCGCTCCGGCGCCACCTGTACGGCGACGACGGGGCGCTTCGCTCGTTCGTGAACGTCTACGTGAACGACGAGGACATCCGCTACGCGAACCGCGAGGAGACGCCTCTGACCGAGCGGGACGTGGTGAGCATCGTGCCGTCGGTCGCTGGCGGCGTGCCGACCGAGATCGCGCCGCCGGTTGGCGCGGCGCCCGGCGGGCCGCCGCCGCTGCCGCTCTCCGCAGGGGAAATCCGCCGCTACAGCCGACACCTCATTATGCCCGAGGTGGGCCTCGAGGGTCAGGTGCGTCTCAAGGAATCGAGCGTGCTCCTGTTAGGCGCCGGTGGCCTCGGATCCCCGCTCGCACTCTATCTTGCCGCCGCCGGGGTGGGGCGGATCGGAATCGTGGACTTCGACGTAGTCGACGCGTCGAACCTCCAGCGGCAGATCCTGCACGGCACGTCCGACGTCGGACGCTCCAAGCTCGAATCGGCGCGGGACCGCCTCCGTGAGGTGAACCCTTACGTGACCGTCGAGGCGCACGAGACGCGGCTCACGTCCGAGAACGCGCTCGAGCTCTTCAGGCGCTACGACGTCATCGCCGACGGCACCGACAACTTTCCCACGCGTTACCTGGTGAACGACGCGAGCGTGCTAGCGGGAAAGCCGAACGTGTACGGCTCCATCTTTCGTTTCGAGGGCCAAGTGTCGGTTTTCGCGACGGCGGACGGCCCTTGCTACCGGTGTCTCTATCCCGAGCCGCCGCCTGCGGGCCTCGTTCCGTCGTGCGCGGAGGGGGGAGTGCTCGGCGTGCTCCCCGGTTTGGTCGGGACGCTTCAGGCCACGGAGGTGATCAAGCTCCTCCTCGGCCAGGGCGAGCCGCTAATCGGAAGGCTCCTCTTGATCGACGCGCTCGGAATGACGTTCCGAACGCTCAAGCTTCGAAAGAGTCCCGATTGTGCGGTCTGCGGCGAGCACGCGACCGTGCGCGCGCTCATGGACTATGACGCTTTCTGCGGCGTCGGGCCGGAGGAGGAACGCCTCGACAACGCGCTCGAGATCGATCCGCCCATGCTCCGCTCGCTCCTGGATCGCGGCGACGCCCCGACGCTCCTCGACGTCCGGGAGCCGCACGAGTGGGCGATCACGCGGCTCCCCGGAGCGACCTTGATCCCGCTGCACACGCTGCCCTACAAATGGAACGCGCTGAACACCGCGGACGAGATCGTGGCCTACTGCCGGACGGGGGCGAGGAGCCGAAAGGCGGTGCTCGCACTTCGAGAGGCCGGATTCCGAAAGGTCCGGAACTTGACCGGCGGACTCCATGCCTGGTCCGACCAGATCGACTCCGCCGTCCCGAAATACTAAACGAGGATGAGGGATGATCCGGTAAACCCCGGATCGGCCGGCCTAGCGGAGGAGGGTGAGCCTCGAGCGCGCTTCGTCGGCGCCCGCGCGCACGGTCGCGAAGTAGACACCGGCCGGTGCGTCGCGGCCGCGCTCGTCGCGCCCGTCCCAGTGGACCGAGTTCGGCCCGGCGCCGAGGGACCCGGCCCTGATTTCGCGGACGAGCCGTCCGGTCAGATCGAAGATCCGCGCTCGAACGGGGGACCGCTGCTCCAGCGTGAACGGGATCTCGCATTGGCCCCGCGCGGGGTTGGGCCGTGGGCGCCCGAGCGTAAATCGATAGGGGCCTCCGCGCGTTCCCTCGACCCAGCCGGTCAGCGTTTCCGTTCCATTCTCGATCACGCCGAGTCGGTACGCGTAGGTCACGCCGGGTTCGGCGCTCTCGTCGAAGTACTCGAAGTCGGGCCCGCCGACGAGGGGGCCGCCCTGCGTTAGCCGCTCCGTGGCGCGGGACGACGCGGCCCGGTACACGTGAAAGGCCGCGTTCCCCGCCGCGCCGGATGCGCGCCAGCGCACGCGGACGCCCTCCGGCTCCCCCGTCGCCTGAAACGTGGAAACCGTCACTGCCGTGGAGTGGTCCTTGGTGATGGTCATGGCGTCCATCACGGTCCCGTCCGATTGCACCGCCGCGAGGGACAACGTGCGATCGTTCACGTCGACCACCGTGACGTGGTAGGCGCTCTTCGAGAACGCCTCGTAGTCCTGCCAGGGCGTCACGAGCGCGTAGAGCGACTTCCCGCCACCCCCGGTCACGATGTACACGGGCGCCGACGGGTTCAGGTAGTCAGGCTCCTGCCCTGCATCCACGACGACGCCGCCCGAGATCGGGAAGGTTCGCGTGTAGAAATGGTTGTGCCCCTGGAAGACCACGTCCACACCGCGCGCTTCGAAAATGGGCCCCAGCGCCGCCGCGATCACGGCGTCGTCCCCATGCACCCCGAGGTTCGAGTACATGGGGACGTGGAAGTAGACGAACTTCCACTCCTGGTCGGTCGCAGCAAGGTCTTGGTCGAGCCACGTCATCATGGCGGCGCTCGGCGTCGTGAGTTCCGAGATCACCTCCAGCGCCACGAAGTGCGCGTTCGCATAGTCGAAGGAGTAATAGCGCTCGGTCCCCGCCGGATTGTTCGACGGCAGGTAAAAGGCGTCGAGGTAGGCCTGCCCGGCCGCGGTGTATTCGTCGTGGTTCCCGAGTGACGGGTAGAACGGGATCCGCCGGATGGTCTTCCGGTAGACGTCGAAGTACTGCGGCGTGAAGTTCTGCGCCTCGCCCAGCTCGTAGATGATGTCGCCGGTCAGGATGCCGAGGTCCGCGTTCAACGTGTCGATCCGCGCCGCGACCTCGAATTGCGGTACGGTCGCCGCCCCGATATCCCCGAAGGCGACGAATCGAAACGGAGCGGCGCCGATGGGGGCGGTGTGGAAGGCGTCGCTGCCCGTCGTGAGCGTGTCGGGCCCGCAGACGATCCGGTAGAAATAGGCCGTCTGGGGAGCGAGCCCGGAGAGGGTCACGGAATGATTCACCCGATCCGGGGGATCTTCGGGCGCCTCGTACCACCCCAGGAGCGGATTGGCGGCGTAGAGCACCTTTCCGGGAGCGGGCGCGTCGGTCTGCCACGCGATGAGCACCGAGGTCGTCGTCTGAAGCGCGATCCACGGATGGCGCGTCAACGTGAGGGCGCGAACCGGCGCGGGGGCCGCGGCGAGGAGCGCCGCGCCGAGAAGCATCGCGACGGGCGCGATTCGGTTCCGGGATGGCACCATGCGGGTATCTTAACGCAAAGACCGGCCCGATTTCGGCCGGCCCTTGATTTGGAATGTGGAGGCGGAGGGAATTGAACCCTCGTCCGAAAGCAGATCCAAAAGGAGCACTACGCGCGTAGTCCGTTATCCTTTTTCACGGTCCCGGACGCCAACGGACTAGGTCACGGAGCCGCTATCCCGATGAAGTCTCGCCCTCTCGACTCGGGCGGATCTCGAGGGCCAGCCCACCTAGATGACGCTCGATCCAGCCTCGGCAGGCTCAGACCGGTCAAGCGCAAGCGGCTTAGTTAGGCCGCGAGAGCCAATTCAGAATTGGCTTCTGAGTTTTGCCGGTTGTTTTACGAGGCCTCCGGCACCTCGGCGCGCGATCCTTGATTCACTGCCCCGTCGAATCCGTTCGCCCCCATATGGTTGTCATGGATGGATTATCGGCTGCCTGAGCGCAAAGTGTAGCACCGGCCCCCCAGGCTGTATATATTCTGGGCCTCTCGCGCGCAGCATCCGCCGCCGGATAGGAGGATCGATGTTGGGACGCCGCTTCTGGTTGCAGGCCGCCGTCGTGTTGGCGGTCGCTTTTTGCATCGCGCCTTCACGGGCCGAGGCACAGGCGGAGTGGGCCATTCGCGCCGGCGCGGGGACTTCCCTGATGCAGGGGAACATCGGGGACGATTGGGGTAACGGCGTCCCGGTCACGCTCGCCATGCACTACTCCCTGTCCCCGAAGTTCGCGATGGGCGTCGAGTTCTCCTATCAGAGGCTGAAGCTGTCCAACGCCATCACGATCAACGACACCCTCTTCTACGACGTCGACTCAAAGTTGGAGATTTACCGTATCGGTTTCGGAGCGAAAAGGTATCTGAATTCCGCCGACGCACGCATTCGCCCCTATGCGGCGCTCGGGCTGGGCGTCTACCCGATTTCCATCTCGTCCGATGATTCCGCGGGCGTGCAGATCCGATCCATCGCCGCGACGGGGATCAGCCCGGGCGTGGGCTTCGACTACAAGGTGGGCCCCGCCTTCGGCGTGAGCATCGAGGGCCGGTACCACTTGGTCGGCGGCAGCGAAGCCGAGCTCGGCTACAAGAACGCCAACTTCCTCGAGGTCTCGTTCGGATTCAGGTTCGTGCCCGGGGAGGAGTAGCTCCGCAAAGTTCGAACGGTATCGTCGAACCCCGACGATTGTTCGCGTCAACCTGGCGCCACCCGGTCCCCTCGACAACCCCGCCCTGCCGCAGCCCTTGCGGGGCCTTCGGACACCGCCGACCCCCCTAGAATTCGTGCGTGCGGTCGCCCCCATTCGGCCGTTTCCTGAGCGAAAGGGGCGGCGAATGAAAGTCCTCGTTACGGGAGCAACCGGGTTCATCGGGAGTCACGCTGCCGACGCGTTGGAACGTGCCGGCCACGACGTGATCGGTTTGTCCCGGAGCCGACCCGGCTCGGCCGGCCTTCGACAAAATCGACGATGGGTCTTTGGGGACCTTCGCCGCCCGAAGGGAGTGCCCCACCGTTCCGTCAGAGCGGATGCGGTCGTCCACTGTGCCGGACGATTGCCCGGAGTCGACGCGCCCCCCGCGCCAGACGCGACTTCCGCCGCCGAAACGCGAGGGGCGATCACGATCGCGATCGAGGCGGGCGCGGATAGATTCGTGCACGTCTCCTCGCTGGCCGTCTGCGATCCCCCGAACCCGAACGGGGTGTTGGACGAGCGCTCCGCCCTATCCGAACGCCCGCCCTCCTGGCACTACTACGCCCGGTCGAAGATTGCCGAGGAGAGGGCCGTCCGCGGCGCCCACGATCGCGGTTCGATCAGCGCCGTAATCCTCCGCCCGGGAATCGCGTTCGGCCCGGGTGATCGCCACGCCACGCCGCTGTTCCTTCGAATGCTTGCCGCGCCGGTCGGGTTCTACGTCGGCAATGGCAACAACGCTGTTGCCAGCCTGGTCGTGGAGGAACTCGCTGAGGCGGTAGCCCGGGCCGCGACACGGGGCGGAATCGATGGACGCTGTTATCCGCTCGCCGGTCGAGCGCGCGTCACTCAACGCGATCTCTTTCGAATGCACGCTCGGGAACGGGGCGCTTTCCGGCCGCGTGCGTGCCTCCCACGCTGGCTCGCGCTTCGGGTCGTCGACTGGATGGACCGATTCGGCCATGCCGGGGGTAGGCGCAACTCTTCCGTCACGCGGATCGGTGCTTGGATCGTGGGGACGGCAAGTCCGGTCGACTGTGGTGCGGCCGCCGCCGACCTCGACTGGAAGGGCGATCGCTCGGTCGCAGACGCCATCGCGCGCTCGATCGGGGCCATCGCGGAAGGCAGACCATGAGACTGGCGAGCATTGCTCACGTCGTCCCACGGAGTGTCGTGCGAAACGACGAGCTCCTCGATCGCGTGATGGCGCACGATGAGAATCGCGTCCCGAAGTTGGAACGGCCGCTCTTCCGACGGGCGCTCCGCGAGATCCTCCGTCACACGGGAGCGACGACCCGGCATCATCGGGGTCAGGGAGAAACCGCGTTCGATCTGGGACTCGCGGCGGGACGGACGGCGCTCGAGCGCGCGAAGATCGCCCCCTCCGAGATCGACCTCCTGATCTACGTCGGCGTGGGCCGGGCGTTTCTCGAGCCGGCGACCGGGTGCTTGTTCCAGTCAGCGCTCCGACTGACGAACGCGACCTGCTTCGACCTGCTGGACGCGTGCGCGAGTTGGATGCGCGGCCTCGACCTCGCCAAACGCTATCTCGACGCCGGCACCTACCGGCGCGTCATGCTCCTCAACTGCGAATTCAACTTCGAGGAGTACATCCGCTGGGACTTTCGGTCCCTGAGCGACCTGGAGCACATGGGTGTGGGATTCACGGTCGGCGAGGCGTCCACGGCGACCATCCTCGAGGCGTCCGGCGCAGACGAGTACCACGCGACGTTCAAGACCGACGGTCGCGGATACGCCCTCTGCCAGATTCCGCTGCCGAACACCCCCGACTTCGTCCCCGACGCCGACGCTTCGCGACATCCCCCCCTCCGCTTCTTTTCGTACGGCCGGAAGCTCATCGAGTGCGCGGTGGATCAACTCGACCGCCATTTCCACGCCGACTCGCATCTCCGCGACTTCGCACCGGACCTCATCGTCGGGCATGCGGTGGGCGTGCCGACGACAGAGACCGTCCTTCGACGGCTGGAGCTCGATCCACGGAAGTACCTCGAGACGTTTCCTGTCTACGGCAATACCGTCTCGGCCTCGCTCCCCCTGGGTCTCTCGGTCGCACAGGGCGAGGGCCGGCTTCGTCGCGGGGATCGCGTTCTGCTCTTGATGGGAAGCGCGGGCGTGACCACCGGGTTCACCACGTTTCGGTTCTGAACGGGAGACGAGAAGGATGCGCGACGCGTTCGAGTGGATGTTCCAGGGGCTCTCCGGCCTCCCGCTCCTCCTGTTCCAGAGCTATCCCATTCATGCGTGGGTCGCCTTCCGAAAGGCGCACGGCGCCCCCGTAGCGGAGGCCTCGCAGCGCGTCTCGGTGATCGTGCCGCTCCACGGTGCGGAGCCGGAGCTCCGGTCGAATCTACGATCACTTCTCGAGCAGGACTCGCTCGCCGACTACGAGGTCCTCCTCTGCATGGAGGATGCTTCCGACGACGCGGCCGCGGTCGCGGAGCAGCTTTCAGCGGAGATTCCCGGGCGAGCCAGGCTCGTACTCTCCGGCCCGGCCGGCGCCGAACTCGGGAAGCTTCACAACCTCATGGCGGGGGTCGCGGCCGCGAATGGATCCCTCTTCGTGTTCGTCGATGGCGACGCGCGGCTGCCATCCAGGACCTACCTTGCGAAGTTCATCGCACCGCTGGCAAATCCCTCCATCGGCTGTGTCACCTGCTATCCGATCTATCGCGGCGGCCGGGACCTGGGAACGCTCCTCCTCGCCGGGTTGATCAACGTCGACCTGCGCGGGACGTTCGTCGTTCGGTCCGCGTGGGGCGGGGGCGCCTTCGCGAACGGCGCCTGCATGGCCCTTCGGAAGGAGACGCTGGAGCGTGCCGGCGGGTTGGGCCGACTGCGGCGTCGAATGTTGATGGACTCGCGCCTCGCCCAGAATGTGACTCGCCTCGGATTGCGGACCGTCGTACATCCGCACCCGGTCTTGATCGATCGCGAGCGAACGACCCTCCGCGAGATGTGGGATCAGTCGACCCGATGGCACGTGGCGATGTTCCGAGGCCTCGAGCCCTGGACGTGGGTGGCGTTCGGGTGGCTCCGCTCCGCGCTCTTGCTGGCGGTCGTCCACCTTCTCGCCACTCCCGATTCGCTCACGGCGCGTGGAGTTCTCACCGGCATCGTGTGTGTCCGGGCGGGACAGGCGGCCACCCTGCCGGGCGCGGGGTGGCGAATTGCCGACGTCGTCCGTAGGGCCATCGCACAACCCTTCGCCGACATCCTGGGCGCGATCGCATGGCTCTTTGCGATGTCGCAATCTACCGTGCGATGGCGCGACCGGCGTTACCGAGTGGCCCCGGGCGGGGAGATGACTCTCGTTCGTTCGCCCGCGCGGCGTGAAGGGGTGGCGCCGCCGGTGCCCGCGCGAGCCGCCACCCGCGGAATTGGAGAAGCTGGCTTTTTTCGAGAGCGCCCGCGCCTCGAAAGCGGAGCCGAAGCACACCGGGATGCCCCGTGAGCGTGTCGGGCCTCACGGTGAGAAAGTCACTCCGAGCCTGGAGGGTGGTGTCCGCCGGAGATCCGCCGAACAAAAGGAACTGCTCGAATGGGGATTCGAAGAATCGGCCACGGTCGGGACGCACCTCGAGGAGGAGCGGCTCGGTCCAGCGAAGACGGGAGGGCCGACCCGGGAGCGCCGACGGTGAGAAGTTCACGAACCACGTGTCCGCGCGGCACCCGGGATCGTGGAGACGGACCGCGGCGGGAAGCCCGTACGCCCAAACCGGCGTGTCGAAGAGCACCAGACGGGCCGCCGACTGCTCGCGACAGATCCGTGCTGCATCCGCGGCCGCTTGGTCGAGACGCGTCGCCGCCGACCATGTGAAGACGCCGACGGCCGCATTCGCCGCGGTCCCCGCGGCAATCAAGCCCGCCAGCCAGCGGGTCGGCCATCGGCAATCGGCTCGCTCGTCGCGCGCCGCCCCGAGGAGGAGCATGAGTCCCGAGAGCGGGAGGTAGAGGTAGAGGCTCGTAGGAATGACCGGGAGGTAGGGCGAGAGCCCTACCGCGAACCAGGCCAGCGAGAGACCTGCCACCCCCAGACCGGCCGCTCGTGCGAGCGGCCGGAGCAGCAAGAGGGCCGCGGCCGCCAGCGCCAGGAGCGAGATGGGCGCCTCGTGAAACATCGAAAGGGGCGAGACGTGGGACAGCGGGAGCGACAGAAACGATGTGACCAAATAGAGGACGGGCTTCGCGACGAGCCACAGTCCGTCCGAACTCGACCGAAGGGTTTCGATGTACGGAACGGGAGGCGCCGGAATCCGGAGCACGACAAATCGCAGCCAGAGATACGCTAGCGCTGGAAGGAAGAGGCAGAACCCAGGCCAGGGCAAGAGACGGCGTCTCGCCGCGCCGGGCACCCGGCCCTCTCGAAGGCGAGAGAAGATCAACATGAGGATCGGTGCCACGACCCCGCTCTCCTTCGCAAACGGAGCGACCCCGCCGAGGAACCCGGCAGCTGCGAACCACACCACTCGTCCCCCGGTGATCCACCGGTCGAACGATAGAACGGATGAGAGGACGAACAACGCGCTAAGGAGCTCGGTACGACCGGAGATCCACCCGACGGCAGGCGCGGCCGGCAGGCTGACGCCCCACGCGACCGCGAGCAGGATCGTGGTCGCGGTCGACAGGCCGAGACGTCGCGCGAGCCGGCACAGGAGCGCGAGGTTCAGGAGGTGAAGGAGGATGTTGTCGAGGTGATAGCCCCAGGCGCGAAGTCCCCAGAACCGATACTCGACCCAGAAGGTGAGCGAGGAGATGGGGCGAAGGAAGTCGAGATGCACCGGCGCCGCATGCGGCCAAAGCACGATGCCATGGTCTTCTGTATGGATCGCGAATCGCAGGGCCTCGAGCCGCAATGGTCGGCTCGCCCGTTCGATGTGAAAGTAGTCGTCGAGGATGAAGCCGCCGGCGAGATAGACGAGGAGAACCGTGAGAGGCAGAAACAGAACGCCGGCGAGGCGGTCACCGCGCCGCGCGGGGATCGATGAGATGGGGGTGAACGCCTCCGGCGCTTCCACGCCGCCACTCTACGGTCGCCCATCGCCGCCCGCAAGGGTTCGCGATCCCCTTGGGCCCTGGACCCATCTCACTCGACGGCCCGCGCATGTCGCGCCGGCGGCACTCGTGATGGCGGCCGTGACCATGCTGCTCGTCGTGATCATCACGCCCGGCAACACGTTTCGGTCGACCCTTGACGTCAACCTCGCGGCGTTGGACTGCTTCACTGTCGTGGCGCCCGCGCGGCGCCCCGACATCGACTCGGCGCTGCGGGGCGTTCTCGATCGGGATCCCTTCGCCGAGCGCTGGATCCTCGTAAAAGCGTTGTGGGTTCGTTACCCCGCGATGATCGGCGAAGGCTCGTGCCCTCTCATCCTAGCGCGGCCGGAGGAGTCGCGCGCGATGCTCGGACGCCTCGGATTGCGTCTCGTCGAGGGGCGATATCCGTCGGGGCCGGATGCCGAGCTCATCCTCCATGAGGACGTCGCGCGGGCTCGCGGAGTCGTCGTCGGAAGCCGAATCGGATCGCTCGTGGATCCCGACGACGTCATTCCGGGATCGTTCGAGGTCGTAGGGTTGATTGGAGGGCCCACGCGCATCGCCTCCGGCGTCATCGGCACCCGCCTGATGGCATCCCTGCTCGACGCCCGCGCACCCACCTTTGCCTTGATCTACCCGCGACGCGGGCTCAAGGAAAGCTCGGACCGGTTTCTTCATGCCGCGAAAGACGGCGCCGATCCCGCGTTCCAGGTCATCGACGCAGCCTACGCGCGCAATCGCGCCGAGCGCGCCCTGAAAAATCTCCCGTACCTCATCCGCTTCATCGCGATCTCCTCAGCCTCGATCGTCTCGATCGTCGTGATGCTGCTCACGCTCCTGGTCTTTCAGGCGCGCCTGCCGGAGTTCGCGATCCTGCTGGCGATCGGCCAGCGTCAGGGACGATTGCTCGCCTCTCTGGCGCTCGAGCTGTCGATCCTTGCCATCGGAGCATGGATTCTGGGAGCGGCCATGGGGCTGCTCGGTTTGCGGATCTACGACCGCCTCGCCCTGCAGCCGCGAGGAATCCTCGTCCACGTGTGGGATCCGGCCGCGCTTCTCGCGAGCGCGGCGATCCCCTTTCTCGCCGTGTCCGTCGGCGCCCTCGCCCTCCGGCGATCGCTTCGGCGAATCGATCCAGTCACCGTGATCCAACGGAGAGGAGCATGACCGATCCCCTCCTTCAGGCGCGGGACCTCTGGCTCGACTACTCTGGCACAAGGACGGTGCGCGCCTTGCGGGGGGTCGATTTGCGCGTGGAAGCCGGAGCGTTCGTCGGGATCATGGGCCCGTCCGGCTCGGGAAAGTCATCCCTGCTGTACGCGCTCGCGGGCCTTCGCCGACCCAGCCGAGGCACGGTCGCGTTACAAGAGTTGCCCTGGCGTTTCCCGATCGGGCTCGATGCGGCCCGGCGGCGGGCGCTGCTCGGATTCGTCTTCCAGGAACCGTTTCTCATCCCTCACTGGACGATCGCCGAGAACATCCGCGTGCAGCAGACGAGCTCCGGGCGCACTCGAATCGATGACCTCGCGGAAAAGCTTGAAATCTCGCACGTGCTCGGGGAGTTTCCGGATCGAGTTTCCGCGGGCGAGCGCCAACGCGCGAGCGTGGCGCGGGCGCTTGTGAACGATCCGATTCTCGTTCTCGCCGACGAGCCGACGTCGTGTCTCGACACCGAGAACGGCCTGAACGTGATGCGCGTGCTTCGCGAGGCTCTCGGCCGGGCGGGGCTCGTCGTCTGCTCTCACGATCCTCGGATGATCGCGAGCGCAAGCCGCGTCTGGCGGATGAAAGATGGGACGCTCTCAGCCGCCGGGTGAGCCTACCGTGCGGCGGGCCCGGCGCGAGGGCACGAACTCGTCGCTCGGTTCGCACGCCATGCTCTGCGGCGCTGCGCTCCTCCTTTGGGTCTACTTTTTCCTACTCAACCGAACGACGGTGACGGGCCGGCAAAGGCTTCGCATCGAGCCCAACACGCTCCTTGTCTCCAATCACCAGTCGTCGATGGACAGCTTTCTGATCGCACTCGGCGCGCTCTTCCCTCGGTGCCTTTTCCGGCCGTGGATGATGCCGTGGAACCTCGCGGCCGAGGAGCACTTCTACCGAACACCGCTCCGAGCCTGGTTCTCGGACCACCTGCGCTGCATTCCCGTTCGGCGGGGGATCGGTGATCCATCGGCTCTTCGCCGGTGGATGACTTCGCTCCGGCGCGGCGTCGGCATCTTCTACCCAGAGGGTCGCCGCTCGCCCGACGGAACCGTCGGCGATGCTGGACCCGGCGTCGGGATCGTCATCCTCGCAACGCGCCCCTATGTCGTTCCGGTGGCCATCGAGGGAATGCGGGAGGTGGTGCGGTTCGACCGATTCGGCCTTCGGTTCTTTCGGCGCATCGATATTTCGTTCGGGGAGCCGATCGAGTTCATGGAGG